>ERZ724503.1052-NODE-1052-length-12492-cov-6.148830_pt1 | contig 12492 bp, 9 predicted proteins | sample MGYA00376036_ERZ724503 | MGnify/ENA primary metagenome ERZ724503 (study PRJEB28724, sample SAMN07190885) | wastewater metagenome | isolation source: influent of sewage treatment plant in Hong Hong | place: Hong Kong | collected 2016-03-17 ...
GGACCGCCAACGCCGCCACCGTCTCCCCGAGCGCCGACACCCAGGATGGCCGCATCCATTTCACCCCCGCCAACCTGACCAACAAGTTCCACCGTTCCCTAGAGCCCGAGGTGACCGGCCGCATCCTGCGCGCGGTGTTCAACAACGATCGCCACTTCAGCCACCATCAGCACCTGCCGGAGAACGATCACTTCGGTGACGAGGGGGCCGCCAACCACACCCGCCTGTGCCGCGCCTACGGCGAGGCCGGGGTCGAGCTGTTCGTCTATGGCCGCAGCGCCTTCGACGTCTCCCAACCCGCCCCCAAGCGCTACCCGGCCCGCCAGACCCTGGAGGCCAGCCAGGCCATCGCCCGCCTGCACGGCCTCGGGGAAGAGAGCGCCGTCTTCATCCAGCAGAACCCGGACGTGATCGATCAGGGGGTGTTCCACAACGACGTGATCGCGGTGGGCAACCAGAACGTGCTCTTCTTCCACCAGCAGGCCTTCCTCCATACCGAGGCGGCCCTGGCCGAGGTGCGCACCAAATTCGGCGAGGGGGAGCTGCACTTCATCGAAGTGCCGACCAATGAGGTGTCGGTGCAGGACGCGGTGAAATCCTATCTGTTCAACACCCAGATCCTGACCCTGCCATCCGGCGAGATGGCGATCATCGCCCCCACCGAGTGCCGTGACAACCCGGCGGTCTCTGCCTATCTGGCCAAGCTGGTGACCCTGGGCACGCCCATCAAGGGGGTACATTTCATGGACGTGAAGCAGAGCATGCGCAACGGCGGCGGCCCCGCCTGCCTGCGACTGCGGGTCGCCATGAACGACGCCGAGCTCGCGGCGGTCAACCCGGCCTGCCTCATCAACGACAACCAGTTTGCCCGTCTGGACAACTGGGTGGATCGCCACTACCGCGACAGCCTGGCGCTGGACGATCTGCGCGATCCAGCCCTGGTGCTGGAGACCCGAACCGCCCTGGACGAGCTGACCCAGATCCTGAAGCTGGGCTCCGTCTACCCCTTCCAGCGCTGAGGCGCGCCATCGGCCTGCAGAGCCGACGCAATAAAAAAGAGAGCCGGGCAATGCCCGGCTCTCTTTTTAGTCCTTTGCACTGAGCTATAAAACCTGTTCACGAGCTGTAGCGAGAGATCGTCAGCAAGGTGAAGAGCAGCACAGGAACCGGAGTGTGTAGATACACATGAGAACTCTTGGTTACAAACAAGCGAGCAGCACATGAGCCTTGATCACGACCTCGCAGTAAGCTCGAAACAGGTGCTCAGCGCCAGGGACTCTGCTGCCAGAGGCGACCGAGGGCCCCCTCCAGCCCCAGTGCGGCCTGGCGGCCTAGCCGCTGGGTCAGACTCCTGGGCTTGCGGTAGCTGATGCCGACCACCTTGTGGTGGCTGGCCTGGGCCAGCAGGTAGTCATCGCTGGTGCAGAGCGCATCCACCAGGCCGAGCTGCTTGGCCTGGCTCGCCAGCCAGTGCTCCCCCGTGGTGACCTTGTCGATGTCGAGGTCGGGTCTGTGCTCGGCCACGAACCCCTTGAAGCGCTCGTGGATGGCCCCCAGCTCCTCGCGAAACTTCTCCCGACCCAGATCGTCGTTCTCGCCGAACATGGTGATGGTGCGCTTGTACTGACCGGCGGTGTGCATCTCAAACTCGATGTCGTGCTTTTTCAAGAGCTTGTTGAAGTTCGGTAACTGGGCTATCACTCCGATGGAGCCGACAATGGCAAAGGGCGCCGCCAGTATCTTGTCCGCCACACAGGCCATCATGTAGCCACCGCTCGCCGCCACCTTGTCGATGGCCACCGTCAGCGTGATGTCCTTGTCACGCAGGCGCTGCAGCTGGGAGGCCGCCAGGCCATAGCCGTGCACCACGCCGCCGCCGGACTCGAGGCGCAGCAGCACCTCGTCCCCGGGCTGGGCGACCCCAATCACGGCGCTCACCTCTTCCCGCAGGGAGGCCACTTCCCTCGCATCCATGCTGCCGTGAAAATCGAGCACAAACAGCCGGCTGCGCTCATCGGTCGCCTTGGCGCGCGCCTTGTCTTCGGCCTTGCGTGCCTTGTCCATCTGCTTGCGCTCGGCCTTGCCGGCCAGGGCCGTCTGCAACTGATGACGCCCCTGCTCCAGCTCGCTGGAGAGATCGGTCACCACCAGCTCCCCCTTGCGGGTCCTGGGCTGACGGCTGCTCGCCACCATCAGGACGACGGCGCCGATGGCCAGCAGTAGGGTGAGGGTCTTGGCCAGGAACAGGCCGTATTCGGTCAAAAATGCCACTTGATGCTCCGCGCTATGTTCGGTTTTTTCACATAGTAAGGAGTTTGTCGGCGCCGCGCAAAAACTCTGCCCTGGCCCTGGGCCATCTTGCGCCAATTCAGGCTACCGCCCTGTTTTCTTCACATTTTTGCCGTCTCATGCTGGTCAACGGCAGGGCCGGATCAGTACACTTGCCTCCTCTATTGCGCCCATCCGCCACGGATTTGTTAACAGGAGTGCACATGCTCGATTATCAGGCCCCTCGGGATCTGCTCAAGGACAAGGTCATTCTGGTAACGGGTGCCGGTGACGGTATCGGCCGCGAAGCGGCGCTCACCTATGCCGCCCACGGTGCTACCGTGGTGCTGCTCGGCCGCACCAGCGCCAAGCTGGAGGCGGTCTATGACCAGATAGAGGCGGCCGGTCACCCGCTGCCCGCCATAGTCCCTGTCGATTTGAAAGGGGCCACCGCCGCCCACTACCGCGGCATGGCCGAGACCTTCTCCCAGCAGTTCGGCCGTCTCGATGGCGTGCTGTTCAATGCCGGCCTGCTTGGCACCCTCTCCCCCTTCGAACATATCCAGGAGAAGGAGTGGGACGAGGTGATGCAGGTCAACGTCAAGTCGGAATTCCTGCTGACCCAGGCCCTGCTGCCCCTCATTCGCCAGACCGCCAAGGCGCACGGCGAGGCCTCCATCGTCTACACCTCCTCCAGCGTGGGGCGCAAGGGACGAGCCTACTGGGGCACCTATGCCATCTCCAAGTTCGCCATCGAGGGCATGATGGAAGTGCTGGCGGACGAGCTGGAGAACACCGGCGTGCGGGTCAATACCCTCAATCCGGGCGGTACCCGCACCAGGATGCGGGCCAGCGCCTTCCCGGCGGAAGATCCCCAGTTGCTGAAGACCCCGGCCGACCTGATGCCGCTCTATCTCTATCTGATGGGGCCGGACAGCCGTGGCAAGACCGGCCAGACCTTCGTGGCCCAGCCCAAATAAATCAACACACTAACCAGATGGGGTTAAAGTGAAGGGGGGCGCCAGTCGCGCCCTGTTGAATCCCATCGGCCCCTGACAGGTTGCACTATGTTTCGTCCCAAGAGCACGTTTGAGCAATGGCGGATCTTCCAGGCCGTAGTGGACTGTGGCGGTTACGCCCAGGCCGCAGAGGCGCTGAACAAGAGCCAATCCTCCCTCAATCATGCGGTCGCCAAGCTGCAACAGAGCCTGGGGCTGGCCCTGTTGGAGGTGAGGGGGCGCAAGGCGGTGCTCACGCCGGCGGGGGAGATCTTCCTCAAGCGGGCCCGCCAGCTCAGCCAGCAGGTGGAAGAGCTGGAGAACCTGGCCAACAACCTGGAGCGCCAGTGGGAGCCGCAGATCAACCTCTATGTGTCGGTGCTGCAACCGCGCGAGCGGCTCTATCGGGCGTTGGCGCACTTCCATCCCCGCAGCCGGGGTTGCCGCATCAATCTGCACGAGCGGATCCATTGCCACTTCAATGCACTCCAGGTGGGGGATCTGATGCTCTCCGAGCACCTGCCCCAGGATCGCACCGGTCTGCCCCTGGACGAGGTCTGCCTGTTGCCGCTGTGCGCGGCTGAACATCCCCTCGCCGGGCAGGAGGAGCCCATCACCGCCGAACTGCTCGCCAGCCATAACCAGATAAGCCTGCACCCCCCCATCCACCGCTCGGTGGACTGGAACGATGCGGATGACACCGGCTGGAAGGCGACCCACTATCGCGAGGTGCTCAGCATGGTGAGCCTCGGTCTCGGCTATGCCTGGGTACCACGCCACCTGGTGCAGGAGGAGCTCGCCAGCGGCGCCCTGGTGAGGCTCGATCTCGCTAGCGGCAGCGAGCGCTATCTCTACACCTACCTGCTCACCCCGTCGACCGATGCCCTGGGGCCGGCAGCCGAGCTGCTGCTGCGCTGCCTGCGCAACGAATACCAGGCCGACAGCGGCAAATAGCCCCGCGCCGGCCAACGCGGCCGGCCCCTGCTCATCCCGTCAGGCCCTCACTCGCCCGCCCCGGGCACCTCACACATTGGGCACCCGCCAGCAGGCGGCCAGCGCGGCCAGCGCCAAGGCGGTGGCCACCATGAAGACCCCGTGAAAACTCCAGATCTCCGCCACAATCCCAGCGATGGCGCCCGCCATGATGGAGCCGGTGCGGATGCTGTTGGCAAACAAGGTAGTCGCCACCCCGGCCCGGCCCGGCATCAGATCCTGGAAATAGGACATGCCGATGCCGGCGACGATGCCGATGAAGATGGCGTTGAGCAGTTGCAGCGCGATGAGGGCCCCCTGACTCGACAGGGTCACCAGGCCGGCGTAGAAGCCGACCCCGGCCAGCACCGCCAACAGCATCATGGGCCGCTTGCCAAAACGCCGGGTGTAGTAACCCGCCAGCAGCATGAAGGGGATCTCCAGGGCCGCCGCCGTGCCCATCAGGATCCCGGCCAGCTTCTCCTCCAGTCCCAGCTCGCGGGTGATGTAGAGCGGCATGTTGATGAGGTACATGCTGTTGCAGGTCCACATCAGGGTGGAGGCGATGAAGAGCGCCCGCACCGAAGGATCTCGCCAGCTGCTGACCCGCTCCCCTTCGCCCTGGGTGCTCGGCAGCGGCAGGGAGGGCAACCAGCGCCAGACCACGAAGGCACAGATGAGATAGGCGAGGGCGGAGGCCAGATACATCACCTCGAAGCCGTAACCGATGGCAAGCGCGAAGGCCGCCGGTGGCCCGATGACCCAGGCCAGGGAAAACTGGGCCCGCAGTACCGAGCTGAACATGTCCGCCCGCTTGTTGCGGCTGTCGGCGTATTCGCGCGCCAGGGCAAACAGCTGGGGACTGGCGGTGGCGGTCAGGCTCGCCAGCACCACCCCCAGGCTCACCAGCAGCCAGTATTGCCGGTTCCAGGCAAACAGCAGGGAGAGCACTATGCCGGCGACACAGCAGCGCAGGATCAGTTGCTTGCGATCCCCCCCGTTGTCGGAGCGATGGCCGAGCCACTGGCTGATGAGGATGCCGATCACCGCGTTGACGGTATAGAAGAGCCCCACCAGAAAGGGGCGCACCTGCACCTCCTCGGCCAGAAACAGGCTCAAGGTGGGCACCTGGAGTGCCACCGCCACCCCGGTCATGAAGGTCACCGCGAGGAAAGAGAGAGAGACGGGATCCGGCCTCTTGCGGGCAGCACGCAGCAAACTCATAGAGATACCATTGATATGGAAGAGAAAAAGGGAGCCAGAAGCCGGCGGATGTACAGTATGACGGCGATTATTTTATGCGATTATCAACAGCCACCTCAAGGGTTGCGAGGCCACGTCCAAGTCCGTACATTGGTAAACCCTCTGGCCAGTACAAGGATTTCACATGTTTGATTTTGATCGGGAGATAGATCGCAGCGGCACCATGAGCCTGAAGTGGGACAAGTACAAGGGTCAGGATGTGCTGCCCATGTGGGTGGCCGACACCGACTTCGCCTCGCCCCCCGCCGTCATCGAAGCGCTCACGGCGCGGGTGGCCCACGGCATCTTCGGCTATTCCCGCCCCTCCCCCCGGCTGATCGAACTCATCATCACCCGCATGCAGCAGCGCTATGGCTGGACTATCTCCCCGGAGTGGCTGGTCTTCCTGCCGGGGGTGGTGCCCGGTCTGAACCTCGCCTGCAAGGCCTGGAGCCAGCACGGCCGTGGCATCATCACCCCCAAGCCGGTCTATTACCCCTTCCTGCAGGCGCCGGGCTTCAACGATCGCCCCCTGCTGACCGTTCCCATGATGGAGGAGGCCGGGCGCTGGGTGCTGGATCTGGAGGAGCTGGAGCGCCAGGCTCCCTCCGCCGACCTGCTGCTCTTGTGCAACCCGCACAATCCGGGGGGCACCGTCTTCACCCGCGAGGAGCTGCTCGCCATCGACGCCATCGCCGAGCGCCACAATCTGGTGGTCTGCTCGGACGAGATCCACTGCGATCTGCTGCTGGACAAGGATGCCCGCCACATTCCCTACGGTGCCCTGAGCCCGTCGGCAGCCGAACGCAGCGCCGTCATGATGGCGCCGAGCAAGACCTTCAATATCGCGGGTCTGTGCTGCTCCTTCGCGGTAGTGCCCAATAGCCGCCTGCGCCTCAAGCTGCAGCAGGCGATGCGCGGCATCAGTGCCGACGTCAACCTGCTGGGCTTCGTGGCCGCCGAGGCCGCCTACGAGGGTGGTGAACAGTGGCTCAGCGAACAGCTCGACTATCTGAGGGCCAACCTGACGCTGATCGAGCAGGCGGTGGCCCGCTGGCCCGGCGTCAAGCTGGCAAAGAATCAGGCGACCTATCTCGCCTGGATCGATGTGAGCGGCCTCGAGCTGGATGACCCGGTCGCCTTCTTCGAGCAGGCGGGTGTCGGTCTCTCCCCGGGCGCCCAGTTTGGTGATGGCCAATGCGTGCGCCTCAACTTTGGCTGCACCCGGGCTCGCCTCACCGAAGCCTTGTCGCGCATGGAGAAAGCCATTCTTCAGCGCAGCATCTGACCAGGAGCGCAAGCTCCGGCAAGCCACCGGGCAAGGCTCAGGGAGACGCTGGCCCGCATGGAGGAGGTGATTCTCCAGGCACGCTACTGACGGCAAGGAGGGGGCTGCCGGTCTGCCTCCCCCAGCCATGGACGGGAATGGCGAAAGCCATTCAGGTTCACATCTGATATAGATAAGATGTGACTCATGACGGGATGAGCCTGGTTCATCCCTTTTTTCAGCCATTGTTCCGGTTCCCTATGCACCCAAGACCCCTGCGCGCCCTGTCACGCCTGTTACACCTTGCCCAGCCCTGGCTGGCGGCCGTGCTGGCGCTGCCCCTGTCTGCCGCCCCCGCCTATGTCACCATAGGCACGGGGGCGCTCAACGGCGTTTACTACCCCACGGGGGGCGCCATCTGCCGCCTGCTCAACGACGACAGTGCAAGCCACGGGTTGCACTGCACGGTACAGAGCACCTCGGGTTCCATTGCCAACCTGGCCGCACTGGCCAAGGGCGACATCCAGCTGGCGCTGGTACAGTCGGATGTCTTGTTCCATGCGGCCCACGGCAGCGGCCCCTTCGCAGGTCAGGCCCCGAACGATCAGCTGCGCAGCCTGCTGCGGCTCCATGATGAATCCCTGACCCTGCTCGCCAGTGCCACCAGCAACATCACCACTCTGGCGGACATCGAAGGCAAGCGGGTCGATCTGGGCAGCCCCAACTCGGGAGACAGGGTCACCAGCCAGGCACTGCTCGAAGCCATGGGCTGGCGCCCAATCGACTTCACACTGCCTCCCGTGGCATCCCCCGGCAACCGGCTGGAGGGACTCTGCAACGGTACCCTGGATGCCGCCTTCCTGGTTGCCGGCCACCCCAATCAGGGGATCGGCGATCTGACCGGTCGCTGCCAGGCCCGCCTCATCCCCATCGAGGGGGAGCAGATAGACAAGCTGCTCAAGCAATACCCCTACTACCAACGCAGCCGCATCGGCGCCAATCTCTACCCAGGACAGACCAGCTCCCTCGCCACCTTTGCGGTGACCGCCGAGTTGGTGGCCAAGGCCAGCCTGCCTGAAGATCAGGTGCGCACCCTGCGCGACGTGCTGAGCCGCCATCTCAAGCAGTTCACTCGCCTGCACCCGGCGCTCACCACCCTTACCCCCGAATCCATGCAGGCAGGGGACATACTCCCGCTGCACCCCGGCATGCTGGATGCCGTGCCGACCCTGTTGCCCGAGTCCCTCACCCCCTCCGGGGCCGAGGCCACCTCAGGGGCGCTCCCCACGGCGCCGTCGGCCCCCACCAGCGCGGCCACCCCGCTGGAAGGAGCTGAGGTGCTGCCGGAGCAGCCTGCTGGCGCCACCCTGCCAGCCAGCTCGGATGCGGTGGCGACCGGGCAAGCCCCGGCGCTGACCACGCTACCGGTGCCGACGGAGGCTGATATAGCGCAGGGCAGCCAGCCGGATGCGGCCGGGATCGCCACCCCTTCGGCGGCAAAGAGCACCGAGCAAGCGACAACCGCCACACCCGTACCAGGCAGCCCAAGCGGCGCCTCGCCGGCCACCCGCGAGACGCCAGCCCCCGCCCAATGACGGGGAGAGCACAATGCAAGAGGCCACCTTGGGGTGGCCTCTTGTCATCAGACTGTTCAGCGAAGGGCACCGGGTTCACCCTTTGGGGGACAGTAACGAGTCCGGGCGCAGGATCTCCTCCTCCACCCAGTGCAGCAACTGCTTGATGGCCCGCGACAGCACCTGGTTCTGGCGCACCACATACCCCAGGCTGGTGCCGGGAAAGTCGGTGAGCCGGGTAACAGGGGCGGTGAGTTTGAGCCGCGGGTGGAGCGAGAAATCCGGCACTATGGCCACCCCGAACCCCGCCTCCGCCCAGTCGAGCTGGGCATCCACACTGCCCACCTCCATGATGCGGCAGCTCGGGAGCCCGAGCAGGGGCAAGGAGGGGTCGATCAGCGCCCGAGTGCGGGTGTCGTGCCCCAGCAGGATCAGGGTGGGTTCGTCGAGAGGATCGCTCTCCCCGGCTTTGGCTCGGGCCTGCCAGCGGGTGAGCCCCTGCCCCAGGGCACACCAGGTTACCTGCTGCAATTCGGTATAGTAGAGCGGCTCGCTGCGCTTTTGCGCCATCACGAAGCCGAGATCCGCCTTGCCCGCCCTGACCAGATCCGCCGCCTGATCCGAGGTGGTGTTGAACAGGGTGAGATCGATGCCGGGAAAGGCCTGCTTGAAGCGCTGGAACGGCTGGATCAGCAGCAGGCGCGAGATGATGTCGCTGGCGGCGATGGCGAGCGTCCCCTGGCTCAACTGGCTGAGGGCGTTGAGATCGGACTGGCAGAGCTGCAGCTCGTTGATGGCGCGCTCGGCGCTTTGCAGCAGCCGCTCCCCCGCCTGGGTCAGGCGAAACGGGCTGCGCTCCACCAGCTTGACCCGGGTCGCCTGCTCCAGGTTCTTGAGGTGCAGGCTCACATTGGGTTGCGTCATGTGCAGTTCGGTGGCCGTCTGGCCGAAGTGCTGCAACCGGGCCAGGGTGACGAAGGTGTGCAGCCAGTGAATGTCCAGCATGGGGTTCCTCTTCTCCCGGGTCGATGGCAGGGCCAGCGCCGCCAGGGCACGGGCACCACGAAAGGGAGCGCGGTGTCGATAATTGCACCGGAATTATATGGCTTCCTTATCGGAATTATAAAGATAATTAATTTTTCTAATCCTCACGGGGCTCCTAGGATGGACGCCTAACGTCTTAGGAGAAAGAGTCATGTCGTCTATCGTAGTCGTAGGTGCTAACTGGGGTGATGAAGGCAAAGGCCGCATCGTCGATTATCTGGCAGGCCAGTCCGCCGCCAGCATCCGTTTCCAGGGCGGCAACAACGCCGGCCACACCGTGGTCAACGATCTTGGCACCTTCAAGCTGCACCAGCTGCCAAGCGGCGTCTTCAACCCGGATTGCCTGGTCGTGCTCGGCCCTGGCATGGTCATCAGCCCGGAGCCGCTGACCAAAGAGCTGGCCGAAGTGAAGGCCGCCGGCGTGACTCCGAAACTCGCCATCTCTGACAGAGCTACCTTCTGCCTGCCGATCCACGCCCTGGAAGACACCCTGGAAGAAGTCCGTCTGGGTGATGGTGCCTATGGCTCCACCCGTCAGGGCATTGCCCCGGCTTACGGTGATCGGGTCATGAAAAAGGCGATCCTGGTGGGCTGGCTGAAACAGCCGGACGTGCTGGTCGAGCGCATCCAGTTCTTCCTCGACTGGAAACTGCCGCAGCTCAAAGCGCTCTACCCCAGCTTCGAATTCAGCCAGACCGCCCAGGAGATGGCTGACTGGCTGCTGGAAGTGTCTGCCCCCTGGATCGACGCCGTCTGCAACGTCAGCGAACCGCTCAAGGCCATCCAGGCCAAGAACGGCACCCTGCTGTTCGAAGCCCAGCTGGGCGCCGGCCGTGACCTCATCTACGGTGAGTACCCCTGGGTGACCTCCTCCCACGTCTCCGGCGCCTACGCCGGCATCGGTGGCGGCCTGCCGGCCCTGCGCCCCGAGCGCGTGATTGCCGTGGCCAAGGCGTTCAGCACCTCTGTTGGTACCGGTACCCTGATCACCGCCATGGAGAACCAGGACGAGTTCCGCAAGTTCGCCAACGAGTTCGGCGCCACCACTGGCCGTCCCCGTGACATCGGTTACTTCGATGCAGTCGCCACCAAGCAAGGTCTGGAGATCCAGGCTGCCAACGAAATCGCCCTGACCAAGCTGGACTGCCTCTCCGGCATGCCGGATCTGAAGATCTGCGTGGCCTACGAAGGTGCCAACACCGAGAACCCGATCTGGCCGCAAACCGCCGGTCTGAAGCCGGTGTACGAGTCCATGGAAGCCTGGAGCGAAGACATCTCCCACATCCGCAAGTTCGAAGACTTGCCCAAGGCTGCCCAGCACTACGTGCTGCGCATCGAAGCCCTGCTGGGTGTGCCGGTGCCCATGGTCTCCGTCGGCCCGGGCCGCGAGCAGATGATACTGCGCTAAGCCGCCTCGCTGCTGCCAGCAAGATGTCAAAACCGGCCTCATGGAGGCCGGTTTTTTTATGGCCGGCCCGCTCCCCGCCGAGTGGCTGACTGACGCCCAGGCCACGCCGCAGAGGAAGCCACGCCTTGAGATAAGCCCGGCGCTGACATTCTGCTTCGAGCTGGTTTGCTCCATGGCTAGCCGCAAGCTGAGTCAGACCACCCAAACCCAGGTGCGCATGAGCCACGCCCTCACCCTGCTGCAACAGGGATTAAGCCCGCTGGAGGCCGCCCTCGCCTGCGGTTACGACTCTCCCAGCCGCTTCGCCGCCCGCTTCAAGCAGGAGTTCGGCCTGACTCCCCACCAATATTTGCGCACCTGTCCCGCAACGGCGCCACAGCGACAAGTAAATGGTTACTAAAAATAATTCCTGTGTAACCTCATGTAACCCGGTGATCCCGATCACACATCTCCCCATTCATACTGTGACTCAGCGCCAATCTTTCCGCTTTCTTTCCCCTAGAATGGCCATGAAAACGTTTTTACTAAAATAAATACAAAAAAAGTACCTTCCTTAACCTACAAAATCGTCATTGGAGCGAGATATGTTTCGTAAAAATTTACTTTCCGTCGCCCTGGGTGTCGCCCTGTTTGGCCTGGCCGCCTGCAACGGCAATGACTCAAGTGCCCCAACCCCGCCTGGCGCCACCCTGGCGAACCAGTATCGGAACGTGATCGATCGCACCGGCACCCCGCTCCAGTTCCGTGACTTTGACAGCTACTCCAACCTCAAATACAACCCGCTACTCGATCTCGGGGCCTGGCACGGCTTCCTGCTGCCCAAAAGCGACGGCGAATGGGGTGGCTTCACCGGCCCCATGGTGATCGCCGAGGAGTACAGCCTCTTCTTTGCAAGCGAGCTGGACCGGCTCAGCCTGAGCGACGAGAGCGGCCGCGCCTTCCCGCTCACCAGCGCCAGCAAGCATGAGATCTACGCCATCCCCGGCGCCCTGGTGCAGCGCTTCGAGTTCGAGCCCTTCACCCTGGAGCTGGAGCTGCGCTACGGCGATGCTCGCACCGCCCTTATCCGCACCCGTCTGGTGAACAACCAGGATGCGCCCCTCACCCTGACCCTCAACTGGCAAGGGGAGCTGCTCCAGCAGTGGAATGCCAACAAGACGGTCGCCGAGCAGTATCCCGACTGGACCCGCACCATCAGCCAGAGCGAGCAAGGCATCGAGTTCCAGTTCGGCGAACTGCGCAGCACCTGGAACATCATGCAAAGCGGCAGCGCCCGCTATCGCATCGACCGCACCCTGCCGAGCCGCACCACCCTGGACGAGAAGGGGCTCGGCTATGTGAGCGAGGCCAGCCTCACCCTGGCCGCCAAGGGTCAGCAGGATATCTACACCCTGCAGAGCTATGTCCACAGCAGCGAGGAGGCGAGCCGCTTCGAGCAGAGCCGCCAGGCGCTGCTGGCCGACCCGGCCGACGCCTTCGATGCCTCTATCCGTCGCTGGGAGGATTACCTGGCGCGCGGCCTTTCCAACCAGGGCATCCCGGAGTCGGAGCGTCGCATCGCGGTCAAGGCGATGGAGACCCTCAACGGCAACTGGCGCTCGCCGGCTGGCGCCATCCTCCACGACGGGGTCACCCCCTCCAACACCGCCCGCTGGTTCGACGGCGTCTGGGCCTGGGACAGCTGGAAGCACGCCTACGCCATGGCCCACTTCAACCCCG
>ERZ724503.1054-NODE-1054-length-12483-cov-4.263437_pt1 | contig 12483 bp, 11 predicted proteins | sample MGYA00376036_ERZ724503 | MGnify/ENA primary metagenome ERZ724503 (study PRJEB28724, sample SAMN07190885) | wastewater metagenome | isolation source: influent of sewage treatment plant in Hong Hong | place: Hong Kong | collected 2016-03-17 ...
ATGCTGCGCGCTACTCGGCGGCAATGCGAAACTCCTTTCGCCGTTCGATCTCGGCCAGACAGATCGAAAGGCCGGTTCCGTCGGGATCGAGCAGCGCCGCCGTGCGCGCGCTCGCAATCGCATCGACCCCGACCTCGGCAGGTATCGTCCCTGCCAACAGCGGGCGGATCACCCGCGCCTCGATCAGGGCGAAGTTGCTGCGGCCGCGCGCGAGCGTGTCGCCATAGCCCTTGAGCAGCCGTGCGCATTCCACGATTTCGAGCGCGAGCGCGGCCGAGCGCCGCGCCGCTTCGGCGGCGAGCGCGAGCCAATCCTCGATCGCCTGCTGCTCCGCCCGATAGCGATGGGTCCATGGCCGAAACGCGCGCAGCTTCGCGAGGCCCCACAGCCGCAGGTACCCGGAGAGCGAGGTCGTTTCCAGCTCCATCGCCAAATGCAGATCACGCAGCCAGGGGCGGCTCTCGGCGGCGGCGAGCAGGCGGCGCGCAAGGGCGACGGGAAGGATCTGGCAAATTTCATCGAGACCGGGCTTCAGGAACTCGACGATCCGCACGCGCTCGCCGGGCTTCGCTCCGCCGCTTCGTTCGATCCGGCCGATCCGGTCGGGCGCGATCTTCGCGGCCGCGACGCGGATCACGTCCTCATAGGACATGCGCACGGCGAGCTGGCGCGCGGTTGCGGCAAGCAGCGCCCCACCGGCCTTCGCCGTCTTGTCGGCTGCCGCAAATGTCTTCAGCCGGTCGAGATAAAGTTTTGCGTAGGTGCGGCTCTGATAGCGGTAGAGGCGCCGCAATCCTTCGACCGCGACCGCAGCGGCTACCGGCGGAAACGACGTCGCCGCCTCGCCTTCCAGCGAGCGCAGCCGCCGCGCGCCGCCATGCGTCCGCTTGTCCGGCTCCGCCGGGAGGGATATCGCCGACGCCTGCGTCGCCGCTCGCAATCCCGCCGCGAAACCGCGGATATTCGCGTCGGCCGACTTGCCTTCGGCGCGGATGGCCGCGGCGAGCGCGTCATGCGGAAACGGCAGATGGCGGGACGCCGCGAGCGCGCCCAGCATCACCGCGCTGATCATCGCACCGGCCTCGCGGGCGACCGCCTCCATGTCGAAGATCAGCGCGGCCTGCGCGTTCTGCGCGATCGCGTCGAGCAGGCGCGCGGGATCGTTGCGGCCGTCCCCCATCGCGATCTTTTCCGCAATCGCATAGTGGCGATGGCTGGACGCGATGACCATCGTGCGGTCCGCGGTAACGAACCCGTTGCCTACCGCACGGGCCGCCTCGAGCAATTCGCTCGCGAGCACGATATCGACGTCGCCGGCGCCGGGCGTGAGCGCGAACACCGGCTGTCGCCCGTCCAGCTCGGCCCAGGGCGCCGGCAGGATTTCGATGTAATAGGTCGTGGCGCCGGTGCGCTGCGCGACGCCGGGGATCGACGTGCTCTGCACGGGAAAACCGAGGCTCGATGCGGCGGAGACGATCCAGTGCGTCAGCACGCCGCCGCCTTCGCCGCCGAGCGCGGCGATCAGCAATGTCAGCGGGCGTGACGGCGCGCTCATGCCGCCTCAACTCCGGTGTATCCACCGAAAAAGCGAATGACGCCGCGCGCGAGGCCATGGCGGAAACGATCCCAGCGCGTGGGATTGTGCACGAGCTCGACCCGATAGAAGGACGGGCACAGCACCGCGGCATGCGCGACCTCGCCGCACAGCCCGCAGCCGACGCAGCTTTCCACCACGGTTGCGACCGGATCGGTGCGCAGCGGATCGGGATTCGGCTTGACCGTCAGCGAGGGGCAGCCGGACAGGCGGATGCAGGAGTGATCGCCGGTGCAGATGTCGTCATCGACGCCGAAACGGATACGCACGACGCGCTCGCCGCGCTCCAACTTCGCCGCGTCCTCCGTGCGGACGCGGCGCTGGCGCACGAGCTGGCATTCGCCGTCGGCGATGACCACTTTCAGGCCGCGTTGGGCGGACGACGTCGCCTCTTTGAGCGTGGCGGCCATCTTGGCCACGCTGTAGCTGCGGACGGTCCGCAGCCACTTGACGCCGAGCGCGCGCAACGTCTTCTCGATAGAAATGCCGGAAGCGGAGCCGTCGCGGCTCGTTGGGCTCGACGGCATGAATTGCTGCCCGGTCGCCGAGGTGTAGCCGTTCTGCATGATCAGCAGCACGCCGTCGCCCTTGTTGAACAGGCTGCTCGCGACGCCGCTGATCAGGCCGTTATGCCAGAACCCGCCGTCCCCCATGATGGCGATCGGCCGCGACGCGAGGTTCGGCGCCACCGCCGCCGCGCTCGCAAGGCTCATCCCATAGCCGAGGATCGAATTGCCGATGTTGAACGGCGGCATGGTCGCGAAGGAATGACAGCCGATGTCGGCGCTGATGTGCATCCGCCCCACCTCGCGCTCGGCGAGCTTGATCGCGGCGAAGACCGGGCGTTCCGGGCAGCCGGTGCAGAAGGCGGGCGGCCGCGTCGGCAATGCGGGGACCGCGGCGGCGGCCGCTTTCTTCTGCGCCAGCAGCGTCCGCGCGCACGCCTCGATCGGCTCGATGGGAAGGCCCGCCGGGCGCGCCGCGCGCAGGAAGGCGGCAAGGCCGGTGAGCACGACATCGGAGGTGTATTCTCCGGAGCGCGACAGCGCGCCCTTGCCGAAGACGCGGGTATTGAGATCGGCGCGGCGCAGTTCGACCGTCACCGCCTGTTCGATGTAGTCCGGATAGCCTTCCTCGACCACGAGGACGGCCCGCTTGCCGGCGCAGAAGCCGCACAATTCCTCCGGGGCAAGCGGATAGGCGACATTGAGCACATAGATCGGAATGCGCGAGCGGCCGAACAGGTCGGCGAGGCCGAGACGCGACAGCGCCCGCAGAACGCCGTTCGCCAGCCCGCCCAGCACGATGACGCCGATGTCGTCGATGTCGCCGCGAATGACTTCGTTGAGCTGGTTGGCGACGATGAAGGCCTGCGCCGCCGGCAGCCGCTCCTCGACCTTCAACCGTTCCTGCGTGAACACCGCCGGGGGATGCGAAATCTTGGCGTAGTCGAAACGGGCCGGCTCCGCGATGCGCGAGAGGGCGGAGTAGCGGCCCGGCCGGTTGGCCTTGGCCTCGAACCGGCCGGTGACGTGGCAGGCGCGGATGCGCAATTCCAGCATCACCGGGGCGTGGCTTGCTTCCGACAGCTCGAACCCCTTCTCGACGCAGCGCACGATGGTCGGCAGGTCCGGCTTCGGATCGATAAGCCACATCGACGACTTCATGGCGAAAGCGTACGAGCGCTCCTGCACGACGCTCGCGCCCTCGCCGTAATCCTCGCCGAGGATGATCAGGGTTCCGCCGACGACCCCCGGCGAGGCCAGGTTGGACAGGGCGTCGGCCGCGACATTCGTGCCGACGATCGATTTCCAGGTCACCGCGCCGCGCAGCGGATAATTGATCGAGGCGCCCAGCATGGCCGCCGCCGACGCTTCGTTGGTGCAGGTCTCGACATGCACGCCGAGTTCGCCCAGCAGGTCTTGCGCCTCGACCATCACGTCGATCAGGTGCGAGACGGGGGCGCCCTGGTAGCCGCCGACATAGCTCACGCCCGATTGCAGCAGCGCCTTGGTGACGGCGAGGATGCCTTCCCCGTGGAAGGTTTCGCCGGCTCCCAGCCGCAACGCCTGGACTTCCTGTGCGAACGATCGTTCCATGGCGGTCCTGACGGTTTGCCCTCCAACAATCTACATACGCGACGGCAGCCATAACGCAATAATGGGAAATGCGATCAGGAGCACGAGCCGCAGGATGTCGGTGACGATGAACGGCAGCACGCCGTAGAACACCGTGGAGATTTTCACGTCCTCCACCACGCTCTTGATCACGAAGATGTTCATGCCGACCGGCGGGTGGATGAGGCCGAGTTCGACGGTCATCACGATGATCACGCCGAACCAGATCGGGTCGAAGCCGAGCTCCTTGATCACGGGAAAGATGATCGGCACGGTGAGGATGATCATGGCGAGCGCGTCCATGAGGCATCCAAGCACCAGATACATCAGCATGATGAGGGCGAGCACCCCGTAGCGGCCGATCCCGAGATTGGTGAGGAATTCCGTCACCTTCTGCGGCGTCTGGGTGATGGTGAGGAAGTAGCCGAACAGGATCGCGCCGATCAGGATGGTGAATATGGCGGCGGTGACGCGCGTGGTGTCGAGGAGCGAGCGGCGAATATCCTTGCGGGACAGCCGGCCGCGGACGACCCCGATGATGAATGCGCCGGCTGCGCCCATGCCGGCGGCTTCGGTCGCGGTGAAAAGGCCGCCATAGATGCCGCCGATCACGAACGCGAACAGAAGCAGGGTCGCCCAGATCTCGCGCAGGCTCTCCGCCCGCTCCTTCCATGTCACGTTTTTTCCCGGCGGCAGGAAGTTCGGCCGCACCATGCCGATCACGGTGATGGTCAGCATGTACATGCACATCGCGAGAATGCCGGGCATGACGCCGGCGATGAACAGCTTGCCGATGTCCTGATCGGTGATCAGCCCGTATACGGCGAACACGGTCGAGGGCGGTATCATGATGCCCAGCGTGCCGCCGGCGGCGATCACGCCGGTGGCGAACGATTGCGGATAGCCGTAGGCGCGCATCTCCGGATAGGCGACGCGGGAAAAGGTGGCGGCGGTGGCGACCGACGAACCGCAGATCGCGGCGAACCCGCCGCAGGCGGCGATTGTCGCGATGCCGAGGCCGCCGCGCAGATGGCCGAGAAAGGCGTTGCCGGCGCGAAACAGCTCGCGGCTCATTCCCGACGTCGTCGCGAACGATCCCATCAACAGGAACAGCGGCACGATGGCGAAGCTGAAATCGGTCACCGTCCGCATCGAGGTATGGCCGACGATTTTCAGCGCCGGTCCGCCGCCGCTGAGGTAGGCAAAGCCGCCGACCCCGACTAGGCCCATCGCCATGCCGATCGGCACCCGCAACAGGATCAGCGCGAACAGCAGAACGAATCCGACGACCGTTACGGCATCGCTGCTCATCTCGTCACTCGTCGGGCGGTTTGATCCGGTATTGCGGCATCAATTCCGGATGGAAGATCAGTCGATAGGTGCGCACCGCTATCAGCAGCACGGCGCACACGTCGCCAAGCCAGGCGACGGCAAAGAACGGCCAGGTCGGAATCCGCAGATCGTAGGTCGACACGTTTGCGTGGTAGGTGCTGACCACCTTGTCGAACAAGGTGTAGGTCTGCACGGCGACGACGAAGAGCAGGACGAGCGTGGCAAACACGTCGATCGCGCGCTGCCAGCGCGGCGCGGCGTTGGCCCAGACGAGATCGACGGTGATGTGGGTGCCGCGATAGGAGGTTGCGGCGATCCCCCAGAAAATCAAAATGCCGAGAAGCAGGCGCCCGAAATCGTAGCTGTCGGGGATCGACACGGCGAAGAAGTAGCGCAGCAGCACCGACACGAAGATGTCGATCGCGACGATGCCGACGAATGCCGCGGCGATCAGCTCGATGCCGTCGATGAAACGGTCCATGTAATTGCGCTGCATGGCGCCGTCCGTTCGCGGTAAGGCTTGTCGGTGGCTGTCCGCTGAATGCCCCTCATCAGCGGGACCCGTCCTTCGGCCGGCCGGCGGACGCGCCGGAGCGCAGTGTCCGGCGCGGCTGGCAGATCAGTAGGCGGCGTTGGCCTTCTCGAGCGCGTCCCGGAGCTCCTTCATCGCGGCCGCGGGATCGACGCCGGTCTTGCGTACATTGTCCGCCCACGCCTTCTCCAGCGGTTCGGCGGCCTTTTTCCACTGAGCAAGCTGCTCGGCGGTGATCGGGTAGACGTCGTGGCCCGGCTCGGCCTTCAGCTTGGCGATGCCGCCGTGCTCGAACTCGGCCCACGGCTTGGCGATGCGCATCGCCCATTCATTGGTGCAATGATCGTCGATCACCTTTTTCTGGCCCGGCGACATCTGGTCATATTTGTCCTTGTTGAAGACAAGAGCGAAGTTCGACACGTAAAGCGGCGCGTCCATATGGTATTTCACGACCTTGTCGATTCCGAACAGCGGGATCGAACCCCACGGGAACGTCACCGCGTCGGCGACGCCCTTTTCGATCACGTCGCGAACTTCCGGAGCGCCCGCCTGGACGTTGGTGCCCCCGAGTTGGGTGACGAAGCTCGCGATGGTCGCCTGGGCCGGCCGGATCTTCATGCCCTTGATGTCCTCGGGCGCCACGATCTTCTTGGTGCGCGAGTGGAACGAGCCGGGGTCGTGGACGAATGCCAGACAGAACTTGACGTCGTTCATCTCCTTGCCGGCGTATTTGCGGTACCACGCATCGAAGGCCTGGGTGCCGCCCACGCCATTCGCCATCAGAAACGGCAATTCGCCGGCGCCGACGATGGGAAAGCGGCCGGGCTGGTAGCCCGTGTTGATGTAAGTGAGATCGGCGATGCCGTCGCGCGCCATGTCGTAATGGTCGAACGCCTTGCCGAGCTGCTGCGAGGGAAAAACCTTGGACTTGATGGTGCCGCCCGAGGCTTTTTCGACGGAGGCGCCCCACTCTTCGAGCGACTTCTGCAACGGATGCGTCGGCGGAACCCAGTGCGAGATCTTCAGGTCAAAGGTCTTGTCTTGCGCCGCCGCCGCTGAAGCGAGCGCGGCCGTCAGGGCTAGCCCGGCGGCGGCCGCAAACACGCGGATACGCACTCCGCAAAGTCGCGATTGCATCGGAACCTCCCTAAGGTATCGTATTATCGATCCGCATTGGCGATGCGGATCGTTGATTTTCGGGTAATTCAGCCTCAAACGGGAGGGCTTGTAAAGCGGAAGGTTGGCAATAAAACTTTTTTACCGCGGCGCGCGAAGAAGGACGGCCGAAACTTGGGCGTGCGCGTCGGCCGCGCAGTGCGTGATGCTCGTCCAACGAATGGAGATTGCAGTGCCCCGAAAGCCGAAACCGGTCAAACGAACCGCGCAGGCCGCGAACGCGATCGACTATGGCCCGCTGGAAGACTGGGTCGGCTTCCGCCTGCGGATGGCGCAATCCGCCTCGTTCCAGGCCTTCGCCCGGCTTGCGCATGACGTGAACCTGAAGCCCGGCCGGTTCGCGACCTTGATGCTGATCGGCCGCAATCCGGGTATCAGCCAGACGGCGCTCAGCCTCGCCAACGGCCGCGACAAGTCGACCCTGACGCCGGTTCTCAACGATCTGGTGAAGCGGGGACTTGTTCGCCGTTCGCGAACGCCGGATGACCGCCGCACCTATCAGCTCGCCCTCACTGCCGCGGGCCAGCGCATGCTCAAACAGCTGGCCGCCTGCGCCATCTCCCACGATCGCAATCTCGACCGCATCATCGGCCGCCGCGACCGCGCGCATTTTCTCTCCATATTGCGGCGGATCGAAGTGGAGCTGTCCGGCGATCGTGCGAACGAAAAGCCATCGGGGCGCCGCTCTCGGTAACTCCTTGAAGCCGCATTCTGTGCCGCGAACCGATCCCCGCCACGGATCGGGTTGCGGCAAACGGCTCTGCCGGAAAGATGCCCTAACCACGCAGGCGTGCGATCACCTCGGCCGGGATCGGTTTCGACTTCAGCTTTTCCGGATTGTTGGGGTCGCGGCCCGCCCATACCCGCGTCTCGAACCCCTCGATGGCGAGTTCCTCATGCCGCAGCAGGCGATGAATGATCTTGAAGCTCGATCGCTTGATTTCGGCGACGGTCGTCTCGATCACCGTCTCGTCGCCGAACCGGCTCGCCTCGAGAAACCGTGCCCGCGTATCGACCATCGGATAGCCGACAATGTCATAGGCGCGCAAAAATTCGAACTTGGTCATGCCGAGGGCGCGCTCGAACAAGGCGGTGGTGCTGGTGTCGAACATGGCGAAATAGCGCGGATAGAAGACAATTCCCGCGGGATCGCAATCGCCCCATTCGATGCGCACCGCGCGGCGGTTGGTCAGCATGCCTTTTTTTCGCGCCGGCCAGCGGGGGCCGTCGCCGGGCTGATCGATTTCGAGCGGGGGAGGGGCGTCGTACATCGGAGCAAGCTTCCGTACAGGCTGTCTCGGCGCCGACGGGGCAGACGCCGCCGGGTCCGCACATGCAAGTGTCGAGCCGGATCATCACCCGAGGTCAATGGCACTGGCAAGACAAGCCGGTCAAGGCAGTTCGGCGTCATGGCGGGGCACCGGCATCCGCACACCGCTGCGGCCCGCGCGGGCGCCGGAGCGAAAGAGTTTCCGGCGGGCCGGAAACTATCTAAATAGGATTCCGGCTTCTCCGCAGGATCATCCCGATGTCAGAGTTCATGTCTCTTGCCGATGCGGTCGCCGCCACGGTCGCCGATGGCGACACGGTGGCGATGGAGGGGTTCACCCACCTCATTCCGTTCGCCGCCGGCCACGAGATCATCCGCCAGGGCCGCCAGCGGCTGACGCTGGTGCGCATGACCCCGGATATCATCTACGATCAGCTGATCGGGATGGGCTGCGCCGAAAAGCTGATCTTTTCCTGGGGCGGCAATCCGGGCGTCGGTTCGCTGCACCGCTTGCGCGATGCGGTTGAGAAGGGATGGCCGCGTCCGCTCGCGCTCGAAGAGCATTCCCATGCCGCGGTGGCCAACGCCTACGCGGCCGGCGCCGCGGGCCTGCCCTTCGCCACCTTTCGCGGCTACCTCGGCACCGATCTGCCGAAAGTCAATCCGAACATCCGCACGGTGACGTGTCCCTTCACCGGCGAGACCCTTGCCGCCGTTCCGGCGCTGCGGCCGGATACGACCATCATCCACGCGCTGAAGGCCGATCGCGCCGGCAATGTGCTGATCGAAGGCATTCTCGGCGTCCAGAAGGAAGCCGTGCTGGCGGCCAAGAGGGCGCTCGTCACGGTTGAGGAGATCGTCGAGGATTTCGGGCCGCGCAGCCCCAACGCGGTGATCCTGCCGGCCTGGACGGTGACCGCGGTGGCGTGCGTGCCGGGGGGCGCGCACCCGTCCTATGCGAACGGATACTACAGGCGCGACAATGCGTTCTATCTCGGATGGGACGACATCGCGCGCGACCGCGACGGCTTTCTCGCCTGGATGAAGGCGAATGTGCTGGACAGGGGACCGGAGGCCTTCGCCGCTCATCGGCAACGGCTTGCCGCAACCGCGTGAGGACCATCATGGCGCTTGCCTATACCGCCACTGAAATGATGACGGCGGCCGCCGCCCGAGCGCTCAAGTCGAGCGATGTGTGTTTTGTCGGCATCGACCTGCCGTCGGCCGCATGCAACCTCGCCCGGCTCACCCATGCGCCGGGAATCAAGCTGATCTACGAGTCGGGAACGATCGAAACCAAGCCGAACGTGCTGCCGCTCTCCATCGGCGATGGCGAATTGTGCGATACCGCGCTGACCACCGTGTCCGTGCCGGAGATGTTCCGCTATTGGCTGCAGGGCGGGCGGATCACCGTCGGCTTCCTCGGCGGCGCCCAGATCGACCGCTTCGCCAACCTGAATACGATCGTGATCGGCCCCTACGACAAGCCGACGGTGCGGCTGCCCGGATCGGGCGGTGCTCCGGAGATCGCCAGTTGCTGCGGCGAAATTTTCATCACCATGCGCCAGAGCAAACGCAGCTTCGTCGACAAGGTCGACTTCATCACCTCGCTCGGGCACGGGGAGGGCGGCGACCACCGCGCCCGGCTCGGCATCAAGACCAAAGGACCGACCAAGCTCATCACCGACCTGTGCGTGTTCGAGCCGGACCCGGAGACCCGCGAGATGACCGTCGTCTCGATCCATCCGGGGGTTACGGAGGAGCAGATCAAGGCAAATACCGGGTGGAACGTGCGCTTTGCGCCGGCGCTCAAGGAGACGCCGCCGCCGTCCGCCCGAGAACTCGAGGTCCTGCGCGACCTGCATGCGCGCACCAAACGCGCCCATGCGGGGGATACCTAGCCGGCACGGTCAGTTTGCGAATTATTGACGCGGCGCCCGGCGCCGGGGGCGCCTGACCACCGAACAGCGAAGCGCTGGAAAAAGAGAACCAGAAGTTATGTGCGCGCGTATCACGCGCCGCTGGCATGATTATCTTTGGTGCGGATTATCGGCCGGATGCGGTCTGCCGAATTTCCCACTCGTGCGAGGCGGGCCTGCCCGCCATGCCGATTTCGCCAGGAGGGCGCGCCGACGCCTTTCATTTTGATCACTAACGGCTTGATCCTGTGCGTGATTGCCGGCACAGATTTGTTTCGAAAAGGGTAGGGACTGATCGAGGATCGCCGAACGCGCGCAGCTTCTGTTTGCGGAGGACGGCGCGTGCCCGGTTGCGAGATGGCGTCTTTATTTGGCGTCCCTGCTCGGGCAGCGTGTCAGGATGCGGAGGCTTGTGCTTGTGACCCGGATCGGGAGCGCGGTTTGCGTTCGCGACGGCGCGTGCGTTCGAACGGCGGCCCCGCCGCGGCTTTGCGTCGATGCGTTGGGTCGAACAAGACGTGACGCTGACGGCGGAACGTGGATGCGTCAAAATTGTTTGGAGTCCGACCACACTGAAAGAGGCTGACACCGAAGCATAAAAGCGGTTAAGGTTGAAAGAACCAATAATCAAACGAACGACCCAGGGTTTGCGATGACGTTCTTCTTCCCAACGGAAAGCCTCCGGGCTTTCCCTCCGCGACTCTATCCGGGCTACAAGAGCACGGTGAAGCGGTCGCCGACCAAGCCGCTCGTCATCATTCCGCATACGTTGAGCGAGCTGACCGGGCCGGTCTACGGACAAGAGGCGGTGCAGGCCGGCGACGAGGATCTGACCCGGCAGCATGCGGGCGAGCCGATCGGCGAGCGGATCATCGTGCACGGACGCGTGCTTGACGAGGATGGGCGCCCGGTCCCCAATACGCTGGTCGAAATCTGGCAGGCCAATGCGTGCGGCCGCTACATCCACATCGTCGATCAGCATCCGGCGCCGCTCGACCCGAATTTTACCGGTGCGGGCCGCGCCAAGACCGACGAGACCGGCTATTACAAGTTCGTCACGGTGAAGCCCGGTCCCTATCCCTGGGGCAATCACCATAACGCCTGGCGCCCGTCGCACATCCACTTCTCGCTGTTCGGCCATGCGTTCATATCGCGCCTGGTCACCCAGATGTATTTTCCCGGCGATCCGCTGTTTCCGTTTGACCCGATCTTCAATTCGGTCACCGATGCGCGGGCGCGCGAGCGCATGATTTCGAGCTTCGATCTCGATGCGACGATCCCGGAATGGGCGCTCGCCTTCCGTTTCGATATCGTGCTGCGCGGACGCAATCAGACGCCGATGGAGTCGTGAATGGCCGAGATCACGCCCTCGCAGACGGTGGGGCCGTATTTCGCTTACGGGCTGACCCCGAGGGGGAAATACGCCTGGAAGGATACGTTCGGCGCCGATCTCGTGACCCCGGACGCATCCGGCGAGCGCATCCGCATCGAAGGTCAGGTGTTGGACGGCGACGGCGTTCCAATCAATGATTGCATGATCGAGATATGGCAGGCCGACGCCCAGGGCCGTTACGCGAGCCCCGCCGATCCGCGGCGGCCGAACGCGGCCTTCCAGGGCTTCGGCCGCGCCGGGACCGACGCCGAGGGACGCTATGCCTTCGACACGATCAAGCCGGGCGCGGTGCCCGGGCCCGACGGAAGAATGCAGGCGCCGCACGTCTTGCTCGCCGTGTTCGCGCGCGGCATGCTGAGGCAGAGCTATACGCGCATCTACTTCGCCGATGAGGCCGCCAATGCCGACGACGCGATCCTTGCGCTGGTGCCGCCCGAGCGGCGCGGGACGCTGGTCGCCGCCAAGACAGCGTCCCAGGGAAGCCCGGTCTACACCTTTGACATTCGCATGCAGGGCGACGCGGAAACGGTGTTTTTCGAGGTGTGAGCTTGCAATCCACCCGGGCCGAGAGGAGCGAACGCCGGACGGGACATGTAACCGCGACGGGATACGTGTCGCGCGCCGTTCAAACAATTAATTGGTATTTCGGTATTAAAATGCTAATCTCGGTTAATCAAACGAACCTGCAAAAATGCGGTTCGAATAAGCGTAGGGAGGAAGCCGGCGACCGAAACGGTTGCTCATGCAATCCGATTGAGGTCAGGAAGCCGCGGCGACGCGCAACGAGCCGCCGCGCGTAGACATAAACGTCCAAGGAGGAAACGCTAATGAATCGAAGGAATTGGTTAGCGCTCGCCGCCGCGCTGATTGGCGTGGGCGTCCTCGCCGCGGGGCCGGCTCAGGCCCAAGGCGTGGTGAAGGTCGGCGTGCTCGAGGCGATGACCGGGCAGCAGCAGTCGACCGGCAAACAGACGCTCGCCGCCATGCGGCTCTACATGCAGCAGCACGGGGACACCGTCGCCGGCAAGCGCACGCTCGCCGTCCTGGTCGGCTACGTGCCCTCGCGGGTCCTGTTCGGCGTCTTCGCGCTCGTGCCGTTCGTCATCGCGACGCTCTTCATGACGCTCTACCCGAACACGGTCTTCGTCTA
>ERZ724503.1055-NODE-1055-length-12482-cov-9.450229_pt1 | contig 12482 bp, 11 predicted proteins | sample MGYA00376036_ERZ724503 | MGnify/ENA primary metagenome ERZ724503 (study PRJEB28724, sample SAMN07190885) | wastewater metagenome | isolation source: influent of sewage treatment plant in Hong Hong | place: Hong Kong | collected 2016-03-17 ...
ATAAAGTTGGACTTGTAGGAAGAAATGGAAGTGGGAAATCAACACTTTTTAAACTAATTTTAGGTGAAGAACAACCAGATAGTGGAGAAATAGCAATTCCTAAAAATTATAAAATAGGTGCTTTAAAGCAATATTTTGATTTTACAGAGAAAACTCTACTTGAAGAGACAGCTTTGGCTTTAGGTGAAGATGATAAATATAATATCTATAAAGCTGAGAAAATTTTATTTGGTCTTGGATTTACACAAGAAGATTTAGAAAAAGCTCCAAAAGAGTTTTCAGGTGGTTATCAAATCAGAATTAACTTAGCAAAACTTCTATTAACTGAACCAAATATGCTTTTACTTGATGAGCCTACAAACTACTTGGATATTTTATCTATTAGATGGCTAAAAGCCTTTTTGAAATCTTTTGAGGGAGAAGTTATACTTATTACTCACGATAGAGATTTTATGGATAGCGTTTGTACACATACAATGGGAATTATTAGAAAAAGTGCTTTTATGGTTCAAGGAAGTACACATAAATTTTATGAATTATTAGCTTCTAATGAAGAACATTATGAAAAACAAAAAATAGCTCAAGAGAAAAAAATCAAAGAGCTTGAAGAGTTTATTGCAAAAAACAAAGCAAGAGCTGCAACTGCAACTTTAGCCCAATCAAAAGTAAAAATCCTAGAAAAAATGGAAGTTATGGATGATTTACAATATGATGCAAATTTGGATTTTGACTTTAACTATAAAGAAACAGCAGCTAAATTCTTAATTGAAGTAAAAGATGTTAGTTTTGGATATAACCCTGAAAATTTATTGTTTAAAAATATAACTTTTGCACTTAGTCGAGGTGAAACTCTTGGAATCATAGGAAAAAATGGTAAAGGTAAATCAACACTTCTAAATGTAATAGCTGGAGAATTAAAAGCTTTAACTGGAAGTGTTGATTATCACACAAGTACAGTTTTTGGACACTTTGGTCAAACAAATATTTCTCACTTAAACAAAAACAATACAATTATGGATGAAATTCACTCTACAAATGTAAAACTTCCAGAATCAACTATTAGAGGAATTGCTGGACTTATGATGTTTAGTGGTGATAATGCTAAAAAGAAAATTTCACTTCTTTCAGGGGGAGAAAAAAGTAGGGTAATGCTTGGGAAAATTATAGCAAAAGATGTAAATTTACTTTTTCTAGATGAGCCTACAAATCACCTTGATATGGATTCTATTGATGCACTTACAAATGCTATAAAAGCATTTCAAGGTTCTTGTATTATTGTAACGCATAGTGAAGATTTATTAAGAGCTGTTTGTGATAGATTGATTGTATTTACAAATGATGGAGCTGATTATTTCAATGGAACTTATGATGAGTTCTTAGAAAAAATTGGTTGGGAAGAAGATGAAACAGTTGAAAAGAAAAAGGTTGAAAAACCAAAAGTAAATAAAAAAGAGAGTAAAAAACTTAGAGCTGCAATAGTTGCAGAAAAATCAAAAGCTACAACTCCAATCAAAAAACAGATGCAAGAGTTAGAAGAGCAAATTGAAAAACTTGAAGATGCGCTTGAAGATGCAAGAGTAAAATTATCAAGAGATATTCCAAAAATTGAAAAAGAGATAGAGCAAAAATTTGAAGAATTAGAAGCTTTACAAACTAAACTTGATGTTATGAATAAAGAGTTTGAAATAAGAATGAGTGAGGTTTAAGCTAATAATAGCTTAAAGCTCTTTGGTGTAAATAACCTTAGAGTTTCACTTTTTTGAGATTTTAATTCACTTGAAAATCCATTTTTACTAAAAAGTACAAACATATCTACATTTAAACCAATATTTTTACAATCTTCTATTAGTCTATTTAATTCATTTTTTTTGATTTTAGAGTTTATATATTTACAATTTCCAGCAATAATTTTTCCAGAAGTTGTTTTAGCTACTAAATCTATCTCTCTTTTTTCATCCCAATATTTACCAAATTGTTTTATTGGATCTTCTGTGATTAAATCTCTTATAAATTCCATTGATAACTCTTCAAAAACAAAATTTCCAAATTCAGCCTCTTTATTTTCAAAAAGTTTATAAAACTCTTCGTAATTTTTCTCTTTTATTCCTTTATAAATAGGAGAGATAAACGCAAACCAAAATCTTAAAAATGGAGCTGTAAAAAGAAGTTTTCTTGCAACTTTATCATCACCTCTTTTATTTGCTAGATGATGTTGTGAAGATTCTACTTCTATAATTCCTCTTTCACTTAGCTTTTCCACACATTTCATTCCCTCTTCAAAAGATACAAATGCTCTTTTGAAAGATGAATTTGTTCTTCTATCTCCTTGTGCTATTCCTGTTAAAATTGCATGATCAACTTTATATCCACCTGTTAAATTATGTATTTCATACTTTAAATCTGAATATTTATCTAAAATGTGTTTTCTAATTAGTTCTAAAATAGGTTTTGAAGTATCTATTTTTATGTTTAATCCACCAAATACAATAAAGTATTTAACTGCTATTTCCATATCTGTAATTTGATTTTCTTTACAAAAAATTCTAAATTGATTTTTTGTTGATTGGTCTATTAAAATAATGTTTAATCCTTAGTTTTTGTTATATTTTTGCAAAAAAGCATTTAATGAATTTGCAAATTGTTGAGCGTCTTTTTGACTAAAAGGAGCAGGTCCTTTTGTAATTTCGCCACTATCTCTTATCTCTTGCATTAAATTTCTAATTGCAAGAAATTGTTTTATATTATCTTTTGTGTACATAGAACCTCTATGGTCTATTGCATGAGCATTTTTATCTATTGTTCTATCCGCCAATGGTATATCTGCTGTTATAACTAAATCATTTTGATTTAGCATTTCAACAATTTTATTATCAGCTTCATCTGCACCTTGGTCTACTATTATATAGTTTATATATTTAGAGACACCTATATTTATTTTTTTATTCGCAATTACAATGGTATCTAATTTTTGTTTTTCAATAGCTCTTAAAATAATTGGTTTTAATAAATTTGGAAAAGCATCTCCATCAATAAACAATTTCATTAAATTTTAAATAAATCTTTTGGGTCTATATGTGAAGAATCTTTTGTAGCTTGAAACATCAAGGTATCATTTACTCTTCCAACAACATATCCTTGTTTTATCCATTTACCAACGACTAATGTTGGAGAAATCTCATCTAAGTGTGAATAAATAGTATGAACACCATCTTCATGTTGAATAATAACTACATTTTCAAGCATTCCCGCACTCTTTTTTGCATAAACTACCTTACCATTTAATACAGCAACAACTTTTGCTTGGTCTTCATCACTTTTTAGTGTTATAGATTCATTAAAGAGTTTAATTTTGTAAACAGGGTCAAAGTATGTACCAAAATTTTTAACAACTCTAAATGATTTTAAAGGAGCAATACTTTTTTCTCCCTTATATTTTACTATTGAAACTCCATCTGTTGAAGAACCAATTTTTTTTACATCAAGACTTAGATTTTTTGCATATTTTTGGTTTCTTACATCTGATGTTTGAACTGTATCAAAAGAGTTATCCTCTTGAACATCTTCTTTTTCAGCAGTTTCATTTTTAGCAGGTGTTTTTTTCGATGCTAAAAGTTCTTGTAGTTTTTTTCTTTTCTCTTCTTCGGCTGCTGCTTTTGCATCTTGTTCTTTTTTTGTTTCTGCTTGTTTTAAAATGTTTAGTTCAGAAAGTAAGCTTTTTAAAGACTCTTGTTCTTTTGCAAATTTATTTAACTCTTCTTGATAAGTTTTGTGTTGTTGTTCTAAACTAGAAATAGAGCTTGAAAGCTTTTGTTTTAAACCAGTTAGCTTATCTTTTGCTTTTTGTCTTTCATCTATATAAGAAGAGATTTTATCTATATCTTTTTGATTGTTTTTTGTATTTGCAGATAATGAACTATAGCTTGTATTGAGTTTTACTACTTTATCTTTTGAGTGTTGAGATAATAAAGTATAAACTTCTCTATCAATTAATTCTTGTAAACTATCCTCTGAAACCAATTTTACAGCAATAGAAACAGAAAATTCTTCAATTATTGTATCTACAATCTGTTCTTCATTACTTGTTTTTTCTCTTATTAACTCTGTTGATTTAGATTGAAGGTCATCTAATTTATTTTTTGATTCTTCTAATAACTTTTGATGTTCTTCAATATCTGTATTTATTTGTTTTATCTCTTTTTCAAGATTTGAAATATTGTTATTTTGATTCTCTATTTGATCTGCAAGTTCTTTAATCTTTGCATTTGTAGTCTCTTTTTTATCATCAGCTGATTCTAATTTTTCTTTATTAGCTTGAATTTTTTGGTCAATATTTGATGCTGCAGCAAAAATATTGCTTATAAATAAAATTGATAAAAAAATAGATTTAATCATTAGTTATCTTATATTTTAGTAGTACACCAAATATTGTAATCATTGATATACCAAATGATAATAAAAATATTTTAGATAATTCAATAAATACATTTATTTTAATATCTACTATATCGTGTAACTCTAAAGGAAATAATACTGTCATATTATTTGATACATAATATAAAAATGTTGAAGAGATTAAAAATGATAATAGTGAACTAAGAAGTGCATAATTTATTATTGTTGATGCACTATATAAAATTGAAGCTCCATGTAGTCTTAAAATAGATATTTTAGAACTATGTTCGTGGAACCAAAGTTTTATCTGTTTTGCTAAAATGATAATTGCAAAAATTGTAATAATAAAAAATAGAATAAATGACACACTATTTAATAATAGTAAAAGTAAATATATCTGATTATGGTTTTTATAAAAAACTTCAACCTTTTTTACATTTTTATTTTGTAATAAAGTTTGTTTTATAACCTCTAATTCACTAGTTGTTGGAAAAATTTCTAAATATATTTGATAAAAATTTGGAAGTTTTTGTTTTAACAGTTCAATCGATGATTCTGATAAATTAGATTGAATGCTTGTAATTATTTTATCATTTGGTAAATTTTGTATTTTTTCTACTTTTATACCAGCTAACTCTTTTATAGCATCTTTTTCTAAAGGATTAGTTGTAACTATGATTATAGAATAATCTCTTGAAATCTTAGATTTGTAGTTATCAACTACATTACTAATAAGCAAAAATATAGAAAATGTTATCAACATTGAAAGTAATGGAATTAAAAAAGCAAATAAGTTGTTAAGAAACTTCATAAATAATTCCATCCTCAATAGATAATTGTCTAAATTTAATTCCAAGATTTTTAGGAACTCTATGCGTTACAACTACAACGGTAATTCCTAATTGCTCATTTGCACCTTTTAATAAGTTCCATACAACTTCAGCTGAATAATCATCAAGATTTCCTGTTGGTTCATCAGCAATAATGATTTTTGGATTATGTGCCAAAGCTCTTGCCACTGCAACTCTTTGCTGTTCTCCTCCACTTAATTCATTTGGATAGTATCCAGCTCTGTGAGAAAGTCTTACATGAGTTAATAATTTATTTGCTTGGTCTCTTGAAATATCATCAGAATAACCATTTATTTTTAGAGGTATCATAATATTTTCTTCAATAGTATATTCGTTTATAAGCTTATAATCTTGAAAAATAATACCAATATCTTTTCTTAAGATTCTTAGTTTTTTCCCTCTTATTTTGAAAACTTCTTGATTTTCTATTTTTAAACTTCCATGTTTTAATGGAATTTCTCCATAAAATGATTTTAATAGAGTTGATTTTCCACTACCAGAGTTTCCACCAATAAAGATAAATTCTTTTGGTTTTATAGAAAAGTTACCTTTTTTAATAATATATTTGTTATCGTCGTACGAAAGATAAATATTTTTTGCTTCTATCATTTATTTAAAATCTCTTTTAATTTTTCATGTGCATTTATATTTGAACTTGTTGGAAGTGGATTTCCTTGATAATATGAAACTGAACCTTCATCTACATGAATATATTTTGTAACTGGTCTATCAAAATTTCCCATTGTTAATTTTATAAGTCCTGAATTGTTTTTATTTTCAATAGTGTAAAGTTCTTCAATATGAATAAAATAGTTTTTCTCAATCAATGATTTTGTAGGAATTGTAGTCAATATTTTGTTAAAATCAATTTTAAAATCAAAAGAAAAATCAAAATTTAAATCTATATTTTTATCAATATCCTGAGCCTCTAAAACAACATCATAAATATTTTTACCTTGCTTTTTCCATCTATCTTCATATTTACTTGATACTGCTAAATCTTTATTTATATCAATAGTAATCCTACCTTTTGGAAGATTCGTAAGAAGTTCTGTACAATAATCAAAATATTTTCTACTATCAGTTCTAAGTTCCAAAGTTCCCGTAACTTTTAAAACTCTTAATGCTTCATTTACAAACTCATTTGAATATATTCTTCTATGAGGTTTTTTATCCCAAGGTACTGGAAAATGAACAAATATTTTACCAACTTTATTTGATTCAATAAACTCCATAAAAAGTCTTGCATCATAATTTACAACTAAAACATTAGTAATATTTTGTAATTCTAATTGTTTTAATAATTGTTCAATAGATGGATAATGAATTTCAAGACCAATGAATTGGATATTTGGATTTGATTTCGCTTGATGTAAAAGATGTCTTCCACTTCCAAAACCAATCTCTATTTGTATCTCTTTAGTTGTATTAAATTCATCTACAAAATAGTTAATATCTTTTAGATACTGATTTGGTGCTTCCTCTTTTAGTTTCAAAATATTTGTATTTGAAAATAAAATATTAGATTCATTTAAATTTACATAGGCATTTAAAGCATTTTTTACAAGAGTAACAGGAGATATTCTTGTTACTTTATCCGCTTTTATCATAAAATGTTCATTTTTTGGCTTCAATGATAAAAGAAAATCTTTACCTTCATTTCTTAAGGCTATTCTATATTCTGTTTTTCTTGTTTTTTGCGTAAAGTTGTAAGACTTTGCAATAAAATCAAAATCTACTCCATCTTTAGATGATGGAGTACTAATTAACTCTTTTTTCTCAAATACTATGTGTGGCATCTATGTTCTTATTATAATAATTTTGTTTTTTGTAATATTGAATTTGTATTGTTTTGCTCTAATTGTGCTAAATTTGAGCTTGATTCAGGTAAAGAATTTGATGTACTCATACCTTGAATTCCTTCAGAAGTACTTTCTAAACCATCTTTATCAACAGCTATTATTTTATAATAGTATGTTTTTCCACTATTTTCAGTAGAATCTGTATATTCAAAAGTATTAGCATTTACTTCTTTTATTTTTGTATATCCAAAGGCACTAAATGTACTTCTATGAATCTCATATTTTACAACATCACTGCTAGGAGATGCTCCCCATGAAATAGAAATTCTTTTTGGTTCACTATTTGATACACGAATATTTACAGGATTTGATGGAAGAGCTTTAGTTTTTCCTATAACTGTTTTACTAGGTGCTGCTTCAACATCATCAAAACTGAATGCTTTAATTCTATATCTATAACTAGTGTTATTATCTAAATTATCATCTACATATTCAACTTGAAGTCTATCATTTAGAGTTTTTAAAAGTATCCATTCATTTATAAGAGTATTATATTTTTCAATTCTATAGTATCCTACTCTTTTATCTGTATGTGGTTTCCAAATTAGTTTTACGCTATGAGGTAAATTAGAAATTGCTTGTATAAATTCAACAGGAGTGATTCTAGGCAAAGTTTGAACTACATAAGCATCAGTTGTTCTTGATTCCATACCATCTTGAGTTATAGAAGAGATTTGATAAGCATATCTTGTTTTTGGCTCTAGCCCCTTATCTACATAGTGAGTAGCGTATTTATTATCAATTACTTTTACAAGTTTTAACTCATTTGAGCCTTTGTCAAGTTCAGTTCTATAAAAATTATAACCAACAACTCTAGGGTCACTTACTTTTTCCCATTCAAATCCAACTGTTGCCATATCTGGGATAGATTTTATAGAGCTATAATTTACAACTTCAAGTGTTTCATTAATTCTAGGTTTTGATTCAGGAATTATATTATCTAGTACATTTGTACAACCACTAAATAAAACTATTAAAGTTGCTAATGATGTTGTTTTCATTAATTTTATCATTTATATTCTCTCCTTGAAAGTTAGTAGTTAAAAATTCATTCATATCATTTGGTAAATCAGCTTTAAATCCCATTTGTTCTTTTGTTATTGGATGAATCAAATAAAGGTAATAAGCGTGTAAATAAAATCTATTTATTTTATTCAATTCGCCCTTAAATCCATATAAATTATCACCTAATATATGCCTATTTATCGAACTTAAGTGTACTCTGATTTGATGAGTTCTTCCTGTAAATAATTTTGCACTAATTAACTCAAAATTTTCTTTATTACTAAGTGCAATTTTTAAAAATGCAGATTTTGCATTTCTTCCATTCTCATCAATAGCCATTTTTAATCTATTATTTGGATTTCTTGCAATAGATTTATTAATCACAATATTATCTTTTAAAGGTGTATCAATTATTGCAAGATAATATCTTCCCATTGATTTATTTTCAAGTTGTTTAGATAGTTCAATATGTGCTTCATTTGTTTTTGCAACAACCATAACACCACTTGTACCTTTATCAAGTCTATGTACAATACCATGTCTTTCTTCACCACTTAAAGTTGATAAAGATATATTTTGAAGTTTTAACCAATCTACAAGTGTTGCATCTTTGACACTTGGAGCATCATGAACTGTTAAGTTATGAGGTTTGTTTAAAACTAAAATATATTCATCTTCATAAATAATTTGTATTTCTTTATCTTTTAATGAATCTTCTATAAATTCTAAATTTTTTACTGAAGAAAATTCTGATTCTGGAAAATGCACATCAACTATTTGATTCTCTTTTAATTTGATACCTGTTTTATTTACAGTTTTTCCATCAACTTGTACAAAATCTTTTTTTATAAGTTGTTCTATTTGATTTCTTGAAGCATCAATTTTAGATGCTAGAAATTTATCTAATCTATTTGTTTCTAAAACAATAAAATTTTTATCCATATTTAGATACTCTTTCATTATGCGTTTATTTGATAAAAGAATTATTTCCCATTTTGATTATTTGTTAATAATATATATTTTACCTTTAGTATTGGTATCATACCATTTAATTAGTGAAACAAACGAAAGGTTGGCTAATAAGCAATTAATATATTATGCAATTTCTATTTTCACATTTATGTTGATTTTTATTCTACCAATAAGAAAAAAAATCAGAATGATTCCTACATTGTATTGGTTAGGAATAATTTTATTAATTGCAGTTGAATTTGTAGGTATTACAAAATTAGGCGCAACTAGATGGTTACCAATTCCTATTTTAAATACAACTATTCAACCATCAGAATTGATTAAACCAGTTTTTGTTTTGATGTTAGGATATTTAATACATCATAAACCACCACCAAAAAATGGCTATAATTTTTTAGATTTTTGTTATTTCTCTTTTTACATATTACTACCATTTTTTTTAATTGCTAAAGAACCTGATTTAGGAACAGCATTAGTTTTATTATTAGTTGGTTATGGAGTTTTGTTTATAGTTGGTGTAAATTGGAAAATTTGGACAACAATAATTTTAGTAATATCAGTTTCTTCTCCATTTATTTATACGCATTTAATAAAAGATTATCAGAAAAAAAGAATTATTGATTTTGTTTCAGAAGAACCAAGTTATCATGTTCAACAATCAATTATTGCTATTGGTTCAGGTGGTCTTACTGGAAAACAAAGTGGTGAAGCTACACAAGCACAACTTAAGTTTTTACCAATAGCAACAAGTGATTTTATTTTTGCATATTTTGTAGAAAGATATGGTTTTTTAGGTGCATTTGGTCTTGTTTTTTTATATGCTTTGATAATTATACATTTACTTAGTATGAATTATTATTTTAAAGATGATTATATGATCAGAGTCTTTGCTTCAGGGGTTGGTCTTTTGATGTTTTTTAATATGAGTGTTAATGTTTTAATGGTTATTGGATTTGCACCAGTTGTTGGTATTCCTTTACCATTGTTTTCTTATGGGGGAAGTTCATTTATAAACTTTATAGTGACATTTGCAATTTTAGAAAATCTATTAGCCTTTAGATATATGAATTTATATAATTATGAAAGGAAAATGTAAAAAACTATTTTTAATATAGTCTATATTGCACATAAAATCTTAGTTTTGTAGATGTTTCAGGTTTTGGATAGTCTTTATAAGCTATTTCAATTAGATTAATTGAATAATCATCTAAGATGGCATAACCAGATGAATCCAAGACTTTTAGATTAGTAATACTTCCATCAGGATGAAACATAAATTCTACAATATTTACTCCACCAATTTTGAGTTTAGCAGCAAGTTGTGGATAACCTAATCTATCTAAAACTCTTTGTGTAATAGTTTGAAAATTACCTATATTTTTTTCTAAATATGCCTTTTGAATTTTAGTAAATTTATCATATTCTTTTCCATATAGTTTTTCAAGTTCATTTAAAATTTCTTTATTTACAGGCTCTTTTTGAGATAAAAAATTTTCTAATGTTTTATCTTGTATAGAAGAACTTTTATCAACAATTTGCTCATTTAATACTGTTTTTTGTAGTTCTTTAGCTTTTTGTATATCTTCCTTTTTAGGAATTTCTACAATCTTTTTGATGGGTTCATTTTTTGGTTTTTTTATTTCAATTATCTTTTCAGTTTTTTTTTCGATTTTTTGTTCAGGTTGTGTTTCAACTATTTTTTCAGAAATAGATTCTTCTTTTTTTAATTTTACAAATTTTACATCAGATTTTTTTTCTATTTTTTCTTCAGTTTTATCATTCTTGATTGAATTTCCAAAATTATATTTTACAAACAAGATTAAATGTAGGGATATTGATATAATAAAAGCTAGTATAATGATTCTCATAGCGCGATTATATTATAATTACACTAATAAATGATTAATAGGAATATAAATGTTTGATAAATCAATTAAAGCCTATGAAGAGGCTTGTGAAGTAATCCCTGGTGGAGTTGATTCTCCTGTTAGGGCTTTTAAAAGTGTAGGGGGAACACCACCTTTTATAGAAAAAGGAGAGGGTGCTTATTTATTTGATATAGATGGAAATAAGTATGTAGATTTTGTACAAAGTTGGGGACCTTTAATATTTGGTCATTGTGATAAAGATATAGAAGAAGCTGTAATTGCAACTGCAAAAAAAGGTTTATCTTTTGGAGCTCCAACACTACTTGAAACACAATTAGCAAATGAAATAGTTGAAATGTATGATAATATTGATAAAGTTAGATTTGTTAGCTCTGGAACTGAAGCAGTTATGAGTGCTATTAGACTAGCAAGGGGAGTTACAGGTAAAAATGATATTGTAAAATTTGAGGGTTGTTATCATGGACATTCTGATTCGCTTTTGGTTCAAGCAGGTTCAGGAATGGCAACTTTTGGAGCACCAAGTAGTCCAGGAGTTCCAGAAGATTTAATAAAACATACACTATTATGTGAATATAACAATATTGAAAATTTAAAAAAATGTTTTGAAGATAGTAGTGATATTGCTTGTATTATTATTGAACCAATAGCTGGAAATATGGGATTAGTTCCAGCTAGTGATGAATTTTTGGCAACTTGTAGAGAGTTATGTGATAAAAATGGTGCATTATTGATTTTTGATGAAGTTATGACAGGATTTAGAGCATCTTTAAAAGGTGCAAGTGGTATATTAAATGTTCAAGCTGATATTTTGACTTTTGGAAAAGTAATAGGTGCAGGAATGCCTGTTGGTGCATTTGCTGCTTCAAAAGAGATTATGGGACACTTATCGCCTGAAGGAAAAGTATATCAAGCAGGAACTTTAAGTGGAAATCCAGTTGCAATGGCAGCAGGACTTGTGAGTCTTAGAAAACTAAAAGCTAATCCAGTTGTGTATGCTGATTTAAATGAAAAAGCAAAAAGATTAGTAAATGGGTTAAAAAAAGTTGCAAATGAAAATAACATCCCTTTACAAATCAATACAAGAGGAAGTATGTTTGGTTTCTTCTTTTGTGAAAATGAACCTAAAAACTTTAAAGAAGTAGGTCTTTGTGATTTTAAAAGATTTGCAACATTTCACCATGAAATGTTAAAAAAAGGGTTTTATTTCGCTTGTTCACAATATGAAGCAGGTTTTATTTGTACGCAAATTACAAATGAAGATATTGATGCTTGTATAAATGCAGCATCACAAGTTATGAAGAATTTGTAAGAACAACTAGTTGTTCTCTTTAGAGTTTGTTTCTTTAACTTTGGCTTTGCCAAAGTGTTAAAAGAAATTTAATATTAAAAAAAAGGAAAATTTATGGAATCAATTAAAAATGTAGAATTAGTAAGAAAAGCAAATATCTATTTTGACGGAAATGTTACAAGTAGAACTTTTATTGAAGCAAATGGTGATAAAAAAACTTTAG
>ERZ724503.1065-NODE-1065-length-12438-cov-7.874263_pt1 | contig 12438 bp, 9 predicted proteins | sample MGYA00376036_ERZ724503 | MGnify/ENA primary metagenome ERZ724503 (study PRJEB28724, sample SAMN07190885) | wastewater metagenome | isolation source: influent of sewage treatment plant in Hong Hong | place: Hong Kong | collected 2016-03-17 ...
ATTATACTAAAAAATTACTAATTATTTCAAGTAAATTATATAAAAATTATGAAATTTTTTAAATATTAAAATAAGAACAAAATAAGCTAAAAACATAAAGGATTTATTATGTTAGAAATTGTAAAAAAAGCAATAGAAAATAGAAATTTGTTGGAATTTACTTATAAAAATCAAAGAATAGTTGAACCTTATACTTATGGTATAAATAGTAAAAGCAATGAACTTTTAAGTGCTTATCAAAAATTACAATAAAAGACTTAAACATAATTTTACTCTCTATTTTAGTTTGATTATTGTAACTAAAATAGAGATTATTTGTTAGATAAAAATAGTTATTTTTCTTTAAAAATCGCTGTTTTTTAGATTATTTCAGTGATTTCTTTTATTACTTTATAAACATTTTCCACAGATTTAATAGAAACTTGTTCTTTTCTTGAGTGAGGAAATTTTATTGTTGGTCCAATTGAAGCAACTTTAATATGAGAATATTTATCCTTAAATATTGCACATTCAAGTCCTGCATGAATAGCTTGAAGTGAAGCATTTTTATTAAACTTTTTATAAATTTCTAAAACTTTTGAAGTAAATTCATTAATATCAGGTTTCCAAGCAGGATATTTCCCATTTGTTGTAACTTTGAAATTGTAATTTTCTAACATTTTTACAGTTTCATTTTTTAAATTATTTAGTTCAACATTATCCATAGACCTAGCACTTAGTTCTATTTTTATACCATCAATTCCAGTTTTTATAATAGCCAAGTTTATAGAGTTTTGTACAACTTTTAACTCCTCATTCATAGCTCTTACACCGTTTTCAAAATCATAAATAAAATCAATGATTTTTTCATCAAAAATATTTAAATGTTCAGATTTTGTGTCTATTTTTTCTATAATCATATTTTCATGACTTGCAACTGGAGTAGATTTTGAAGCAATGATAGCTTTTACATTTACAGGAATTGAATTTATCCTTTCTCCGCCATTTATATCTAAAAGTTTTCCATCACACTCTTTTATTGTCTGTGCAATTAGTTTTATACCATTTGGGATATTTTTATCAATATCAACTCCACTATGACCACCTTGAAGTTTTGAAATAGAGATTTCATAAAGGTCTAGATTATCTATATTTGGAATAATTTTTTTATTTGAATTTTCTCCAAAAATATCAACTCCACCTGCACATCCAATACAAATTTCTCCTTCTTCTTCACTATCAAGATTTAGCATATAAGGAGCATTTAATGGAAGTTGTAAATTATTTGCACCAATTAATCCTATCTCTTCATCACTTGTAAATAAAAACTCCCCATCATAGTTTTCATACATCAAAGCAATCATATAAGAACAACCAATTCCATTATCACTTCCTAGAGTTGAATCAACAGCACTTAAAATATCATCATTTTGGACAATTTGTGGAACACAATTATCACTTAAACAAACTATATCATAGTGTGATTGGAAAGCGAGTTTTGCAGTTGAATTCTCTTTTTTACATAAAATATTTTTATAATCATCAACTAAACAAATATATCCTAATTTTGTAGATAGATTTTGCATATATTTAATAAATGGTTCGTGAGTCCCCGAACATCTTGGAATTGCTGTAATTTCCTTAAAAATATCAATAATATTTGCCATAAATTTAAAATCCTTTTTTATAATTTTTTAGGTAACCTAATCTCAAAAATAGCTCCATTTTCACCATTTTTTACATATAAACTTCCCATACAGTGTTCATTTATAATTATTTTACTCATATAAAGTCCAATTCCTGTACCATCTTTCTCTTTTTTTGTAGAAAAATAGGGGTCAAAAATCTTATTTATAATATTATCTGAAATACCACCTGCGTTATCTTCAATTTTGATAACTACTAAACCTTCTTGTTCTGTGGTTTCAATAAATATTTTTTTATCTAAAATATCTTTTTCAACTAATGCATCTTCTGCATTTTTAAGAATTATTAGTATTACTTGTTGGACTTCTGTTGAGTAAGTTACTATTTCTTGATTAAATTTATAATTTGTAATCAAATTTATATCTTTTGATTCAAATGAAGTTTTAATAATACTTAATGCTTTTTCGATAATATCTTCTACTTTTATCTCTTTTTTTATTTTGTCACTTTTGAAAAAATTCCTAAAATCGTCAATAGTAAGGGATAGATGTTGAGAATATTCATTTATTAATAAAAGTTCATTTTCTACTTCTTTTGTAGGTGTTTTTTCATTTAATAACATTTTTAAAAGTAAATTATTTGTTGTTGCACTAATTGCAGTTAAAGGTTGTCTCCATTGATGTGCAATCATTGAAAGCATTTCCCCCATTTGTGCAAGTCTTGATTGTTGGATTAATTGTGCTGTTTTTTCCTCATTTTTCTTAATCTCTTCATCAATTCTATCTTCAAGTTTATTGGTCAAAGATTCCAACTCTTTTTCCATAAGTTTTCTTTGATTAATATCTCTAATAACCGTATGAATAACTAACTCATTTTCTATTTCAATAACCGTTAAAACAATCTCTATCCATAAATTCTTGCCATTTTTATCTTGATGAATCCATTCAAAGTTACATTGTCCTTTTTTTAATGCTTCTTCAATTTTTTCACTCTCTTTAACAATTGATTTAATGCCATTTGTTTGAAATAGTGGAGAAATATCAGATAAATTTTTCCCTAATAATTCATTTTTTGAATACTTCAAAATATTAGTACTTGCTTCATTACAATCAGTAATTTTTTTGTTTTTTATTAGTAAAACCCCATCAGCTGATTTTTCATAAAGTTTTTCAAAAAGTTCTTTTTGTTTTGCAATTACTCTATTTTTTTCTTCAATTTCATCTTTAGCAATTTTCAATTCTTTGTTGTGTTTTTTTAAAACAAATTGTCTATAAGACAATATTACAATTATTATAAAAATGATGATTAATGTTTTCCATAAAACAGCATAATCAAATGGTTCTTTAATTGAAAAATTTGTCCATTTAGCAAATATTCTTATTTTTTCTTGTTCATTTATTTCAGATATTGCTTTATTTAAAATATTATAAAGAATTAAATTCTCTTTTGAAACAGCTAATTTTGATGTTAGTTCAGTTTCATCAATATATCTTGAAATAAAAATATTATTTAAAGCATATTTTGACATATAATATGCAACAACAGGTAGAGGTTCTATTGCATAATAGGCTTTGTTATTGTTTATAGATTCTAAAGTTTCATAATCATCTTTTGTTTCATAAATCTCTATATTTGGGTATTTGTTTTTAAAATAATTTAAATTTTCAGAGTCTGATTTTTTTGCAAGAGTCTGATTTAGAATTTCATTTATATCTTCAACAACTGGTTTATTTTTTTGAGTGATGATTGCAAGTTTATAACTAGAAATAGGATTTGAAAGTAGGGCAAAATTTTTAAGAGAATTATCTTCTAATGTTGTCGATAATATTTCACAAGTTCCATTTCTAAGATACTCTTTTGCCATTTCAAGATTATGGATTTTGATTTTTTCAAATTTTATTTCTAATTTTCTAGTAAGAATATTTAGTAAATCAGAATTTATTCCTTGAATTACTCCATTTTCATAAAACTCAATAGGTTTAAGATTAACTGAACTACAAATTTTTATTGATTGTTTATCTTTTAGGTATCTTTTTTCTTCGGTTGATAAAAACATGTGTTCATTTTTTATTTCATTTGAACCAAACCATTTTCTTTTTAGATTAAGTAATTCTTCTTCTGTAATACTATCTTGAGCTTTTTGTAAAATTGAGTTTAAAAGAGGTTTGTTTTTTGAAGTTCCCAATCTAATTTCACTAATTAATTGTTCCTCATCAATATAATTTGTAGGAATTACATTTGATATGTTTTGCGTTGAAATAATATAATCTAACACATTTTTTTTATCAATTGTCGCATCAGCTTTTCCTAAAGATAAGGTTTTTAATGCTTCTAAAGAATCTTTAACTAAAATTTGTTTGATTTCTGGATGATTTTTTTCTATATATTGTTGTGCAAAAAATCCTTTTGGCATAACTATTGTTTTACCTTCAAGTTTTTTTAGTGAATCAATATGCTCATTTCCTTTTTTTACATAAATTGCATTTGCAGCACTATGAAAAGGTGTAGTAAAATCAAAAAAAACTTCTCTTTCTTTGTTTTTTGCGATATTTATAATTACATCTAATTCATTTTTTTTAAGCATCTCCATAAACTCATCCCATGAATATCCTGAAATGTATTTAACCTGAATATCTAATTTTTGGGCAACTAAATTCATATAATCAATTGAAAAACCTTTTGGAATATCATATTCGTTGAAGTTATAAGGAGGCCAATTTTTTTCATTATGAAGTCTAATTGGTTGATTGTTTTTTAAAAACTCTTTTTCTTCATTAGTTAGTAAAATAGTGTTATTAGCATTTAAATTTGCAAGATTTACTAAAAAAAGAAAAATGATAAAAATAAATTTCATCAATCTTCTTCATATTTTAGTGTATAACCATGAGAATAAATAGTTTCAAATAAATCACAATTTAATTTAGTTTTTAATCTTCCAATTAAATTTCTTAATTTTTTTGTATTCTCTTCGCAGTTGTTAAATAGATGAAACTCTATTTCATTGTATGTTTTGAAGTTGTTATTTGTAGAGATAAATAGTTCAAATAGTTTTCTTTCATATTTTGAAAGTTTAATTACTTCATTATCTTTAATTAATTGGTAATTATCCTTATCCCAAATAAAACCATCTTTTAATTTTATTTTGTTTTGGAATTTATTTTTAAAATCATATTTTTCAACTAAATCACTAAGGGTTTTAATAATTTGTTCTAAAGTATAAGGTTTTAAGATATATCCATCAATTCCAGCATTTATTGTTTTTAAAAAATAGTTTTTATCATCATGTGCTGAAAATACTAAAATGGGTATTTTTTTATTCTCTTTTCTTACCACTTCAATAAATGTAATTCCATCAACTAAAGGCATTTTAATATCAGTTATTATTAAATCAAATGAATTTTCTGAAAATATCTCTAAGGCAATTTTTCCATTGTTTGCAAGAATAATATTTTTAAAAAATGATGAAAGCATTTTTAAAGTTTGTTGTTGAACATCAAGATTATCTTCTATATACAAAACATTCAAGTCTTTTGTATATTTAATTAAGTCTAATAATTTATCACTTTGCATTATTTTCCTAGAAAAAAATATTAATACGAAAGGATATTATATGAAAATAATGATATTAAAAGGGTTAAATAGGTTTGATTAAGAAGTTTTAAACTTCTTAATCTTTTAAAATCTCTTCTTTTAGATTTCTGTTTTTTACTGCAAGTAAGATTGTAACTATTACAATTGATACAGTTACATAAGCCCAAGTAGGAATTGGAACTGGATCACCTGTTGCATAAGAGTGCATTCCTGATAAATAGAAGTTTACTCCTAAATATGTCATTAAAATAGAAGCAAATGCTAATAAAGAAGCCGTTGCAAATACAAATGGAGTAGCCAAAGGTTTAACAAATCTTAAGTGTACAACAATTGCATAAACTACGATTGATACATAAGCCCAAGTCTCTTTTGGATCCCATCCCCAGTATCTTCCCCATGATTCATTTGCCCAAACTCCACCAAGGAAGTTTCCAACAGTAATAGCTGCAAGACCAATGATTAATGAAATTTCATTAATAGCAGTTACATGTTTAATAATATCATCAACATGAGGTCTGTTTTTTCTAAATATGAACATAATTAATGTTAAGAATCCAAGAATTGCACTTAATCCAAAGAATCCATAAGATGCTGTTAAAATTGAAACGTGAATAGTTAACCAATATGATTTAAGAACTGGAACTAAGTTTGTAATTTGTGGGTCAACATCTGTTAGGTGAGCTGTAAACATAAAAATACCAGCGATAATAACAGCTGCACTTAAAGCAAGTAATGATCTTCTAAAGAAAATTACCCCTGCAAAAATTGCAGACCAAGAGATATAAACTAATGTTTCATAAATGTTTGACCAAGGTGCGTGACCTGAAAGTACCCATCTATAACCCATACCAAATGTATGTAATCCAAATAATATAGCAAGAACTACAAAGAAAATTGTTGTAGCTTTTTTAGGATTAAAGTTTGGTTTAAAAATAACAACAAACGCAACAACAAGCATAACAATACCAAGTAAAATATATGCGAGTGTTAATTTAAAGAAGATATCTAATTTATCAAACCAAATTTCTGATTCTACTTTTGATTTTGGAATAATTACATCAGCTCCAACTTTTTCTTGATATAAAGAGATCATATCAATAAATTTGTTTGCCTCATTCCAATTTGCTTCAACAACAGAGTTTACAAAACCTCTTGTAATTGTTTCAATTGCTTTTTGATTCTCTCCACCAAATGATTGAATAGCCTCTAAAGGTGAATACCATTTTGCATTATCATCTTCCAAGTTTTCATTTTTTACTCTTGGATAAATATTTAATAATGAACCGTTGAAAACTGAATACATAATATTTAATCTTTCATCAAGTTTGATGATATCTCTTTCGTATGTACCTCTTTCAATTGGTTTTGTTTGAAGTGCTTTTTCAGCTTCAGCTGCTAATAAATATTCACCATTTCTAAATACTTCAGAAAATGCAATATATTTTTCATTTACATCAACTCCTAAGAATTTTTTTAATTTTGGAGTTTGAACTTTGATTATTTTTACATCTTTCCAAACATCAGGTTTAGATAACATCCCTAAAACTAATTGGTCTGCATTCATTCCTAAAAATGAAGCTTTTCCACTTAATTTTTGGATGATTTCTCTATTTAAAGTATGAAGTGGTTTCATTCTTCCACCATTACTTTGAACAACTAATTTACCAAATTTATCAGCAGTGATTAAAGACTCATCTTTTAATTTATTTAAATAATCAAGAGTTTGAGCAGTTACTTCAGCCTCTTTTGTTTCATTTGCATTTAAAGATGTTGTTGCAAATGCACATGTTAAAACAATTGCAATTGATGCGATATTTTTGCTACTTACATATTTTGTAAGTTTCCAGAATCTTGATTTTTTATCAAAGAAATTAAGTAATAATCCTAAAGTTAGTAAAAAATATCCTAAATAAGTTGGCCATTTTCCTGGGTCATTATTAACTGAAAGAATAGTTCCTGTTTCATCAGGAAAATATGAACTTTGGAAGAATAAGAAGTTTCCTTCACTTAATGTTCTATTCATAAAAATTCTATAATCATAAGTTTTTCCATCATTTTCTATAACTGTAACTTCTGATGCATAAGAAGAAGGTGACATACTTCCTGGATATCTATCTAGTTGGAAATCATTTAATCTAATTGAAAATGGTAATTCAACAATTTTTGAACCATATTCAAGCATAACCGTAATATCATCAAAAACTAACTCTCTAGCAACTCCTCTTTGACCTCTAAGACCTGGAAGTTTAATCTCTTGAGCTTTTCCATTATAAACTGCTTCAACAGTTAATAAACCCATTGTTGCTTGTTGTTTTTTTGCAAATAAGAAATTTTTATAATTAATGTCAATAGATTTATTTCCGAAATTAATTTTGTGTGAGAAATCATTTAAACCAGAGAATAAAGAAGTAAACTCTTTTTGATACTCTTGATAATAAATATTTTCACCATCTTTAATAGTAATTTGTAAATATGGCTCTAATGAAATCATTTTATTTTCTGTTTGACCTTCTGGAATTTGCATAATCCCTTCATATCCAACATATCTTGTAATTCCTGCTCCAATTAAAATTACTACAAAAGATGAATGGAAAATAAATCTAGCTTTGTTTTTCCACATTTTGTATTTAAAAATTACTCCAATTAAATTAATTGTTGTTAATACTAAAACAGCTTCATACCATAAATTATTGTAAACCAAAACCCTTGCTGAGGATGTACCAAAATCATTTTCTATAAATGTTGCATACCCAGCCCCAATTGCCAAAATAGCAAGTAAGATTAATGTCGTCTTAAGAGAAAATAAGACACTTGTAAGCTTCAAAAAATATCCTTTAAACTTTAATTTTTTTCGATTATATTAATAAGAAGTTAACTTAATGTTAATGAAATGTCAATTTTTCATTACACTTATTAATTTAAGATGGAATTTTATCTTAAAAATCTATAATTACGCCATGAATTTAGAAATATTACAAAATAAAAAACAAGAATGTCGTACTTGGAAAAATGTTGAGCCTTGGTTTTTACAATTACAAGAGGCTTCTAAGATAGAAAAACCAAATTTAGAAATTGATTATGGTGATTGGTTTAGTGTTGGGAAAAAAGAAGACCTTACTTCTGAGGAATTTGAAGTTATTGAAAAGACTGCAAAAAAATTAATACCTTGGAGAAAAGGTCCTTTTAAAATTTTCGGTTTAGAAATTGATAGTGAATGGCAAAGTAACATAAAATATAATCTTATTCGTCCACACTTTAATTTAAAAGATAAAGTAGTAGCAGATATCGGATGTAATAATGGTTATTATATGTTTAGAATGCTTGAAGATAAACCAAAAAGATTAATTGGATTTGACCCATCACCTTTGACTTTACATCAATTTGAATTTGTTAATCATTTTGTTAAATCAGATATTATTTATGAAATGCTAGGAGTTGAGCATTTAGAGTTTTATAATCATAAATTTGATTTTATTTTTATGTTAGGTGTTTTATATCATAGACCAGACCCTGTTGGAACTTTAAAGTCACTTGCAAGGGGATTAAATAGTAAAGGTGAAATTTTAATTGATACTTTTATGATTGATGGAGAGGATGAAATTTGTTTAACACCAAACAAAAGATATTCAAAAATTCCAAATATCTATTTTATTCCAACTATTTCAGCACTTAAAAATTGGGTTGAAAGAGCAGGGTTTGAAAATTTTGAAGTGTTAGCTACAACAGTTACAACAAGCGAAGAACAAAGAAAAACAGATTGGTCTTTTGATCAAAGTTTAGAAGATTTTTTACATCCAAATGATAATACAAAAACTGTTGAAGGATATCCAGCTCCAAAAAGAGTTTATGTGAAAGCTAGAAAAATTTTATAAAAGAAAGAGGATACTATAAATTTAGAATAATTCTATAGTATCTTCAGCAGTTAACTCTGAAAATTTAAAGAGTTGGCTTCTTCCTTTATTTTTTGCTTCATAAAGTGCAATATCAGTGTTTTTTATACATTCAGTTATTGTTTGTTCTGAACCAACTTTATAAGTTTCAAGTCCAATACAAATAGTTTTTTTCAAGTTTTGGTTTGTCTCTTCATTTACTATTACATTTACTTCCGAAAAATCAAAAATAATTTTTCTTGCTATCTCTTCAACTTGATATTCATTTGAAGAGCTAAGAATTGTAACCAAAAATTCATCACCATTTAATCTTCCAACCATATCAAATTCATTTATATTTGAATGAATTACTTTTGCTAATTCAATTAGAACTTTATCTGCAACATCATAATCAAATTCATCAATAACTGCTTTAAAATGATCAATTCCTATCATCAAAAAATAGATTTCATTTTGATTGTTTTTTGAAAGTTTTAAATGCTTTGTTAGATTTTCAATTAAATAATTTCTATTATATACATTTGTAACAGAATCCAATGACGAAGAATCAATATAATTTTTCTTTAAAATTGCATTTTGAACAATAGGAGAAATTTGAAAAAATGCAGATTCTATAGTGTCATACTTTGCTTCTAAGACTTTAAAATGAACTTTTGAAGTTGCACTAAATGATACAGTTGCATTTAGATTCGTATGTGTACTAATTATAAAAAAATGAGATAAATCACCATCTAAAAAGAATTCTTCACCTTTTACAAGTATATCTTCTTTAGAATAGTTACTAATATCAAATAAAGAGAAAACCATATTATCAACACTAAACTCTTTATTTATCCATGTGTATATGTCTTCTGCAACTTGTTTTATATTCATAGCATATTGAAGTTGCTCGTGAAGATTAAAAATGCTTACAAGAGATTTATAAGCATCTTGTTCTGTAGCTGATAGTTTTATTAATTCTAAAATTTTATTTTTCATTTTTTTACCTAAAAAAAATCGATTTTGTTTGTCTCATCTTCATCATATAAGTAGTATTGACTTCTACCTCTATTTCGTGCTTCATATAAAGCCACGTCAGATTTTTTTATTACTTCATCAAGTGTTGAAGCATTATCAGGATAAATACATATCCCACAACAGATTGTTTTCATCAAAGTTTGATTAGTTTGTTCATTCACTAAAACTTTAACTTCTTTAAAATTATTTATTAATTTTTCTGTAGCTAGTATAGCATTATCTTCATTAACTATGTTTAATAAAATAACTAAGAATTCATCATTAGTAATTTTAATTACTAAATCAGACTCTCTAACACTTTGTTTTAAACAAACTGCTAATGCTTTTAAAACTCTATCACCAATTTCATAATCAAATTCATCAATTACAGCTTTAAACTGGTCTATCCCAATTTTTACAAAAGCAATTTTCTTTTGTTCTCTATTTGAAAGGCTTAATAATTTACCAGCATAATTATCTAAATAACATCTGTTATAAGCACTTGTAGTTTGGTCAATTAAAGACATTTGATTTAAAGTTTTTTCCATATATTTATTAAATAATGATTGAGAAAAAATTTGTAAACAAATATTTATATAGCTTAGATTGATTTTTACCGATTCAAAATCTTCTTGTGTATTAGATAAAAAACAAAAAATTATGTTCGTATCACAGTTTTGTCTAAATTCTAGTTTATTTATTAAAAAATTGCCACTTATATTACAGGAAAAGAATAGTGTTTCATTAGCATCATTTTTTTTGATATCAATCACTAAATTTGCAATTCCATGATGCAATTTTAGATATTCGTATATGTTTAAACAACTTTTATCTAAATCACTTAATTTTAATTTTTCATTTTCTGTAATAATAACTTCACAAGATTGATCCATGTTTTAGCCCTTTAAATATATCTTTCCCATTGTTTTAACGACTCTTTTTCATTTTTTAGAGTTGTTTTATCTCCATGTCCTGGATAAATATGAAAATCATTTTCCCATTCTAATATTCTATTTAAACTTTGTTTCATAAGTATAGCATTTGAATTAGGAAAGTCAAATCTTCCAATAGAGTTTTTGAAAATAAAATCTCCAGTGAATAAATGTCTATCTATTTGAATAGCACTACAACCTGGTGTATGTCCTGGGAAATGGTGGAATTTGATTTTAATTCCTTCAATTTCTAACTCTTCATCAGGATTTACTAAAACATCAGCATAAGATGGAGGCATTCCTAATCCATAAGGATCAAGAGTAAGCATAAATTCATCATCTTTAGGCGTATATAATTTTACGTTTAAAGCCTCTTTTACAGCTTGATTTGACCAAATATGATCAAAATGACCATGGGTATTTAATACAGCAATTGGATTTTTTACATTTGATTTTACCCAAGAAAGTGCATTTACTCCTGGATCTATTACGATATCTTTACCGTCAATTGTAACTATATAACAATTTGTTTGATAGTCGCCCATTGGTTGTACTTTTATATCCATTTTAAACCTTATTTGCTAAAATTCACCGATTATATCAAAAAAGAGGTTATTTATGGATTATTCTTATAGTTTAGAAGAAATTTTATTTACAAATTCTCCAAAAGAGAAAATTGAGAAATTCAAATGTTTTTATGACAAATTCCGAAATAACGATTTTATATTTAATAATTTTTATGTTCCTTATGAGTTTGATAAACCATCTTATCACTCTTTTTTAGAAATTATTAAACCAACTGAGCTCCCTCCTATTAAGAATTTTAAATCTATTGAAGGAAAAAAATATTTAGTTCATACAATTTTACATATTGAGTATTCAGCAATTGATTTAGCTTTAGATGCAGCTTTGAGATTCAAAGATTTACCACTTGATTATTATAAAGATTGGTTAGAAGTTGCAGATGATGAGATTAGGCATTTTATAATGCTTGAAGAGTTATTAACTGAACTTGGTGGAGTTTATGGGGATTTTCCTGTACATAAAAATCTTTTTGAAGCTATGGAGAAAACACCAGATTTTTTACGAAGAATGGCAGCAGTTCCTAGATATCTTGAAGCAAATGGACTTGATCAAAATCCAAAAATAATGGAAAAACTTAACTCAAATAAAGATGAGTTTAATATGAAGTTTTTAAATGCTTTAAAAGTAATATTAGAAGAAGAAGTTGATCATGTAAAAAAAGGTGATAGATGGTTTAAATATGAGTGTGACAGGCTGAATTTAGAGCCTGAATCTACATATATGCAAATAATAGAAGATGTTTTTCCTGGAAGTACAACAAGAAAAATGGACTTAAATTTTGAAGCAAGAAAACAAGCTGGTTTTTCTTGTAATGAATT
>ERZ724503.1072-NODE-1072-length-12396-cov-3.812819_pt1 | contig 12396 bp, 10 predicted proteins | sample MGYA00376036_ERZ724503 | MGnify/ENA primary metagenome ERZ724503 (study PRJEB28724, sample SAMN07190885) | wastewater metagenome | isolation source: influent of sewage treatment plant in Hong Hong | place: Hong Kong | collected 2016-03-17 ...
AGCGGCTGGCCTGGGGCATGGCCGGGGTCGGAGTGCTGGGCGCGGTCGCCGGGGTGTTTCTCGGCTACGGCGTCTGGCACGGGCTGCATAGCTCGATCCGCCGGCTGGCGGTGCAGATCAGCGCCGCGGCCGGAGTGAGTTCCGCGGCCTTATCAAGTTCCCCTTCCAAAAAGATAAAAATTCGAAAGCGTTTAGGGTCCAGCTGGATAGGCGGGTGCTCTTGCCCTGGGGCGGCGGCAAGGTCTTGACCACGTGGTGGAACACCAGGTCGCTCACCACGCCCTGACCCAGCAGCGGCGTCGACAGCAGCCCGCCCTTGACGTGAAAGTCGTAGTAGGCGGGCAGGTCGTACTGCCACACCACCTCGCCGGTCAGGCCGTCGATCTTGCGCAGGTTGGCCACCTGGTCTTTGCGTTCGGCGCCGCGCCAGCCCACCGAGTTGCCGGTGTACAGGTACGGGTGCCCGGTGGAGTCGTCGAGCACCGGCGTCGAGTCGGAGTTGTCGCCCAGCGCCCGCGCCCAGACGATTTCGAGCGTGCGGGCGTCCCAGCAGATCATGTTGCCGTCGTTGTCGGTGGCCCACATCAGGTTCTTCCAGGCAGCCGCCGAGCTTTCGATGCCGTACTGCCGGCTGATCGGCGTGCGGTAGGTCATCTTGGTCAACTCGGGCTTCACCGACACCGTGCCCGCCTTGGCGTCGAACTTCGCGTTCAACTTGGCCTTGTAGACGATGCCGTTCTCGCCCGGCTCGACCAGGGTGTCGGACGCCCGGTCGACCAGCGCCGATGAGTCGAAGGCTCCCCAGCCGACCGGATCCTGCCGGTGCGACACCTCGTCGGTGCCGCTGATCGTGGCCACCTCTTTGTTCTGAATCAGGTCGAAGATGTGGTAGTTCCAGGGCCCCTTGTCGTTGCCGTTCTCGTTCAGCCCCTGGCCGGCGTACAGCAGGGGGTAGCCGCGCGGGTCGATCGAGCCGGTGCCCTTGAAGCCCCACTTGCCCTCGATCTTCGGCCTGGTGACCGACCCGTCGGCCAGGCTCAACCGGTAGACGCTGCCGTCGAACACCGGGTAGATCACCTCGACGAAGTTGGCGTCGGCCACCGCGGCGGCCGGCAGCTTCATGGCCTGCTTGGTGTCGGTGGGCCACTTCACCAGCAGGGGCTGGCCGGTCCAGCCCGCCCCGGGAAAGTACGAACCGTCGGCGCTGACCGCGCCGATGTCGTGGGTCCAGGCGATGGTGAGCTTCTTGTCGGTGATCTGCGCCGTGCCGTAGCTGGGGGCCGAGCGGGCGTTGTTGCCGCGAAAGGTCAGCACGCCCGGAACGTCGGTGTACTCGCTGCCCGAGCCCCATGCGACCTGTTGTTCGGGGTCGTAGTTCTCGATGGGTTGGTTGTTCTGGTCGTACACCGACCACGTGATGTCACCGTTGGCACCCAACAACGCACGCCCGAACGTTGCGTTGCCCAGCGCCTGCGGCGGCTGGTAACCGGGAATGTCGGTGAGCGCCAGCGCTGCCCGCTTGGTGAGTGCGGTGCCGGGAGGCTGGCCGGGGGTCGGACGGCCGCCGGTCACGATGGTGTCGCTGCCGGCGCAGGCCGACAAAGACACCGAGAGGGTGATGGCCAGCGCCGCACCCGCGGCCAGGCGAAGCCGCGCGGCACGGGCCGATCGTCGGGGTCGAGCAGAAGTCACGAGAACACCGTAGGTGCCGCGCCCGACAGGTGCGGTTCGACGGGGGGAGTGTCGGCGAGCTAGTTGGGTGGAGTCTCACCGAAGGCAGCTGCTGTGGTCACCCGGTCGAGGCCAAAGTGAAGGATCGTGGCCCAACATCGGCCCACGATCCTGCGCATTGTTGCTCGGGGTTGCTCGAGAGCTACTTCCAGAGCGTGGCGATGGCGAACGCGGCGGCCATGCAGCCCATGCCGATCAACACGTTCCAGCCGCCCAGGTCGCTCATGAACGGAATCAGGTGCCCGGCGATGTAGTAGACCACCAGCCACATCACGCCCAGCAGGCCGACGGTGATGAACGTCGGCGGAACCCAGCGCCGGCTGCCCGGCGCGGCGACGTGCCGCTTGCGGTCGGCGCGCTTCTCGGCGGCCGCAGTGGCGGTGGCCTGCTTCTTCTTGTCGACGGCCTGCTTGCGCGCTTTGGACTCGGGCATGAGCCATACTCTACCGGGCCGGCTGCCTACACTCGTCGGTGTGAAGCGACGGTGGGTGCGGGCCTCGGCGCGCCTGCGTCGTGCCGCCTCACGCTCGTCCGACGTCAGGGTCGGACGACGGCTGCTCAGCATCGCGGTGTGCCTGTTCGCCGGCTTCATGATCGCCACCAGCGCCATCAACGCCGGCGGCGCCGACCTGAGGCCCAACCGCAACACCGACCTGGCCGGCCTGGTGGCCGCCGAGTCGAAGCGCAACGCCGAACTGGCCCAGAAGGTGGCCGAGTTGCGCAAGGACGTCGACGGCCTGGCCAAGACCGACGCCGGCAGCATTTCGGAGCAGACTATGACCGATGCGGCGGTGATCGCCGGCCAGACGCCGGTGCGTGGCCCTGCCGTCGTGGTGACGCTCGACGACGCACCGGCGGGGGTGCGTCCGGCCGGCGTGAGCCCCGAGTTGCTGGTGGTGCATCAGCAAGACATTCAGGCCGTGGTGAACGCGCTGTGGACCGGCGGCGCAGAGGCCATGACCATTCAAAGCCAGCGGGTCACTTCGCGCACCGGCGTGAAGTGCGTCGGCAACTCGGTGGTGCTGCACGGCGTGCCGTACGCGCCGCCGTACGAGATCGTGGCGATCGGCGACCAGGCCCGGCTCGAGCAGGCACTGGCCGACTCGGCGGCGGTGACGATCTACCGGCAGTACGTGGACGCCTACGGCCTGGGCTTCAGCCAGCGCCGCGAGGCGGAGGTGACCCTGCCCGCCTACCGCGGCAGCCTCGACATCGAGGCCAGGCGGATCGGCTGACTCATCCCTTCATCCGCCATCGGTCATTCCGGCGAAGGCCGGGATCCCTTGCTTGCGTTCAGTTGCCGCATAGTGGGGTTCGCCCTGTCCCGCCCCCGGGTCAGCCTCACCGGCGGGATCTCGGGCGGTTTGCGCTGTCAGGTCCCACCAGAAGCGGCGAGGTGATTGATGTGAACGGGTGCGCGACAATGTGACGCATGGCCCGCATTCTGGTGATCGACAACTACGACTCGTTCGTCTACAACCTGGTGCAGTACCTGGCGCAACTGGGTGCCGAGGTGGACGTCTGGCGCAACGACGACCCCCGGTTCGCCGACGCCGATTGGGCGGAGGCCTACGACGGGGTGCTGATCTCACCCGGCCCGGGCACACCCGAGTCGGCGGGGGTGTGCATCGACGTGGTGAAGAGCCACGGCGGCCGGGTGCCGATCTTCGGGGTCTGCCTGGGGCTGCAGTCGATCGCGGTGGCCTACGGGGGCGTGGTGAACCGAGCGCCCGAACTGCTGCACGGCAAGACGTCGGCGGTGTTCCATGACGGCACCGGCGTGTTCGCCGGCCTGCCCAGCCCGATCACCACCACGCGCTACCACTCGCTGGCGCTCGACCCGGCCACGGTTCCCGCCGACCTCGAGGTGACCGCCCACACCGAATCGGGCGTGATCATGGCCGTGCGGCACCGGTCGCTGCCCGTGGAGTCGGTGCAGTTTCACCCCGAGTCGGTGCTCACCGAGGGCGGCTACCAGATGCTCGCCAACTGGCTGGCCGTCTGCGGCGACCCGGACGCCCCGGCGCGCGCGGTGGGGCTCACGCCCCTGATGGCGGTGCGTTAACCCGTCTCGCTCGGGCTGGGCGACGCCGACGCGCTGGGTGACGGCGAGGCGGGCGCCTTGGCCAGCACCAGCTTGATCTTCTGGCTGCGCTTGATCTCGGTGCCCACCGCAGGGTCTTGCGAGAACACGAAACCCTCGGGCTGCGCCGAGCTCTCTTCTTCGCTGAACGTCACCGAGAAGCCCATGCGGTCGGCCTGCGCCTGTGCGGCAGCCTTGTCGAGGCCGAAGAAGTTCGGCACCGTGCCGGTACCCGGGGCGTAGGTGATGGTGATCGGGGTGTCGAGGGCGACCGTCGCACCACCGGACGGGTCGACGCTCAACACCGTGTTCGCCTTCGCCGTGCTGGTGGTGTCGACCTTGGTTTTCACGTTCGAGAAGTCGAGATCCTTCAGCGCCTTGGTGGCGTCGGTGAGTGATTTGCCGACCAGATCGTCGGGAATCGTGGCCTTCTTGGGCCCGACGTTCACCTGAATGGTCACCGTCGAGTTCACCGGCACCTTGACCCCGGCCGGCGGATCCTGACCGATCACCCGTCCGACGGTGTCGTCATCGGCGCCCACCACCTCTTTCACCACCACCTGCAACTTGTTCTCGAGCAGCGTCTGCTGGGCGGCCTCGCTGCGCTGGTCGGTGACCGCAGGCACGGCGACCGTCTCGGTGCGGGCGTCGGGGTTGAAGAACAAGAACGCGCCGTAGCCGATGCCCAGCACCAGCAGAAACGCCACGACACCCCAGATCCACGCGCCCTTGCGCCGCGGCTCTTCGACGGCCCGCTGCGGAATCGTCTGGGTGTCGGACGCCGTACCCGCGCTGGTCGGCGACGCGTCGAGGTCTGCGGTGGGCAGCACCCGGGTGGCCTCGCCAGCACCCACCGGCACCGCCAGGGGAACCGTGGGCGCCACCGCCTTCACCGCGTGCCCGTTCAGCAGCCGGTTGATGTCGTCACGCATCTCGGACGCCGTCTGGTAACGGTCGGCGGGGCTCTTGGCCAACGCCTTGAGCACGATGGCGTCCATGCTCGCCGTCACGAGCGGGTCGAGCTCGCTCGGCGGCACGGGTTGTTCGCGCACGTGCTGGTAGGCCACCGACACCGGCGAATCGCCACGGAACGGCGGCTGGCCGACCAGCAGTTCGTACAGCAGGCAGCCCGCGGAGTAGATGTCGCTGCGCGAGTCGACGGTCTCGCCGCGGGCCTGCTCGGGCGACAGGTACTGCGCGGTGCCGATCACGGCCGCGGTCTGCGTCATGGTGGCCGAGGTGTCGGCCACGGCACGGGCGATGCCGAAGTCCATCACCTTCACCCGGCCGCTGCTGGTGAGCATCACGTTGGCGGGTTTGATGTCGCGGTGCACGATGCCGGCCCGGTGCGAATAGGCCAGGGCGTCCAGCACCCCGGCGGTGAACTCCAGCGCCCGGTCGGGCAGAATCTTGCGGCCGTCGCGCAGCAGTTCGCGCAGCGTGTGCCCTTCGACCAGCTCCATCACGATGTAGGGAATCGAGACGCCCGACGCCTCGTCCTTCTCTTCGCCGGTGTCGTAGACGGCGACGATGTTGGGGTGGTTCAGCCCCGCCGAGGCCTGCGCCTCGCGCCGGAACCGGGCCTGAAAGGTGGGGTCGCCGGCCAGGTCGACGCGCAGCAGCTTGACCGCCACCTGCCGGCCCAGCCGGGTATCGCGGGCGCGGCGCACCTCGGCCATGCCGCCACGGCCCAGCGGGCTGCCCAGTTCGTAGCGCCCCCCGAGCACCCTCGGTTCGTCGGCCATCAGTGCGTCCTCTTCTCGTCGGTCGGGGTCCATTGTGACCGACCGGCACCAGTCGCGGTCATCGCAGGGCCTCGATCACGGCCTTGGCGATGGGTGCCGCCACCCGTCCGCCGGCCACGTCGGTGGCCTCCATCTCGGCGTCCTGCACGAACACGCACACCGCCACGTCGGGGTCGTCTGCCCAGGCGGTGAACCAGGCGTAGGGGGTGCGCACGTTGTCGGAGTTCGCGGTGCCGGTCTTGCCACCCACCGTGACCCCCGAGATCTTCGCCCGCCAGCCGGTGCCGCTCTCGACCACGCCGACCATCATCTGGCGTAGCTTGGCCGCATTGGCCGAACTGGTGGCCAGGCTGAGCTGCGACGGACGGGTCTGGCTGAGCAGTTGCAGATCGGCCGAGCGCACCGAATCGACCAGGTAGGGCTGCATGACGATGCCGTCGTTGCGAATGCCGGCCGCCACCATGGCCATCTGCAGCGGCGTGGCGGCCACCTCGAAACCACCGATCGCGGCCAGGCCGGTCTGCGGCTCGTCGATCTCGTCGGGGAACTTGCTGGCCACCGACGGAATGTCTGAGAGCGGCTTGACGCCGAAGCCGAACTTCTCGGCCTGCTCGCGCAGGGCGTCCGAACCCAGCTTGACGCCCAGCCGGGCGCAGGCCGAGTTGCAGCTCAGTTCGAGCGCCCGCTTCAGCGTCTGGCTGTCGCCACAGGTGGTGCTGATGGTGGTGTTGGTGCCGGGCAGCTTGTACGAGGAGGTGTTCAGCACGCTGTCGGGCTCGTAGCCGGCATCGAGCGCGGCGGCCGACACGACCAGCTTGAAGGTCGAACCCGGGGGAAAGATCTCGCGCACCGCGCGGTTCGACATCGGCTTGGCCTTGTCACCGTTGAGGTCTTTCCAGGCAGCCGTGGCGTCCGACAGCTTGTGGGTGGCCAGATCGTTGGGGTCGAAGGTCGGCGAGGTGACCAGCGCCAGAATCGCACCCGTGCTGGGGTCGAGCGCCACCACGGCACCCTTCAGCGAGCCCAGCGCGTCCGAGGCGGCCTTCTGCGCCTTGGCGTTGAGCGTGGTCTGCACGCTGGCGCCGCGCGGCTTGGCGCCGGTGGCCAGGTCGATCAGCCGGTTGACGAACTGCGAGTCGTCGCTGCCCGACAACTGCGAGGTGTAGCTGCGCTCGAGCTCTGAGCTGCCGTAGTTGTAGCTGAAGAAGCCGGTCACCGACGCGTACAGCTCGCCCTGGGGGTAGCGCCGCTGAAACTTGTACTGGTCTTTGCTGGCCACGGTCTCGGCGATCGCGGTGTTGCCCACCAGAATCGCGCCGCGGTCTTGCGCGAAGGCGGCGTCGGTCACCCGGCGGTTCTGCGGGTTGGCGTTCAGCGAATCCTGGCGCGCCAGATAACTGACGCACACATTGATCAGCAGCGCCATGGTCATCAGCATCGCCACCAGGGCGACCCGGCGGATCGGACGGTTCACGGCAGCCTCCCCTGCGGGTTGGTGTCGTCGGGATTCCACGTCTGGGCGGTGCCCGACGGGATCGCCTGGGTGGGTTGGGCGTCGGGTGAGCCGGTGGGCAGGGCCTGGGTGAGCTCGTCGCCGGTGCCGGACGGGCCGGCACCGACCGGCACTGCCTGCGTGGGCTCGTCCGCGCTGCTGGGGGACTGGGACGGGGTTGGCGCCGGACGCGGGTCGGTCGCGGCGGCGTCCGGACGCGAGGGCACGGCGATCACCTGCGTGGTGTCGTGGGCGAGCGACTGCAGCGGCTCATTGGTCTGGGCCTGCGGCATGCGCACCCGGTGGGTGACGACGATGAGCAGCGCCATCATGGCGTAGTTGGCCACCAGCGACGAGCCGCCCTGACTGACGAACGGAGTCGTCAGGCCGGTGAGCGGCAGCAGCCGGGTGACGCCGCCGATGATGGCGAGCACCTGCAGCGCGAACACGAAAGACAGACCGGCGGCCAGCAGCTTGCTGAACGGGTCGCGGGCGGTCAGGGCGGCGCGCAGGCCGCGCATGGCGATCACCCCGTACAGCACGATGATGGCCATCAACCCCGCCACCCCGATCTCTTCCCCCAGCGCGGCGGCGATGAAGTCGTTCTTCGCCAGCGGGGTCAGGTTGGGCCGGCCCAGGCCCCAGCCGGTGCCGAACAGGCCACCCCACGCCATACCGAACTGGCCCTGAATGATCTGGTAGTTCTGGTCCCAGTCGCTGAAGGGGTCGAGCCACGCGTTCACCCGGGTCTGCACGTGGCCGTAGAATCGCCAGCCCAGAAAGGCGCCGATGCCGAACAGCAGGGTGCCCAGAATCGGCCAACTCGGCCGCTCGGTGGCCACGTAGAGCATCATCACGAACAACCCGAAGAACAGCAGCGACGTGCCCAGGTCCTTCTGGTAGATCAACACCGCCAGGCTGGTGAGCCACATGATGATGATCGGCCCGAGGTCACGCGCTCGGGGCAGGTCGATGCCGGCGAAGCGCGCCCCGGCCAGCGCGAGCACGTCCTTCTTCTCGACCAGGTACGACGCGAACGCGACCGTCAACACGATCTTGGCCAGTTCTGCGGGCTGAAAGCTGTAGGGGCCGATCTTGATCCAGATGCGGGCGCCGTGGTTCTCGAAACCGATCACGGGCAGCAGCGGCATCAGCAGCACGATCATGCCGGCCAGAAACGTGAGGTAGGGGAACCGTTGCAGCACCGCGTGGTCGCGCAACAGCACCAGCACCAGCACGAAAACCGCAACCGCGATAGCCGTCCAGGTGAGTTGCAGCTCGGCCGAGTGCATCACCGGGCTCGAGGCCTGATCGAGCCGGTAGATCATGGCCAGGCCCAGGCCGTTCAGCAGGTACACCAGCGGAAACAGCAGGGGGTCGGCGTACGGGGTGCGCCAGCGAATCACCAGGTGGGCGGCCAGCCCGATCGCGACGTACGCGCCCACGCCCCACCACCACCGGTCGGGCAGGGCCTCGTAGAGGTTCAGGTTGGTCAGCACGAAGGCGCCGACGCCCAGGCCCATAGCGAGTATGAGCATCACCAGTTCGACCCCGCGCCGCTTGCGGAAGACGACGACCTCGCCCATGGTCAACAGTCCTCGGGCGCCTGGGGGGTGTCGGCGCTGGGCGTTACGGACGGGGTGGGGCTGACCGTGGGCGAAGGGCTGGTTGACGGGGTGGGGCCGGCCTTGCCCGTGGCGGTCGCGCTCGTCGAGGGTGACGGGCTGGCCGAATCGGACGGGGTGGGCGCCGCGGTGGCGGTAGCCCTGGCCTCGCGCTGGGCGATGCACCGCTGAGCCAGCACCCGCAGCTCTTCGGTGGTGGTGGCCGCGGCCTGCAGGTCGGGCACCACGATCGCCGAGCGCACCTTGTCTTGGTAGAACAGCGGCAGGTCGCTCACCTTGGTGTTGTGCACCTCGATGGGCGTGCTCAGCCGCACCCCCAGCACGGTGTCGGGCAGGCCGCGAAACACCGTCACCAGATCGTCGTTGGCGCCCACGTAGTACTTGGTCTGCACGTAGCCGTACCAGCCGAACAGCCCGCCGCCGATCACCAGCACAGGCAGCACGATGCCCAGAATCACCTTCACCCAAGCACCGCCGCGGCCCTTGGTGGTGGGCTGGTAGCGGGCCAGTTCGGCCTTCTCACGGGCGCCCGGGTCGGGCCGTGGGCCGGTGGGGATCTGCCGGGTGTCGTCGATGTCGTCGGCGGCGACGTCGAGGTCGATCTCGGCGGCGGCACCGAGCACCATGGTTTCGCCGGCCGGGCCGTCGTCGACCACGTCGGCCAGAATGATCGTGATGTTGTCGAGGCCGCCCTCGGCGTAGGCGATCTTGACCAGGTCGTCGACCACCTGCTCGGGGTCGTCGCCGCCGATCACCTCGCCGATCGCGGCGTCGGTGACCATGCCGCACAGGCCGTCCGAACAGATCAGGTAGCGGTCGCCGGCCTGCACGTCGGCCATCTCGAGGTCGGGGGTGTGCGTGGGCTGGCCGTTGAGCACCTTCAAGATCAGCGAGCGGTGCGGGTGCACGAGCGCCTCGGCCTCTGTGATGCGTCCGTCGTCGACCAGGGTCTGCACCCACGAGTGGTCGCGGGTGATGCGTTCGAACTGGCCGTCGCGCAGCCGGTAGGCACGCGAGTCGCCGATGTTGGCCACCGCCAGCCGTTCGCCATCGAACAGCAGGCCGCAGACGGTGGTGCCCATGCCGTCCAGGGACGGGTCGAGCGACACCAGGTCACGAATGTGGTCGTTGGCCCGGGTGATCGCCCCCTTCGCCACCTCGAGCAGGTCTTTGCCGGCGAGGTCGGCGTCGGTCTGGCGCAGTTCGTTGATCGCCACCGCCGAGGCCAGGTCGCCGGCCGCCGCGCCGCCCATGCCGTCGGCCACCATCAGCATGGTGGGCGAGGCGTAGGCCGAATCCTGATTGTTCTTACGCACCAGGCCGACCTCTGAGCGGGCCACGTAGGCCAGGGTGAGCGCCATGACTACGACTCCACCACCATCAGGGTGCGCCCGATGCGCAGCGTGTCGGCGGTGGTGAAGGGGGTGGCGGACGTCACCCGCTCGTTGTTCACGTAGGTGCCGTTGGTCGAACCGAGGTCTTCGACCATGTAGCCGTCGTCGGTGCGCACGATCTGGGCGTGCCGGGTCGACACGTAGTCGTCGTCGAGCACCAACTGGCAGTCGGCGGCGCGTCCGATCTTGATGCCGTCACCGAGGGGAAGGGTGAGGCCCTCTTGTTTGCCCTTGCTGACCCTCAACTGATGGGGCATGGCCTTGGCGCGACCACGGGGCTTCTTCTGCTTGCGCAGTTCGGCCACGGGCTGCAACTCACCCACCTCGTTGGTGGCCAGCTTGCGGCCGAACATGTCGGTGCGAATCACGTTGCCCACGAAGAGCACGAACAGCCACAGCAGTGCCAGAAACAGCAGCTTCAGGGCGAGGACGACGAGGTCAGACATCAGAGCCCGGCGAGGTGATCGAGATGCGGGTGGAGCCGATCTCGAAGCGGCTGCCCGCACTGAGGGTGGCGTGCCGCACCCGTTGGCCGTTGATCACGATGCCGTTGGTGGACCCGAGGTCTTCGATGGTGATCTGCTGCTCGCCGTCGGCGCCCTGCACGTCGATGCGGGCGTGCCGGCGCGAGATGCCGGGGTCGTTGATGCGCAGATCGGCCTCGGTGCCGCGGCCGAGCACCACGCCCGGGGGGTTGAGCGGGTGCCGCACGCCGTTCACCTCGATCACCAGGTTGGCCCGGCGGATCTGGCTCGACGAGGGGTCGGAGCCGTCCACCCCGGCCACCGCGGCACTGGTGACCGTGAAGCGTCCGGTGGGCAGGCTGTCGTCCAACTCGTAGTCGATGGTGACCGGGCCGTTGAAGATGTAGCCCTTGTCGGCGGCGTAGTCGCGCAACTGCGGAATGACCTCTGAGTTGAGCATCTTCGAGTAGGGCGCCAGCCGGTCGTGGTCGTGTTTCGACAGCTGCACGGTGAAGTCGTTCGGCACCAGCCTGCGCTCACGGTTGAGCAGCTTGGCCTCGGTGTCGAGTTCGCGCTGCAGGCGCGCGGTGATCTCGACGGGCTGGACGTCGCCCTTGAACGCGCGCGCGAAGACGCCGTTGACGGCGCCCTCCAGTTTTTTCTCGACGCGATCGAAGACTCCCATGCGCCCCAGAGTAGTGGAACGCCCCGGAGGCAGGCGTTCGGCGGTCGGTGGTGTTGAGGGTGGAGTTGCGGGTGCTGGACGAGAAGTTGAGGGTGGCGGCACGGGCGGGGGCGCGCACCGATGCCGGCATCAGTGCCCGCTGCCGGGTCACGTCTCACCTGCCGCGTTATGACACGGCATCAGTTCACCAAGGCGGCACTACGGATCGATACCGGCATCGGTGACGCCGAACCGGAAGACTCAGGGGGTGAGGCGTCCCACCCTTCGGCGCATGGGCACCCTCTGCGCTGTGCTAATCTCTTCCGGGTCGCCGTGAGGCGATACGCGCGAGTGGCGGAATGGCAGACGCGCACGGTTCAGGTCCGTGTGTCCGAAAGGACGTGGAGGTTCAACTCCTCTCTCGCGCACCGAAGGTGTATCTAACTCGGCAATGAGCACACCGCCTGATGGCTCCTTCGTCAGCGCCACGCTGAGACTACCGACGGCGCAAATTGCGCGCCGAATGGGCCGAGGATTGCCAGAGCGCGCTTTGATCAGAGCCGAAGTGCGCAGTAAGAGGCGGGGTCCACGCCAGCCTGATCGAGCCTGGTCGGTTTACATCCTGTTGCCGCGCCGTTGACGATGGGTAGGCGTTTCGCCCCTCAGACTTGTCAGCGAACTTCGGAGGACGACCAGGTCGAGCTTCATCCGCGACCTCGCGGCCCTCGACCGCTCGTCCACCCCCGACGTGGGCGGCAAGGCGGCCAGTCTCGGCGAGCTGATCGGGGCCGGCTTCCCGATCCCGTCGGGTTTCGTCGTCACCACCGCCGCGTACCTGAAGAGCTCGGATCCGGGCCCCGTCCGTTCACTTGTCGAATCGCTGGTACGAGACGACGCCTTCGTCGACGCAGAGATCGAGTCGACCCGGCAGGAGTCGACCTACGCCGCCGCCCGCGCCGAAGCCGAGGCGAGGCTGACCGCCCGCGAGTTGCGCCGGCTGCAGAGCGCGGTGGGCCGCGTCCGTGCCGGCATCCTCATTCGTGAGGAGAGCGCGTTCCTGGTCGACCGCGGTGCTGCGGATGATCGCGCTCAGGCTGGGCGCGGCCCTGGTCGACCGATCGGTCCTCGAACGGGCCGACGACGTGTTCCTGCTATTCCTGGACGAACTGGCCCATGTGGACGATCTGAGCGACCTCGG
>ERZ724503.1074-NODE-1074-length-12390-cov-5.538549_pt1 | contig 12390 bp, 11 predicted proteins | sample MGYA00376036_ERZ724503 | MGnify/ENA primary metagenome ERZ724503 (study PRJEB28724, sample SAMN07190885) | wastewater metagenome | isolation source: influent of sewage treatment plant in Hong Hong | place: Hong Kong | collected 2016-03-17 ...
AACATCTCCACTTGACGAACAAAATGAATTATCCTATACTGGAGAAGACAAAGGAGCTTTTCCTCAGAGCAAAGGAATCACGGAGATCACTAGCAGTCTTTCCGATTGGCAGTGTGATGAAATTGACCGATTTGACAGCGCGCCAAATTCGTTACTATGAGGAACAGGGGTTGATTTACCCTGACCGAAACGAAGGTAACCGCCGCATGTATTCTTTAAATGATATGGACCGGTTATTGGAAATCAAGGACTATATCGCTGATGGCTACAATATTGCAGCCATCAAGAAAGAATATGAGGCTAAGGAATTGGCGAGACGTCAAACTCTATCAGACAGCCAAGTAAGGCAAATTCTTCACGATGAGCTTTCTAAGGTGGGTGGTTTCAATCCAACTACCAGTGGTTTTAGTTCATTCCGCATGTAAAGAAGCATGTATTTGTAGAAAAAGGAGTAAGTTATGTCTATCACAGCAGCGGATATTCGTCGAGAGATTAAGGAAAAGAATGTCACGTTTTTACGTCTCATGTTTACTGATATTATGGGAATCATGAAAAACGTAGAAATTCCAGCGACTGAAGAGCAAGTAGAAAAGGTTTTGTCTAACAAGGCTATGTTTGATGGTTCTTCTATTGAAGGGTTTGTTCGTATCAACGAATCAGATATGTATCTCTATCCGGATTTGAATACTTGGACGATTTTTCCTTGGGGAGATGAGAATGGGGCTGTAGCGGGTTTGATTTGTGATGTCTATACGACAGAAGGGAAACCTTTTGCTGGGGATCCTCGTTCCAATCTGAAAAAAGCCTTGAAGCATATGAATAACTTTGGTTTTTCTTCCTTCAACTTGGGCCCTGAACCAGAATTTTTCCTCTTCAAGATGGATGAGCATGGTAATCCAACTTTGGAAGTCAATGATAAGGGTGGTTATTTTGACCTGGCACCGACAGACTTGGCAGACAATACTCGCCGCGAGATTGTAAATGTCTTGACTCAAATGGGCTTTGAAGTAGAAGCCAGCCACCATGAGTGTGCAGTCGGTCAGCACGAGATTGACTTTAAGTATGATGATGTTTTGAGCGCCTGCGATAAGATTCAGCTCTTCAAATTGGTGGTTAAAACCATTGCCCGTAAGCATGGAATGTATGCAACCTTTATGGCCAAACCTAAGTACGGTATCGCTGGTTCAGGTATGCACTGCAATATGTCCCTCTTCGATCAAAATGGTCAAAATGCCTTTTATGACCCGAAAGATCCTCGAGGGATGGAATTGTCAGAAACAGCTTACCAGTTCTTAGGTGGTCTCATGAAACATGCCTATAGCTACACAGCCATCATGAATCCAACCGTCAACTCCTATAAGCGTTTGGTGCCTGGTTTTGAAGCTCCAGTCTATATTGCCTGGGCTGGCCGTAATCGCTCGCCATTGATTCGGGTTCCTGCTTCCCGTGGCATGAGTACTCGTTTGGAATTGCGCTCGGTTGACCCGATGGCCAATCCTTATTTAGCTCTAGCTGTTCTGTTGGAAGCAGGTCTGGATGGAATTGAAAACAAGATTGACGCACCAGCACCAGTAGAAACCAACATCTATGCCATGTCAGCAGCAGAACGGGCGGAAGCGGGCATCATCGATCTTCCATCCACCCTTCACAATGCCCTAAAGGCATTGCAAAAGGATGAGGTTGTTCGCAAGGCCCTCGGAGACCACATCTATACCAACTTCTTGGAAGCTAAGCGAATCGAGTGGGCCAGCTATGCAACCTTCGTTTCACAATGGGAAATCGACAATTATTTGGATTTATATTAAAAAAATGGTCCGGGGGACCATTTTTTCACGAGCTAGAAAACAGAAAGGCGAGTTATGGTCCCGGACCATTTTTTCACGAGCAATAAAACAGAAAAGGCGAGTTATGGTCTGGGGATACAAACAGTTTGGGGAACTGTTTGTACCCGAGCCTTAAAATGAGAAAGCGAAGACAGTTTGCCTTCAGGAAGGAGATATTGCATGCAAGATTGGATTCAGGAGATTTTTTTGGAACAGTATAGGGAAGTTTTTGGGGACCAGGGAGTCGGTCCTCTTGAGCCAGAAACCTTTTACTTGGTTGAAGAGGTGGATGGTCAACGGGTGGCTGTCTTGCAGGCTCAACAGACTTTGGAAACTGCCCATATCAAGGCCCTGGTTGTCCAAAAAGAATACCGTGGCAGGGGTTTGGGTATGGCCCTTTTGAAACAATTGGAGGTGGAAGCTAGGTCTCGGGACATCAAGAGCGTCACCCTGTCGACCAAATCCTATCAGGCCAAGGATTTTTATCTCAAGGCGGGCTATCAAATCTATGCGACCCTGGAAGATGTCCCCCAAGCAGGCATTACCAAGTACCATTTTATAAAGTGGCTATCAGAATGACAGCTGCTTTTTTGATTTGAAAGGGGAAAGTGGCAGACATTCATACTCAAGTTGATCAGTAGTGGGATCGCAATGATATCACTGGGAAATGGATCAAGACTTATTGGACAAAAACACTCCTGAATCAGAAGTTTGATTTCAACAGGAGTGTTTTGTGTGTTATTACGTATTGCAGCGTCTCGAAAAATTAATTTCCCACACTGGTGAACTTGGTCATGCCATAGCGGAATAGTTTGTAATTGATGGCAAAGACGACTGCGACAACTAGCGGTAAGGCCAGTCCCCACATGGAAAGATCCAAGAAATAGAGGGCCGGAAAGTAGGCTGTAAAGGCATAGGGGAAGATGAAAACCAGCAGGAATTGGATGATTCGCGGATAAATGTTGATTGGGTATTGGGCCATCTGGTTGAGGGAGAAAATCCCTACCGTGAGGGGGAAGGATTCGACAATCCAAAAGGCCAGAGCGGTAGGTCCCAACTGAATGGCCGCATAGAGCAGGCCGATACAAATCGTGATAAAGACCAGCAGGAGAAGTTTCCAAAGATTCCATTCCAAACCCAGTTCATTAGAAGCCTGAATGAGGGCGATGGAACCGATGAGGGTGGTCCCGATTCCCTGGGGCTGGATTCGTTCACAAATGAGCTGAAAGAGGGGATTGACTGGCATGAGGAGGAGCCGTTCAAACTCCCCTCTTCGGATGTAGCGGCTGCCAAACATCCAGAGATTGTCAAAGAAAATCAGGTGAATGGACCGTCCGACCGTTGCGATGCCATAGATAAAGAGCATCTGACCGTAGTTGAAGCCAGCAATTTCCTTGATATTTCCAAAGAGAATGTTGAGGAAAATCAGATAAACAATTTGCTCCATCAAGGAGGAGAAGAGGCCGATAAAGAAGTCGACCCGGAAAGACATTTGGGCCATCATGAAGACCTTGATATTATAGAGATAGAGGCTGATGTATTTTTTCATTTTAACCTCCAAAAATGGTAATTCGGCGCTTGGCTTGGGACCAAAGAATGGCAATAAAGCAGCCGAGAATGGGTATCCAGAGGACTTGTAAGGCCAAAGCTGTTAGGTCACTTTCCCGACCGAGGAGAATCGAAACGGGGACGTTGACGGCATAGTTATAGGGCAAAAATCTCAAAATCTTTTCCACAGCGTCTGGATAGAAACTGAGGGGCAAGAGAGCGCCGGAAGCTAGATTGAAGAGGCCTGTTCTCAAGAGCATGACGCCCCAGGCATTGACCGTGAAAAAGGCCAAAAAGCCAAAGGCCATATCCAAGAGCTGGACGATAAACATCCCTAGGATAGAACTGAGCAGGAAAACCAGAATGGTTTTGCCGTCTGGCAAATAGAAATCTTGATGGACTAACAAGATGCCCATAAATACCAGGGAAAATTTGAACAATTCCAAGAGCTTATGCCCTAAATCCTTGAAAAAGAGGGCGACGATAAAGGAATAGGGTCTGAGAAATTCGCCAGCGATACTGCCCTGAATGATACTATAAGATAAATCTTCTCCCAGTGAGAAGGAATTTAAACTGGCCAGGAGATTGGCGAAGATAATATAGGTGGTAAAGGTTTGCAGGGTAAAGCCATTCACCTCGGGCTGCGTGAAGAAGATGGTCTTCCAAACGTAGAGAGCCACCAAGATTTTGACAGCCAGTGAAAGGAAGGTTGCCACAAAGAAAGCCTTATATTGCAAGGCCGTCATCATGGTCAGGCGGGTCATGTAGAGATACTTACGCATGAATGCCCTCCTCATAAATCTGGCGGACCATGCTTTCGATTTCCAATTCCTTCATGGTGACATCTTCCACTGAAAAATGATTGAAGACTTGCTCAATGACCTGGGCGCTGGTCCAAAGCTGGCTTTGGTAGTGGATTTCAAAATGAAAGTCGTCCTTGCGCTCAAATTCCCAACCCTCCAGCAGCAAGTCTTTCTCGATGGCTTTTTCGGTGGAAAAGAGGATGGTTTTGATGGTGGAAAATCGTTCCTTGAGCCTGGTCAAAGAGCCATCATAGACCTTTTTCCCCTTATCAATGATAAAAATCCGTTCACAGAGACTCTCGATGTCCTTCATGTCATGAGAAGTAATCAAAAAGGTGGTTTGGTATGTCTCGTTCATGTAGCGGATAAAGGAGCGGATGGTTTCCTTGACACTGGCATCCAGGCCGATGGTCGGCTCATCCAAAAAGACAACGGCAGGCTGGTGGATAAAAATGGCGGCAAATTCACAGCGAACCCGCTGGCCCAAGGACAGATTGCGGATGGGCTGCTTCATGATGTCTGCCAAATCCAACAAATCAATCAAGACCGCCAATCTCTCTTTAAAAATGGCATCTGGAACATCGTAAATTTTGGCATGAAGAATAAAGGATTCCTGCACAGGCAGATTCCAATCCAGATGAGATTTTTGCCCAAAGAGCACCCCGATTTGCTTGTTCACCGCCTTGCGGTGCTCCTGGGGATTGAGCCCGTTGATGCGGACCTGGCCCTGGTCAGGATAGAGGACCCCTGTCAGCATTTTAATGGTGGTTGATTTGCCAGACCCGTTGGATCCGATATAGCCGATCATTTCTCCCTTTTCGACTTGCAGGGAAATGTCCTGAACAGCTGGAATCGATTTTTTCTTGGGTTTGAAAAAGGCTGTAATAGAACCTTTGAGCCCGACTTCCTTTTCGATGATGGAATAGGTTTTGGAAAGATGCTCTGCTTGAATCATGTCATAATCTCCTTTGTGAAAACGTTTGCGTCACGCAAGGCTATTATAACATATTCCCCAAAAGCTGGCGATGGAAAAGAATATTTATGGTAACATTTTTATCAGAAAATCGGTCATATATTGAGGAGATTCTTCTTTCCCTCTGTTAATCCATGCTTGTACAATTCCAAAAAAGGCATGTGAAAAATAGATACTCCGATATTCTTTCTCAAGTGGGGGTAGGTCTTCCTTTCCTAAACGTTCTGCCAAATCGTTTTCAACAAGCAATCGGACTTTGTTGATAAGAAAACTTTGGATTTCCTGTGTACCATTATGGGTAAGTAGAGCTGAGAGCAGCTTTTCACGATAGAGTAATTCAAAGATTTCTAAGAAAGATGACTGGCGATTGCCGTCATAGCGATTAAATATCACCTCTAATTTGTGAAAGAGACCTTGTTGATAAGAATCGATCAATTCATATTTATCCTTATAGTGAGTATAAAAACTGGAACGACTAATGCCAGCTGTCTGAGCTAGATGCGTGGTTGTAATTTCGTTAAAACCTTGAGATTCTAAGCAGGTTACCATTGCATCCAAAATAGCCTGCCGAGTCCGTTCTTTTCGATTATCTGTTCCCATTGTTTCTCCTTTTGAACATTTTTAGACACATTGTCTAAAAACTGATCTTCTTACTTGATTTTGAAATGGATACTTGTATAATGTATTTTATCAGTTTTTGGACAGTATGTCTAAAGGAGAAACCTATGATAGAAAAAGTGAAAGAAATTTTCAAAAAACCAATGACCCTGCTCACCATTCTAGGTGTCGCCTGTGTACCAGCTCTCTACAATATTAGTTTTCTAACTTCTATGTGGGATCCTTACGGGCGCTTAGATCAGTTGCCTGTGGCAGTTGTCAACCAAGACAAGCCAGCTACCTTTCAGGATAAGAGCCTGACCATTGGTGATGACATGGTGGACAGTATGAAAGAGAATAAAAGTTTGGATTTCCACTTTGTTTCAGAGGCCGATGCGGAAAAAGGCTTGGCCGAAGGAGACTACTACATGGTGATTACCCTGCCAGAAGATTTATCAGAGAAAGCTTCCAGTCTCTTAACTGACCAACCTGAATCGCTAACGATTTCTTATCAAACCTCTAAAGGACACAGCTTTGTTGCTTCCAAAATGAGTGAATCGGCCATGGAAAAGCTAAAGACATCTGTATCTGAAACGATTACGGAAACCTATACGAGTGCAGTTTTTGATAGCATGGGAGAGTTGCAGACAGGGATGGTTGAAGCGGCAGACGGCAGCCAACAATTGACAGATGGAGCTAGTCAATTGGAAGCAGGAAGTCAGACGCTTTCAAGCGGGCTATCTACCTTAACTTCTTCCGGTCAAACTCTCGTTACAGGGGCAAATCAATTGGTTACAGGTCTTGTTGGCTACACTGACGGAGTGAATCAAGCCGCATCAGGAAGTCAAACCCTTTCAAGTGGCTTGACGACTTATACAAACGGAGTCGCTAGTCTTGCTTCAGGTGCGGAGCAATTAAATGCCAATTCTTCTCAACTCATTGCTGGGGTGGGGCAACTTCAATCAGGAGCAAGCCAAGTCGAGCAGCTTGTTGCAGGTGCTAATCAATTACAGGCCGGTTTGGAGCAGCTTGCAAGCTCAACTAGTCTGTCTGCAGAGCAGTCTAGTCAGATACAGGAACTCTTGGCTGGGCTCCCTCAATTACAGGCAGCTATCAATCAATTAAATGATAGCGTCTCAAGTCTCGGAGGTGTTGCCGTAGATACAAGCAGTTTATCGAATTTATTGACAGAGATGGGGGTTCAGGCTCAAGGGATACTTACGGCAGCACAGGCAGATAAAAGGGCCAGTATTGAAGCCTTGCAAGCAACTGCTACCTATCAAAACTTGACGGCGGATCAGCAAGCCGAATTAGTAAGTGCCCTCCAAAATTCACCATCCACAACGGCAACAGCAGCCCAAACAATCTTAGATCAATTGTCACAACTTAGTCAAGCCTTGGCTAGTCTACAAAGTCTTTCTAGCATGGGAACACAATTGAGCCAGTTGCAGTCAGCAGTGGGGCAAATCAATGCGGCTGCCAATCAAGCTCTACCAGGAGCAACAACTGCCATAGAGAATTTATCTACTGGCTTGAGTCAAGTCAATACAGCCTTGACCCAACAAGTTCTACCAGGGACTCAAGCCTTGACGAGTGGTGTGAGTCAACTTCAAACACAACTGTCAAGTGGAGCAAGTCAACTCATGACAGGGGTCACCGCCTATACAACAGGTGTTACCCAATTAGCAGCAGGTGGGGCCAAGTTGGTTGCAAATAATAGTAGTATTCAATCTGGGGGAAGCCAATTAACAGCCGGTTTGTCAACCTTGGCAGCCAACTCTAGTCAACTTGTCAGTGGCTCAGGACAGCTGGCTTCAGGTAGCCAGCAATTGATTTCAGGAGCAGATCAGCTTTATAACGGAAGTCAAACATTAACAAGTGGTATTTCAAGCCTTCGTACTGGCAGCGAAACCCTAACAAATTCGCTTAGTGATGCTAGTCAACAATTATCAGTTGTCTCTGTAGATGAGAAAAACGCTCAAGCAGTTTCACAGCCAGTAGCCTTAGAGCACAGAGATGAAGACAGCGTGAAGACCAACGGTGTGGGTATGGCTCCTTACATGGTATCAGTTGCGCTGATGGTTGCGGCTTTATCAGCAAACGTTATTTTTGTCAAACACCTTGATAATCGTTCCTATAAAACTCGTTGGGATTGGGCTAAAGGAAAACTGTTGCTCAATGGTACGATAGCCAGTCTAGCAGCCCTTATTCTTTATGGTGTTCTTCTCTTGATTGGAGTAGACCCAGCTTATCCTCTAGCTACCTTAGGATTGATTTTTCTAGCTTCGTGGACCTTTATGGCCCTTGTTACAGCCTTGGTCGGTTGGAACAATCGCTTCGGTTCCTTTGCAAGTTTAATTATCTTACTTCTCCAACTCGGTTCAAGTGCTGGTACTTATCCGATTGAACTCAGCCCTCGTTTCTTCCAAGTCATTCAACCCTATTTGCCAATGACCTATTCCGTTTCAGGACTCCGTCAAACCATTTCTATGGTTGGAAATAGCAGTCACCAAGTATGGATGCTTAGTCTCTTCTTACTTGGATTTATGGGACTTGGGCTTATCATTTATCAACCAACCAAAGAGTAGTTTCTTTGGACAATAGCAGAGCAGGTTTCCTGTTTTGCTATTTTTTAAGCAAACCGATTGACATATCGAGAAAAACGATATAATAAACTCATAGAAACTATTGAAATCTTCAAAGCCTTAGCTAATGAACATCGTTTGCAAATCTTAAACTGGTTAAAACATCCCAAGGATTACTTCGTTAACGAACTGCATGCAGAAATTGACGAAGAAGCGGTCGGAGTTTGTGTGGTGGTGGGGAAGATGTGGTCGCACCGAGCGCCATTGATTTTTTTCTTAGACGATCCTATCCGTGAGCTGGACTGGACGCTAGGGTTGAAAGAAGCTTTCAGTCGAGCAGATTCTCTCGGTTTACCAAAAATGCCCGGTGGAGAGAGCATTTATCAGCTCCACACAGGGCAATTTGATATGTTTAGAAAGTTAAACTTACACCCTAACCTCCTTTGTCAGTTCCCATGCAATACTAGCAGCCACGTTCCGCATCTGATAGGGACTTTCTTGGAATCCTTGATAGGCCTAAGCTTGTAGGAGATGAAATATGACTTCGATGGCGAATTGCTGCTGATAGATATGATGGAAGTGGCGGAATTCGATCAAGGAGGACTGGTCGATATGAGCAGTCCAGGATTGCTGCAGCCAATGAAAAATCTGGTTTTCATTGAGAATAGCAAGGAGAGCCTTTTTTGCCAAAAGTCAAAAAAGGCCTCGGTCATATAGATAAGGAAGTACAGCTATTTACTTTTACTTCCTCTTAGTAATCTTATTTAATGGTTTTTGTGCGATAAACCGATAATTCAAGGCACTGTAAACTAGCTTCATTATACATACTACATCTGAAATGCCGTTATCCAAAAACATATTCCAGCTATAAGTGAAAGTGGGGTCATAACAAATCTTTCTTTCCTACTTTTTGAAATCATGTTCATAATGGTATTCAAAGATAGATAAGCAGCAAAGAAGAAACAAATATATTTAGTAACCTTAAAAGAGAACCACAAAGAGATAAAGCCACCAGCTTGCAAAATAATGATCATTGCAAAAATTTGGATAGCCACCGAAATGACAGCTGCAACTCTAAGGTTCTTTGGTAAGATTTTATGTTGTCCACCCATTGTAAATTCACCCAAAGGCAAACCGCAAGCAACAAGAACTGTCATAGTTGCTATAACTCCAAATATTACTGCACCTAATATTGCAAAATAAGAGCATAAGAATAATGTTTTCATGAATTTTTCCTTTCTTCTACTAACACCTACTGTTTTGCAATCACATAACCAACCCAAGCTGTCTGCTTCTGATAATCCAGCAATCGCAGACCTATTTCATTCAAATAATTGGCAAAAGCGTCTCTTTCTTTCAAATCTGGCAGATAATAATTGATTTTGCTTTGCTCGCAAGCTATGAGGAAGAGCCCATCATTCGTCAGCACGCGCTTGATTTCAAGCATTGCCTGAGTTAAATTTGGCCAATGAAAATGCGTCTGAAAGGCACAGACAAGATCAAAACGGTCATCAGGATAAGACAGCTGACTGACATCCATGACTTCAAAAGTGACTCCTTCTAGCTGGTAATGCTGCTGGGCTTGGGAAATAGCCTCCGTAGAAATATCCATACCCTTGACTTGGCTATTGGGAAAATGGTGGCCAAGGTAGGCAGTTGATGCGCCATTGCCTACCCCAATATCCAAGATATGCCTATAAGATTTTTTAGGAAGCATAGACAAAGCCCTCTGCGCCATCGGTAAATAGGCCTTATTCCAAATTCTCATCATACTTCTGCCAACAAAACCTGATGGATGTTTGGACTGGTTAATGAGATACTTCATTAAACTCCAAAATAAAACTAAAGCTACTAAAATAATAATTAAGAAGAGTGTCAAAACTACCTCCTTTAATAAGCTATTTTGACTTTTACATATACTTTTATAGTTGTAGCTTCATTATAACAAAAAATTCCTTTTGCCGTAGTGAATTGCACCCCAAAAATTAGACAGAAAAAAATTAACTTTTGGGGTGTTGTTTTTATGAAATTGAGTTGTGGAGAGGAAGCCAAAATCTATGAGCTACGGCCAATGGTTCTTGCCTATTTTTTCTCCTCAACTTGGCGTAAACTGATAATAATCTGGCGTGCATTGTCATGGCGTGAAATGGTAACTTGCTCTATAATAGACTTATCAATCGATAATAAAACAAAAAGAGGTTTAGAAAATGTCAAACGAAAAAGTTATCTTAGTTACAGGTGCATCATCAGGTATGGGGAAATCATCCGCTCAAGATTTGATCAAAGCTGGTCATATCGTCTACTGTGTGGCCCGTAGCGTGGACAAGATGAAAGACTTGGAGCAGCTTGGTGGCCACGTTTTGAAAATGGATGTGACCAATGAAGCAGACATCGAAGCTGTTGTCAAACAAATCATCGCAGAGCAAGGCCGTATCGATGTCCTTTGGAACAATGCAGGCTACGGTCTGTACGGTCCAGTGGAAGAATTGTCAATGGACAAGGTTCAACAGCAGTTTGAAGTGAACGTGTACGGTGTGGCTCGCTTGACACAAAAAGTCTTGCCCTACATGCGTGAAAGACGCGAAGGCTTGATTATCAATACTTCATCTATGGGCGGAAAAATCTACACACCGCTTGGCGCTTGGTACCATGCCAGCAAGCATGCCATTGAAGGTTATAGCGACTGTTTGCGTATCGAATTGAAAGAGTTCAACATCAATGTCGTTGTCCTTGAGCCAGGTGTTATCAATACAGGCTTTAACCAAGGTGTTCGTGATAACTTCTCAATGGAATCACAAAACGGTCCTTACAAGACAGTTGTCAATGCCTACATCAAGGCTATGGATAACCCGCCAATGAAGGGGTCAGATCCAAAAGTCATCTCAAATACTGTTCAAAAAATTATCAATGCCCGCCGTCCTAAAACACGTTACATGGTGGGACAGGGTGCCAGCTTCTTAGTAGGTCTTCGTCGTATCTTCGGTGACCGTGCCTATGATGCTTTGATGCTCAGCCAGATGAAATAAGGGAAAGGGAGGACAATCTCCTCTTTTAACCTCTGTCGTGGCACCAAATGCCACATATTTGCTAGCAAAAGTTATGGCAATTTAGACCTATTCTGGTAGAATAAAATCATAGAAAATTAAAGAGGTGGACGATGAAACTCACCATTACCAATCAATTTCAGGATTTTTTAAAGAGCATTGGCGCTGACATCTCTGTTCTCCTGCAGCGGGCGGAAGTGCCAAACAAGCTCTGGCAGGAAGAAATCAGCCTGACCACGCTGGAATACCACCGGCTTTTGCAGGAATTTGACCGAGTGATGACCGAGGAAAATATCCGTGCTCTCAGCCAGATTTCCCAGATTCAAATGTTTGTGCCAGCTTTCTTTGCGGCCCTTTCCTCCCCTCATGGACTGGAAGCCCTGGAACGCTTTGCCCGTTTTAAGAAAATTGTCGGGCCCATCGAGGTGGAGGTGGTTGAAGCAGAGACAACGTTTTCGGTCACCTACAAGTTTGCCTATGCCAATATGGACCTGCCCAAGTTCTCCGTCCTCAATGAGCAGCTGCTGGTTCTCAACCTTCTTCGGACAGGAACAGGGGAAAGACTGATTCCTCTGGTTCTTGAAAGTCCTTTTGATTATGATACTGAAACGGTAACGGAGTTCGGTCTGCCTGTGCAAAAAGGCGACATTAATCGCCTGGTCTTTGACAAGTCTGACCTGCAAAAGCCTTTCTTGACCCAAAACAATATCATGTGGCAGTATCTGGAAACTGAGCTCAATCAGCACCTGGCCCAGCAAGTGAGGGAGCAGAGCTTTGCGGGCTTTGTCCAGCAGGAACTCTATGCAGCTATCCCAAGCGGCCTCTTTATGGTGGAGGACATTGCCCACCGTTTGGGCCTTAGTGTTCGGACCCTCCAGCGTAACCTGTCTGCTGAGAATACCAGCTTCAAGCAGGAACTCCAGGCAGTCCAAAAGGCTATGGCCTTCTCCTATCTGAAGATGGGCCTGCCGACTGAGGAGATTTCCTCCCTGATTGGTTACAGCGAGGTCAACGCCT
>ERZ724503.1076-NODE-1076-length-12385-cov-21.975750_pt1 | contig 12385 bp, 7 predicted proteins | sample MGYA00376036_ERZ724503 | MGnify/ENA primary metagenome ERZ724503 (study PRJEB28724, sample SAMN07190885) | wastewater metagenome | isolation source: influent of sewage treatment plant in Hong Hong | place: Hong Kong | collected 2016-03-17 ...
GGTCGGCGCGGCGGCCGGCCTGATCACCGCGGTGGTCGCCGGGCTGGTGGCCGCCGTGTTCGGCGGATCGCACGTCCAGGTCTCCGGGCCGACGGGCGCGATGGCGGTGGTGCTGGCGCCGATCGTCGCCCAGCACGGCATCGGCAGCATCGCGCTGGTGACCGTGCTGGCCGGGCTCGTCGTCGTGGCCGCCGGCGTCACCGGGCTCGGCCGTGCCGTCACCTTCATCCCCTGGCCGGTGATCGAGGGCTTCACGCTCGGCATCGCCGCGATCATCTTCCTGCAGCAGGTTCCCGCCGCCTTCGGCACCACGGCGCCGGCCGGCGCCCGCACGCTGCCCGCGGCGTGGGCGGTCGCCACCCATGCGGACTGGCCGGCGGCCTGGCGCCCGCTGGCCGTCGTCGGGTTCGTCGCGCTACTGATGATCGCACTGCCCCGGCTGCATCGGGCCATCCCGGAATCGCTGACGGCGGTGGTGGCCGCGACCGTGATCGTGGCGGCGTTCGGCGTCCCGGTGGCCCACATCGGGGCGCTGCCCTCCCACCTGCCCGCGCCGGTGATGCCGCACGCGGACCTCGGTGCGCTGCGGACCCTGGTCGGTGCCGCACTGGCGATCGCCGCGCTGGCCGCCATCGAATCCCTGCTCTCGGCCCGCGTGGCGGCGACGATGTCACCCACCGGCCCGTACGACCCCGACCGGGAACTGGTCGGGCAGGGCCTGGCCTCGGTGGCCTCCGGGGTCTTCGGCGGCATGCCGGCCACCGGCGCGATCGCCCGCACCGCCGTCAACGTCCGCTCCGGTGCCCGCACCCGGGTGTCGGCCATCGTGCACTCGCTGCTGCTGCTCGGAGTGGTGTACCTGGCGACCGGCCCGGTGTCGGCGATCCCGCTGTCGGCACTGGCCGGGGTGCTGATGGTGACGTCGTTCCGGATGATCTCGGCCGGCACGGTGCGAAAGATTCTGCGGTCCACGAGATCCGACGCGGTCACGTTCGTGCTGACGGCGCTGGTGACGGTGTGCTTCGACCTGATCGAGGCGGTGGAGATCGGCATCGTGTTCGCGGCGTTCTTCGCGCTGCGGACGGTGGCGCGACGCAGCAGCGTGGTGCGCGAGGAGCTCCCCGGCCCGCCGCAACCCGGTGACGACCGGATCGCGCTGCTGCGGCTGGACGGGGCGATGTTCTTCGGTGCGGCCGAACGCATCTCGAAGGCCATCGCCGACGATCACGATCCGCACGGCGCGGAGGTCTCCGTGGTGATCATCCGGATGTCCCAGATCGGCATGCTCGACGCGACCGGCGCGCACACGCTCGCCGAGTTGGCCGAGGAACTGGAGTCGCGCGGAATCACCGTGATCATCAAGGGTGTCCAGCCCGAACACCTCACTCTGCTGGCCAACATGGGGATCGTCGAGGCCCTGCGACACGAGAACCACCTCATCGACTCCCTGGACGAGGCGATCGCCCACGCGCGGTCCCACGTCAACCCGGCGCTGCACCCATGAAAAATTCCCTTCGAGAAATTTGCATGGTTTAGCACTAAACCCGGCGGGGTATGGCTTCGCCATGTTCAGTCTGGGGTGGGCAGGACTCTATGTCGGCGGCGGCCTGCTGATGACCGCGGCGGTGTTGGTGTTCGCGAATCGGCTCTACGGTGAGGATCAGGCCTACCGGCCGGTCCGCCCGGCGATGGCCGCGGTCGTCGGTGCGCTGTGGCCGGTGCTGGTGATCGGGGCGGCTCAGCTGCTGGTGCTGCACGTCCTGCGCCGCCACGCACGAAGCCGCGACGCCGCCGTCATCGCACTCGACCCCGGCCGCCGCGCGGCCTCGCCCGGACCCGGCATCCCGACCTGGCGTATCAGCGCCTGAGCGCCACCGGCGGGTCGCGGGAGTAGGGTCGCGACGGTGCGATTCGCGTTCAAGACCTCCCCGCAGAACACCACCTGGGCCGACATGCTGGCGGTCTGGAAGACCGCCGACGGCATCGAGGTCTACGAGTCCGGCTGGACCTTCGACCACTTCTATCCGATCTTCTCCGACCCGACCGGGCCGTGCCTGGAGGGCTGGACGACGCTGACCGCGCTGGCGCAGGCCACCACTCGGCTCCGGCTGGGCACTCTGGTGACCGGTGTGCACTACCGCCATCCGGCGGTGCTGGCCAACATGGCCGCGGCGCTGGACATCATCTCCGGCGGCCGGCTCGAGTTGGGTATCGGCGCCGGCTGGAACGAGGAGGAGTCCGGCGCCTACGGCATCGAGCTCGGCAGCGTCAAGGAGCGGTTCGACCGCTTCGAGGAGGCCTGCCAGGTGCTGATCGGGTTGTTGGCCACCGACCGCTTCGATTTCGACGGCCGGTTCTACCAGCTCAAGGCCGCCCGCAACGAGCCGAAGGGCCCGCAGCGGCCGCACCCGCCGATCTGCATCGGCGGCAGCGGGGAGAAGCGCACGCTGCGCATCACCGCCCGCTACGCCCAGCACTGGAACTTCGCGGGCGGGTCGCCCGCGGAGTTCGCCCGCAAGCGCGACGTGCTGGCCGCGCACTGCGCCGACATCGGCCGCGACCCCAAGGAGATCCTGCTGTCGGCGCACGTCTGGCTCAAACCGGACCTGAACTACCGCGCGGTGATCGAGGACGCGATCGCGCTGGGCGCCGAGGGCCTGGATCTGGCGATCGTCTACCTGCCCGCACCGCACGACCCGGCGGTGCTGGAGCCACTGGCGGAGGCCATCCGCGATTCCGGGCTGTGGCGGGCGGCGGACCGACCCAGATAACGGTCAGGTAACGACTGGCAAAGTAGCGCGGGCGTCAGAGGGTGCCGAAAAGCGTTGCTAGAACCCCATGCGGACGAGTTCGTCGGCCGTGACGAGCCGCTCGTGGCGGGCGGGGAATTCCCGGCTCTTGACTGGATGGCGGAACAATGACCAGGCCATACGCGCGACCCGGGAGCGCGATATCGGGTTGAGGTACACGAGGATCACTCCTGTGGTCGAATCTCCACACATCGGGCCCGACTTTACCGCAGCACCCGCTTCAGCTATTAGACATATCACACACTGCAAACGGCAAGAGGCGCGCCGATTAAAAATCGGATGATTCTATTGTGACTGACGTGGCTGATGTGATCACGCCCCCGCGTTCATTCAGGACCCACGCACACCCCTACTCGCACTTCCTGTGCGGGAGTTCTGACTCAACGCCCGCCGGCCGGCGAGTGGTCTAGCGCTGCGGGGCGGCGGTCGGCTTGATCGGTCGCGGCAGCGCGGAGTGCCCCATCAGGTAGCGGTCGACGCCGGCGGCGGCGGCCCGGCCCTCGGCGATGGCCCAGACGATCAGGGACTGCCCGCGGCCCATGTCGCCCGCCACGAAGACGCCCGGCACCGAGGTCTGGAAGTCGTCGCCGCGGGCGACGTTGCCCCGGTCGGTGAGCTCCACGCCGAGATCGGTCAGCAGACCCGGCCGCTCGGGGCCGACGAAGCCCATCGCCAGCAGCACCAGGTCGGCGTCGAGTTCGAAGTCGGTGCCCTCCACCTTCTCGAACTTGCCGCCGGACATCACGACCTCGTGGGCGCGCAGCCCGGTGACCTTGCCCTCGTGGCCGAGGAACTTCTCGGTGTTCACCGAGAACACCCGCTCGCCGCCCTCCTCGTGCGCCGAGGACACCCGGAACATCAGCGGATAGGTCGGCCACGGCGTCGAATCGGCTCTGGACTCGGGCGGTCGCGGCATGATCTCGAACTGGTGCACGCTGGCCGCACCCTGCCGGTGGGCGGTGCCCAGGCAGTCCGCGCCGGTGTCGCCACCGCCGATGATGATGACCCGCTTGCCCTTGGCGGTGATCGGCGGCTGGCCGTCGCCGTCGAGCACCGGATCGCCCTGCTGTACCCGGTTGGCCCAGGGCAGGTACTCCATCGCCTGGTGGATGCCCTCGAACTGGCGGCCCGGGATGGGCAGGTCGCGCCCCTCGGTGGCGCCGCCCGCCAGCACCACCGCGTCGAACTCGGTGTGCAACTGCTCGGCGGTGATGTCGATCCCGACGTTCACGCCGGCCCGGAAGCGGGTGCCCTCGGCCTCCATCTGCGCCAGCCGGCGGTCGATGTGGCGCTTCTCCATCTTGAACTCGGGAATGCCGTAGCGCAGCAGACCACCGATGCGGTCGGCCCGCTCGAAGACGGTGACGTCGTGGCCGGCCCGGGTCAGCTGCTGGGCGGCGGCCAGCCCCGCGGGCCCGGAGCCGATGACGGCGACGCTCTTGCCGGTCAGCAGGTGCGGCGGCTGCGGTTTGACCCAACCCTCGTCGAAGGCGTTGTCGATGATCTCGACCTCGACCTGCTTGATGGTCACCGGATCGGAGTTGATGCCCAGCACACACGACGCCTCGCACGGCGCCGGGCAGAGCCGACCGGTGAACTCCGGGAAGTTGTTGGTGGCGTGCAACCGCTCGATGGCGTCCTGCCAGCGGTCCCGGTACACCAGGTCGTTCCACTCCGGGATGAGGTTGCCCAGCGGGCAGCCGTTGTGGCAGAACGGGATTCCGCAGTCCATGCATCGCGCGGCCTGATGGGTGAGGGTCTCACGCTCGAACTCTTCGTAGACCTCTTTCCAGTCCCGCAGCCGCAGCGGCACCGGCCTGCGGGTGGGCGTCTCCCGGTGGGTGTACTTCAGAAAGCCGGTCGGGTCAGCCATGAGCCGCCGCCATGATCGCCTGGTCGACGTCCTCGCCCGCGGCCTCGGCCGCGGCGATCGCCTGCAGCACCGACTTGTAGTCGCGCGGCATCACCTTCACGAAGTCACCCATCTGTTTCGGCCAGTCGGACAGGATGCGCTGTCCCACCGCTGAATCGGTGGCGTCGACGTGCGCGACGAGCATGTCGTGCAGCCACTCGGCGTCGGCGGCGTCGAACTCGTCGAGGTCCACCATCTCGGTGTTGAGGTTGGCGGTCAGTGCGTCGTCCGGGTCGTAGACGTAGGCCACCCCACCGGACATGCCGGCGGCGAAGTTGCGGCCGGTCGGGCCCAGGATGACCACCCGGCCGCCGGTCATGTACTCACAGCCGTGGTCGCCGACGCCCTCCACCACCGCGTGGGCGCCGGAGTTGCGTACCGCGAACCGCTCGCCCACCGTGCCGCGGATGAACGCGGTACCACTGGTGGCGCCGAACAGGATCACGTTGCCGCCGATGATGTTGTCCTCGGCCACATATCCTTCCGGCGAGTTATCGGAGGGGCGCAGCACGAGCCGGCCACCGGACAGACCCTTGCCGACGTAGTCGTTGGCGTCGCCGTACACCCGCAGCGTGATTCCCTTGGGCACGAAAGCCCCGAAACTGTTGCCGGCCGAGCCCTCGAACGTGATGTCGATGGTGCCGTCCGGAAGACCGTTTGCGCCATACGCTTTGGTCAGCTCGTGGCCGAGCATGGTGCCGACGGTGCGGTTGGTGTTGGCGATGGTCGTGGTGAACTTCACCGGGGTGCCCGAGTCCAGCGCCTCCCGGCTCATCACGATCAACTGCTGGTCCAGCGCCTTGTCCAGGCCGTGGTCCTGTCGCGAACTGCAGTACAGGTCCTGGTTCATGAACGCCGAGTCCGGCGCGTGCAACACCGGCGTGAGGTCCAGCTTGCGGGCCTTCCAATGCTCGGCCGCCCGGGCGGTGTCCAGCGCGTCGACGTGTCCGACCATCTCGTTGACGGTCCGGAAGCCCAACTGCGCCATCAGTTCCCGGACCTCTTCGGCGATGAACAGGAAGAAGTTCTCCACGAACTCCGGCTTGCCGTTGAACCGCTCGCGCAGCAGCGGGTTCTGCGTGGCCACGCCGACCGGGCAGGTGTCGAGGTGGCACACCCGCATCATGATGCAGCCCGACACCACCAGCGGCGCGGTCGCGAAGCCGAACTCCTCGGCGCCCAGCAGTGCGGCGATCACCACGTCGCGGCCGGTCTTGAGCTGGCCGTCGACCTGTACCACGATCCGGTCCCGAAGTCCGTTGAGCAGCAACGTCTGCTGGGTCTCGGCAAGCCCGAGCTCCCACGGCGCGCCCGCGTGCTTCATCGACGTCAGCGGGGTGGCGCCGGTGCCGCCGTCATGCCCGGAGATGAGCACCACGTCGGCGTGCGCCTTCGAGACACCGGCCGCCACGGTGCCGACCCCGTTCTCGGACACCAGCTTCACGTGGACGCGGGCCTGCGGGTTGGAGTTCTTCAGGTCGTGGATCAGCTGGGCGAGATCCTCGATCGAGTAGATGTCGTGGTGCGGCGGCGGCGAGATCAGGCCGACACCGGGCGTGGAGTGCCGCACCTCGGCCACCCACGGGTACACCTTGTGGCCCGGAAGTTGGCCGCCCTCACCGGGTTTCGCGCCCTGGGCCATCTTGATCTGGATGTCGGTGCAGTTGGTCAGGTAGTGCGAGGTGACACCAAAGCGGCCGGAGGCCACCTGCTTGATCGCACTGCGCCGCCAGTCACCGTTGGGGTCACGGTCGAACCGGCTGCTGGCCTCGCCGCCCTCGCCCGAGTTCGACCGCCCGCCAAGGCGGTTCATCGCAATCGCCAAGGTCTCGTGCGCCTCGGCGGAAATCGAGCCGTAGCTCATCGCGCCGGTGGAGAACCGCTTGACGATCTCGCTGGCCGGCTCCACCTCGTCGATGGAAATGGGCTGGCGCCCCGCGTCTTTCGGGTCCTTGAACTTAAGCAGTCCTCGCAGCGAGGCCATCCGCTCACTCTGATCGTCGACCAGCGCGGTGTACTCCTTGAACACCGAGTACTGCCCGGTGCGGGTGGAGTGCTGCAGCTTGAACACGGTGTCGGGGTTGAACAGGTGGTATTCGCCCTCGCGGCGCCACTGGTACTCCCCGCCGACCTCGAGTTCGCGGTGCGCCCGCTCGTCGGGGCGGTCCAGGTAGGCCAGCTGGTGGCGGGTGGCGACGTCGGCGGCGATGTCGTCGAGGTCGATGCCGCCGACCGGGCAGGTCAGCCCGGTGAAGTACTCGTCGAGCACGGCCTGCGAGATGCCGATGGCCTGGAACAGCTGCGCGCCGGTGTAGGAGGCCACCGTTGAGATGCCCATCTTCGACATCACCTTCAGCACACCCTTACCGGCGGCCTTGATGTAGTTCGACAGCGCCTTCTCGCGGTCCATACCGCCCAGCGCGCCGCGGTTGAGCATGTCCTCGATCGACTCGAAGGCGATGTAGGGGTTGATGGCGGCGGCGCCGAAGCCGATCAGCATCGCCATGTGGTGAACCTCGCGGGCGTCGCCGGCCTCGACGATCAACCCGACCTGGGTGCGGGTGCGCTGCCGCACCAGGTGGTGGTGGATCGCCGCAACGGCCAGCAGCGACGGGATCGGCGCCAGGTTCTCGTTGGACTCGCGGTCGGAGATCACCAGGACCCGGGCGCCGTCCTCGATCGCCTTCGACGCCGCGTCCCGGATGTCGTCGAGTGCGCGGCGCAACCCCTCGCCGCCCTTGGCGACCGGATACAGACAGCGGATGACCGCCGAGCGCATGCCGTGCTTGTGGCCGCGGACCTCGTCGTCGGGGTTGAGGTTGACCAGCTTGGCCAGCTCGTGGTTACGCAGGATCGGCTGCGGCAGCACGATCTGGTGGCACGACTCCGGCACCGGGTTGAGCACGTCACCCTCGGGTCCGATGGTGGCCTGCAGGCTGGTGACCACCTCTTCGCGGATGGCGTCCAGCGGCGGGTTGGTCACCTGGGCGAACAGCTGCTGGAAGTAGTCGAACAGCATCCGCGGCCGGGCCGAGAGCACGGCGACCGGAGTGTCGGTACCCATCGAGCCGATCGGCTCGGCCCCGGTGCGCGCCATCGGCGCGACCAGCAGGTTGAGCTCCTCGTAGGTGTAGCCGAAGGCCTGCTGACGCAGCACCACCCGGTGGTGCGGCATCCGGATGTACGGGCCCTGCGGCAGCTCGTCGAGGTGGAACTGCTGGGAGTCCAGCCACTCCCGGTAGGGGTGCTCGGCGGCCAGTTCGGACTTGATCTCCTCGTCGGAGACGATGCGGCCCTGGGCGGTGTCGACCAGGAACATCCGGCCCGGCTGCAGGCGCATCCGCTTGACCACCTTCGCCGGGTCGAGATCGAGGACACCGACCTCGGAGGCCATCACCACCAGGCCGTCCTCGGTGACCCAGATCCGGGACGGGCGCAGGCCGTTGCGGTCGAGCACCGCGCCGACGACGGTGCCGTCGGAGAAGCACACCGAGGCCGGTCCGTCCCACGGCTCCATCAGCGATGCGTGGTAGGCGTAGAAGGCCCGGCGGGCGGGGTCCATCGACTCCTGCCGCTCCCACGCCTCGGGGATCATCATCAGCACCGCATGGGCCAGGCTACGGCCGCCGAGGTGCAGCAGTTCGAGCACTTCGTCGAAGCGGGCGGTGTCCGAGGCGCCGGGGGTGCAGATCGGGAAGATCTTCTCGAGGTCGTCCTGCGAGCCGAACACGTCGCTCTTGATCAGCGCCTCGCGGGCGCGCATCCAGTTCTCGTTGCCGGTGACGGTGTTGATCTCGCCGTTGTGCGCGATGCGCCGGAACGGATGGGCCAGCGGCCACGACGGGAAGGTGTTGGTGGAGAACCGGGAGTGCACGATGCCCAGCGCGCTCTCGAGCCGCTCGTCCTGCAGATCCAGGTAGAACGCCTTGAGCTGCGGGGTGGTCAGCATGCCCTTGTAGATGAACGTGCGACCGGAAAGGCTTGGGAAGTAGACGGTTTCGCGGCCCGGGCCGTCCTGACCGGGGCCCTTGGAGCCCAGCTCGTGCTCGGCGCGTTTGCGGATCACGTAGGCCCGCCGCTCGAGCTCCAGGCCCGAGGCGCCGCCGATGAACAGCTGGCGGAAGGTCGGCATCGCGTCGCGCGACAGCGCGCCCAGCGACGAGTCGTCGGTCGGCACCTCGCGCCAGCCCAGCACGTCGAGGCCCTCCGCCTCGACGATCTTCGCCACCGCCTCGCAGGCGGTGGCCGCGTCGCGGGCCGACTGCGGCAGGAAGGCGATGCCGGTGGCGTAGGACCCCTCGGCGGGCAGTTCGAAATCGACCACCGCGCGCAGGAACGAATCGGGGACCTGCAGCATGATGCCGGCCCCGTCACCGCTGTGCGGTTCGGCGCCCGCGGCCCCGCGGTGCTCGAGGTTCAGCAGGGCGGTGATCGCCTTGTCGACGATGTCCCGGCTACGCCGGCCGTGGATGTCGACGACCATCGCGACACCACAGGCATCGTGTTCGAATGCGGGGTTGTACAGCCCGACACTTCTGGGCATTCGCACCTGGCCCTTCACAAGCTTTATGCGCGGCGATTCAGCGGGGATTGCCGCCGCGCCGTCAGGGATTCCCCCGTGCGTCGGTGAACGGCGGCCCTGCTGGTCAACAAGTCGTAAAACGATATGCCAAACACCGCCTGACATGCCAACTTAGTCCACCCTAAGTCGATTAGCCCCGCCCCGGCTCCCGGCGGGGCTGGCCGAGCGCGCTCCGGTTGCGGAAACCGTTGTCGGAGGATGGTTTTGGTGCGCAAACGGCCGCCGACCACGGTGCCGCGCGGCCGAAACCGGCCGTCAACGTCAATTGTGGCTGTTTGCTGGATCACCACGATCCGAACCGTCCGGGTGCGGGTCATGTCACATCGGTGCTCGTCATCGGCCCCGGTCGGGTGGCGTTCTGGTCGATCCGGCATTTTGCGCAAACTCTTTCCGGATTCTTAGGGAGTGTTCGCTGACGGCGAGACCCGACCAGGTCGCGGGGCCGGGAGGCGATACTGGGCCGATGCGCGAGCGCGGCCAGGTCGAGCCGGGAACGGTGCTCGCCGGATGCCGCATCGTGCGCCGGCTCGGCCGCGGCGGAATGGCCGGTGTCTACCTGGCCATCGAGGTCGCGACGTCGCGGCAGGTTGCGCTGAAGGTGCTGGGCCCCGACCTGGCGGCCGACCCGGCGTTCCGGCGCCGGTTCGTGCGGGAGGCCGAACTGGCCGGCGCGCTGACACACCCCAACATCGTCCCGGTGTCCGGCCACGGCGAGACCGCCGACGGGACGCTGTGGCTGGCGATGCCCTATGTCGCGGGCACCGACGCCGACGCCGAACTTCGGGCGGGCCGGATGCCGCCGGCCCGGGCGGTGCGGATCGTCGCCGAGATCGCCGCGGCTCTCGACCATGCGCACGGCCACGGCCTGCTGCACGGTGACGTCAAGCCGGCCAACTTCCTGATGTCCGCCGACCGCGGTGGGCGGGCCCTGCTGGCCGACTTCGGCGTCGCGCGGGGGCTCCGGGACGGCGACCCGGGCGGCGGCACCGGCGTGGTCCTCGTCACCGCCGCCTACGCGGCCCCGGAGATGTTGCGCGGCAAGCACTGTGACGCCCGTACCGACGTCTATGCGCTCGGTGGATCACTGTTCCGGCTGCTGACCGGCAAGCCGCCCTTCTTCGACGCCGCCTCCAAGGACGACACCGTGCGCAGCCACCTGCATCGCCCGCCGCCGCGAGTGACGCGGTTCGCGCCGTGGCTGCCGGCACAGCTCGACGACGTCATCGGCACCGCCCTGGCCAAGGATCCCGCGAACCGTTACCGCACGGCGGGCGATCTGGCCCGTGCGGCCGCCGCGGCCCTTCCCGCCTGACCGCCCCGATCTTCACCGACCGGGTTTGGCACACTCAGACGCGTTCACGTGACGGCAGGAGAGCCCATGAGCAGCAGCGGCGCCAGCTTCGACCTCTCGACGGTGTTCCACGCCGTTGCCACCGCCATCCCGAACAACCGGGTGCTGATCTGGCGGGACCTCGACCTGACCTACGCGCAGATGGACGCCCGCATCGACGGCATCGCGCACTACTTGACGTCGCTGGGGCTGGGCTGCCACACCGAACGCGACCAGTTGCGGGGACACCAGTCCGGCCAGGACCACATGGGGCTGTACCTGCGCAACGGCAACGAGTACCTCGAGGCGATGGTGGCCGGTTACCGGGCCCGGGTCGCACCGTTCAATGTCAACTACCGCTACGTCGAGGAGGAGCTGCTCTACCTGCTCACCGACTCGAAGGCCAGGGCGCTGGTGTACAGCGCGGAGTTCGCCCCGAACGTCGCCTCCATCCGCGACCGGCTGCCCGAGCTGACGGTGCTGATCCAGGTGGCCGACGACACCGGTAACGCGCTGTTGCCCGCCGCGGTCGACTACGAGTCGATCGTCGACACCCCGGCACCGGCCGGCGGCATGCCTACCCCGCGCGGCGACGACCTGTACATCCTCTATACCGGCGGCACCACCGGGATGCCCAAGGGCGTGCTGTGGCGCCAGCACGACATCTTCATGTCGGCGATGGGCGGCCGCCCCTTCCTGGCCGCGGGCGAGGAGCTGAAGTCGTACGACGACCTCGTCAAGCAGGCCACCGAGCAGGCCGGCTTCCGCTCGCTGCTGCTCATTCCGCCGCTGATGCACGGCGCCGCCCAGTGGGGCGTGTTCAACACCATCAGCTCCGGCGGCTGGATCGCCCTGCCGGACAACGTCCGCCACCTTGACGCCGACGCGGTGCTGCGGCTGGCCGAGCGGGAGCGGGTGCTGAGCCTGCCGGTGGTGGGCGACGCGATGGCACGGCCGTTGCTGGACCTCATCGAGACGGGCGACTACGACCTGTCCGGTCTGATGGGCATCACCAACGGGGGTGCCCCGCTGTCGCCGACGGTCCGCGATCGGCTGCTGACGGCGCTGCCGAACGCGTTCATCATGGACGCCGTGGGCGCCTCGGAGTCCGGCGCGCAGATGACCACCATCGCCACCAAGGGCGCCGAGACCAAGGCTGCCACATTCACCCCCCTCGACGACACCACGGTGGTGTCAGCGGATTTCAGCCGGGTGCTGCAGCCCGGTGAGGGGGAGGGCTGGCTGGCGCGCCGCGAGTTCGTGCCGCTCGGTTACCTCGGCGACGCCGAGAAGACCGCCCGCACGTTCCCCACCATCGACGGTGTGCGCTGGTCGATCCCCGGGGACAAGGCCCGGCTGCTGGCCGACGGGCAGATCGAACTGCTCGGCCGCGATTCGGTGACCATCAACTCCGGCGGGGAGAAGATCTTCGCCGAGGAGGTCGAGCGGGCGGTGGCCAGCCATCCGGCGGTCTACGACGTGGTCGTGGCGGGCCGGCCCTCGGAGCGCTGGGGCAATGAAGTGGTGGCTATCGTCGAGTTCGCCGAGGGCAGATCCGCCACCGACGCGGAGCTCGCCGAGGCCTGCAAGGCGCACATCGCCGACTACAAGATCCCGAAGGCGTTCATCCGCACCGACAAGGTGCTGCGCTCACCGGCCGGCAAGGCCGACTACCGGTGGGCCAAGGCGCTGGCCGCCGAAAGCCTTGGTGCGCAAGGCTAAAGCCGGTCCGGAGTGTACGCGCCGGTGGG
>ERZ724503.1081-NODE-1081-length-12376-cov-11.072559_pt1 | contig 12376 bp, 8 predicted proteins | sample MGYA00376036_ERZ724503 | MGnify/ENA primary metagenome ERZ724503 (study PRJEB28724, sample SAMN07190885) | wastewater metagenome | isolation source: influent of sewage treatment plant in Hong Hong | place: Hong Kong | collected 2016-03-17 ...
TCATCTTTTGAAATTCTTACTTTAAAGGCAATTGGTTCATCTAAGTTATACTCTTCTTTTAACTCTTTTAATCTATCTTCAAAAAGCATAAGTTCGATATTTCCATGGAAATCCATGATAGTTGCGATTCCAAATTTATTACCTTTTTTTGAGATTTTTTCAACAATATTTTCTATTTTCCCTACAAAAATAGCTTGACTACCATCATCTAAATCTTCAATTTGAGAAGATAGTGTGTAATTTATTTTTTCAATTTGTTCTCTATATTCATCAAGTGGGTGACCAGATACATAAAAACCTAAAGAGGCTTTTTCAAGTTCAAGAATATCTTTTGAATCAAATTCAGGAAGATGTTCAAGTTCAATATCCATTTTTATCATCTCTTCATTATCGCCAAAAAGTGAACCAGTCATCATCTTTTTAGCAGTGGCTACTTTTCCAACCGTCTCTACAATTTTTTCAATTTGGTCAAGTAATGCACGTCTTGAATAACCAAAACTATCAAAAGCACCAGCTTTTGTAAGAGACTCTAAAACTCTTTTATTTACTTTACTTCCATCAATTCTAGAGATAAAATCACTTAAATCTTTGAATAATCCATCTTGTCTTGCTTTTAAGATTGAATTAATAGCAACATCTCCAGCACCTTTAATGGCACCCATACCAAACATAACAACTTCTTCCCCATCAATTTTTTTAGCTGAGAAAACAAGGTCAGATTTATTAATATCAGGTGGGAATAAATCAAGTCCTAATCTTTTTACTTCATCAACATATTTAACAACTTTGTCTGTATTATCTTTTTCAAGTGTTAATAAAGCAGCCATAAACTCAGCAGGATAATAACATTTTAAATATGATGTATAGAATGTTACAAGAGCATAGGCTGCAGAGTGTGATTTGTTAAATCCATATCCAGCAAATTTTACGATTAGGTCGAAAAGTTCTTCAACATAAGCTCTTGTATAGCCTTTGTTTTGAGCACCATCTGCAAATTCACCTTTTAATCTATCCATCTCTTCTTTAATTTTTTTACCCATTGCCCTTCTTACAAGGTCGGCACCACCAAGTGAGAATCCACCAATAGATTGTACGATTTGCATAACTTGCTCTTGGTAAACAATTACTCCATAAGTGTTTTCTAAGATGGGTTTTAAAGGCGCTTCTAATTCATCGTAGAAGTAGTCAATTTTAGCACGACCGTGTTTTCTTTCGATAAAGTCATCAAGCATTCCTGATTCCATAGGTCCTGGTCTATAAAGTGCAAGAACGGCGATAATATCCTCAAAATTTGAAGGTTTTAATCTTTTACATAAATCTTGCATACCATCAGACTCTATTTGGAATAGTCCAATTGTATTTCCAGTTTGAATCAGGTCATAAACGCCCTTATCATTTACATCTGTGGTTAAGAAATCAACTCTTTTTCCATGTCTTTGTTCTATTAGTTTATTTGCCTCTTCAATAACTGTTAGGGTCTTAAGACCAAGAAAGTCGAATTTAATTAAGTCAACATCTTCTACATATTTCCCATTATATTGAGTAGCAAGTGTGTCTAATCCTGAAGGTTTAAATAAAGGTGTTTTTTTCCATAAAGGCTCATTTGAAATTACAACTCCAGCTGCGTGTGTTCCTGCATTTCTATTTAATCCTTCAAGTGCAAGTGCATATTCCCAAACACGTGCGGCTTGTGGGTCACTATCACATAACTCTTTGATTTTTGGTTCTTTTTCATAAGATGAAGTAAGATTAATTCCTAATTCATCAGGAATTAGTTTTGCCATAGCATCAGCTTTTGCATAAGGCATATCAAGAACTCTTGCGACGTCTCTAATAACCCCTTTTGCTAGAAGTTTACCAAATGTGATAATTTGTGCAACGTTTGCTCTCCCATATTGTTGAACAACATAATCAATAATTTCACCTCTTCTTGCTTGACAAAAGTCCATATCAATATCGGGCATTGATACCCTTTCTGGATTTAGAAATCTCTCAAAAAGTAGTCCATAAGGAATTGGGTCAATATCGGTAATCTTTAAACTAAAGGCAACTAAACTTCCAGCGGCACTTCCCCTTCCAGGACCAACTGGAATTCCCATTTGTTTTGCAACAATAACAAAATCCCAAACAATAAGCATATATCCAGGGAATCGCATATTATTAATGATTTCTATTTCAACTTCTAGTCTATCCCTATACTCTTGATGTCTCTCTTTTGGAACGTGAAGTAATCTGTCTTCTAAACCTTTTCTACATTCGTGAATAAATAGAATTTTATCGTTTTCAAGTGAATATTCACTTTGGGGTTCAGGTATTTCAATATTTTGTTCTTGTAATTTTTGTATAGTAAATTTAAAATTTGGAGGAGTAGGGTTTCCTAATTTTATGGTTAAATTACATTTTTCTGCAATCTCTTGTGTAGCTTCGATGGCTTCAGGAATATCTGCATAAAGTTTTGCAATTTGTTCTGGAGATTTTAAATAAAATTCATGAACACTATGTCTTAATCTATTTGGGTCATCATAAAGTTTATTCATAGCAATACACATAAATGCTTCGTGGGCATCTGCATCTTTTTGCTCTAAATAGTGAGTATCATTTGTTGCAACAACTTTTATTCCTAACTCTTTTGAAAGTCTTAAAATTTGGTCATCAACAAAATGCTGGTCACCAATTCCATGTCTCATAATTTCTAAATAAAAGTCATCTCCAAAAATCTCTTTATACTCAAGTGCAACAGCCTTTGCTCCTTCATATCCTTTTGCACCATTTTTAACATTTCTTTCATTTTGCGTATTTAAGTGCCAGTTAACTTCTCCTTGAAGACAAGCTGCTGTACAAACTAAACCTTCAGAATTATCTTTTAAAAGTTGTTTGTTAATCCTTGGATAGTAATAAAAACCAAACATATAAGCTTGTGAGCTTAAAAACATTAAGTTTTTATATCCAATTTCATTTTTTGCATAAAGGCATAAGTGGAATCTTTGTCTATTTGTTTTATCTCCTATATCTTCACTATTGTGAATATAAGCTTCCATTCCAATAATAGGTTTTATTCCTTCTGCTCTCATCGCATTATAAAAGTCAATTGCTCCAAACATATTTCCATGATCAGTCATAGCAACACTTGTCATTCCAAGTTTTTTGACTTTTTTTGCTAAAGGTTTTATTTTATTTGCACCATCAAGTAAAGAGTATTCAGTATGTAAATGTAGATGGGTATATTGTGGTATTTGTGACATATTATAAATCTTTTTAATTTTTTATTTATAGTATATCTAAAAAATGATTTTGAGCCTCTTTAAAGCCTAATTTAAAACACTCTTCTAGTTCATTAAAAGTAAATAATGAAAAGCTTCTTATATGTGGACTACCAAGATAATAGTTTGTATTTTCTAAAGAATATTTGTGGTTACTATGTAATTGGTGAAAGATTTTCTTTTTTATGTTTCCAATTGGATTAAAACTTTTGACTTTATGATTATGTTTTTTTGCAAATAAATCAACAGCATAAATATCATAACCTTTTTCTTCAAGTGGTTTTATTGGAATATTATCAAATAATCCACCATCTATTAAATACATTCCTTGATAAGATATGGGTTTAAATATGGGAATAAGTGCACTTGAAGCCATACATAAAGTTACTGTATCACCTTTATTAAAATAGTGAAGTTCTTTTTTTTTGGTGTCATAGGCATTTATCCAAATAGGTTTTGGAATATCTTCAAGTTTTTCTATTGGAAGAAGTTCTTTAATGATTTTACTATTTGTATCAATTCTTAAAAGACCATTTTTAAAGTAGTTAAATTTTAATGCTTTTTTTACATCAGATGATGAAAAGATTTTTAGTTGTTCTTTTGCACTAATACCACTTGCATGTGAAGCACTTATAATTGCTCCAATTGATGAGCCACTATATGCTTTTATTTCTATATTATTTTGTTCACAAAAATCTAAAACTCCCAAATGAAAAGCACCACGTGCTGCTCCGCCACCAAGTGCTAAAGCTAAATTATTTGTAGGAATTTTAAAGTTTTTATTCATTTGTCTTGCCAATTAATTATTTCAAATTTTCCATCAAAGGTTTCAACAATCGCACTACAAGATTCAACCCAATCCCCACAATTTAGGTATTCGATTTCATCTATAACTCTTATTTCTGCTTTGTGAATATGTCCGCAAATAATACCATCATATCCTTTATTTCTTGCATGATTTGACAGAACCTTTTCAAAGTCATTTATAAAAGAGACAGATGATTTTACATTATCTTTTACATATTTTGAGAGTGACCAATATTTTTTAATCCCTATGTTTTTTCTAAAGAAATTTAATACTACGTTTAAATGCAAAAGTATGTCATATCCATAGTCACCTAAAATTGCTAACCATTTTTTTGTCATTGTAATTGAATCAAAGAAATCACCGTGGGTAATGTAGTATTTTTTATTGTTTAGGGCATCATATTCAAGTTCATTAGTTATAGTTATTGTATTTCCTAAAAGTAGAGGAACAAAAGGTCTTAAAAACTCATCATGGTTACCAGTGATAAAAGTTACTTTTGTTCCTTTTCTTGCTTTTTTAAGAATTTTTTGGATCACATCAGAATGTTCTTGTGGCCAGATTAGTTTCCTTTTTATTGCCCAACCATCAATAATATCACCTACTAAAAATAGATGTTCACATTCATTGTGTTTTAAAAAATTTAGTAAATTTTTCGCTTTTGAAAAACGTGTCCCTAAGTGTATATCAGATATAAAAATGCTTTTGTATTTCATAAAAGCATTTTAGATATATTTGATTACAACTTAATGACAATTTAAAATTTATAATAATAGACCATTTTTTAGATTTGTGTATGTCTCTTCTCCACATAAAATATTCACAATTTCAAGGGCAAATAACATAGCAGTTCCAGGACCTCTTGAAGTAATTACTTTATCATCAATTACAACAGCATCTTCATTATGGTAACCATCAAGTTTTATTTTTTGTTCAAAACTTGGATAACAAGTATAATTAGTATTTAAAACTTCTGCTTTATGTAAGGCGTAAGGTGCAGCACAAATTGCTCCAATATTTTTATCTGCTTCTTTAAACTCTTTTAATAGTTTTTGTACATGAATATTATCAGCAAGTGTAAAAGCATTTGGAAGACCTCCTGGAAGTACAATCATATCAAAATCAGTAGATGATACATTTTCAATCATAATGTCAGCTTCAATTTTTATATTGTGTGCTCCAATTGTTTGGATGTTTTCAATTGCAGCTATTGTAACATCAAGGTTTGCTCGTCTGCAAATGTCTATTATTGAGATTGCTTCTATCTCTTCAAAACCGTTTGAAATAGGAACTAATATTCTTGGCATTTTAAATACTCCTTTTTTGATTTAAGAATTATTATATCAAATAAATTTTAAACAATAAAATAATTTGAAAAGGTTATAAATAGGCTTTATTCAAGGATATATAAGCAAACTTTAAATAAAATCTAACCAATTATAAAAAGGGGTTTTTTTATGTTTAAAAATATTTCTAAGATTACTGTTTTATCTACTTTAGCATTACTTTTTCTAACAGGTTGTTCTTATAAAAAAATAGTTTCAAATACATCTGTAAGTGATGAAGTAATTAAAGAATACGGAAAAGTACAAACAGCAAAACAACATTTAGAAGTTGCAAATGATATGCAACAAAATGTTACAAATCAAACTACTATAGAGACTACAATTGCATCATTAGCAACGCAAATTATGCAAAATCAGAAAATTGATACAAATAAACCAGTGCTTATTACTTCGTTTGTAAGATTAGATCAATTAAAAGAGACATCGGAGTTTGGTAGAGTTATTGGAGAAAGTTTGATTAATGAATTATCAAATAGAGGATTTACTATAATTGAATATAGAGGTCAAATGGCAATTTCAATTAATGAACAAGGTGAATATTTTATTTCAAGAAAACCCCATGAAATTAAAAGTCAAGTTCCAAGTACTTACGTAGTTGTAGGGACTTATTCAAGACAAGTAGGAAAAGTAATTTTAAATGCTAGAGTAATGGATAACGTTAGTGGAAAAATCATTTCAAGTGCAAGAGCAAGTTACAATCATGGTTTAGCAAACGATTGTATGATGTTTAGAGATTGTGCACCTACAAGAACGATAAATATTGTAAAAGAGCGATAATAAATGAAATCTAATATTTTAGGAGTATTGAAATTAACTCTTTTTTCAATATTCTTAATGTTTTTCTTTACTTCTTGTGCCCATAAAATACCAATAACAGGCTCAAATAATTTTCACTCATTAATCTCAAATATGGTTGATAAATCAGCAAATAAAATTAAAGGTACGATTTCAAGGGATGAGGTTATTTTAGTTTCAGATTTTGTAAATTTAGATAAACTAAAAAATAAATCTCAACTTGGTTTTTTACTTTCTAGTATGTTAAAAGACAAATTGTCTTCATTGGATATTGTAATTAGAGAGATTGAATTTGGTAAAGAGTTTGAATTTGGTAAATCAGGATTTAATCTTTTAACAAGAGAGAAAGAAAAAATACTTTCGGATAAAGTTACAAAAATTAAATATGCAGTTGTTGGAACTTATTCAATCTCAAATAAAAGTTTAAATGTATTTATTAAACTTATTGATTTACAAACGGGTAATATTTTATCATCTTCGTATGAAAGAACAGATGTAGATGATGAGATTTTAAACTTAGAGGGAAGCTATGATAGAAAAGCTCCACCTCCTCAAAGACCTTTTTTAGTTTTATAAAATATCTTGTATTAAAAATTGAGGAGTAACTTCTCCTCTAAATTCATTTTTGGCAACAGAAACAATTAAATTTAAATTGTTTGCCTTAAAATTTGTGTTTGAATCATTAAATTTTAGAGCTTCAAAAATTACTCCATTACTATTTAGAGTTAGTTTTAAGTGGTTTTTATCTTTTCCAATTAAATCATATTTAACAAGTGATATATCAGAAATTTTGAAAATTGGTCTATGATTTTCTAATCCATAAGGTTCGAATTGTTCGATTATTGAAATAAACTCTAAATCAACACTTGATACATCTAGTTCACCAAGAGTATCTGGTTCAATATGTAAATCTTCTTGAAAATGCTTTAATTCATTATTTATTAATTGTTTAAACTCTTCAAGATTTTCAGCTTTTAATGATAATCCAGCAGCATTTTTATGTCCACCATAACCAATTAATAGATGTGAGGCTTTTGTGATTAAATCATAAAGATTTATATTTGCATTAGCTCTGGCACTTCCTTTGGCAATTCCATTATGAATAGAGAAAATAAAAGCAGGTTTTTTGTGTGAATTAGATAGTTTTGAAGCAACAATTCCAATAACACCTTCATGCCATTTCTCACCCCAAACAATTACTGCATTATCATTTTTATCTGTTTTTGAATCAGCTTTTTTAGATATCTCTTCTTGTAGAGTTTTTCTATAATTATTTAATTCATCTAATAATGCAAGTGATTCTGAAGCATGATGTGAATTTTTTGATAATAAAAAAGATAATGCAACACTTGCATCATCCATTCTTCCCGCACTATTTAGTTTTGGTGCAATAAAAAAACCAATATCATCAGATACTAAAGATTCTTTTGCCATTATTTCATTTAGAATTTTAAATGCTTCCCTTGATGAAGATTTGATTTTTTTTAAACCCTGTTTTACCATAGTATAATTAAGTGCAGTCATTGGCATAATATCTGCAATAATTGCAACACAAAGTAAATCAAGGAACTCACCCATATTTACACTTAAATTCATCTCTTTTTTTATAGCTGCACATAAATACCAAGCAACTTGAGCACCACAAATTTCTTTAAATTCAAAGTTACAATCTTTTTGTTTTGGATTTACAATTGCAAGGGCAAGGGGAAGTTTGTCTCCAACTGTATGGTGGTCTGTTATAATTAAATCAATGTTTTTTTCTTTTAGTTTTAAAGAAGCTTCATAGGCAGAAATTCCATTATCAACAGTAATTACTAAACCTTCATTAATTAAATCAACGATTTTAGTTGATAAACCATAACCGTGTTCAAATCTATTTGGAATAATGTGATTAACTTTTACATTAATTGTGTGGAAAAAATCTAACATAATAGTTGTAGAAACAACGCCATCAACGTCATAATCTCCAACGATAGTAATGGTCTCTTTTTCTAAAATAGCTTTTTTGATTCTTGCACTAGCAATTTGAATATCTTTGAAATTATCTGGAGTTGGAATATCTGCAAGTCTTGAATAAGGATTATTCAAGTGTCTTGCTGATAGAAGTTCAAAAAGTCTATTTTTTGTGATTTTAGACATTTTAAGATTTGTTTGCTTGTTTTACAAACTCGAAAATAATTGGATTTGGTGTCTCTAAGTGAGAAGTAAATTCTGGGTGGAATTGTACTCCTACAAACCAAGGATGATCTTTTATTTCAACAGCTTCAATTAAGCCATTTGATTGACCTGAAATAATCATTCCAGCATTCTCTAATTGCTCTTTATACTTTGGATTTGCTTCATATCTATGTCTGTGTCTTTCATAGTATATTTCATCATTTCCATAAGCTTTTTGTAAATTTGTACCTTTTAATGGTTCAAATGGATATTCACCTAATCTCATTGTTCCACCCATTGGTGATTCATGAGTTCTTAATTGTTTATTTCCACTTTGGTCAATAAATTCATCAATTAAGTAAATTAATGGATTTTTTGTTTCTGGATCAAATTCAACAGAGTTTGCATCTTCAATACCTAAAACATTTCTAGCAAATTCAATAATTGATAATTGCATTCCAAGACAAATTCCTAAATATGGGATTTTATTCTCTCTTGCATATTTAATAGCAGAAAGTTTTCCTTCTACTCCTCTTTGTCCAAATCCACCAGCAACTAAGATACCATCAACATTTCCAATTACATCATAAGCACCTAAATCTTCGATTTTTTCACTATCACACCAGTGAATATTTACTTTTGTATTTAAGTGCGCACCTGCATGAATTAATGCTTCGATTAATGATTTATAAGACTCTTTTAATCCTAAATATTTACCAACGAATGCGATAGTTACTTCATCTTTTGGAACAAGGATATTTTTTACTAAAGTATCCCATTTTTCCATATTTGGTTTAATTTTGATATTAAAGTGCTCTGATAATGGAGTTAAAATTCCTTCTTTTATAAAGTGTAAAGGAACTTGATAAATTGATTGTGCATCACCAGCTTCAATAACAGCATTTCTATCAATATCACATGATAATGCTAATTTATCTTTTAAATTTTTTGGTAATTCTTTTTCTGTTCTACAAACTAACATATGTGGAGTAATACCAATTCTTCTTAACTCTTGAACTGAGTGTTGAGTTGGTTTTGTTTTTAATTCACCAGCTGCTTTAATATAAGGAACTAAACTTACATGAATATTCATAGTATTAGTTTTTGGAAGTTCATGTCTGATTGCTCTAATTGCTTCCATAAATGGTAAACCTTCAATATCTCCAACTGTTCCACCAAGCTCAATGATTAAGAAATCATTATCTTCAGCTGCATCATAGATTCTATCTTTGATTTCATCTACAACATGAGGAATAACTTGGATAGTTTTACCTAAATATCCACCTTCTCTTTCTCTTTTGATAACACTTTGATAAACTTGACCAGTTGTAAAACTGTTTTTCTTAGTTAAAGTTTTATCAATAAATCTTTCATAGTTTCCTAAATCAAGGTCTGTTTCAGCACCATCAGCAGTAACAAAAACTTCTCCATGTTCTAGTGGACTCATAGTTCCTGGGTCAACATTTAAGTAAGGGTCAATTTTTAGCATACTTACTTTGAAGCCTGATTGTTTTAATATTGTTGCAATAGAAGCAGATGTAATCCCTTTTCCTAATGAACTTAGTACACCACCCGTTACAAAAATGAATTTTGTCATTAAAAATACTCCATGATAATTGTTAAAAAATATATATTCGCGATTATATCTAAGTTTTGTTGATAAGTAAGTTAAGTTTGAATTATGAGACAAGATATCTCTTGTCTCACATGAATTGATTATTTAAGTTGGTCTGCTCTTGGGTAGATAAATACAGCTTTTCTATAAACAACAACTTTTTCAGGGTTTTCTTTAGCATAAGCTTTTAAAGTTATTGTAATTGGAGTATCTTTTGTTTTATCATTTACTAAAACTTTTTCTGTTTCAAGTACAACAACCTTTTTTGCCATTTTCCCTGGGCTTAATGTAAATGGCTCAAATTTTGATATTTTAATCTCTGGATGATCAATAACCTCTAAATCATAAGTTAATGATTCAGATTCTGTATTTTGGAATAATAAAAGGAAATTATTACTTACAACATTGTTTTCTTTTACTTTATAAAGTTCTGTTGTTTTATTTACATTTAACAACATATACTCTTTTTCACCACTCATTACAAATAAAAGACCAATTACTGTTAATAGTGCGAAGAAATACATTACAGTTGATTTTCTAACCATTTTTGTTGGAATATCATTTTTAATTGCATTTGTACTTGACCATTGTACAAGTGAAGGTTTTCCTAATTTCCCCATAACTGTTGTACAGGCATCAACACACTCTAAACAGTTAATACACTCAAGTTGTAAACCTTTTCTAATATCTATGTGTGTTGGACAAACAGTTACACATGATTCACAAGTTGTACACTCATTTGAAGCTTCTGGTAAATCTTTTGCTTTAAAAATGATTTTTTCTTTTTTATCATTATAGATTTGACCACCTCTATTTGTAGAGTAAATCGCTTGATATGTATCATTATCATATAAAACTGATTGAACTCTTGAGTAAGGACAAATATATACACAGAAATCTTCTTTTAGGAAAATCACGTCATAAATAAGGAATCCAGCAATCGCTAAAACAAAACCAATTAAAAATAGATGCTCTGTTGGATTTTGTAAGTAGGCAAAGAAATCTTCAGGTGGAACAAAATACCACATAAAATTTGATGCTGCTAAAAGTGCTAAACATGTCCATATTAACATCGCAGCAACTTTTTTTGCTTTATTTTCAGCTTTTGACCAATCTGGCTCTTTTTGTTTATTTTTAATTCTTCTTAAACCTAAAAGTGTAGATTCAATTAAATCTCTATATATAACTCTAAAGATAGTTTGTGGACATGCCCAACCACACCAAGCTCTTCCACCCAAAGAAGTAACTGCGAAAATTCCAAGAAATAGAAGCATTAATAAAAATGGCATCAAATATAGTTCTTGCATATCAAACGCAGTACCTAATAGGTGTAATTGTTTTTTATCAAAAGATAATAAAAAAATATGATTCCCATTTATTTTGATAAATGGTAACGATAATGCTACAATAGTTGCAATTATGTAACCATAGTATCTTCTGATTCTAAATGGAGTCTTACTTAAAAACTCATTACTCTCTTTCATAGCAAACCTTTTTGATTTTTGTTAATTTTATATAAATTAACCTTATGATTTGCATAAATAATTATAAGAAATAGTTATATTAAGATATTTATATAAATTATATATTGTTAAGTTTATTAAGTAATTCTATTTTCTTTTTTATCTCTAAAACTACGTTATCAAGGTTTACAAAATCAAGTTTTCCTAGAGTTGGGTAGTTTTTAATTACTTGTTCAAATAAAAATATTAATTCATTTAAATTATCAGAACCAATTACTGGTATATTTAATTTACTAATTAATTTATCATCATATTTTTTATCTTCTCTTTTAAATAATACTGGTTTATTTCCACAAGCAATTGACTCACAAGCAGTTTGTAGTGAGGCTGTTAAAAGATATTTTGAATTAACGATTGTATCCACATACTCCTCTTCAGCAATTACATTTACAAAATGATTTTTGAAGACTTTTTCATTTCCTAAAAAGAAATAATGACCCATCAATAAATTTGTATCTGATTTATCAGATTTTGTTGCCATTTCTAAAAATTGATTGTAGTAATCATCATCCCCAAAGAAAATAGTTTTTTCTAAAGATTGATTTTCATTTTTTGTATAAAGTGATTTATCTACCAAAACACCTTCAAAATCATCAATACAATATGATAATGAACAAAAATCTTTCATATCTTTTTTCATTTGTTCATTTACTTCATCAGATGAGTAGAATAAAATATCATTTCTTTGCATGATGTTTGTAAGATTTCTTACTACATCAATGTTTACATATTTTTTTATTCCTAAATTATCTTTTGCAAATGCACCAGCTCTAAAATCACTTGTACATAAAATTGGATCAAAATTTTTTAGAATATTAATAATAGTTGCACATTTTTTTGTTGCTTCTAATCCAATTGTATGCCCACTTTTAGCA
>ERZ724503.1084-NODE-1084-length-12365-cov-7.256133_pt1 | contig 12365 bp, 13 predicted proteins | sample MGYA00376036_ERZ724503 | MGnify/ENA primary metagenome ERZ724503 (study PRJEB28724, sample SAMN07190885) | wastewater metagenome | isolation source: influent of sewage treatment plant in Hong Hong | place: Hong Kong | collected 2016-03-17 ...
CATTTTTATTAATAAATATTATAAACTAAAAATACATACAAAATTTAAACATTTAGCCTATCATTTCTCATAAATTCTATAATATTTGCCTTTGATTTTTGATTTTGAAAGTTTATCTAGTACATATCCCATTTTTTCCTTATTTATTGCTACATAAGAACAAAAATCTAATATATCAATTTTTCCAATATCTTCTTTATTTAGTCCAATTCCAGCAGTTAATGCACCTAATATATCCCCTGCTCTAAGTTTATGTTTTTTACCACCATTTATAAAAATAGTTCTTAAATCTGAATCTATTTTATAAGATAAATCATCTTCTAACTCTGAAATATTCTTCTCTTTTATATCTGTGAATTTCTCTTTTATAACTTCAACTCTCTCATCATCATTTGATGTGCATAAAGATACAGCTAATCCACCTTTTCCAGCACGTGCAGTTCTTCCAATTCTATGAGTATGTATTTTTTCATCTAAAGATAAGTCATAATTTATAACTAAATCAACATCATCAATATGCAAACCCCTTGAAGCAACATCTGTCGCAATTAAGATTGGGTATGATTTATTTGAAAATAAAACTATTGTTTCATCCCTTTGTTTTTGCTCTAAATCAGAGTGAAGTGTTAAAACATCTAAGCCTAAATCATATAAATCATCAGCTAATTTATCACAAGTAATTTTCATATTACAAAAAATCAAAATTGATTTTGCTTTATTTGAAGAAATAAGTGCAGGAATTAGTGCTGTTTTTTCACTCTCTTCTACTTGATAAAACTCTTGGTTTATAGAAGTTTTTTCTTCATCTTCAATTTTTACAAATTCTGGATTAATCATAATATTTGAAGCAAGATTTTCAATATTTTTCTCATAGGTTGCAGAGAAAAGCAAAGTTTGTCTATGTTTTGGTAAAGAATCAATTATTTCCATAATATCATCATAAAATCCCATATCTAACATTTTATCAGCTTCATCAAGTACTAAAGTAGAAATAGTATTTAAAGATATATTTTCTTGTTGAATATGTTTTAAAACTCTTCCAGGTGTTCCAACAATAATATGTGCACCATGAGATAAAGACAATACTTGTGGTTTAAAAGGCATTCCACCACAAAGTGTTAATATTTTCACATTATGAATGTGTCGTGAAAGTTTTCTTAACTCTTGTGCTATTTGATTTGCTAACTCTCTTGTTGGTGCTAAAATCAATGATTGAATTTTAAAATCTTTAACATTTAATTTATTTACAACTGGAATAGAAAAAGCTACTGTTTTTCCTGAACCTGTTTTTGCTTGTGCTATTAAATCACTGTTTTGTAAACTAAGAGGTAAACTTAATCCTTGAATAGGAGTCAACTCTTTGTAAGATAAAGAATCTAAATTTTTTAAAAACTCTTTTGATAAGTTTAATTGTGAGAAATTTGTTGTTAAAATGGGAAAGCCTTTATAGTTTTTTATGTATTATACCAAAAACTATAAAGTACTTAAAGAAATCTATTTTTCTATTTTCTTAAATACATAAGAAATTATTAAAAATATTAATAAAACAACAGCTAAACCAAAATATTTAAAATCTTCACTAAGAGTTAAAATATATGAACCTGCCGTATAACTTAAATATCCAACTATACAAGCCCAAATAATAGTTGCTAAGGCGTTTAAAATCGTAAATTTTGTTGCTGAATATTTTGTTAGTCCCATAGCTAATGGAATTAATGTTTTTATTCCATAAATATATTTTTGAATAAATACTACAAAAGAGCCATATCTTCTCATCATTAAATGAGCTAATGCTATCTTTCTTCCATATTTTTTCATCATATCTTTTGCATAATTTTTATTTTTTCTAGCTAAGAAAAATAAAAATTGGTCACCTAAAAAGTTTGAGACTCCTGCAACTAAAATAGAGATATAAATATTTAAATCTCCAGCATAAGATAAAACTCCTGCAAATATAAGTCCTACAAATCCTCCACCAAAAGAGTATAAAAATAGAGCTATATATCCCCAGTCTTGTATAAATTGTTCCATAAAATTAAGCCTTTATTCCAAAAAATTCTAATGCTTCAACTACATCATCTTCTTCTTTATCAATTAAGTCATTTTCTAAATTTTCTATTGCTTTTTTAACAATAAAATCTTTTACTTTAACTCTTACATCTTCAATATCATCAACAATTACAAATCCACTAAATTGAATTTCATTATCATAACAAAGTAAAACACCTTCACATGACTCTTCGATAAATTCACTAATTTCTCTATAATTTATCTCTAAAGCACTTGCCTGCCAACCATAATCTTCTAAAATTTTATCTTCAAACATCTCAACACCATCACTTTGATGGTCAAAATAAAGCATATTCTCTTTATTCATATCGATTATATTTTGCCAATTTGAAACTGGTTTTATTTTACAAACAGCACCTAAAACTGTTGGTTTATAATCAGCAAAAAGTGATGTTACAATTGCTTTTGCGTCTAAAATTGAAGGCATTTGTTTAACATCAATGTTTTTATAAATAATTGCTTTTTTTCTTGTATCTTCAAGATTGTTATAAATTTTTCCATCTATATCAATAATTATTGATGATTTTGAAGCATATAAATTTAAAATTTGTGTTATATCAATATTTAGTTCTAAATCTTTTATATTAATTTTATTCATTTTGATATTTCCTATCGATAAGTTTTTTGGATTTTATCCAAAAGTATATTAAATAATCAGTTTCATAATAAGGTAATTAAAATGTAATTTTCCCTAATTTATGGGATTTTTTTTATAAAAATTAAAGTTTATTGATATATAATCAAGTTAAGGAATCTGCTAATACATGGGGTATTTATTGTTATTTAGAAATTTTATCTCTTTTTTCACTAAAAAGAATTATATTAAAACTCTCTTTTTAGTTGATATATTATATATGAAAGATTTAAACGCTATTTACGGTTTTGAAAATGGCGATTTTATAATTAGACAATTAAGTCTTTTACTTAAAAGTAAGATAAAAAATCAATTTTTAGAAATTTTAAAAAGAAGCGTAAATATAGAGATTAAAAATACTCATGCTGATGTATTTGAAATAATGATTCACGATAATTTAACTATTGAAGAGATTTTAGAAATAAAAACTTTGATTTATGAAGCAATTGTTTCGTATGATTTTAAACTTTTAGATAAAATTTCAAAAATCACTATTGATGTAACAATTGGTTGTTCAAAAAGTGCTGACTCACATATAAGAGCATTTGCAGAAAAAGCTTTACATGAAGCAAAACTAAACTATCTTCCTTATATGTATTATGACTCTTTTTTATATAAAGATGAATTTATAAATAAAGACTTACTTGAAATTATAAATTATAGTATTGACAATAATTTAGTTGAACCATATTTTCAAGCAATCATGGATAATACAACTGATAAAATAGTAAAATATGAAGCATTAATGAGAATTTTTGATAAAAATGGAAATATGATTATGCCTTATATTTTTATTCCAAAATCAAAAAAATCAAGACTTTATCACAAGCTTATGGAACAACTTTTTGATAAAATTATTGACTATATTAAAAAATATCAAATTCATGTAAGTATTAATCTTGATTATTCAGATATTATGAATCCAAATATTAAAAAATCTATTATTTCAAAGATTAAATCTAATGATGTTGGTCATTTTTTAACTTTTGAAGTGCTAGAGAGTGAAAAAGTTTCAAACTTTGATTTGGTAAATGATTTTATCACTCAAGTTAGAATGTATGGTGTAAAAATTGCTATTGATGACTTTGGAACTGGATTTTCTAACTACGAAAATATCTTAAATTTAGATATTGATTATATTAAAATTGATGGTTCATTAATCAAAAAAATTGATGAAGATATCTACTTAAATCTAATCAAAAGCATAGTACTATTCTCAAAACAACAAAATATTAAAGTAATAGCAGAATTTGTTAGTGATTTAAAAACACTAAGATATGTAAAAAATATAAAAATTGATTATTCTCAAGGTTATCATATAGGAAAACCTATGAGTATTGACGAACTTTTAAAGGTATCAGATGAAAAAAGAACTTGAAAAAATAACTAATCTAACTATAAATGAACTATTAAATAATGAGATTATTCTACCCTCTTTATATCTTGAAAAATTTAGTTATCACGCAAAAGAGATTGAAGTAAATTTAGATGATGAAAGCTTTGAAAAAGAGCTAAATAAGATTATTGTTGAAGATTTTAAAACAATTGAAAGATATATGAGTATGATTATTTCGAATGTTTTAGAGCTTAAAGAAGATGCAAAAGATGCAAGAACTGCACTATTAAATAAAGATATTGACACCCTTGGCGAAGTCTATAAAAAAATGATAAATCTTGAAAAAGAGTTAAAAACACTAAACAATGAATTATTTATAGATGATACAACAAAAACTTTCAATAGAAAATGGATTTATAATAAATTTTTAGATGAAAATGCTTCTTTTAAAAAGGATGGAATTTGTCTTTTAATTGATGTTATTGATTATACTTATATTCAAGATGAGTATGGTGAATTATTAGCTAAAAATCTTCTTTTATTTGTTACAAACTTTATATCTCAGAAATTAAAAGATGAAGGTTATGAATTTCAAATTGCAAGATATTTCAACGACAAATTCTTTGTATTTATTACTAATGAAGATAAAAAAGATGTAAAAAACTATATTTTAAATTTAGAACAAATGCTGTTAAATACAACCCTAAAAAGTAATTCAGGATTGTATATAAAAGCAAATTATAAATTTGTACTAAATGAATACAAACAAAACCAAGATTCAAAACTAGTATTTGAAAAACTTGTTAACTACGAAAAAGAAGAGTAAAAAGCCTTTACCTCTTCTACTGCTTTTTCATAAGAGATTTCTTCAAATCTAATTTTTGTATTTACTTTAGCTTGGGATAATTTAAAACAATCTATACTTAAAACTGTGCCAATTTTAGGATATCCACCAATTGTCTGTCTATCTTTTAATAAAACTATTGGCTGTCCATCACTTGGTATTTGAATACTTCCAAAGGCAATACCCTCTGAAATAATTCCATTTATATCACACTTAATTGCTTCACCACTTAATTTACAAGCCATTCTATTAAAATCATTTGTAACTAAAAACTGATTTTTAAAAAATTTCTCTTTTTCTTCTTTTGGGAAATATTCATCTTGATAAGAAAGTAGAACTCGAAGAGTCAACTCCTCTTCTATTTTTGGAATAAACTTCTCTTTTAATCTGATATTATAGGTAAATGTACAACTTCTAAAAGGTAAAATATCTCCTTTTTTTAGCTTATTTCCATCTATTCCACCAAGATTTTCTTTAATAGTTGTACTATTACTTCCAAACTCTTTTTTTATCTCAAATCCACCAAAAATAGCTAGATATACCCTATTTCCTTCTAATATTTTTCCAATCTTTAAAATATCACCAGCTCTTAGATTGTGGGTTTGCCAACACTCTTTTTTGATATCATTTATAAACACTTCACAAATTGCCCCTGTAATTGCAATTTGAGTATTTGCATTTGCTTTAAAAATCACATTTGAAAAGGCAATTTCTAATATATTTGTATTTAAAGGATTTCTCAAAAGTTTTTGTGCAAAAAGATAAGCATACTCATCCATAACACCTGAATTTGTAACTCCTATATGAGAATATCCATACCTTCCCATATCTTGAATAGTTGCAAAAAGTGGATTATTTATTATTTCTAAACTCATATAATCCCGCCTTGATTTAAAAACTCTTCTTTTGAAATTGGATTAAATTTAACTTTATTCCCAACACTCAAAGGAGATAACTGCTCTAAATTTTTATCAAATAACTCCATAGCTGTTCTTCCAACAATATTCCAACCTCCAGGACTTGCTTGTGGATAAACAGCAGTTTGAGTGTTTGCAATTGCTACTGAACCTTTTGGAATCTGTTTTCTTGGAGTAGAAAGTCTAGGAAGTGCAATTCTTTCATCTACACTTGCTAAGTATGCAAAGCCTGGTAAAAAGCCAATTGCAAAAACATCATATAATTTTTGCGAATGTATTTTAATAATCTCTTCAACACTTAAATTTGTCTTTATACCCATATCTTCTAAATCTAAGCCAACATCACTTCCATAATAAACATCAATAGTTACAATTTTTTCTTCTGTTTCATCTTCTAAACTCAAATCTATATTTTTTTCTAAAACATTTTTCAAAGAATTAAAATCATATTTAAAAATATCAAAAGAGATAAAAATCGAAGTATATGAAGGAATAATTTCTACTATTCCTTCAAGTTTTAAGTTTTTTATGCAAAGATAAGCTTTTTTTACGTTTAGAGCTATTTTTTCATCTATTTTATCTCCAAAATAGATAATTAATGAATCAACATTTGCTATTTTAAAAATCATTAATACAACGCTTTTCTAAGTAATTTTATAAACTCTAATGCATTTTCATTGTCACCATGAACACAAACCGAATCAGCTTTTATAAATAATTTTTGTCCACTTAAACTTGTAAGATAACCCCTATCTTTTAAAGTAGTTATTCTATTTGCAACTTCCAATTCATCATGAATAACAGCATTTTCAAGTCCTCTTAAAACTAAACTTCCATCATCGTTATAGTTTCTATCTGCAAAAACTTCATAAATTAGATTTATCGAATATTGCTTTGCTGTAAAATCATAAGCTTCATTTTTTGGACTTGACAAAATCATTAGTTTTATATTTTTATCATAAGATGAAATTGCATTTAAAATTGCTTTAAAAATATTTTCATCTCTCATCATATCATTATACAAAGCTCCATGGGGTTTTACATAAGATATTCTTGTTCCATGAGCCCTACAAAAAGCACTTAAAGCCCCTAATTGATATAAAATTATTGATTTTATCTCTTCTAATGAGCAAAGAATACTTCTTCTTCCAAAGCCAACTAAATCTTGATATGAAGGATGAGCTCCTATTGTTACATTATGTTCTTTTGCTAATGCAACAGCCCTATTCATAGTTAAAGCATCACTTGCATGGTAACCACAAGCAAGATTTGCCATATCAATATATGGCATAATCTCCTCATCATTTCCCATTTTCCAAATACCAAAACTCTCGCCCATATCACAATTTAATTTTATTTTCATATCATCACCTTGCATTTATTTGCTCCTATTTTATCATATAATTAGGCAAGAATTGCACGATTTGTGGGAAATAAGTAATTATTACAACAGCTAAAATCATCAATATAAAAAATGGTAAAGTAGCTTTTAAAATATACTCTATTTTTTCTCCACTAATTCCTTGAATAACAAAAAGTGAAAAACCAACTGGTGGAGTAATTTGTGATAATTCAACCATAAATACTAAAAAAATTCCAAACCATAATGGATCAAATCCAGCCATTACAATAATTGGTAAAACAATTGGTAAAGTCATAACTACTATAGAAATACCATCGAGAATCATTCCAAGTAAAATATACATAATACCTATGATTAAAATTAACATCATAGGAGATAAACCTAATGTTCCAATATATTCACTAACAGCTGTTGCAATTCCTAAGAAACCTATAACTTGAGATAAAAATCCAGCACCAACAATAATAAAACTAATCATAACTGAAGTTTTAATCGTATTTAATAGTGCATTTTTAAATATATCAAAAGAGAAACTTTTAAAATAGACAGCTAATATAATTGCACCTAAAACTCCTAAAGAAGCAGCTTCAGTCGGTGTTGCCAGTCCTACATAAATAGAACCTAATACAACCGTAATTAAAGCAAGAACTGGAAATAACTCACTAAAAGAGTTTAAAAAATCTTTTGAACTATATTTTTCTTCTTCTATTGGAACAACACTTTTATCCATTTTTGCTACAATCATTATATACACTGAATACAAAGTTGCAAGTAATAATCCAGGTAAGATTCCAGCCATAAACAACTTACCAATAGAAACATCAGATAACACACCATAAATAATCATAATAAGTGATGGAGGAATTAAAAAACCTAAAGTCCCACTTCCAGCTAAAGAACCAATAGCTAAAGATTTAGAATAACCTCTTTTTTTAAGTTCATCTAGTGTGATTTTTCCAACTGTTGCAGTCGTTGCTGCGCTTGAACCAGATACTGCTGCAAAAAGTGAACATGCAGCTACATTTACGTGTAAAAGTTTTCCTGGAATAAAACTAAGCCATGGCATTAATCCATTTAATAGTTTAGTTGAAATTGAAGATTTATATAAAATTTCTCCCATTAAAATAAACATTGGTAATGCTGCTAAAGAGGAAGAATTTAAAGAATCATACATAGATGAAGCTAATAAATCACCTATTTTGTCATATATTGAAATAATTGGTGGCAAGTTATGGTTATATATAAGCATTGCAACAATAGCTGTTAAAATAAGTGATACACCAATCCAAATAGATGACAATAGAAAAACAAACATTACAAAAACAATAATAATAGATAATATTAGTGGATCACTTATCATTCGTTAAACCTTTCAAAACAAAAACTATCACAACTAGTAAAAATAACGTAATACCTAATGGCATAACTAACTGTGTCAAATATAAAGGAGTAGCCGAAACTGCTTCAGAAACCATCTCCATAGAATAAGAATCATACGTAAATAAAATTGTTCTATAAAGTGCAAAAAGTAAAATTAAAATTGTAATAATTCCAGCAAATACATCAACAAATCTATTTGATTTTTCACTCATTTTAGAAGTTACTATATTTATTCTAATGTGTGCATTTTCATTAAAAGTGTAAGCTAATCCTAAAAAAATAAATGCCAAATATAAATATCCAGAATACTCATCTACAATCATTGTTGATAAATCAAAGAAATATCTAATAAAGATTTCTGTCAAAATAAGAAGTGTTAAAGAAACTAACAACACCGCAGCTAAATAAGCTCCCCACAATGAGAGCTTATTTACAAATTTATAAAATATTTGCATGATTTTTACTTTCTATATTCTTTAAAGATTTGTTTTGTATCTTCATCAGCGTCAGCTAAATATTCTGTTAACATTTTAGATGCAATTTCATCTAATTGTTTTTTTAATTCATCACTAGCTTCTGAGATTTTCATTCCATTTTGTGCCATAGTATCTAAAGCATCTTTATCTTCAAGTTTTACAGCTTCCCATTGTGCTTTTTCAATTTCTGCTGCTGCTTTTAGCATAGCTTCTTGTTGAGCTTTTGTTAATGAATTCCAGTAATCAAGATTTATTGTAACTGCTTGTAAAGGATAAGCATAATTGATTTTTGTAAAGTCTGTTAAAACTTCCCAGAATTTTCCATCTTTTCCTGAAGATGATGATGTAATAACTGAATCAACCATTCCAGTTCTAAGTGCTGAATAAACTTCTCCCCAAGGTAATGCAACTGCATTTCCACCTGCACCATTTACAAAATCAGCCGAGTTTTTATCGTATGTTCTAGTTTTTGCACCTTTAAAATCTTCTAAAGATTCCATTTTTTTATTTGAATAGAAACCTGAAGCTGGCCAAGTTACACTATATAAAAGTTTTTGATTCCATTGCTTTGCAGTTTTTTCATAAGCTGGTTTTGAAACTTGATAAAGTTTATAGGCATCTTCATAAGATGTTGCAATAAATGGTAAAGCTGATACTCCAAATACTTTACCACCACCTGCTGTAAATGGAATAAACATATCAGTCATTGCAACTGTTCCATCTTTTACAGCTTTTAAAGGATTTCCTTTTACTAAAGATGAACCAGCATGAATAGTAATATCAACACTTCCTTTAGTATACTCTTTTACTAAATCAGCATATTTTTGAGCACCAATTGTATGAAAGTTTGTAGCTCCATATTTTGCATTTAAATCCATTTTTACATCTGCTGCTAGTAAAGCTCCAGCTAAAGATGCGATAATCAAACATTTTTTTAACATTTAAGACTCCTTAGTTTTAATAGTAAGGCATCTTAATAATTTTGAGTGAGTATTGAGTGAGTTTTTAAAAAGTGATTATAAATTTGCTAATTTATATCCCTCTTGAGGAACATTTACTATAAAATCAACTGGTAATCTCTGCCTTAACTCTTTTATAAAAGTTTTTAAAGCACTCATACTCATTGATTTATCTTTCCAAATATACTCTTCAATCAAATCATAAGTTAAAACTCTATGTCTATTTTCATGAAGTAAAAGTAAAAAATCTTTATCTCTTTTTCGCAAATTTACAATCTCATCTTTAAAATAAAGCTCTCTTTTCACAGTATTAATATATATATCTTCACTAAATCTAATTTTCTTTTCTAATCTATTCCCAAATGATTTTATTATGGCATTTAATAAATTATCTGAAGTAACTGGTTTTAGAATATATTGGTTTATATTTAGGTTTATTAGATTTAAAAGATACTCTTCACTTGAATATGCTGTCAGCATAATAATAATTGTTGATAAATCATCCTCCCTTATTTCACTAACCATTTGAATACCATTTTTCTTAGGCATTTCAATATCAGAAATTATCACAGATGGTTTATATTCATAATAAAGTTCATAACCAACATCAGCATTTGAAGCTTCATAAACCTCTTTAAAATAGTATTTTAATGTATTAACTAATCGTTTTCTAATTCCATCTTCATCTTCAACACAAAGAATTGTATAGTTTTTTAATTGCTCTAAAATGTCATTCATTTTATGCCTTTATTTTTACTCTAAAAATTGCACCATCACTACTATTTTCAACACTAAGTTCACCACCCATATTTTTTTCGATAATCATTTTTGACATATAAAGCCCAAGACCTGTACCTTTTAAACTCTCTTTTGTGGTAAAATATGGTTCAAATATCAAATCCATATACTCATCTTCAACTCCACCTGCATTATCTTTTATGGTAACTATTGAGTAAGCATTTTCATAATCAACTTCCAAATCAATTCTTGGATTTTCAACTTTTCTTTGAATTAAAGCATCTTTTGCATTTGACATAAGATTTAATAAAACTTGTGCAAATTCTCTTTTATAACCGTAAATTTCACAATTACATTTTATTTTTATATTTAATGTAATACTATAATTTTTTATAGAAGCGTTGATTAAAGAGATAGCTTCATAACAAGAATCTTCAATATAAAAATAGACTTTTTCCTTATCTGGTTTAAAAAAGTTTCTAAAATCATCGATTGTATATGACATAAATTGTATCAATTTATTTGACTCTTTTACACTATCTTCAATCATCTTATCATCAACTTTTTTGAACTTTGAAGCAGTTTCTAATTCCATTAAAATACCAGAAACTTCACTTAAAGGCTGTCTCCATTGATGTGCAATCATAGAAAGCATAATACCCATTCTAGCAAGTCTTGATTGATGAAGCATTGCTCTATCTTTTTTTTGTACATCATCAATTGCTTTTTGTACTTTTAACTCTAAGTTTTTGTTTATATCTTCTAGTAATGCCTCTTTTTTTCTCACATTTTCTTGATATCTTTCAAAAACTTCAGTAATCTTTTTTGACATAAAAAAAGAGATTAAACCAATAAATAAAATCACTAACGAAGAAATTAATACAACTAATCTAATATATTTGTCAATTTTTTCTTCCAAAAGTTTTTTATTTTCATAAATCGATTTTTGAATATCATCAACATAAAGTCCAGAACCTATTACCCAATTATATTTTTCATAAAGTCTAAAAAATCCAAGTTTTTTTGAAAAATGAACTTCTTCAGGTTTTTGCCAATAATACTCTATAAAAACACCATTTGGATTTTTGATAGATTCATCAATAAACTGCTTTGTAATCAAAGTTCCCATTGCATCTTTTAGGTCAATATCGTAAGTATTAAGACTCTCTTGTCTAAAAGGATGAGATTTTAAATAATATTTTGTATCATGAATCCAAATATATCCATGAATACCATATCTAATAGTCTCTGTATATCTTAAAATCTCATTTTGTAACTCTTCTTTTGTAAGTTTTGTATTACGATTTACGTGATGTTCAATATAATTTATTACATAATCCACTTCTTTTTTTAAAATATTTTTTTGTCTTTCAAGATACTCTTTTTCAACTCTAATACTCTCTTCTTCAAAATAGTTATTTTGATTTTGAATAAAAAAATAAATCGTAAAAAATGCAACTAAAATAACTGTTACAATTGGTGTTAAAATGATAAGTTTTGGTATATTTTTTTCTGAAAACAAAAAAGACTCCATCTATTGTTGTATATACTCTAGCTAATTTTAGTGAGATTAAAGTGAGTTTCTTATTATTTACTCAACTTTCGCACATAAAACCAAGCTGTTTTTTAGTGTGAACTCTTAGTATCT
>ERZ724503.1085-NODE-1085-length-12362-cov-4.439018_pt1 | contig 12362 bp, 9 predicted proteins | sample MGYA00376036_ERZ724503 | MGnify/ENA primary metagenome ERZ724503 (study PRJEB28724, sample SAMN07190885) | wastewater metagenome | isolation source: influent of sewage treatment plant in Hong Hong | place: Hong Kong | collected 2016-03-17 ...
TGCAGAAAATTTTTGCGGAAGAAGTAGAAAAGATAGATGATGGATTTTTTCGCAGAATGAAAGAGAGTCGTTACTGGCCAGAGGATAAGCGTGACAGGCAGGGAAAGTGTCCGGAACTTCCCTATGCATTGTTTGCGGATGATGATTACACAGACAAAGAATATCATAAACAGTTTCCAACCATCTATCATCTGAGAAAATGGTTAATGGAAACTGACGAAACGCCTGATATTCGCCTGATATATCTTGCTCTGCATCATATGATGAAACACAGAGGCCATTTTCTATTAAACGGAAATATCGAACAGGTAAGAGAATTTCAGACAACATTTGAACAGTTCCTTGAAGCAGTGCGGGCAGAAGAACTTGGCTTTTCTTCCGAGATTGGAGTGGAAAGAAGCAAGGAAATAGAGGCAATTTTAAAAGACCGAACATTGACCAAATCTGCGAAAAAGACAAAAGCAGTAAAAGCAATGCGGGCAGAAACATCCTGTGAAAAAGAGTGGCTGGGATTGATTACCGGTGGAACAGCAAAACTGGGAAATCTGTTTGGGGAAAAACAGATGGATACACTGGAACGGCCAAAACTTTGCTTCGCAGATGCAGGTTATGAAGAATACGCTGGAGAGATCGAAGCAGAGCTGGGAGAAAAATATGTATTAATTGAACACGCAAAAGCAGTGTACGATTGGGCTGTTCTGGCTGATATTTTGCAGAACTATTCTTCTCTTTCAGAGGCAAAAGTGGCACTTTATGAAAAGCATAAAAAAGATCTGAAAGATCTGAAAAAGCTGGTCAGAGAGAATCTTTCAAGGGAAGAATATCAGAGACTGTTTGCAAAAAAGGATGAAAAAGCTAATTATTATGCGTATATCAAGGCACCAAAACAATGTAGTCAGGAAGACTTTTACGGTTATCTGAAAAAGAATATTCTGGGCAAGATATCAGATGTGACGAAAGCATCCTGCATGCAGAAGGAAATGGAAATGGGAACGTTTCTTCCGAAACAGACTGTAAAAGACAACAGTGTCATTCCATATCAGATTCATTTATATGAATTAAATGCAATCCTGAAAAATCTGGAAGATAAAGTTCCGCTACTGAAAGAGAATGGAGAGAAGATTCAAAAGATTTTCACATTCCGCATTCCGTACTACGTAGGACCCTTAAACGGAATTCGAAAAAAAGGGGAGAAGAGTAACTGGGCGGTACGAAAAGAAGGCAAAATATATCCATGGAACTTCGATGAGATGGTAGATTTGGAAGCAAGTGCAGAGCAGTTTATTCGAAGAATGACGAATAAATGTACTTATCTGCCAAGTGAAGATGTTTTACCAAAGTATTCTCTGCTGTACAGCAAATACGAAGTTTTAAATGAATTAAATAATCTGCGTTTGGATGGAGAAAAGATATCTGTAGAGCAGAAACAGAAAATATATGAAGAAGTATTCCAGAAAAGCAGAAAGGTTACACAGAAAAAACTGAAAAACTATTTAGTGAAAGAAGGAATTACCGGAAAAGAAGTTGAAATTACCGGAATTGATGGTGATTTCAAGAGTTCTCTTACGGCATACCATGACTTTAAAGAGAAATTAACAAATCTGTCACTGAACCAGGCGGAAAAAGAATGCATCATCCTGAACGTAACGCTGTTTGGAGATGATAAAGCGATACTGAAACAGAGATTAAAGAAACTGTTTCCGGAGTTGACAGAAAAACAAAGAGACAGCATAAGTAAACTGCCGTATCGTGGTTGGGGAAGACTCTCAAAAGTGTTTTTGGAAGAGACGGAAGCACCGGCACCGGAAACGGGAGAGGCATGGTCTATTATTCGGGCTTTGTGGGAGACGAATGACAATCTGATGCAACTGCTTAGCGAAAAATATTTGTTTGCATCGGCAATCGAAGAAAAGAATGGAAACGAACAGAAAAAACGGGATATTTCGTATGAATTAGTCGAGGAACTTTACGTATCACCGGCAGTGAAGCGGCAGATTTGGCAGAGCCTTTTGATTGTAAAGGAAATCTGTAAAGTGATGGGAAACCCACCGAAACGTGTTTTTATAGAAATGGCAAGAGAAAAAACCGATCAGGGAAGAACCTCTTCAAGAAAAAAGAAACTGCTGGAACTTTATAAAAAATGTAAAGCGGAAGAAAAAGACTGGATAGATGAGATTGAAAAGCGTTCCGATGCGGAAATGAGAAGAGACAAGCTGTATTTGTATTATACGCAAAAAGGAAAATGCATGTATTCCGGTGAAACAATTGAACTGGAGGAATTGTGGGATAATCAGAAGTATGACATTGATCATATTTTTCCACAGTCCAAAGTGATGGATGATAGCCTGGATAACCGGGTACTTGTAAAGAAAAAGTGTAATCAGATGAAAGAGGATAAATATCCGATCGATGAAACAGTTCGGAAAAAAATGCAGCCATTCTGGAAATCTTTAGTGGATGCCGGATTGATCAGTGAAGAAAAATATAAACGGCTGATAAGAGGAAATGGATTTGAACCGTCTGAATTGGCTGGATTTATTTCCAGGCAGCTGGTGGAAACTCGTCAGAGTACAAAAGCGGCAGCAAGTATTCTGCAGCAGGTGATCCCGGATACACAGATTGTTTATGTAAAAGCGCCAACCGTTTCAAAGTTCCGTAAGGATTTTAAATTTCTGAAGGTACGGGAGATGAATGATTATCATCATGCGAAGGATGCTTATTTGAATATTGTCGTTGGCAACGCATATTTTGTAAAATTCACATCAAATCCGATTCACTTCATTAAGGAAAATCCGGGAAGAAGTTATAATCTGAAGAAGATGTTTGAACAGGAAAGAATTGAACGAAACGGAGAAATTGCCTGGGAAGGCGGGAACGGAACCATTGTGACAGTCCGAAAGTTTATGGAAAAGAACAACATTCTTGTGACGCGAAGATCGTATGAGGCAACAGGTGCATTGTTTGACCAGCAGATTGTCAAAAAAGGAAAAGGTCAGGTTCCGATCAAGAGCAGTGATGAACGGCTTTGTGATATACAGAAGTATGGAGGATATAACAAAGAGGCGGGAGCTTACTTTGTACTGGCAGAATCGGAGGGCAAAAAGGGAAAGAAAATACGAACAATCGAGTATGTGCCGATTCGTCTGAAAAAGGAAATTCAGAAGTCAGAAGAAAATATAATTCGGTATCTGGAAGAGGAAAGACAGTTAAAGAATCCGCGAGTGCTGGTGCCGGAAATCAAAATAGATACTCTGTTTTGTGTGGACGGATTTTATATGTGGGTTTCCGGAAGATCAGGAGATCAGCTATTGATGCAAGGTGCAAATCAGCTGGTACTTTCCCAGGAAGAAACAGAAATACTGAAAAAAATAGTACAGTACGTGGAACGTAAAAAACAGAATAAAGAACTGAAAATTTACGATTCCGACCATTTAGAAGAAAAGAAGGTGGTGATGCTGTATGAAACCTTTTTAAATAAATTAACAAATACGGTATATGCAAAAAAACTTGGAGCACAGGCAAAGACATTAACGGAAAAAAGAGAAAAATTTAAAGAATTATGCATAGAAGAAAAGTGTATCGTTTTGTATGAAGTTTTACATTTTTTCCAGTGCCAGAGTGCTGCCGCTGATTTGAAATTAATTGGAGGATCTGGAAGAGCAGGAATTTTGTGTCTCAACAAAAATATAACCGATTGCAGTCGAATCGAAATGATTCATCAATCGCCAACCGGTATTTACGAGCAGGCAGTAGACCTGAATGCATTATGAGCTGGCGGATTGTGGTTATTTCCAAACGGGCAAAGCTGGACTATCAGCTTGGTTACCTTGTGGTGCGAAATGAGGAAGTAACAAAAATACATTTAAGTGAAATATCAACCATTCTGATTGAGTCAACAGCAGCAACAGTCACAACAAGTCTGCTGGCAGAGCTGACAAAAAAGAAAATAAAAGTGATTTTTTGCGATGAAAAGAGAAATCCATCGTCGGAACTGGTTGGGTATTACGGAAGTCATGATACCAGCAATAAAATCAGAAAGCAGATTCAGTGGAGCCGGCACAGTAAAGAAGCGATCTGGACAGAGATTGTGACGGAAAAAATACGAAAACAGAAGGAACTGTTAAAAAATATGGGAAAGGAAGAAGCGGGTCTGTTAGAATCATATTTACAGGAGATTGGCTGGAACGATGAGACAAACCGGGAAGGGCATGCGGCAAAGGTATATTTTAATGCGTTGTTCGGCATGACATTTACCAGAACTGCGGATTGTCCGGAAAATGCAGCGCTGAATTACGGATATAGCATTTTGTTGTCTGCGTTTGCGAGAGAAATTGTAGCGAGCGGTTATATTACACAGCTCGGACTCTTTCATGATAATATGTTTAATCAGTTTAATCTGGCGTCCGATTTGATGGAACCGTTCCGTGTTCTGATTGACCGGGAAGTAATCCAAATGCAGAGGAAAGAATTTACGCATGAGGAAAAAATACAGTTGGTCAATGTATTAAACAACGAAGTCATGATAGACGGGAAAACACAGTATGTGAATAATGCCATAAAAATTTACTGTAAAAGTGTATTTGATGCCTTAAATGAGAATGACAGTGCATTGATCCGGTTTTATGGCCTATGAGTTATCGTTTTATGAGAGTATTGGTACTGTTTGATCTTCCGGTGCTGACGGGCGATCAGAGAAGAGAATATGCGAGATTTCGAAAGTTTTTATTGAAAAGCGGATTCCTGATGCTCCAGGAATCCGTATACTGTAAGCTTGCGTTAAATACAACTGTAGTGAATGGAATCGTGGATCAGATTCATAAAAATAAGCCGGAAGAAGGTCTGATACAGCTTTTAACGGTGACTGAGAAGCAGTATGCGAAAATGGATCTGATTGTTGGGAACGTAAAGAGTGAAGTGTTGAATACGGATGAAAGGCTGGTGATTTTATGAAACTGGTACATGTGGACTTGGAAAAACCTATTGCGATTCATCGGAACTGTCCCACGGAATGGATTATAGAATCACCGGAGCTGTTTTTAAAATATGTGGAGCAGCTGCAAAAACAAAATCAGGGAGAGAAGGGAAATTTCGTACTTTCTAAAGCTGACACAGAGCTGAATATGAAAAGAGATGTGGAATTGGTATTAACGCCCTTTTCTCTTGATTTTGCGGATCACAGAATACAAAAACGGTTATTTACAGAGCTGGTCAAAAGTGCGCAAAATGAAGAAATGTTTCTGGAAACGCAGAGAATTATTGCGGAACTGAAGAAATACATCTATCAATTGGAAGCTGTCAGTGGGTACGAATTGGAACAAAATGAGGAAATCGATTTGAGCGCACTCCTAAAATTGATGGGAGTTCAGACAGAAACCGAAAAAGAGATGGGGCTTCTGGAAAAATTAACGCAATATATCAAAGTTATGGCCGAACTTCTCCAAAAAGAACTGGTGATTTTGGTCAATATTCGATCCTATCTGAACGAAACACAAATAAACAAACTCTCCCAAATGGCATGCTACTATGAAATATCCTTGCTTTTCATAGAAAATATACAAAGGGACTTTTCGAATCAGAGAGAATATTATATAATTGACAAAGATGGATGTGATGTCTATTAATATCCATCGGATGTTTGAGTACCTGTTTTGTGCAGATGAAAGCAGTTCATTTTTAAATTTGAGGTTTGAGAATGATGTAAAAATGTATGGTACTCAAACTGATAGATTGCCATACCTAATACCTCCATGGTTTGAGAATGATGTAAAAATGTATGGTACTCAAACAGGTTCTAATATTATTCCACTTGCAGGAAAGTTTGAGAATGATGTAAAAATGTATGGTACTCAAACTGAGGACGATTTCTATTCTGCAGGCATGAAGTTTGAGAATGATGTAAAAATGTATGGTACTCAAACACCCTGTCCAGAAAAGCCTTCATCGACGATGTTTGAGAATGATGTAAAAATGTATGGTACTCAAACATCAGGAACAAACGTGAAAGTCGAAAACAAGTTTGAGAATGATGTAAAAATGTATGGTACTCAAACTACTGTATATGGTGCGAATGATGGTTTTAAGTTTGAGAATGATGTAAAAATGTATGGTACTCAAACCTGAAAACGTCATATGACGGCGTAAAAGACGTTTGAGAATGATGTAAAAATGTATGGTACTCAAACCGCTCGCTGCTCACTATCCATCACCGCCTGTTTGAGAATGATGTAAAAATGTATGGTACTCAAACTTTCCACCTCCCCTAAATCTGTAAGTAATGGTTTGAGAATGATGTAAAAATGTATAGTACTCAAACATTTTCAGGGCAAATTCTGCTAAATCGTACGTTTGAGAATGATGTAAAATTTATTTTTGTGAACAACAAGAATAGATAATTCAAAATGAAATATTCAGAAGACAGTATGAAATCGACTTAATTGTCTTTTTCTTGCTGTCTTTTTCCTTGTCTCAAAGCGCCGCACCATGTATAATAAAACCACAAGAATTTCATTTCATAGTTTTTACAGGAGGAACCTGAATCATGATCCTTGCAATAGACATCGGCAACACGAACATCGTCCTTGGGTGTGTGGAAGGGAAAAAAACATACTTTATCGAAAGACTCTCCACGGACAAGGCAAAAACAGAGCTGGAATACGCAGTCAGCCTGAAAAATGTACTGGAACTGTATGAGATTCCGGTGGAGCAGATCGAAGGAGGTATCATCTCTTCCGTTGTTCCGCAGGTGACAGAGCTCTGCCGGAGTGCGGCAGAAAAAGTGATTAAAAAGCCGGTCAAAGTTGTCGGCCCCGGTGTGAAGACCGGACTTAATATCAAACTGGACGACCCCGCAACGGCAGGAAGCGATCTTGTTGTTGTAGCAGTAGCAGCGCTGAATGAATACACATGTCCGCAGATTGTTATCGATATGGGAACTGCCACGACGATGAGTGTACTTGATCAGAAAGGAAGCTTCATCGGAGGCGTGATTCTTCCGGGACTTCGTACTTCGCTGGATGCTCTCGTATCAAATGCCGCGCAGCTTAGCCAGACCAGTCTGACAGCACCGAAAAAAGTCATTGGCAAAAATACGCTGGACTGTATGAAAGGCGGTATGATTTATGGAAACGCTGCCAGCATCGACGGCATGATCGAACGGATGGAAGAAGAACTTGGCTGCAAATGCACGATTGTGGCTACCGGAGGTCTGGCGAAAGCTGTGATTCCGCACTGCAGACATGACATCATCATCGATGAGAATCTGCTCCTGAAAGGTCTTCAGATCATCTACGAGAAAAACAGGTAGGGAAACCGTTTGTTGACAAAGTTTGCGAATTGTTATAACATATGTATAACAAAACGATACGAGAAAGCAGGGTGTAACTATGTATTATGAGACAATACAGATCGATTTCAACAGCGATGAAGCGATCTATATCCAGCTGAGAAATCAGATTATTCTGGGTATTGCCACTTCCAGAATTCAGGAAGGAGATACTCTACCTTCGGTAAGACAGCTCGCAGACAATATCGGAATCAACATGCATACCGTAAATAAGGCCTACAGCGTACTCCGGCAGGAGGGGCTTCTTTCGATTGACCGAAGAAAAGGAGCCGTTATCTCTATCGATGCGGATAAACTGTATGCCATGCAGGAACTGCGCGAAGATCTGCAGGTGATTCTTGCAAAAGCCGTCTGCAAAAATATATCAAAAGAAGAAGTACATCAGCTTGTAGATGAAATTTACAGCAATTACGCAGACGAAACATGAAGGAGACAATAGTATTATGAGAGAAGGATATACCAGTCAGGCAAAAAAAGCACTGGCATATGCGGTTAGGACAGCTGAAAAATGTGGACATAATTACGTAGGAACCGAACACCTTCTGATCGGACTTCTGAACGTGGAGGATGGCACAGCAGGCATGGTGCTTTCTGAGTTTCACGTAGATGCCGGACAGCTTACCGAACTGATTGACCGTCTGATTGCACCAGGCGGAAACACCGTGACCGAATCCCGACCGGGCTATACTCCGCGGGTACGCAGAGTGCTTGAAAATGCAGAAGCGGAGGCAGCGCGTTTTAAGAGCAGAGCTGTGGGAACCGAGCATCTGCTGATCGCAATCTTAAAAGAAAGTGACTGTGTTGCTACCCGTTTGCTTTTTACCATGGGGATCAACATTCAGAAACTATATGGAGCAATCCTTACTGCCATGGGCGAGGCACCGCTGCAGGGCGGTGCAAGCGGAAATGCAAATACCGGCCGCGGACCGCAGACAAGAGGTGGAGCGCAGACCAGCGAAACGCCGGCACTGGACCAGTACAGCCGGGATCTGACTGAGCTTGCGCGCGAAGGAAAACTCGATCCGGTTGTCGGCCGTGGGCAGGAAATTGAGCGTGTCATTCAGATCTTAAGTCGCCGGACAAAAAACAACCCGTGTCTGATCGGAGAGCCGGGTGTCGGAAAAACGGCGATTGCGGAAGGTCTGGCGCAGCGGATTGCCCTTGGCATTGTGCCGGAAACGATCCGCGATAAGCGAGTTGTTGTCCTTGACCTTTCCGGAATGGTAGCCGGAAGCAAATACCGCGGTGAGTTCGAAGAGCGTATCAAACGTGTCGTCAAAGAAGTGACGGACAATGAAAATATTCTGCTGTTCATCGATGAACTTCACACCATCATCGGGGCCGGCGGTGCAGAGGGAGCACTCGATGCATCCAATATCTTAAAACCGTCCCTTTCCCGCGGAGAAATTCAGCTCATCGGTGCAACCACGCTCGAAGAATACCGTAAATACATCGAAAAAGATGCCGCATTGGAGCGCCGTTTCCAGCCGGTCAAAGTAGAAGAACCGACGGAAAGCGAAGCACTTGATATCTTAAAAGGCCTGCGCCCATACTACGAACGCCACCACGGCGTGGAAATCACCGATGAAGCACTGGAAGCAGCCGTAAAAATGAGCGTCCGCTACATCAACGACCGTTTCCTGCCGGATAAAGCCATCGATCTGATCGATGAGGCATCCGCAGGCGTACAGCTCGCCGGCTACCAGGTGCCGGACAACATGGCAAAAGAGGAGCAGACACTGTTCGAAGTACAGAAAGAAAAAGAATCCGCGATCAGTGCCGGCGATTTTGAGCAGGCAAAAGAACTGCAGGCGCGCCAGCAGGAGCTCGAAAAAGATCTGGAGCAGATCCGAAAACGCTTTGAACGCCGTTGCAAAAACAAAAAACTGCAGGTAACAGAAGAAGAAATCGCAAAAACCGTATCCACCTGGACGAAAATTCCGGTACAGCGTCTCGCGGAAGGAGAATCGAAACGTCTGGCAAGACTGGAGCAGACACTCCATAAACGCGTTGTCGGCCAGGAAGAAGCCGTGACAGCTGTGGCAAAAGCCGTAAAACGAGGCAGAGTCGGATTAAAAGACCCGAACCGTCCGACAGGATCCTTCCTGTTTCTTGGACCGACCGGTGTCGGAAAAACAGAACTTTCCAAAGCACTCGCCGAGGCAGTTTTCGGTACAGAGCAGGCCCTGATCCGCGTCGACATGTCGGAGTACATGGAGAAACACAGCGTCTCCAAACTGATCGGATCCCCTCCGGGATACGTCGGCTACGAGGAAGGCGGCCAGCTCTCCGAAAAAGTGCGCCGCAACCCGTACAGTGTGATCCTGTTTGACGAGATCGAAAAAGCGCACCCGGATGTCTTCAACATTCTGCTGCAGGTGCTTGATGATGGCCATATCACCGACGCGCAGGGCAGAAAAGTTGATTTCAAACAGACCTGCATTATCATGACATCCAATGCCGGAGCACAGAACATTGTAGCGCCGAAACGCCTTGGATTCCTTTCGACAGAAGATGAGCGGAAAGACTACGAATACATGAAGGGCCAGGTGATGGAAGAAGTCAAACGGATGTTTAAGCCGGAATTCCTGAACCGAATCGACGAGATTATTGTATTCCATCAGCTTACCAAGGCGGATATGAAGAAGATTCTGCAGATTCTGCTCAAAGATCTGGAGCGCCGCTGCAAGGAGCAGATGGACATTGAATTGAAAGTCCGTGACACCGTGAAAGAATATCTCGTGGAAAACAGCTTCGACAGCAAGTACGGTGCCCGCCCGTTAAAACGCGCGATCCAGAGCAAAATTGAGGATCCGCTCGCAGAAGCCATCCTGAACGGAGAAGTGAAAAAAGGCGATACCGTTGCGGCTGGAATGAATAAGAAAGAGATTACATTTAAGGTTCTTGAGAAAAAATAATATAAAATTCCATAAATTATATGGTAAAATCTTTTTGATTATGGTATGATTTTCACAAAGAAACGAAACACCACAAAAGACAAGACCAGGAGGGCATTTACAAATGTCAGTAGTAAAAGAATTAATCCGCACAGAGGCAGACGGAGGCATCAGCTTCGGAGATTATGAGCTTGCGGCAAAGGCAAAAAAATCTGATTTTGAGCACAGAGGAGATCTGTATAAAGTAAAAACCTTTAAGGAAATCACAAAGCTGGAGAGAAACGGACTGTTCGTATACGAATCCGTTCCGGGAACCGCAGTTACCGATCTGAACGTATTCGACGACGGCATGACCTTCAAAGTAGAAGGACCGGAGGATGCACAGATCACCGTTGAAATGGAAGCAGAGACCGAATACAAGGTGCTGCTCGACGGCGTAAACGTTGGCCACATGACCACAAATCTCGGCGGAAAACTTTCCTTCAGCGTAGAGCTGGAAAAAGCAGAGGATGTAGCAGTAGAAATCGTAAAAGCATGATGAAATAAGAAAAGAAGGCTGTCGCAGAACGTGTGCGGCAGCTTTTTTTGACAATTATAAGGGAGACACAACTATGGCAAAAGCAAAAAAAACAGCCTTTTTCTGCCAGAACTGCGGATATGAGTCAGCAAAATGGATGGGTCAGTGTCCGGCGTGCAGAGAATGGAATACGTTTGTGGAGGAACCGATGGCGGCCAAAACACCGGCGGGAAACCAGGGGCTCGGAAGCCACAGCGCAGCGGGCAGAAAGCCGGTGCATCTGACGGAAATTTCAACAGGAAAAGAAGAGCGTATCCCGACGGGAATCGGAGAACTCGACCGGGTGCTCGGCGGAGGAATTGTGCCGGGTTCCCTGACACTGGTCGGCGGCGATCCGGGAATTGGAAAATCCACACTCCTTCTGCAGGTGTGCCGCATGCTGTCCACAGCAGGACATCAGGTTTTATACATTTCCGGCGAGGAGTCCCTGCGCCAGATCAAACTGCGCGCCGTGCGGATCGGAGAATTTAATGAAAATCTGTCCTTGCTCTGTGAGACGAATCTTGACATCATCCGCGCCGTCATGGAAAAAGAGAAGCCGGAGATTGCCGTCATCGACTCGATCCAGACCATGTATAACGAAGAGGTCAGCTCCGCGCCGGGCAGTGTATCCCAGGTCCGGGAATCGACGAATGTGCTGATGCAGATTGCAAAGGGAATGGGAATTTCGATCTTTATCGTCGGTCATGTGACAAAAGACGGTAATGTGGCCGGCCCACGTGTGCTGGAACACATGGTAGATACCGTGCTGTACTTCGAGGGCGACCGTCATGCGTCCTACCGGATTCTGCGCGGCGTCAAAAACCGTTTTGGTTCTACAAATGAGATCGGCGTCTTCGAAATGCAGACAGAGGGACTCGTGGAAGTGAAAAATCCATCGGAATACATGCTGAACGGACGGCCGGAGGGAGCTTCCGGTTCGGTTGTCGCATGCTCCATGGAGGGAACGCGCCCGATCCTGATCGAGATTCAGGCACTGGTCTGCCACAGTAATTTCGGAATCCCGCGCCGCACCGCAGCAGGATGCGATTTCAACCGTGTGAACCTGCTGATGGCAGTGCTGGAAAAACGCGCAAGAGTCAATCTTTCGACAAGCGATGCCTACGTCAACATCGCAGGCGGAATCAAGATGAATGAGCCGGCGATCGATCTTGGCATCGCACTTGCCGTCGTATCGAGCTACAAAGATCAGGTGATCGATGAGAAAACGGTCGTATTTGGCGAGGTCGGCTTAAGCGGTGAGGTCCGCGCCGTCAGCATGGCGGAACAGCGTGTACTGGAAGCAAAAAAACTGGGCTTCGAGCGGGTGATTTTACCTGCTGTCTGCATGAAGTCCGTGGAGAAAATCGGTGGAATCGCACTGATTCCGGTGGAAAATATTCAGGATGCGATTCTGCGCGTGGGGAAAAATTAGAAGGAAGTTGTGGAAAAAGGACCGGCGTGTGATGCGTACGGTCTTTTTTAAAAAATTCAGATAAAATATAAAATATACAGAATTAACTATATTTTTCTAAAAATAAGAAAATTCGAAAAAAGGTGTTGACTT
>ERZ724503.1090-NODE-1090-length-12352-cov-3.721314_pt1 | contig 12352 bp, 14 predicted proteins | sample MGYA00376036_ERZ724503 | MGnify/ENA primary metagenome ERZ724503 (study PRJEB28724, sample SAMN07190885) | wastewater metagenome | isolation source: influent of sewage treatment plant in Hong Hong | place: Hong Kong | collected 2016-03-17 ...
GGCATAATAACCAAAACGGCGCGTCCCTCGAACGCCTCAAGAACGCGTCCGTAATATTCGCGGTTGCGTACTCTCACGCTCGACCGTCTGACCCATCTAGCCCCGACCAGTTCAAACCGGCTGATGTGGCGTCTTCTCCGCGTTTCTCAGGACTTCGGCCCATCTTGCTTCCACAGTGCTTCCACGGTGGGTTCAAACGCAAACGCCGCCCCGGAGGGCGGCGCGTAAACAGTTGATCTAGCGTTATTTTTTGGTTGCGGGGGCAGGATTTGAACCTGCGGCCTTCAGGTTATGAGCCGATCAGGAGCGAAAATTGGAAGCTGAGCGATTTCAGCATCTTACGCGACAACCGTTTGATCTCTCGCGATTTCCATTCCCGCACTCACCCGCATTGAGACGCGTCAGACGGAACAGCACGCGCGAAAACCGCAGCCAAGGGTTGAGGTGGCGTTGAGGTAAGTGCCTACTTGAAGCATCAGATCGCTACTGAATAGACAGACAGCGCACAGAACAACAGAACAACCGCTCCCGCCGACTGCACAGAGCGGTGGAATATCGCTTGCCTCTATTCATTTGAGCCTTCATCTTCGCGTTTGCGCAAGGTGCGCTTGCGTTTCTCCAGTTGCGAATGAGCATTAGATTTTGCGGCTTCAATCTGCGCAGCGATCTCTGGAGGTAACGCCACCAACTCAGGATCAAGAAGTGAATGCCGATTTGGTAGTCCGTTTGATCGACGCCAAGTTTCAAGATCTGAACGGAGTCGCCAATGTGGGCTGGTGCGAATGTAGCCACCCGGCCCATTTGGCATAATGTCAACAACAGAAATATCATTGGTATCTATTAACCTAACACCTTGCAAATCCTCATCTTCTATGCGTTGCGCCAATTTCCCAGAGACGATAATTGGTTGGAACGCTATATCGATCGCCTTAACGAAAGGCGGTACATCATCTCTTAGCACAATATTGAGCGCACACACCACCTCGCGCCCCCCGCTTCCAGAAAGTTTATTTGCAGAATCAAGCTCTTCATTGAGGCAGCCACCAATATCCATCCGATCAAGATCACACACATTCAAACGCCGCAGAGGCTGACAAAAATTCATCTCCCTCGCAGAGTTCCCATTACCACTCTCGTCGATCATTTGAACTGGGAGCGCAGAAACACTGCGATTGGATTCATCGTTTATGATGTTGACCATCCTATCTGAAGCAATGAAGCCATCCAGGGCAGGATAGAAATCCAAATCAACCACATGCTCGCGAGAAACAAACCAGAGGGGCTCTGAAAGAACATATCTTAATTCGCGATCCACCCAAAAATCTCTAAACATGCCTAGATCAACATCAGTATATTTCTTGACCCTTTCGGGAGTTAAGGTACCCCTCAAAAAATGAGAGACCCGAGGGTCATGGTCGGCACTGTAGGTCAATATATAATGCTTCATGGGCATTGCGACATAGGAAGTGGATCAAGGGCGTTGATGATAGAGCGATTCAAGGTTTGTAGCGGCTGCAGTTGCGCTTCAGCCGTCGACCGCATCACCCGTTTTGGCCGTTACGAGCTGCGCGAAAACTGCAGCCAAGGGTTGAGGTAAGCTTTTACTAGATGCATCAGATCGTCGCCGAATATACAGATAGCGCACTATCCACCGTCAGGAGAATGATCACACTCGGCTACTCGGACTGGACGGCTATAGCCGTTGAGACTGGTCAGTTGAGTGGCTTGGTTTGCGACATCCATAGGAGACAGCGAAGGCGGGAAGCGCGGAGACCTCAAATATCGCAGCGATTCCCGCCTTCGCGGTTGTGGCACGACCGACAAGTTGGGCGGAAAGCGGACTGACGGCAGTGCGGCATGGCACCTGCTGCGACACCCAGAAAGCGGGCGTCAGTGCGCGGCGCAGCGAACACGGTGGTCAAAGTACGCGTCATGGGACGACGTCTATCGCAAGGATGGGGCTGAGACGGCGATCGGGCGCTACATGCGAGGCGGAACGCGAAACCAGATTGAGCAGGCGATCGCCGATACGGTCGGCGCGCCCGATGTCGTGCGCCGGGTCTTTATCGTAACCTCCTCGCTCAGCCGCGCGGACGTCGCCGACGGCTTCGCGCGCGCCGCCGACGTGCAACCCGTCCGCCCGCATTTCGTGCAGCTCTACTGGATCCTGATGGGGTTCTTCTCCGCCTGCGCAGAGATTGGTGCAATTGGATACGTCGTTTGCCAGCCATAGGAAGCTGTAAGCCGTATGGATGTAACGGGCGAAATTTGGGGCAGTTAGCGGAGTGAGCGCTTTGAAGTTCGGCGGTCTAAAGCAGGCATTCCGCGTCGGCGCATTGCAATGGCCGTTCCGGGGCCGGTACCTGAGCACACAGCTGACAGTGCGTGTCAGGAGACGGTCAGGGCAGGGTTATACCCTCCATCGCGATGGCCCTCGAAATCATACTCATAAAGGGTGCTCTTTCCGATGACTCGGTGATGACGGCCGAGGAAGAATGTGAAACCGTTAGGCGCGGCTATAAAAATGTGGGTTAAGGCGCGCCGTCCCAGCTTCCGCAGCTCTATACTAAGCTTCTCGGCCAACAGGTAAGCATGAGCGCCACTTTTGATTGCTCCTGGTGAACTGCCGCCTTCGGGCGTGACGTTCACCAGCCTGCCCACTGAAGCGATATGCCCTGCCACGTGGCTCCGCACTTCACCGATGATATCGTGCGTGATGCCGATGGCTATCGCGACCTCCTCGCCATCGCCGACAACTTCAATTGCAGTGTTAAATGCGGGCCAAGCTGGGTCGATTGGGGCATCGTCCGCAGACCAGTATCGACGAGTTGGCGATCGCTGTTCGATCTCGATTGTCTTGCCGGACTTTACGTCAAGGGCAGAGCCAGCAGCATAGGCCAAGGAAGTATGAGCGTCCAAAACGAGACGAATGTCGTCGCCCTTGGCTGCCTCCTGGAGCAAGAAGGCTATCAGGCTTGGCAAGACCGTGTCGTCCCAAGACTCTTCCTCTTTCAGGTAACGGCCCTCGAAGGCAGGAACGAGGTTTAGATTTGCCGTGGTTCTACCTTCGATACCGTCGATCGCGTGCATGAAAGACCGAACGCCGACGACGTGAATCGTTGGCGCCGGCGGGCCTGCCAAGAGCTTCTCCTCATTGACCATTTCGAGGAATGACTTGCGGTCGAACTCTTTGCGCCCTTGCGCATGAAGCTTTTTGATCAAATCGTCATAGTGGAAGCCCGCTTGCCCTGCCGGGACCTGCATCATGCCGAACCGCGCGAACTTGTCATTCAGTTGGTCCCGCAGATCTTCGCCGGATCGAATGCGCAAGTTGAGGCCGAGCGTGCCGATCAGCCGACGTAGTTCACCCTCGTCAACCTGCAAATGGTTCGCCCAAGTTTCGCGAAGCTTGCCGGATCGAGAGTTTGGCCCACCCGTAAATATGCCGTCCGAATCCAAAGCGTTGTACTGCTGCAGGATCATCTTGCGCAGCGGGTCGGTTGCGTTCCAATTGGTTACTAGGTGAAACCGCGCACCATGTCCTTCGGGGGCTCGCGAGCGTTGGGCATCCAAGGCCCGCTGCAGAATTGAGAAGCTCTGCCCTCCGGAGAACTTGGGGTCTGTCAGGTCCTCATAGCCGAAGTCACCCGGCCGGACATGCCATTTGCATTGCATATGGTCGATCAGCACCGCTCGACCACGATGGTCCTGCCGAGCGCCTTCGGTCGAATACACTACCACGACATCGTCGAAGGCTTTCGGGCCTGTCTCATACTGGACCTTTAGAATGGGTGAATTCTCAGCGAGCAAATGCACTGCATTCATCCAGAACAGCCGTGCCTGGAAATCATCGCCCTGCTGGCGCGCTACGACTGAGTCAGCCATGATCAACTCGCTGGAAAATACTTGCCCATGATCTCGCGCCACAGGGCGATAGCGTCACCTTGGCGTCCCTGCTGCTCGTACCGAACGGCCAAAGCCGCTTTGGTCTCCGCTTCACGCAGCTTTTCTTGCGCCGCCGAAATCAGTTGCGGTGTCATCTGATCGGAAACGGGCGGGCCATAGCCCGCGGGGTCGCCCCAGGTCTGGCCAATGCCGGTCAGGCTAGCCGCAAAGAAGCGGCGAACCTCACTTGGATAGGTAGTAAAAGGCGCGTCAACGAGTTCCTGCATCATGACTTCGATCAAGAACGACGGCTTGATCGGCTTACCGGCCGAACGGTTCCATCGCTTGGCCATCTTCACCAGCGGCACCCACTTTCCGCCCAATTCCTTGTTTTTGTTCGCCGCTTGGGTCTTGTGAACTTCGGGATCTGTCTTGATCCACTTTCCAAGAATGCGATCAGGAATTTCGTAGCAATCACCGAGGTCGAATGCTGGGACAGCGTCGATCGAGAGTACCTTGCCTTCCTCATCCTTGGTGTTCTTTTCGAACTCCACGGTGGCGCAGCGGCGGCCCGGCTCGACGGCATCCTTGCCATACTCATTGCGCAACGTGGTAGCAAATGCATCCAGCAGCACCGAGGGCGTCTGGCTGCGGTACTTGTCCCTTTCCTTCTGACCAAGGATGAAAAAGATATCGACATCCTTGAGCGGCTTGGTTTTGGTATGCCGACCGTACGATCCGGTGAGGATATCACGATCAACCGCAAAGTCTGCGCGAATCAGATCGCGTACTTCGGTGTGACGCTTGATCGTGTTCTGGCGCTCAGTTTCGCTCAGTTCGAGGCGCTGCCGAAACTTCTCGAAGGCTTCTTCTGTCGTGATCATTTGTAATACACCGCAGATGCCATGATGTCCGACGTTGCGATAACCGTGCCGGCCTCTCGTGAACGAAGAGCGCCCAGGTTTTTGAAGGACGTGGAAACCAGGCCAACGTTTGGGCCGCCGGGGTATTCCTGAAAGAGAATTCGATAGACGCATCCAGCCGGCGGCTTCGGGGCCTTGGCGAAACTGGCTTTGTAGAATTCAGTGTCGACCCACATATCGTCATTCGTGCCGTCGTAGCGGATTGGAAAATCCCACCTGCCCAGGGCATCGTTGGAGTTTGGCCGGAAGAACTCAATGATGACAGCCTTCAGGTGGCCGGACTCGAGGAGGGTGCGTGCGGCCGGGCCGACCCAAGCGGACCAGGCGTCAACAAGTTCGGTCGGGTCAAGCCCGGCGTCGGTCACCAATTGCTTCATCAGGATGCGAAGCTTGTCTGCAGCGAAGACGGCGGTGTGCGTACGGGTAAAGGCGTTGCTATGAGTGTTCATGACGTTCATGGTCAGCCCAGAGCTCCCCAGTTGAAGGTAAGATCAGCGGCCGCCTTTTCGGCTGTGCCATCCTCGGCCGGCTTGTCGACGTCATGGACCGAAATGCGCGGTGCCCGCTCACCCAGAGTTTTGTTCATCCAGGTGACATCGCCGGCCTCCGTTGGCGCGGTCATCGACCAGTTTCCGGCTGTCGGGGTCCAGGTCAGCTTGTCGACGCTTTCGTCGGCTTCCATCGCGTTCTCGCCATAGGCCAAATAGATAACCAGGCGATTGCCAACCCCTTTGACCACGATGGGCGTCCTGCCGGGGTGCTCGTCCGCGATCACTGCCTCCATGACGCTGGCGGCACTGGCCAACGTAGCGGCATCGATAGAGTCGGGGCCGGTGATGAGGTCCACAATGGTCTGCCAGGTCTCCTTGGCAGAGCGCTTCGGGATCGAGGCAATATCGCGACGGATCTTCATGCTGCATTCTCCAGGTCAGGTTGCTGGGCAGCGCGCTTGAGAGTTTCGAGCACCTGCTGATGCGTGAGCTTGTTCAGGTCCTTGGCGGTTTCGATCGATATCGCGCCAGCGGCGGTGATTGCCTTGCGTAGGCGCCGACCGTCCATCCCTTCCGAAGCCTGCACAAAAGCCGCAACGTGACCTTTTAGGCCGTCCACCTTGGGCCATTGCTTGGCCAGCAAGGTGAGCATTTCAAGAATGATTGCTGTGCGAGCCTCGGCATTCGGCGGGCCGATATCTTCGATCCAGTCTGCGCGGGACAGAAGGGCGCGGTCCACCGCTGCTGGGTAGTTGGTCGTGGCGACCAGCAATACATTGCGCTGCTTGCGGGTAAGCAGATCGATACCGGCGAGGGCGGCGTCCGTTGCCCGATGGGCGTCGACCGGATTTGCTTCGAGGCTCATGCGCTGGCGGTCGGCGGCGAGGGACTCGACCTCGTCGAGCATAACGACCGTAGGCATGTTCATCGCCAACTCGGGAATAGTCTGCTGGAAAAGCTTGGAGACTTCCTTTTGCGACTTGCCCAGGGAGGAACTACCCAATGCGTGTGGATCGACCTGGACGAATTGAACCTTCCCGAGGACCTTCGCCATCTCGTTGGCCAGACCGCGTGCCAAGGTCGTCTTTCCAGTTCCAGGCGGGCCGGACATCACGATGAGGCCGTGCAAGGGCATTTCGTCGAAAGTAAACTTCTGGCGCAGTTGTAGCGACAAGAGCGCCTGAGCAACCAGACGCTCTTTGACCGTTGGCTCGACCTTGATGGCGTTCCACGATGACGCATAATCGGGGTGCGGCAAGACCGCGCTGTCGGCAATTACGTCCATGTCTACCTCACGTTTTCCGGCGCAAGAGACTAAATAACGACCTGCGCAGGGTCTGCCTGAAATTGCACATATGGTGGATACTTCCTCTTGCCTAGCCCAACATGTGGGGCCTTGTCAAAAGTCCGTCATGAGAAGTATCGCTACTCCGAACAAACTAGAGGGACTCGATAATCGTTGTCAAGGACGGAATGTATCGCTAGTCTGAACAAATCAGTTGGAGACTGCACACGTGACCACCGCCCTCGGGACGAAAATCCGCGAGCTCCGAAAAAAGAAGGGGTTTACCCTCGACAAGTTGGCCGAACTTACCGAGTCCAGCAAAAGCTACATCTGGGAGCTCGAAAACAAAGACCCGCCGCGCCCGTCGGCTGAAAAGGTCGCTAGGATCGCTGCCGCCTTGGGCGTAACGAGCGACTATCTGGTGGATACCACCGCCACCTTGAAGGTCGAAGATGCTGAGGATCAGGCCTTTTACCGAAAATATCGAGAGATGGATCCGGCCGTTAAGGACAAGATCCGGAGAATGGCCAAGCTGCTGGGTGAGGATAATTGAGCGAACCGTCGCCGATCCGATGGGCAATTGACCTCTCGGTAATCCTCAACGCAGCGCTCGGGCCGGACAGGTTTCCTGTGGATGTGCCACACTTGGCGCTCGAATATTCTCGCAGTCGCTATCCCGAGGATCCAATTCTGCGCGTGGTCGGTGACGACCTGCCTGGCTTCGATGGCGCCTTAATGAAGGCTCCGTCCGGCAGGGCCGGTTGGGGGATCTTCTATAACAATGCCTTCAAGTCGAACGGGCGCATCAATTTTACCCTTGCTCATGAATTTGGCCATTATCTGCTGCATCGGAAGGCCTATCCGGATGGCTTTGCGTGCAGTTCGGATGATGTGGTACGTTGGGACTCGGACTATGGTCAGATTGAGCATCAAGCCAACGTTTTCGCGGCGAACCTCCTCATGCCGCTGGACGATTACCGGAAACACATTCCCCAGCACGAACGCATCGACCTTGAGACCATTTCAGCGATGGCGAAACGGTACCAGGTTTCCCTTATAGCCGCTGCGTTGCGTTGGGTGGGGTATACGACGCGACGCGCCGTCCTCGTCTGTTCTCGCGACGGCTACATTCTGTGGGCACGCTCCAGTCGAAATGCTCTCAAAACCGGCGCACTCTTCCGTACATCTCGTGGCCCGATCGAGATTCCCATGTCTTCGCACGCCGCGACCCAAGACCCGTTGGCGGACGGGCGCCTCGGCGTTCAGCACGATCCTGATGTGTGGTTTCCCGAGCCAGTGCGCGAGATGACGATTTTCTCGGAGCAGTATGATTTCGTGATCAGCCTCCTGCTGCTGGAAGATGTGCATGGGTATCACTACGAGGAGGAAGAAACCCCCGATATTTATGATCGCTTTATGGAACGTTGATGGGATGGCGATGTCATGAATGGCGTCCCTGCATTGCCGTGAGGATGTTGATCAGTTGTCCGCACTGGGGACGGCAGCTTAAGATCTACGTCACCCTTCGGGAAACTCTGGAGACGGTCTGAACGGCAGAAATAAGACGCTTCGCGGACAGTTCCCCAGGATTTCGCTGCGCGATGCCTGAGCGGCAGGATAAGGGAATGCTGCAGGGCAGCAAGACCAGTGATCAACCGGCAGCTTTGGGCCGTTCGACGACAAAACTGCGGGAGCCGGCCGCTAACTTCTTGGCAGACGTAGCCACGCCTCGGCAGCAATCTTGTGCTTTTCCACGAGAACCGCCGAATTCAGCTTGTCCAGATAGGAGCTTTCGAAAACCAGTTCAGTCGCCCCGCAGCATTGGTCTGTCGCTATCCGAGCGAAGGCATCCTGTACGAAGCGATGCCGGATGGCCCGGCCTTGCTCGATCCTGCCAATTTCAAGATAGCCAGAGAGTTCCAGTTCAAGCGCCTCGAATGACAGCAGCGCGCCACCTGGGACGCGGCGCGTGAATGTTGTTGGGGCCGCCAATTCAAGATCACAAAGCCGATTTGCGGCATCCACATTCACGCAGCCATGGAGATGGAGGTTCACTAGGGCTACGCCGAGGTCAGGGGTGAGGATATCTGTGAAGGTGTTGTGTCCTGCTTAATGGGTTGGATTCGCCGCTGCCGCGATTAGACGGCTGCACATAGATATCACAGACACAGAATCTTGTTTCTCGCGATGCCGTAATCCGCCAGCGCGTACAGCACAACATCGAGCGGCAGCACCTCCAGTTCTTGCGCTTTGCGCATGATTTCCAGCTGAATGCTCATCGGGATCCGCAGTTCCATCACGGAATCGAAATCGTCCGCAGGGTTCTCCCGCAGATAGTCCAGCCAAGTGATCATGCTCTCCACCCTGTTGCTAATGTCGGTCATAGCTTCATGTCCGAAGGTTCGGCGGCCGCGTTCAGCTTCTCGTCGATCTGCGCGTTTGCGGCGTCGTGGTCCTGGACCACCAGATTATAGTCGATCAGCTTGAACCACATGGTAATCGTGCTGCCGTTCGCGTCATGCCGAGCGGTGAAGATCGCGCCACATTTCCTATCACCGGCCAGTTGGTCATTGTGGCGGTACTCATACCGACCTGCGTTCGGCAGACCACGATTACATGCGCTGTAAGCAGAAGGATCGTAGGGCTCAGGCAGCGGAATCGGCGCATAGTCGAGATCAAGCGCCCACATCCAAGACGGATTGGGCAACGGTGTCGGGATTTCCGACGGCGGCCCATATAGCCCTTCCAGCTGCGCGCGCAGCGCGGCGGCGTCCGGACCTTCGCTTGCGGGCACACGGACTTCGCGACGGATCGCTGTGACGACCGAGCCGGTCGCGGGTGTTGAAACGTCTATCTGGATGCTGTCATAGGGTTCCGCGCTTTGATTGCGCAGCAAGAAGTCGATACCGGGCGTTTCATAGCCGACGCGCAGTTCGGTTCGGAACGCCTTGCCATTTGGGTTCGTCACCTGAAGCGTGCCGCCCACCGGCAGCAGCTGTTCGCTCAGATGCTGCTCGGCGATACTCAGCGCCTCCTTGATCGGCATGCCGGGCTTCATGCCGAGAATCGCGAAGTCATAGGGAGCCGCCGTCACGGTGATGGTGGGCGTCAGGGTGTCAAACCCATCAGGTTGCGGCAGCGATTGGGCAAAGCCCAAACCGGCGGACCCAAGGCAAGCGCAAAGAGCAAATCTACAAAGCATGAAGAACCTCAAAAATTCACAGTATGCTTCATAATTCACAGAATACTTCATAGAATCAAGTGTGGCCTCAGCGTCTTGATCCGGGATGGCCGGAACAGACGACGATCTCATTGATGCTTTCGCGAAAGTGCTTCGCCAACAAAGGCTTGCGCGCGGCCTGTCTCAAGAAGAGCTGGCCCATCGGGCCGGCGTCAGCATGCGCTATATCTCACTTCTCGAAAGCCGCCAGCACCAACCAAGTCTCTCGACGATCCGTGGGCTGTGTCTGGGGCTCGGGATATCAATGACTGATTTTGTACAAGAGATTGAAAGCAAAGTGTGAATTGGCTTTTGTGCCTCAATGCCAATATGCGCAGTAGACCCCCAATCGATCTAAAAACAAACTGTAAATTTTAATTTTTATTTTCAATGACTTGACTCATTTGCGCTCATCGATGCAGCCTTTGGCTTAGACATCATGTGGGATCAAATGCAGATCAGCCAACAGGACAAGCGTCTTCGTCATGAGCGCGTAAAATACGAGCTACGCAAACGCCAGCTGACCTTTGCGAGCTTGGCCGCAGAGGCAAGGATAGACAGGTCTGTATTTGCAGCGGTTTCCGCGACGACGAAGAAATCTAAGCGGGTGGCGATGATCATTGCCAACGCACTGGAAACAACACCAGCGGTCCTTTGGCCAGAAATTTATGGAGGGGCAGATGACTGATTAAAAAAGAAAACCGCCGAATAATCGGCGGCTCTTCCGAGAAGCTCTCGTCGGTTGGTGACCGTCTTCTAAGCTTCCTCGATAGTGGCCGCCATGTCAAGAACCGGCGTTCTCGCTGGTCGAAGGTGTGCGCGCGACGCGCAGCGCAAGCTTAGTGCCCGCCCGGCCGCAGCGCTCGGCGGAAGGAGAACCATTGTGTCAAATCATGAGAAGCTGAATACAAAGGACATCTGCCGTTTCGTGCTGGATGCGTCACGATCACATCGCGAATGCGCACGTGCACTATGCGTCAGCGCAACCACGGTCGCGAAGTATCGAAACCTCATGCGGCTACACCGGATCGATCTGGAAAAGCTGAATGGCCTGTCCGTGGTCGAAGTCGAGGAATTCGTTCAAGCCCGCTACAAGGGGGGCTCGCGCAATTTCGTTGTGCCGGATTGGTCGTCGCTCTGTCGTGAGCTGGATAAGCCCAATGTGACTGCGGTGCTGCTCTTTCAAGAATATGTCGAGAGTAATCATTCCGCCAATGCCGGCGCCAATCTGCTCTCAGAATCGTCTTTTGGTCGACGATTGCGCGCCGCTCGAAAAGCGAGTCGCCCTTCGATGCGCCAAATCCACCCACCGGGGGAGCGGAGCTTCGTCGATTTCAGCGGAAAGCACCTTTATCTGTCCACACCCGGTGTAGAGCAGAAAAAGGCAGTCGAGGTATTTGTGGCGTCACTCGGTGCAAGCCAACTGATCTTTGCCGTGGCAGTTCTTTCCCAAAAAACTCCCGATTGGATTGAGGCTAACGTCCGAGCACTTGAATTCTATGGTGGTGCCCCGCTGGAAATCATCCCCGACAATCTGAAATCTGCTGTCACGAAACCTGCTGCGGGGGGGCGGCCGGCCTTGATCAACCGGACCTATCTCGACTTCAGTGAGCATTATAAAGTCGCGATCAGGCCTGCGCGGCGGAGGCGACCGCAGGACAAGTCCCTTGCCGAGATCGGTGTGCGGATTGTGAACATGTGGATCATCGCCGCCTTGCGCAATCGTATTTTCTATTCATTGGACGAGATGAATCGGGAAATCATGCGGCTGGTAGAGCGCATCAACGCCAAAACCATCCGTCGCCTCAAGACATCCCGGCGGGCCCTCTTTGAGGAAATCGAAGCGCCTGTGCTGCGGCCGTTACCTGCAGATCGCTACGAATTTGTTGCTTGGCAAGATGGCCTTCTGGTTCCGAAGGACTACCATCTTTACTGGCAGGGTGATCATTATTCGGTTCCGCACGAACACATCGGTCAGCGGGTCAACTTGGCCGCTTCCCGCTCCACAGTTCGCATCTATTCCGATGCGAGCGTTGGCCCGATTGCTGTACATCGCCTCGGAAGCGGGCGCGGCGAGAACATTACCGATCCTCTGCATATGCCAGAAAACCACCGTGCCTACTTACAAAGTACACCTGATGATCTCCGCCGTTGGGCAGTCGAAACTGGCAAAGAGGTTGAGCGGCTATTCTTGGCAATGGAAAAAAACAAACGCATCAAGCCCTTCGCTCTTCTGAAGCATATGTCGCGCGCGCAGAAGTTGGCCAAGGAATACGGTGTTGAGCGCCTTGTCTCCGCCTGCGGATATGCCAACAGCGTCGGCACGCAGACGATTGAAAGCGTGTCCAATATCCTTCGTCATGATATCGATTTGCGCTCTAAAAGCCGCGCCGACCGTGTCGTGTCAAAGCCAGTTCAGCATGAAAATGTCAGGGGTGCTGCAAGCTACGATGGGGTCGGTCATGAACAGCAGCATCGTCGCCTCCCTCCGTGCGCTGCGCCTTGGCGGCATGGCCGACGCGTTCGAACAACAGCAGATCGGACCAAG
>ERZ724503.1099-NODE-1099-length-12295-cov-4.261601_pt1 | contig 12295 bp, 10 predicted proteins | sample MGYA00376036_ERZ724503 | MGnify/ENA primary metagenome ERZ724503 (study PRJEB28724, sample SAMN07190885) | wastewater metagenome | isolation source: influent of sewage treatment plant in Hong Hong | place: Hong Kong | collected 2016-03-17 ...
TCATGCGAGTAGGACCGAGGGAGAAAGGAGAGGCTCTCATGGTTGTATCTCCCAACCTGCCGGGTACGCAGTCGGCGACCAGACGTTACCGTCGATCAGGCTGCGGTAGACCTGCCCCTCGAACGTCACCAGATCGCCTGTGTTGTAAGCGTCGTGCGATCCAGTCGGCTGCACCCATTCCGGCGGCTGCTCCGGTTCCTCGGGTTCCTCTGGCTCGCCTGTCAGCGATTCCCAACCCGCAACGCCCGGAGCCCAGACGTTCGCATCCAGCGTCGATACCCAAAGTTGATTGTCGTGCGTGACTTTATCGCCGACGCTGTAGGCATCATGCGCACCCGTGGGCTGAATCCAGCGAGGAACAACGGATGTCGGCTCCCATGCCAGACGCCAGCCCGATACGCCGGGCTCCCATACGTTCGCGGGCACGAGGCTGTACCAGACCTGTCCGTTGTGCTTGACGATGGCCGCTTCGGCATAGGCATCATGCCCGCCAGTAGGCTGAATCCACGCATCAGCCGAATCGAGGATGACGGCTGCTTCCTCGTCCGACAGAGATACATCCTCAGCGCCCGTCGGCGTGATGACGGTCGAGAGTGCGGCTTGCGTCGCATCGGACCACGCATCAATGCCACTAAAAACGTGCTTGGGGTAGACGGGCTTGACCGCGAATTGCTTGAGCCCCTGCGGTAAATCAGGCAGGCCCTGCACGATGAGATCAGCATGGAACATGGTGCTGGCTTCGCCCTCATCATCCCTGCCGACGTTGACGAGTACGGGCACGACGCGAGGGTCATCTGCAAGCGAGCTTGCTTGCATCGCTGCGGTGTACTGCGATTCGCTCGCGAAACGAAGTCGGTAGATCGGGATCATGCCGGGTTCCCTTGCATTTTCTTGACCGTCGCTTTGCTGAAATCCGCGCTCGTGAGCGTCAGGCCAGACGACGCGGTATCGCTCACTGCCTCGGTCGAGCCGTCGCCGTAGGTCGTGCTGATGCTGTAGCTGCCATCGGGCACGTTGACGACGAGCGAATCCGCGTTGCGCGTCGCTGCCGCACTCGTGCTGGCGTTCGGGATCGGGGTAGGTGCGGGAGTGGTGCCCTCGATGAGGGTGATGAGGGAAACGTCGAAATCCAGTGATCCAGCAGCAGCCGCGAACGTCAATCCCATATTGCCCGAGACGACAGAAACAAATTCGTTGTCTATCGTCACAGCAGGATGATCCCTGTTGATCAGATCGCCCGCTCCTACGGCGGACAAATCGATAGACCACTGACCCGTCGCACCCCATTGCGTATCAACCAGTTGCAGTGTTCCCGAGCTACTGATCGCTCTAATAACAAAACATGGCTCATATCTTGTCGAGCCACTTAACCCTCCAGTGGCTAGCCACACGTCGTCGACAAATTTCGCGCCTACGTCGCGCAGCTGGGTATATTGCCCGCCCATGACCGGGTCAAATGACAACGAAGAATCCGCTGCGCCTTCTATATGCCATGGCGACCTCGTCAAATCACTCGCACTGCGAATAACGTTCGTCGCTTGCGGCGCTACGATAATCCCGCGCATCGTCGCTGCAGAGATCGGATCGCCGGATTCGTCGGTGTTGAAGTATTTGACGCCATCAGCGCCCCAGCCGTGATACGGAGCAGAGAGAACGCCGGTGCTGATGTATTCGCTAGGCTCGGTCTGGCCGGGGTAGGCAATCTCGAACTGCGCATCCGTCACGCTACCCGACACCGTGCAGGTAATGCTGGTCGTGCTCGCGGTTTTGCTGGCATGCACGCGATCCGAAACGCCCGTCCCCGCAAGGCTTCCGCTCGCGCCTCCCGAGAACGCAATGGACCCCGTGCCGTGGAAACTCACGAGGACGGTCGCCCCGCTCGGCACGGTCACGGATTGCGTTGAAAGCGTCGCCGACGACGCGAACAGATTATCAACCCGACGTTTCCCCCACTCGACAATCTCACCGCTCTTGGCAATCCACGGCACGCCGTTGTGGTCGATTGCGAGTGCAGCTGAGGCGCGCGTGAACGTGGTGCCTGCTGGCAGTTGAAGCAGGGGTCCGGCAGAGCGCGAAGCGTCGTAGTCGATGGCCCATTGCGGACCTGACGCCCTCCCCACCCCCATCCCCACCCCTGCGGTAATGCCGATGCCGATGCCGATGAACATGTCAGTACACCGCCGTTATCCCTTGCGCCGTCGAAGCCTCAAGCACGCGCTGGACCGTAAGCGGGAACCCACCAGCCGGCAGCGTGAGCGTCTTGGACGTGCCCGTCTCATCATGAACGACGAGCGTGCCGCCCTCGGCGATGATGACCATGCGCGTAAGCCACGGCAGGTCGGTCGAATCGCTCGGCGTCACCGGATCATATCGGCGGCCGACGAACGAGGATTGATCGCGAAACTTTGCCATTACTTGCTCCCTTCGGGACGAGGTTTGGTCAGTGAACTGCCGAGCCAGAACGACAGGGCGATGGTCGTTGCGCCGACATCGGCCTGGATCACGATGCCGAGCAGCTGCTCCCAGCCCGGCATGGCGTAGCCCATGGTGGCAGCGACGACCATGCCGATCACGATGGCGTTGGCGATGAACAGGAAGCTCAGCGCGACGTAGCTGACGTTCCTCATGATCGGGACGAACTCGGGATTCTTCTGCGCGAACTCGCGGGCTGCGGGGATTCCGCCGCCAGCGTCCTGCAGCTCGAACCATTCGGTTCGAACCGCCTCACGCACAGCCTGCGCCGCGGCTGGGTCCTTCTCGATCCGCTCGGCGGCCTCCTGGGCATTGGCCGCGCCGGTGGCCTGAATCGCGATGTCCACCACCCGTTCGGCGGCTTTCACATTGCGTTCGGCCACGGGCGCGTTCTTGTCGCCGAAGATCCTGATCAGGTCCGGCACGGCATTGAGGATCGCCGGCAGTGCAGCGGCGACGAATGGGGCCATGGTGTCCTTCCTTTCTATGGGTGCGGGCGGCTCGCTGTCGGGCCGAAACAGTGAGTCGGGCGCAGGCTCGAACAGCCCGCCGTGGGCGGTGTACTCGGCCAGCACGCGGGTCATGGATTCGGTGCGCTGGCCGTACGGGCTACCGGGCAAGCTCGCCCACTCGAGGCGGCATTTCTCGATGGCCTGCTCGATGCGCCCGGCCAGCACATCGTCAAGCGCCTTCCTGCGGACCAGCAGCCCGACGGCGGCAAGGTCCTGGCTGAGCGGGGAGAAATCGGGCAGGTCGTACTGCGCCCGCATTTCGTCCCACGTCGAGGCGATGAACTGATATGCACCCGCAGCGGTCGACCAAACGTCATAGCGTTTGATGTAGACGCGCCTGCGGGGATGGTCGGCGAACGAATCGAACAACTCGCCGCCGACGATGCGCCGGTAGCCGTTGGCATCGCTTGTACCTTCGCCGAGCCGAATCGCCCGCAGGAACGCGCGGACATTCGGCGACTCTAGGGCGGTGCGGAGTCGATCAGTCACTCTTTGTCCGCCTTGCGGTCTAGCTTGTCCTCGATGCGGTGGAGCAGGGTGAACATGGCATCGTTCGTGCGCTGGCGCTCATCGCGCAGCGTGTCGATTGCTTTCGTGAACTCGAGCCGCGTGATGTACTGCCCGGCGACGAGCACCTCGAGCGCAGCGACCCGCCGCTCCTGTGTCGCTTGTCGTTTGAGCATCCACCCCGCCCCTATGCTGACGATGCCAAGTAGCCAGTTGAGGATCGACTGCCATTCGCTGGGCATCAGTACACCACCGTGCGCCAGGTCCTCTGCCCGGGCCGCACCTGCAACCCGCTGTCCGATGTCGGGCCGACGGTGATCGTCACCGCGTCCGAGTCCACGCCGTCGATCGTCACCGTCATGATCCCGGTCCCAGCTTCCGCGCCGATGATCTGGAAGGTCGTCACCCCGTTCGCATCGGTCGTCCCGGCGCCTGAGGACACCGCAAAGGCGTTACTCTGCGAGGCGATGGTGATCGAGCCAATGGCCTTGCCGGACACGCCATCCCCGCCGGCATCGAGCGCCCGGACCGTGACTTCGACCTCCTGCCCGATGGCCAGCGTCGTATCCGGGACGGAGATCGCCACGGAAGCAACCCCGGTGGCCGCTATGGTCACCGCGAAGGACTTCGTGTCGGCCCCGGCGCTGTTGGTGGCAGTGAGCTGCGGCGAGTAGCTGTTGGCGGTCTGCGCCGAGCCCGTGATCAACCCCGAGGCCGAGACGGTCCACCCGTCTGGCAGCGCCGTGCCAGACCAGGTGATGGGTCCGGTGCCGTTGGCGTTCATCTGGATCGAGACCGACTCGCCCACGGCGTAGTTGCCCAGCGCCGTGGTCAGGATCGTCGGCGCAATCTCGGTCACCCCGTCATCCGGATTCTGCAGGTCGACGTCGGCCGACACCGTGCAGGTGACTGTCTCGACCGCAGGCGCCCATTCCTCGTAGCTGATGCCATCGCCCACGGCGGTGAATACCGCCCCGGATCCCGCCTGCAAGGCTGCTTCAAGGCTGCCGCCGGTAAAGGGTCTGGCAGTAACCGGCGACGCCTTCACGACTGTCGTGGAGGCGTGTTCGGCCTGCATGTCGCTCTCGGAGAGCGCGCTGTTGTAGACCCGAATCCAGTCCACAGTGATCGCCGAGGCCTCGCCACCGTTGGTCTCGCACACGTACATCCGATCCGGCACGAAAGCCGTCTGCGTGCCTGATGCGCTGGTGACGGTCGAACTCCCATCGACCAGCATCGACAGCGTGACAGTGTTCGATGATCCGGAGTTCAGGAATGCGGTGTAGCCCGTGCCTGGAACCAGCGTGCCGACGACGCTGGTCGTGCTCGCGTCGTAGTTGAAGCCCGCCATCAGCCCCAGGTCGGCATCGACGCGAATCTGGTGCGCGGTCGGCCCGCCCGTGCCATAGCGGACCATGGTCAGGATGCCGCCGATGGCCTCGAGATCCTCGTTCACCCGGAAATGGATGCCCACGCCCATCGCGTTCGTGTTCGCGGGGAACCCGTTGTAGGCGACCAGCCAGTCGCCCGCTTCGCCTTCGGATCGAATCGCCATGTCAGATCCAGTCGCAGGCGCGAACCTGCTGCATGATTGCGTTCATCTGCGCACTGCTCGTCATCACTGCGTTGCCGTCGGCCACCGCCCCGGGCCACTCGCTGTAGAAGCACGGATTGCCGGAGACATCGACCACATACGCGCCGTAGGTCTGGAGCGCTTGCGCGAGTCGGCGGTAGTACTGGTTGAGCCCCAGCGAATCGAGATTCACCGACGGCGGGATGCCAAATCGGGTCGAGTACGGAATGGGTCCGGGGAACGGCGTGTAGACGCCGTTGATCCACTCGCCGTCGGCGTAGTTGATGGTGTTCGCCGGGTAGACCCGCGATCCAGTCGCCCCCTTCAGCCACGGGCGCGGGACCGCGAACGCCAGCGCGTGGTAGATGCCGTCTGAGAGCACTTCGCGGGGGCGAATCAGACAGCCGAGCAAGCTGACCGAAAAAGCGCGGCAGGCTCCATGGCCAGCGGCCGCCTCGTTGGGGTCGCGCCCGGACATCGGGAACAGCCGCCAGCCGGTGCCGGAGATCTTCGACTTGCAGTAGGCCGAGGTCTGCCAGTAGTCGCCCTGCCAGTAGCAGTACCACATCTCGTGGGCGTGCAGCCCATCGGGGTCGAGGATGACCAGGTGGTGATCGGTGATGCCCGATACGTTGTGCCCGTTCGGGATGGCCTCGCTCGGCCAGCGCAGTTGAACGTCATAGCTGTCCGACGGGTCGAACATGTCGCGCACCCGCAGCGTCACCGTCGGATCGGCAGGCTTCGCCTGGAAGACGTTGATCGTCCAGTTGACGCGGTTGACCCCGAACACCCCTTGCGCGGTCGAGCGGATCTGCGTGGTGCGCGCATCGAGCGGGTAGCTCGCCCCGCCCGGAATCGGTTCATTCCACGGGCTCGTTTCCTTGAACGGCAGCGCAATCGTCTCGTAGGGACCGGTCGGCGTGCTTGGCGTCAGCGGAAACTGCACCTCGGTCTCGTCGGCCAGCGCCACCCAGACCGAGCCGTCCTCGAGCACCGCCGCATAGACGACGCTCTGCCCGACGAGAGCCGCGTGCATGTCACCGATCGCCGCTGCCACCGTCGCATTGGTCTCCGGCGCCCCAAGGGTTCCCGCGTCCTCGTGCGAGTACAGCCCGAGGAAGTCGCAGCCGAAGCCGGCGGCGAGCAGCGCCCACTGCTTGATCTTGTGGACATGTCCCGCTTCCGAGACCGACCCCACCGAGCCGATCTCGTCCATCGCGATGGCCCAGCTCGGGTTGATCGCGTTGCGGGTAGCCTCGAGCGATCGGAATCGATTCAGCGCGGCGGTGACGGTCGTCGCTTCGCCGTAGAAGTGAAAGCCCAGCCCGTCAGCGTAGTCCGAGCACTTGCCCCCCGAGGGAATCGAAGTGTCGGCCAGCACCTGGACCTGCGCCTGCACCCCGGTGGTGTCAGTCCAGAAGACGAAGCCGCCGAAGTAGACCCGGATCGACGCATCGACCGCATTGGCGGCCTGATAGAGCGTCTTCTGACCGATGGCGAAGTCCACCCGACGCTGAAGTGTGGCCGCCGTCCCGTTGCCGGTGACCGTCCCGATCCAGCGATCAGTGCCGCCCTCCCCGGTGGCGTAGTCGAAGAATCCGAGATCGGGCTCGTTCCACCATTGAATCGCCCACAGCTTGCCCTGGTAGCGCGTGCACAGCGCCGTGACGAAGCGCGTGAGACTCGCCCAGTTGGCGGGCGCCGATCCGTAGCCGGGTCGCCCGTAGGGGCTCGGGTGGCTGGGCAGCGCCGCGAGGAACTGCGGGCAGCCGTGAACGCAGTACATGACCTTGCGCCCGGCCGCGAAATGCGCATCGATGACCGCATCGAGCTTTGCCCAGTTGAAGTCCGCATCGGTGCCGGTGCTCGAGACCTGCACATCGGCCCACGCCGTGCCCTCGGTATCGTGCACCCGGGTCGCATCGAAGGCGTAGGTCGGGTCCGCCGACGGATCGCCGGGGTTCGTCGCCGCCGGCCACCGGTGGAAGTGCATCCCGAGCACGGCGACCGACACCGGCCGGGGCTGGTTCACGTTGTCGTAGATCGTGTAGGCGACCGAACTCGGCGGCGTGGGCGCCGCGGCGTCGTAGATGTTCGTCGCCGTGATCTCGACCGCAAACGTGATCGGGTTGATCCCGTCGAGATCCTTGTCCAGCGCCACCCCGGGGAAGCGGAAGTAGACCGTCGGGTCACTGGCTTTCTCGATCACGAGCTCGATCGGGCCGTCGGCCCGAACGGTGGCCAGGTTCGTCACCACGGTCCACGAGGCGGTCGGCAGGACCAGCTTCTCGCCCGTCCGGGTCATGCCGGTGGCGTGGGTGGCCTCGTAGCGGGTCGTCGTGACCCCATCCACGGTCTGTCTGAATCTGGCTCGGATGGCGGCGCCCAGCCAGCCGTCCGAAGCGTCGAGCGCCGCTTCGCGCTTGCCGCCAAGGCTCGCGCCAGCGGCCGCCGTCAGCATCGTCTGGATGCCGTCGGTGGTCGTTTTCCACATATTTCGGAACGTCCTGTCACCGTCGAGGGCCGGCGGTGGTAGATTGCTGTGAGGGCAACAAAAAACCCGCGCAAGGCGGGTTCGAGGGATGAGCGACGACGAGTTCTGGCGGATTGCTATCCTGGCGGCGGCCGGCGCGTCGTTCCCTTACCTGCGCCAGGCTTTCCGGTCATTGGTTAAGAAGCCTGAGCAGGCCGGCGGTGATGACCGGCGTCCCCGCCGCGCGTACACCCTCGGCAAGTGGCTCGGCAAACGCTGGGCGGCTCGCAAGTAGGCCTGCGACTCCGCGCTGAACCCCCGGCGCATACGGCAGGGAAGCCAAACCGGCGCCCGCCAGCGCCGTTGGGCTCAAGTACCCGAGTCCACCAGCGGTAGCAGCAGCCATCAGTCGGCCCGGCGTGCCGCTGTCCGGCACCCGAGACGCCAGGACGCTGCGCCCCGCGCTCGACAGGTCCTGCATCGGCGCGTTCCCCCGGGCGAACGCAGCCTTGTCCTTCGACCGATCCAGTGCCTTGACGGCACTGTGCAGCTGCGCCGGTGTGAACACCCCATCGTTGCCCACCGATGCCGCCGCGCGCTGGACCCGCTTGAAATCCGCCCAGCCGGCGTTGGTGCGCCTCAACTGATCCGATACCGCCTTGGGAGCGCTGCGCTCGAGCCAGGACCGCAGGATGCGCTGCGTCTCGTTGACCGCCTCGCCGAGCTTCATCGTGTCGTAGTCGGCGCTTCCCCTCAGGCCCCGGGAGATCGACCCGAGATTGCTCTCGGCCGCCTTGATGGCCTCGCCGGTCATTCTGCCGCCACTGGTCCGCGCCAGAATCTCGTTGTCGATGACCCGCTCCAGCCGGCCCGCGAAGTCCTTGGGCTGGTTGGCGATGATCTGCTTGAGGTTCGCCAGTTCGCTCAGCATCTGGTTGTCCACGCGCGGCGTACCGACCTTGGCCAGCACGTCATCGTAGGACTGCTTGAGCGCGTCTTCGGCGAATTCGATCGCCTCGCGGCCGACCACGCCCTTGGGCAGCGTCTTGCCGATGCTGAACAGCGACCGATTCACCGCCGCGCGATTGAACTGCTCGATGCCCCTACTCTGCCCGGCGCGGATCGCATCGCCCACCAGCGGGATGCTGGTGAGCTTGTCCTCGGTCGTGCGCCATGCACCGCCGAGCACCTGGCCGGGCGTGGGTGTCACGCCTTCGCGCATGAGGCTGCGAACCTCGGGCGACGTTTTCGGGCGGATCACACGCGAGATGGCGCCCGCCACTGGCGCGGCGGCAGCGCCAAAGGCCGCCCCGGTTCCGGCCTGCTTTGCCTTGCGCGACCAGAAGTCGTCGCCGGCATCGTGGACAGGGGTCAACGTCCCAAGCCCGGCGCCGGTCGCCGCGCCAAGCGCCGTCCGAGCCGCCAGCGTACCGCCAGCCGGAGCAAGGGCCGCGATGGGCAGCGAGGCGACGAGGCCACCGCCCAGCCGCGACGGATCGAACGTGCCAGCCGACGACCCGCGCGATTCCTGGTACTGGCCCTCGGCGTCCTTGTTGATGCCCTCGACCCGGGCAACCTCACCCTTGGCCCACTGGTCGAGCCCGGTCCATGAGTCGGGGATGGCCGCCTCGACGCCTCGCACGAGCATCTGTGCACCCGCGTCGATGGGGTCACGAACACCGCGCAGCAGCCCACGCCCAATACGGCCGGCCAGCGGCGGGGTTTCGGCTTGCCGGACATGCGCCGAACCTTCTGGCGTGACCACGACCGAGGACTGCCCGCCCGCATTCTGGCGAACGTAGTTCATGACCTCGGCTTCGGTCGCACCATCGGGCGCCGTCACGTCGTAGGTCGCGCCGTCAGGGCCGGTGATGCGAAACTTCGCCATTACTCGACTCGCTGGATCGACCAGCCGCCCGAAGCGCCCGACGCGGGCGCGGGGTCAGGGTCGAAGTCGGACAAACGCGGCATGCGACCCTGCCATCCCACGAGCGACCCGTTCTGCTGGAAGTACCGAGCAGCATCCAGCTTGGCCTTGGCCGCCTCGGAAATCTGCCGGATGAGGCGATCAACGCGCTTCTTGTTCTCCGCCTCACCTAGGCGCGGATTGAATACCCGCGAGATAAGCCGCTCGCCCTCCTTCTCCGTGAACTGCGCGCCGAGAATGATCCGCAGGTTGCGCTGGGCGACCTCCTGAATCATCTCCTTGGTCGCCACAGCCTTCTGGCCGCCGGGCGTGACCGACAGCACAGAATCAGGCAGCGCGCCAATGATCGGCCCAGAGATATTCGAACCATCCCCGAGGGCTGCGCTCGCCTCCCGCAACTGGTCGATCTGCTTGAGAACGTCCGCATAGCCGCCCGTGGCGAACTCAATGAAGTCGGCGGCGTATTTCTTGTCTGCCGATTCCTGCCCCGGAGTGCTCGGGCTGATGAAGTTCGAGACCGTGGCCGATGGCGCCGGCGCATGCGTGGTCGCCTTCCTGATCGCCGCGTCGTAGATCGCGCGGTTCGGGTCGCCAGCGGGGAGCGCATCGCGCAACTGGATCAGCTTCGCCAGTTGCGGCGTCTCTCCTGTCGGCGCGGCCTGCTGCCCGCCGAACGGCACCCACTGGCCGTCCTGCAGCATGACCTTCTCGGGTCGCCCCGTCTCGGGATTGAACCGCTCTTCGATGATCGGCTTGGCCGGCGCGGAGAACTGCTGCTTGGCCCACTCGCCGGGCGCGAGCTCGGCCGCCAGCGCTTTCGTCGGGTCGTTCGGGTACTGCTGGCGCAACTGCGCGAGCAGCTTTTCCTGCGCGAGTTGCTTGGCGACCGCATCCTGCTGCGCTGCCCGGTACTGGTCCATGCGCATCTGCTGCTCCTGGCGCTGCGCCTGGTACTGCCCGGCCCGGTTGTACTGGTCCATGCCACCCAGCAGCGCCTGGCCGGCGATGCTCGAGAACGAGCCCTTGCCGCCCAGCAAGCCGCCGGCAATCGCCGTGATCGCCTGCTGGCGCGGGTCTTCCCAGCCGAGGAATCCGTTCATGACGCCACTCCGTTCCATGCCTGCGGGCGGTACGACGTCGGCATGTAGTTCGGCGCCTGCACCTGCGGCTGCTGCAGGAACCCGCCCATCTGCGAGCCGAGCATCGCGCCACCCAGGGCGCCGGCCCAGGGATTGCCCTGCGGCTGGTTCGTCCGCACGAACTCCTGGTACTGCCGATCCAGCGCGGCCTGGTTGCTCTGCTGCTGCGCCGCCCCTGCGTTCATCAGGCCAGTCCCGACCTGCGTCGGGTACATGCCGATGTTCCCGGCGGCCGACACGCCCTGCATGGCCCGATTGGCCTGCGCTTCGCCGAGGTTCGCCTGCAGGCCGTAGTTCTGGTAGCGCATCTGGGTGCCGATGTTCGCCATCGCGTCGGTCACATCCTTGCGGGCCAGCGCCTCCAGCTCGCCCAGGCCCGACGAGCCGAAGCTCGACCCCATCGAGAACTTCGGCGCCACCAGCGTGTTGTAGTTGCGGCTCAGATCCTGCTGGGCGCGGTCGATGGCGCCGGTCAGCCCCGGGTTCTCCAGCCCGAACATCGGGTTCTGCGCGGTCGCCTGCGACAGCAGGCCCTGCATCTGCGCCTGCACCTGCGGCGCGTTGCCCGCGGCAGCCTGCATCATGTCGAGACCCTGCTGCTGGGCGGGCGTCCATTCGGCGCTCATCTGCCCGGTGTAGGGCGCCACATCCGAATCGGTACCCAGATAGCCCGCCACACCGCCGGCCAGCGGCGCCAGCCAGCTGGCGTTGTCGCGCAGGAAACCGCCAACGGTCGAGGCGCCCTGCCCGAGCTGCGAGAGAAGACCGACCGCTCCGGATGCTGCGGCCCCCGTCGCCCCCGAGCCTGCCGCTGCGGCACCGCCGCCGAGGATGGTTCCCTCAGCGAGCAAGCCCGTGCCGGCGGCGTAGGGCATCGTTCCGGCGGCCGACAGTCCTCCGGCGAGTGCCGCATCGACCCCTGCGCCGCCGATGCCGCCGGCGCCTGCCGGAATCAGGCCGCCCGCCATGTCGGCGGCGGCAAGATCGGCTGCGCTCATACCGGCGCCCTGCCCAAGACCCATGGCCGCCCCGCCAGCGATTGCAGCCGCCGACAGGCCGAACATCTGCCGAGCCTTCAGCCCGCCGTCGAATGTCGGCACGTATCGCTCCAGCCCGATCAGGCCGCCCGTGTTCGGGTCGATACGCCCGCGCAAGGCGGTATGCGCCAGGTTGTCCGTGTCGCGATACGCGCCGAATTCCAGCGTGTTCGCCATGCCCGGATTTACGAAGTACAGAAGCTGCCCCGTCTGCGGGTCGCGCGCGGCCGTCGGGACTTCGTACTGCGAACCCGCGAGCCCGTTATCCCCGCCCGCCATCATCGCGTTACTGCGGGACTGAAAGTAGTCATCCAGCTCCGGCCGGAAATCGTACCCGCCATACTGCGACATGATCGCGGCTTCCAGCTTGGCGAGGTCGGACTGCGACACGTTGATCCCGCGCTTGTCGCGGCCGTTCTGCGCCTCGAACGAGGCAAGCAATTCTGCAAGCGTCATGCTGCTGTCCCGGTTGCGTCGACCCATCCAGCACCTGCCCACCAGACAGGCCGCCCAAGGGTCGTATCGAAGTACTGCCGGCCGACCCACAGATCCGAGGTCGGCCGATCAGCCGTCGACCCGGACTCAGGCATGGACCGGGAAATGTGAAACGCCGCATCGCGGCCCCACAGCGTCAGCGCGCGGCGCCACTCCTGCC
>ERZ724503.1117-NODE-1117-length-12230-cov-4.127064_pt1 | contig 12230 bp, 11 predicted proteins | sample MGYA00376036_ERZ724503 | MGnify/ENA primary metagenome ERZ724503 (study PRJEB28724, sample SAMN07190885) | wastewater metagenome | isolation source: influent of sewage treatment plant in Hong Hong | place: Hong Kong | collected 2016-03-17 ...
TCACCTCGAATCCGTTCGCGCGCCTGCTGCCCGGCGCGGAGGAAGGGCGCGACCTCAACCCGCTGCTGCAGGACCCCGGCCTGATCATCCATCCGCCGATGCTGTACATGGGCTACGTCGGCTTCTCGATCGCCTTCGCCTTCGCCGTCGCCGCGCTGATCTCGGGCCAGCTCGACGCGGCCTGGGCGCGCTGGTCGCGGCCGTGGACCACCGCGGCGTGGATCTTCCTGACGCTCGGCATCGGGCTCGGCTCAGGCTGGGCCTACTACGAACTCGGCTGGGGCGGCTGGTGGTTCTGGGACCCGGTGGAGAACGCCTCTTTCATGCCCTGGCTGGTCGGCACGGCGCTGGTGCACTCGCTGGCGGTCACCGAAAAGCGCGGCAGCTTCAAGAACTGGACCGTGCTGCTGGCGATTTCGGCGTTCTCGCTCTCGCTGCTCGGCACCTTCCTGGTGCGCTCGGGCGTGCTGACCTCGGTGCATGCCTTCGCGACCGATCCCGCGCGCGGCGTGTTCATTCTCGCTATCCTCGTGTTCTTCATCGGCGGCAGCCTCGCCCTGTTCGCCTGGCGCGCCCCGATGCTCAAGCAGGGCGGCGTGTTCGCGCCGATCTCGCGCGAGGGCGCGCTGGTCTTCAACAACCTGTTTCTCACCACCGCCTGCGCCACCGTGTTCGTCGGCACGCTCTACCCGCTCGCGATCGAGGCGCTCACCGGCGCGAAGATTTCCGTCGGCGCGCCGTTCTTCAACCTGACCTTTGCCCCGCTGATCGTGCCGGTGCTGATCGCCATGCCGTTCGGGCCGCTGCTGCCATGGAAGCGCGGCGATCTCCTCGCGGTCGCGCAGCGGCTGCTCGGCGCGGCGGCGCTCGCGGTGATCGCCGCCGTCGTAACGTTCCTCATCGAGGGCAAGCCGGTGTTGGGGCCGCTCGGCATCGGGCTCGCCGTATTCGTCATCGCCGGCGCCGTCACCGACATTGTCGAGCGCATCGGGCTGTTCTGCACGCCGCCGGGCGTCGCCCTGCGGCGCGCCGCCGGTCTTCCGCGCTCCTCCTGGGGCACGGCGCTTGCCCATATCGGGCTCGGCCTGACGCTGATGGGCGTCATCGGGGAATCGCAATGGAACAGCGAGCGCATCGTCGCGATGAAGGTCGGCGACACGCTGACGATCGGCGGCTATGAACTCAGTTTCGACGGCGCGGAGCAACGGGCCGGGCCGAATTATCGCGAACTCGTCACCACGTTTACCGCGCGGCGCGACGGCAGGGTTGTCGGCGTGATGTCGCCGGCGAAGCGGACTTTCGCCCATCGCGAGATGTCGACCACCGAGGCGGCGTTGAAAGCACGCGGGGTGAGCCAGCTCTACCTCTCGCTGGGCGACGTCAGTGGCGATGGATCCGTCGTCGTGCGGGCGTATGACAAGCCGCTGGTGCTGCTCGTCTGGCTCGGCGCGGTGGTGATGGCGATGGGCGGCGCGCTGTCCCTGTCCGACCGGAGGCTGCGCATCGGCGCGCCGCGGCCGGCGAAGGCGAAAGCGGCCTTGGCCCCTGCGGAATGATCGCGATGCGGACCACGATGCGCGCCCTGCTCTGCCGGATTCTTGTCTGCGCGGCCGTCGCATTCACGATCGCTGCACCCGCGCGCGCGGTCCAGCCGGACGAGATGCTGCCCGACCCGCGGCTCGAGCAGCGGGCGCGCGCGCTCTCGCAGCACCTGCGCTGCATGGTGTGCCAGAACCAGTCGATCGACGATTCGGAAGCCCCGCTCGCCAAGGACCTGCGCCTGCTCGTGCGCGAGCGGCTGAAGGCCGGCGACAGCGATCCGCAGGTCATCGACTACATGGTCGCGCGCTACGGCGATTTCGTCCTGCTCAAGCCGCGCTTTTCATGGCAGACCGTCGTCCTGTGGCTGACGCCGGCGATCGTGCTCCTGGTCGGAGGCTTCGGGTTGCTGATCGCCCTGCGCCGGCGGCGCAGCCTCGCGGCGGCCGCCGCCCCGCCGCCCCTCACCCCCGCCGAAGAACGGAAGCTCGCCGAACTCGCCAAAGCGGATAGTCCTTGACGGCGCACTCTGGCGCATTTCACCTTCGCACGTCCGCGCATGCGGGCGGCAAAACTCCGAGGGGGGAAGCGATGGCGCTGACCAAGGTGACGCGCGAGGGATGGATCGGCACGATCATGCTCGATCATGCGGAGCAGCGAAACAAGCTGTCGAGCGAGCTGATCAACGAAATCATCGCGGCGCTCGATTCATTTCGCGCCGACAAGCTGCGCGCGGCGGTGATCCGGGCGCAGCCGGGAGCCAAGGTATTCTCGGCCGGCTACAATATACTCGAGCTGCCGGTGACCCATCGCGACCCGCTCGGCTGGAACGATCCGGTGCGCCATCTCGTGCGCGCGATCGAGGAATTTCCCGCCCCGGTCCTCGCCATGGTGGAGGGCGGCGTGTGGGGCGGAGCATGCGAGGTCGTGCTCGCCTGCGACATCATCGTCGTCGCGCCCAACGGCACTTTCGCGATCACGCCGGCCAAGCTCAGCGTGCCCTACAATATTTCCGGCATGCTGACCTTCCTCAATGCCGCGCCGACGCGGGCCGTCCGCGAGATGGCGTTCACGGCGAAGCCGGTCAGCGCCGCCCGCGCCTTCGACCTCGGCATGGTCAACCACCTCGTGCCGTTCGAGGAACTCGAGTCCTTTACCTACGGCATCGCGCGCGACATCGTCGATAATTCGCCGCTTGCGGTGTCGGTGATGAAGGAGCAGCTGCGCATCCTCGAAGGCGCGCACCCGATCGACCCGCTCGGCTTCGAGCGGCTGCAGGGGCTGCGCCGCATCGTCTATGACAGCCGCGACTACGTCGAAGGGCTCACCGCCTTCAAGGAAAAGCGCAAGCCGAATTTCGAGGGGCAGTAACGACCCTCACCCGCCGAGCTTCGCCATCAGCGCGTCGGACACCTCGAAATTGGCATAGACGTTCTGCACGTCGTCGTGGTCGTTGAGCGTCTCGATCAGCTTGAGCAAGCGCTCGCCCTCTTCGTCGCCGACCGGAACTATGTTCTGCGGCCGCCACACCAGCGCCGCCTTGCGCGGATCGCCGAATTTCTGCTCGAGGCTTTTCGCGACGTCGCGATAGGAGTCCTGCCCGGCATAGATTTCGTGGCCGCTTTCGGTCGAGACGACATCGTCCGCGCCGGCATCGATCGCGGCATCGAGCATGGCGTCGGCGGACGCGACCTTGGCGTCGTACTCGATCACGCCGACGCGGTCGAACATGAAGGACACGGCGCCCGTCTCGGCGAGGTTGCCGCCGCTCTTGGTGAAATAGGAACGCACGTCGGAGGCGGTGCGGTTGCGGTTGTCGGTCAGCGCTTCGACGATGACGGCGACCCCGCCCGGCCCGTAGCCCTCGTAGCGGATTTCGTCATAGGACTCGGCCTCGCCGCCCAGCGCCTTCTTGATCGCGCGCTCGATATTGTCCTTCGGCATGTTCTCCGCCCGCGCCGCGATGATCGCCGCACGCAATCGCGGATTCATGCCGGGGTCGGGCGTACCGAGCTTCGCCGCGACGGTGACTTCGCGCGCGAGCTTGCCGAACAGCTTGGAGCGCATCGCGTCCTGCCGGCCTTTGCGGTGCATGATGTTCTTGAACTGGGAATGTCCGGCCATGATCCGTCCTGATCGATGCGGCGCCGCCGATCGCGAAACGACAGCAGATACTGTGATGGACATTTATAAGAAGACGAACCGGCGAAATCCAGCGCGCGCATGCGAAGGCGAAATGCGTGGCCGCAGGTCCTGCGGCCAACCGGCTTTTCCCGAGGCTATGCTTCGCCGGAAAATGCTCTAGGTCCAGAACGCGGGTTGGCACGGCTCCAGCCTGCCGCCGAGGCGCACTGCGGCAACGCGGGTCGCAAGGCCGGTGCGGTCGTCGGTTTCCACCGCGATCCCGCACAGGGACGCCGGGCCGTTCGCCGGTTCCAGCCGCGCGCTCGGAATGCGGCGCAGGAACCGGTTCATCGGCTCGTCCTTGGCCATGCCGATGACCGAGTCGTAGTCGCCGGTCATCCCCACATCGGTGATGTAGGCGGTGCCGTGCGGCAGGACCTGGTGATCGGCGGTGGGCACGTGGGTATGGGTGCCGACGACGAGGCTCGCCTTGCCGTCGAGGAAATGCGCCATCGACTGCTTCTCGCTGGTGGCCTCGCAATGCATGTCGACGATGATCGCGTCGGCGCCGGTCTTCAGCGCGCAGGCGGCGAGCTCGCGCTCCACCGCCGTGAATGGATCGTCGAGCGGGTCCATGAATATGCGGCCCATGAGATTGACGACGAGAACGCGCGCGCCGTTCTTGGCGTCGAGCAGCGCCGCGCCGCGACCCGGCGTTCCGGCCGGGTAGTTGAGCGGGCGCACGAGCTTCGGCACGCGCTCGATGAACACCAGCGCCTCGCGCTGATCCCAGGCGTGGTTGCCGAGCGTGATCGCGTCGCCGCCGGCCGCGATAAACTCGTTGCAGATCGCCTCGGTGACGCCGAAGCCGCCCGCTGCATTTTCTCCATTGATGGCGACGAAATCGAGCTTCCAGTCCTTGACCAGCGCCGGCAGCCGCTCCTGCACGATCGCCCGGCCGCTGCGGCCAACAATGTCGCCAATGAAGAGAATACGCATGATCAGCTTCCGCAGTTACGGACGGGTCGGGATTTGCGTTGCGTCGATTGCAAACGGCGGGGCGATTGGCCCGCGATCATCGGAGATCGATCGCTTCGCATTCCGTTAGCACAAGATCGAGCCGCGCGTCGCGCTCATCGGACGGAACCCGGGGAACTTCCTGCATCGCAAACGCGACCCCGATCGCGATGACCGGCTTCCGCGCCCGCAACCGCGCGATGGTCATATCGTAGTATCCGGCCCCGTAGCCGATGCGCTGGCCGGTGCGGTCGAAGGCGGCAAGCGGAACGAGCAGGATATCGGGAAGGACCTCGGGCGCATCCGCGGCCGGTTCGCGCAACCCCCATTGGCCGGACACGAGCGGCTCGCCGAAGCGCCACGCGCGCATCACCAGCGGCGCGCCCCGCGCGACGACGCATGGCAGCGCAAGGCGAGCCCCGGACTCGGCGAAGCGCCGCATCAGCGGCTGCGGGTCGAATTCGCTGCGGATCGGAATGTAGCCGGAGACGACGGACGACGCCGCCGCGACCGGGAGCGGCCGCGCGGCGACGGCGTTTGCCGCCGCGTAGCGGCTCGCTGCGGGAAGGCCGTCACGGCGATCGAGCGCGAGCCTTCGCACCGCAGTCTTTTCGTCATCGAGCGGGGCGAAGTGCGCCATTGGCGGGACAGGCCGGTTAAGAGTGGAGCCGCGTGAGCCGTCGGGGTATCGATCCCGGGTTCCCTACCAAAGTAGGTGGGCGCCATGTGTCCGAGCCCACGGGCTCGGTCAGGGACAGCTCCCTTAAGGATCGATAAGGCCCCGGGGATGCTGACCCCTAACGCGCTCCGCAGCCCCGAGCGTCAATGTAGTGCGCAGATCGCGCGCACGCCACACTCAGGAGACGAGATAATCGGGCCGATGGGGATTGATGGCGTCGCGCCTCATCCTGCGGGAACCTCTTGGCCGTCGCCGGGCGTATTCAACGCCGCCGCCACCCGCTCGATCCGCTCCGCCGCGGCGTTGAGCGCGGCAATGACCGCATCGCTCGTCTTTTGCGTGTGGTCGGCCGCCGCCGTCCGCGCCTGCTGCATCTCGGCGAGATTTTCCTCGAAACGGCGCATCCGCTGCATCGCCTCGGCGAGTTCGTCGGAAATCATCAGCGCCGCCATGACGGTCAGCCGCATGTCGCCGATTTCGCCGAAGCTCGTCCGCAAGCGCGCGATGCGCTGGTCGAGTTCGTGGGCAAGCCGCGCAAGATGGTGCTCCTGGCCCTCGTCGCAGGCCATGCGGTATTGGCGGCCATTGATGGTAACGCTTACATGAGGCATGGCCGTTCGGCGCCCCTTACTCGGCCGGCGTCATTGCTCGCCGGCGATTACAGTGCGGATTGTGTCCACTGCAGCGTCGAGCCGCTCCGCGACGGCGCGGTTGGCCTCCTCGAGCCGGCGCGCCCGGGCGACGGACGCGTCAAGCTCGCTGGCGAGCCGCGCCCGATCGATGCCGAGACTATGAACCTGTTCTGCCAGGTCGCCACGGCCGCGGTCCCGGTCGAGACGATAGTCGACCGCTTCCTCCAACGCCTGCAAGGCGCGTTCGAGTCGGGTCGTCGCCGCTTCGACTGCGGTGATTTCCGTCATGTCCACCCCTCGAGGCCGCTCGCGAGCCGCGCCCCAAAACCGTTTATCAGCAGATAAATGGAACGCGAAGCTTACGTTGTTTTTGTGGCCCGTCAATCGACCAGCGGACAATCCCGGGCTAGGCGCGTTGACACCGGGCCGCCACATGCCTAATCAGTCCGCTACTTTGATTTCGGGGCTTTTCGGCGGCCGGCGCCCCCAGGCGGCCGGTAGTTTCGCTCCCGCCCGATGTCCCGGTGCATTCGCGGCCACCCGCTCCCGCCAAAGACAAGAAAGCCCATCGCTCAATGATTTCTCGCGCCCAACATGACCGGATGGCGAATGCGATCCGCGCACTCGCCATGGATGCTATTGAGCAAGCCCAATCGGGCCATCCGGGCTTGCCACTCGGCGCGGCCGACATTGCGACCGTCCTGTTTACGCGTGCGCTGAAGTTCGACGCTTCCGATCCGAAGTGGCTCGACCGCGACCGCTTCGTGCTCTCGGCCGGCCACGGCTCGATGCTGCTCTATGCCCTGCTTCACCTGACCGGCTACGAGGGCGTGACGATCGAGCAGATCAAGCGGTTCCGCCAACTCGGCTCGCTCACCCCCGGCCATCCGGAGGTCGGCCTGACGGCGGGCGTCGAGACGACGACGGGACCGCTCGGGCAAGGATTGGCCAACGCCGTGGGCATGGCGATCGCAGAGCGGCACCTGGCGGCCGAGTTCGGGCCCGACATCGTCGACCATCGCACCTACGTTCTCGCCTCCGACGGCGACCTCATGGAGGGGATCAGCCACGAGGCGATCTCGCTCGCCGGGCACCTGCGGCTGAACAAGCTCATCGTTCTCTATGACGAGAACCGGGTGTCGATCGATGGACCGCTGCTGTTGTCGGACTCGGTCGATCAGGTGGCCCGGTTCAAGGCGGCGGGCTGGGCGGCGACCCGTATCGACGGTCACGATCCCGCGGTCATCGCCTCGGCGCTTGCCGCCGCGCGCGCGAGCGACCTTCCCAGCCTCATCGCCTGCCGCACGATCATCGCATTCGGCGCGCCGACCAAGGCGGGCACCGAAGGTTCGCACGGCGCGCCGCTCGGGGCCGAGGAGGTGGCCGGGACGCGCGTGGACCTGAACTGGCCCTACCCGCCGTTCGAGATCCCGGACGACATTCTCGGCGCCTGGCGTGCGGCGGGAACCCGCGCGCAGCCCCAGCACGACGCGTGGGCGCGGCGCTACCTCGCCATGCCGGCCGACAAGCGGGCGGAGTTCGATCGGCGCGTCAACGGCGAACTGCCGCGCGAGCGCCTGCAAGCCGCCGTGCATAAAGTGAAGGAGCGGCTCGCCGCCGAGCCGAAAAAAATCGCGACCCGCGCCGCCTCCGGCCTCGCCCTGGAGACCCTGGTCCCGACCTTGCCCGAACTGGTCGGCGGATCGGCCGACCTGACCGGCTCCAACAACACCAAGCTGAAGGGAATGCCGGTGCTCACCGGGGCTTTCCCCGGCGGCCGATACATCCACTACGGGATCCGCGAACACGCCATGGCCGGGGCGATGAACGGGATGGTCCTGCACGGCGGCATCGTGCCCTATTCCGGGACATTCCTCGTCTTCTCCGACTACTGCCGTCCGTCGCTGCGCCTTGCCTCGTTGATGCATCTGCGCGTGATCCACGTGATGACGCACGACTCCATCGGCATCGGCGAAGACGGCCCGACCCACCATCCGGTCGAACAACTGGCCGCGCTGCGGGCGATCCCGGGATTGCAGGTGTTCCGTCCCTGCGACGCAGTCGAAACAATCGAATGCTGGGAGCTCGCCCTGCAATCGGCCGACCACCCGAGCATCCTGTCGTTGACGCGCCAGCCGGTGCCGCAGCTGCGCACAGCCTTCGACGCGGAGAACCGGTGCGCGACCGGGGCCTATGAGCTGGTGCCCGCCGAGGGCGGCAGCGCCGAGGTGTCGCTCTTCGCGAGCGGCTCCGAAGTCTCCATCGCCGTCGACGCCCATCGCCTGCTCACCGACCGCGGCATTTTAGCGCGGGTGGTTTCGGTGCCGTGTTTCGAGCTGCTTTTTGATGCTCCCGCCGAAACCCGTGACGCTATTATAGGCGACGCACCGGTAAAGGTTGCGGTCGAGGCAGCGGTCCGGCAAGGATGGGATGCAATCATCGGCTCCGATGGCGCATTCGTCGGCATGCGGGGATTCGGCGTCAGCGCTCCCTACCAGGAACTCTACAAGCATTTCGGCATCACGCCTGAGAAGGTGGCCGAGGCTGCGTTGACAAAGCTCAACCAACGGTGAAGGAATCTGGCCGGTTTGGCGGAGGCTTTGTCACACGAATAGCGGTTCGCGTTGAATAAATTGAGAAATCGCGCTGCCTTTTGGGCGCACACAAGGAGAAGAGCATGGCTGTTCGGGTTGCTATCAATGGGTTCGGGAGGATTGGTCGCCTCGTACTGCGTGCCGCCGCCGAGGCGGGTCGCAAGGACATTCAGATCGTTGCCGTCAACGACCTGGGTCCGGTCGAGACCAATGCGCACCTCCTGCGTTATGACTCCGTCCACGGCCGATTCCCGCTGGACGTCAAGGTCAACGGTGACTCGTTCGATTTCGGCATGGGCCCGGTGAAGGTGACGGCGATCCGCGACCCCGCCCAGTTGCCGTGGAAGGACCTGGGCGTCGACATCGCGATGGAGTGCACCGGCCTTTTCACCTCCAGAGACAAGGCGAAGGCCCATCTCGACGCGGGTGCCAAGCGCGTGATCGTGTCGGCGCCGGCGGACGGCGCTGACCTCACGGTCGTCTACGGCGTCAACCACGACAAGCTGACCAAGGATCATCTGGTCATTTCGAACGCGTCCTGCACGACCAACTGTCTTGCCCCGGTCGCCAAGGTGCTGAACGACGCGGTTGGGATCGAAAAAGGCTTCATGACCACGATCCACGCCTTCACGGGCGACCAGCCGACGCTCGACACCCTGCACAAGGACCTTTACCGCGCCCGCGCCGCGTCGCTGTCGATGATCCCGACGTCCACCGGCGCCGCCAAGGCGGTCGGCCTCGTGCTTCCGGAACTCAAGGGCAAGCTCGACGGCGTGGCCATCCGCGTGCCGACCCCGAACGTGTCCGTGGTCGACCTCAAATTCGTGGCGAAGCGCGCCACCACGAAGGAAGAGATCAACGCGGCGATCAAGGCAGCGGCCGACCAGCAGCTCAAGGGCATCCTCGGCTACACCGAGAGCCCGAATGTCTCGGTCGACTTCAACCACGACATGCGTTCGTCGATCTTCCATATGGACCAGACCAAGGTCATGGACGGCAACCTCGTGCGCATCATGTCGTGGTACGACAACGAGTGGGGCTTCTCGAACCGCATGTCCGATACTGCGGTGGCGCTCGCGAAGCTCATCTGATCGACGCCGTGGTAGCGCCGGCGCGCGGCGTCCGCCGCGCGTCTGGGCGCTACGGGGCGGCGAAAAACAGTCTCCGGGGCGTGCCGGCGCTGGGCGCCGCGCTGCCCCAATTTGCTTAAGGTGGGCATCATGGCGGGGTTCCGCACACTCGATCAGGCCGACGTGAAGGGCAAACGGGTATTGCTCCGCGTCGATGTCAACGTGCCGATGGATGACGGCAAGGTCACCGATACGACCCGCATCGAGCGGGCCGCCGAGACGATCACCGAGCTCGCCGACAAGGGCGCCAAGGTGATCCTGCTCGCTCACTTCGGACGGCCGAAAAAGGGGCCCGAAGCGAAGTTCTCACTCAAGCCGGTCGCCGCGGCGATCGCCGAAGTGATCAAGCGTCCGGTCGGATTTGCCAGCGACTGCGTCGGCCCGGAGGCCGAGAAGGCGGTCGCCGCGATGAAGGACGGCGATATTATCTGCCTGGAGAACACGCGCTTCCATCCGGAAGAGACGAAGAACGATCCGGCCTTCGTCGACCAGCTCGCCAAGCTCGGCGACATCTGGGTCAATGACGCGTTCTCCGCAGCACACCGCGCGCATGCGACGACCGAAGGCCTCGGCCACAAGATGCCGGGCTATGCCGGACGCACCATGCAGGCGGAGCTCGATGCGCTCACCCGCGCGCTCGAAGCGCCGCAGCGCCCGGTCGCGGCCGTGGTCGGCGGCGCCAAGGTGTCCGGCAAGCTCGACCTTCTGGGCAATCTGCTCGACAAGGTCGACGTACTGATCATCGGCGGCGGCATGGCCAATACGTTCCTCGCCGCGCAGGGCCATCCGGTCGGCAAATCGCTGTGCGAGAACGACCTGATCCCGACCGCCCAGCAGATCATGGAAAAGGCGAAGAAGACCGATCGCGAGATCGTCCTGCCGACCGACGTCGTCGTCGCGCAGAAGTTCGAGGCCAACGCGCCGTCGCGCACCGTCGATCTCGACAGCGTGGGGCCCGAGGACATGATTCTCGATATCGGACCGCGCAGCATCGAATACGTCGTCTCGTTGCTCGCGCGGGTGAAGACCGTCGTCTGGAACGGTCCGTTCGGCGCCTTCGAAATGCAGCCCTTCGACAAGGGAACCATGCAGGTCGCAGCGGCGGCCGCCGATCGCTCGGCGACCGGCCGGCTTGTCACCGTCGCCGGCGGCGGCGACACCGTCTCGGCGCTCAATCAGGCTGGAGCGGCGGAGAAGTTCAGCTATATCTCCACCGCCGGTGGTGCCTTCCTCGAATGGCTCGAAGGCAAGGCTCTGCCCGGCGTGGAAATTCTACGGGTGAAATAAGCCCCTGGCGTGCGCGGCAGACAATCGCTGCGCACGCTTGATCAAACGATCCGGCGCACCGCCGTCATGACTAGGACGCGCGAAGCGAATGGTTGAGCTGAACGTCCGGGATTCGCTTGGGGGAGAGTCCCGGACCCATGCACCGATCGCCGGACGAGACTGAAAGCGGCCGCTTCCTAGGCGGCTAGGCAATGAAGCTCACCACACGGAGAGGTTCCGAATGAGTAATCAACAGACCGAATTCATGCAGACTGGGAAGGGCTTCATCGCGGCCCTCGACCAGAGCGGCGGCTCTACGCCGAAGGCTCTCAAGCTCTACGGGATCTCCGAGAGCGAATACAGCGGCGAAAGCCAGATGTACGACAAGATCCACGAGATGCGCACGCGGATCATCACCAGCCCGTCCTTCTCCAGCGACCGGGTGCTCGCCGCGATCCTGTTCGAGCAGACCATGGACCGCGAGATCAAGGGCAAGCCGACCGCAACCTTCCTGTGGGAAGAGAAGAAGATCGTCCCGATCCTCAAGATCGACAAGGGCCTTGCCGACACGAAGGACGGCGTGCAGCTCATGAAGCCGGTGCCGGACCTCGACAAGCTCCTTGCGCGGGCCGTCAAGGCCGGCATCTGGGGCACGAAAGAGCGCTCGGTCATCAAGGAAGCCAACCCGGCCGGCATCAAGGCGATCGCTGCCCAGCAGTTCGAGTGGGGCAAGCAGGTTCTCTCGCACGGCCTCGTTCCGATCCTCGAGCCCGAGGTGGACATCAAGGCCCCCAACAAGGCCGAGTGCGAAAAGCTCTTGAAGGCGGAACTGCTGGCCGGCCTCGACGCTCTCCCGGCGGGCCAGAAGGTCATCTTCAAGCTGACCATCCCGGATGTGGACGGCTTCTACAGCGATCTGATCAAGCATCCGAAGACGGCGCGTGTGGTGGCCCTGTCCGGCGGCTATAGCCGCGACGAGGCTTGCGCGAAGCTCGCCAAGAACCCGGGCATGATCGCGTCCTTCAGCCGCGCGCTGACCGAGGGTCTGAGCGCTCAGCAGAGCGACGGCGACTTCAACACGCAGCTCAAGTCGGCGGTCGACAAGATCTACCAGGCGTCGATCACCTAAGGCATCCGCCGAAGCGCGTCCCCCCCTGCAGTCGCACGGGGGCGCGCCGGGCAAAAACCAAGCCGCCGCCCGGGCAACTGGGCGGCGCCCTTCTTGTTGTTGCCCCAGTTCCTTCGTCCC
>ERZ724503.1120-NODE-1120-length-12224-cov-11.500041_pt1 | contig 12224 bp, 10 predicted proteins | sample MGYA00376036_ERZ724503 | MGnify/ENA primary metagenome ERZ724503 (study PRJEB28724, sample SAMN07190885) | wastewater metagenome | isolation source: influent of sewage treatment plant in Hong Hong | place: Hong Kong | collected 2016-03-17 ...
CTAGATTTTTTATAATTAGTGATTTTGAAAATGCTCAAAGTGGAAATGATAAAACTTCAATTTTAGTAAAATTCCCTGATAGACAAGGAGTTTTAGTTGAATTTTTAACAGATTTTAATAATGCAGGAATTAATCTTACAAAAATAAAATCACATATTGTTGAGGGTAATTCAATTTTCTTTATAGATTTTGATGGTCATAAAGATGACGAAAATGTTAAAAAAGTTTTAGAAAAACATAAAAATAGTGTTAAAGTTTTAGGCTCTTATGTTAAAGAGATAAATGATATTTAATAAAAAATAGGAAATGTAAATGCAATTTAATCAAGTATTAGACAATGTAACAACTTATGAAGCTGGAAAACCAATAGAGTTAGTTGTTAGAGAATATGGTGTTAATCCAAATGATGTTATAAAGTTAGCTTCAAATGAAAATCCTTATGGAAGTAGCCCAAAAGTTGTTGCAAAAATTCAAGAATTAGCAAAAAATATGTTTGTTTATCCTGATGATTCAATGTATGAATTAAAAGAAGCACTTGCAAAGAAATTTGATGTTACAAATAAACATGTAATCATTGGTTCTGGAAGTGATCAAATTTTAGAGTATTGTGTTCATGCAAAATGTGAAAAAGATTCAAAAATTCTTATGGCAAAAACTACTTTTGCTATGTATGAAATTTATGGAAAACAAACAGGTGCAAGAATAATTAAAACTGAAGATGACCAACATAATCTTGAACAATTCTCAGAACTTTATAAAAAACATGGTGCAGATGTAATTTTCTTATGTTTACCAAATAATCCATTAGGTGAATGTTTAGATAGAGATGATGTTTATGCGTTTTTGGAAACTATTGATAAAGAGACTTTAGTGGTAGTAGATGGTGCTTATCAAGAGTATGCTTCTTTTAAAGATGATAAAAAAAGAATTGATGCAAAAGATTTAATTTCAAGTTTCCCAAATGCAATATATTTAGGAACTTTTTCAAAAGCTTATGCTCTTGGAGGAATGAGAGTAGGATATGGTATTGCTCAACCTGATATTATAAATACTTTATATAAATTAAGAGCTCCATTTAATATTACAACTTTAACACTTGCAGCTGCTATTGAAGCATTAAAAGATGAAGAGTTTGTTACATCTTGTATTGCTAAAAACTTTGAAGAGATGAGTAGATATGAAGAGTATGCAAAAGTAAGAGGATTTGAATATATTCCATCTTATACTAACTTCATAACTATAAAATTTGCAGACAAATTTGTATCAAAAACAGTAGCTCAAAAACTTCTAGAAAAAGGTGTAATTGTAAGAGATTTAACTGGATATGGTCAAAATGCAATTAGAATTACTATTGGAAGAGCTGATCAAAATACAAAAGTATTTTCTCAATTAGATGAAGTATTAGAAAAATTAAAATAAAGTATAAAATTAAAATGGAAATAAAAGATAAATCACTAAAAGAGTTAGAAACATTATCACAAGACATAAGAGATAGAATTATTGATGTTGTATCAAGAAAAGGTGGACATTTTTCATCAACCCTTGGTGCTGTTGAATTAACTATTGGTATGCACTATGTTTTTGACGCCTTTAGTGACCCTTTTATTTTTGATGTATCGCATCAATGTTATCCTCATAAACTTCTTACAAATCGTTGGGAAGAGTTTGAAACAATCAGACAATTTGGTGGACTTAGTGGTTTTACAAAACCAAATGAATCAAAAGCAGATTATTTTGTAGCAGGTCATAGCTCAACATCTATTTCACTTGCAGTTGGTGCAGCAAAAGCTATAAAACTTAAAAATGAGAATAGAGTTCCAGTTGTTATGATTGGTGATGGTTCTATGACAGCTGGAATGGTTTATGAAGCTTTAAATGAGTTAGGTGATATTAAACTTCCTGTTGTGATTATTTTAAATGACAATGAAATGAGTATAGCAAAACCAATAGGAGCAATTTCAAAATATCTATCAAAAATTTTAGCAGGTAAATTTTATCAAGGATTTAAAACAAAAGTTGATAAATTTATTAAAAAAAACATGCCAGAAGGTACAACATACATTGCTAAAAGAATGGAAGAAGCTATGAAACTTATAACTCCTGGAATTTTATTTGAAGAGATGGGAATTGATTATATTGGTCCTATTGATGGGCATGATATTGAAGAAATTATTGATACTTTACAAATTGCAAAAGATATGGGGAAACCTGTAATTGTTCATGCAAGAACAATAAAAGGAAAAGGTTATAAAATAGCTGAAGGTCAACATGAACATTGGCATGGAGTAGGTCCTTTTAATGTGGAAGATGGGAAATTTATTAAAAAACCTGCTCCAAAATCTGCAACAGCAGTTTTTGCTGATGCTTTAAATGATTTGGCAACAAAATATGAAAATATTGTTGGAGTTACCGCTGCAATGCCAAGTGGTACAGGTATAAATAAATTAATGGAAAACTTTCCAGATAGGTTTTGGGATGTTGCAATAGCTGAACAACATGCAGTTACTTCAATGGCTGCTATGGCAAAAGAGGGATTCAAACCATATATTACTATTTATTCTACATTTTTACAAAGAGGATTTGATCAGATAATTCATGATGTTTGTTTGATGAATTTACCTGTTGTTTTTGCAATGGATAGAGCAGGACTTGTTGGAAATGATGGAGAAACGCATCAAGGTGTTTTTGATATTTCATTTTTAAGATTTATACCAAATATGATTTTATTTGCGCCAAGAGATAATAAAACTTTAGAGTTGGGTTTAGAGTTTTCATATACACTAAATAGTCCAAGTGCTATTAGGTATCCAAGAGGTGCGTTTAAAGAGTTAGCTTTTACTTCTACAAAATTTGAGTTAGGAAAATCAGAACTTTTAAAAGAAGGAAGTACAAATAAACTATTTATTGGGTATGGTGCTGGAGTAAGTCGAGCTATTGATACTGAAAGCTTACATAGTGAAGATATAGCAATACTTGATTTAAGATTTGTAAAACCGCTTGATAGAGATTGTTTAGTTGAGTTAGCTAAAAAATATAATGATTGGTATGTATTTAGTGATTCTCAAAAACAAGGTGGAGTTGCAAGTGCAATTTTAGAACTTTTAAATGAAGAAAATATTCAAAATATAAAAATTACATCTTTTGAATATGAAGATTTCTTTGTTGAACATGGAGATACTAAGCAAATAGAAGAGAGTTTAGGATTGTTACCAGAGCAATTAGTAGCTAAAATCTTTTGATTTAACTACAAAATTGAAGTAGTTTTTCGGCACAAAGTCCCATAGCAGTACTTTCATATCCAGTAACACTTTTTATATAAGGTTTACAAAATCCTTCTACCATAATAGCTCCAGCTTTTCCAAAACATTCTCCTGAATCTAAATATTCCTGCATATGTTTTTTACCAAATTTGCTAAACTCATAAGTAGTAATTGATATATCTATTACTTCTTTTTCTTTTGATTTATATATCATGCAAGTTATAACAGAAGTTTTATTTCCGCTTTGAAGTTCAAGCATAGATTTTGCATCATCTAAATCCTTTGCTTTTCTTAATAGTTTTCCTTCGCAAGTAACAACTGAATCAGCAACTAACAATGGCATATCTTCAACTCCATAAATATTATAAAGTTCAAGAAATTTTCCTTTGGTTGCTTCATAACAAAATGATTTTGGATTTGTAGTTGTTATTGAATCTTCATCAAAATCTCCACCATTTTGTATAAAATCAATACCAAAACTTTTTAAGATTATTGCACGAGTTGGTGAATTAGAACCTAAACGAATCAAAGTAAACCTTTTTTATTGGAATTATACTCAATTTGTATATAATTCGCTTTTATTTTTAGGAAGAGATTTATATATGATTAAAGAAAAACTATCGGGAATTTTTATTTTTATTTCATTTATTTTAACACTTTATTCATATTTTTTTCAAAATGATTTTTTGATAATTGCTTCACTTTTTGTATGGCTTTCATTTGCCTTTATTTTTCCTACTTTAAAAGATAAAAAGATTTTATTGATATTGATGTTTTTTAGTTTTATGGCATATACAATTTGTTTGTACAATGATTTTAAAATTGATTATATAAAAGTCTTTACAGTCAATCAGTATTTATTAACACTTTTAATTGGTGTAGTTTTCTTAAGATTAATAGCAACACCAAAGAAAGAGAAAAATATAGTGTTTCCTAAAGGTAAAAATTCATTTATAAAAACCTATTTAGGAGTTCATCTTTTTGGTTCAGTTATAAATCTATCATCACTTATATTGGTTGCTGATAAAATGTATAAAAAAAGTGCCCTGACAAATGCTCAAATAGTATTACTAACTCGCTCTTTTGCTAGTGATGCTTATTGGTCACCATTTTTTGTCTCTTTTGCTGCAGCAACAACTTATGCACCAAATCTAAATACATCACTAATTATGCTAAATGGAATAATACTTGCTCTTGTTGCTTTTATCATCACTTATATAGATGTAACAAAAAATAAAGAGTTTAATATAGAAAATTTTTATGGTTATCCACTATCATTAGAAAATTTATATTTACCTGTGATTTTAGCAACTCTTGTGTTGGTTACAAATCATTTTTATCCAAATACAAAAGTAATAATACTTGTTTCATTATTTTCTATATCTATGGTTTTTGTTTTATTACCATTTAAAACATCATTAAATGAAGCAAGAAAGCTTATAAAGAAACATATTTTATATGAACTTCCTAAGATGAAGTCTGAATTATCTTTGTTTTTAGTTGCAGGAGTTTTTGGTGTATTAGTAGGTTCAATTTTAATAGGATTAAATCTATCGCTTCCTTTTAAAATATTTGATTGGCAAATTGCATCTATTTTGCTTCTAATTTTTATATTTTTAGCATTTATTGGTGTTCATCCAATAATTACCATAGCAATAATAGGAGATTATCTAAATGGTGTAAATCATACACTTTTAGCTTTAACTTTTTTGATGGCATGGTCTACAACAGTATCAACATCGCCATTTTCTGGACTTAATATGACTATTGTTGCAAGATATAATTTTAGTTCAAAAGAGATTTTTAGGTTAAATATTTTTTATGCTTTAAAGATGTATTTGATTTGTATTTTATGTTTATTTATTTTGTCAAAATATTTAAATTTATAAAAAAATCATATAATTATCATTTGATTTATCTAAAATTATATAAATAAATGTAAGTATGTGGAAACATTCATTTCCTTTCTGCTGATTAAAAAACATCTACATATTTACTTTATTTGAATAAATATAATAGATTTTTGATAGTTTAGAAGAATTAGTTCATAATTCTTCTAGCAGTCCAATAAGCATCTTTGTAAAAAGATTTTTCTAATTCGGTAAATTGAATACCTTTAATTGAAGAGTGTAGGAAACTACCATTTCCCATATATATTCCAACATGCTTGTTTCTTTTGCTTGTTTTAAAGAAAACTAAATCGCCCATTTTAAGGTCTGATTTTTTTACTTCAACTCCAACATTTACTTGAGTTAATGTAGTTCTTGGTAAATCTATTCCAAATTTATCTTTAAAAGCTCTTTGCGTAAATGCAGAACAATCGATTCCTTTTCTTGATTCTCCACCTAATTTATATTTTACATTTTTCCAGTCATTATAGAAATCCATAAAAGCCTGTTTTTTTGCAAGAATATTTGAACCAGTTGCTATATGCTCTTGATTTTCATTAGGATTATAAACTAACTTTTCATAATCTTCTTTACTTATAGTTGGTTCATATTTTGAATGAGGTCTATTTTTAAGTTTTTGATTTTCTGATTCATAAGATGCTTTGTAGTCATTGTAAGAAAGATTTGAAACATTTAAGTTCTTTTTTTCTTCAACTTTTTTGTTATCATCTATTTGAATATCTTTATTACCAGTACAAGCTGTAAGTAGTAATATAATTGGTAAAAGTATAAAAGTCTTCTTTATCACTAATTCTCCTTTTATAATAAATTAATCTATAACTCTTTGAGCTTTCCAATAGCTTTTGCTAAAATATGAATTATCTAACTCAGATATTGTTACACCAGTTTTTGTTGAAGCGTGAATAAACATTCCATTTTCAAGATATATGCCAACATGACCTATATCTCCAGTTTTAAAAAAAACTAAATCACCACTTTTTAGTTCACTCTTATCTATCTCTTTCCCAACTTGCGATTGCATTGTAGTCGTTCTAGGCATAGACATATTAAATTTCTCTTTAAAGGCTTTTTGCGTAAAGCCAGAGCAATCTATTCCATTTTTAGAATCACCACCAAGTTTATATTCTACACCTTCCCATTCACTATAAAAATCTAATAGTTCAAGGTCTAAGTCAAGTCTATCCTCTTGATAAGAGTAGCCACTTAATAAATCAAAATTTTTCTTTGATTTACTATTTTCTTTATACTTTTTTAGTTTCATATCTCTTTGTATTATAATATTTTCCAAAGAAGCGCTTTGGTACATACTACTTTTGTCTTGTGTTTTATATGACGAGTTTTTAGTCCCATCATTATACTTAGATACGCAACCTGTTATTGACATTGATAAAATAAGAAAAAGTAAGAAGTTTTTTATGTAATTAATCATATAAAATACCTTTTACACCATGACTTTTCAATTTTTATCTTAATAGAAAAAGATTAATATGTCAAGTTTTAAAGTCAAAATAACATAATATAACTATAAAAACAAAGGGTTTTTTTAAAAAAATATTATATTTTTATCTTTACTATTACTATTCTATGGTGTTTCTTTTTTAAAAATAATTATAGTTAAGAAATTTCAAAATTTGTAAATAACTATAAAATTTGTATCTGATTTTTATTTAAATTTTAGATGAGTTTTTTGAAGAGAACAAAAAAAATTCTCTTCAAAATTTTTATAAATTCTCTTTTGCGTAAGTTAGAGCAGCTATTTTTGCTTCTTCAACTTTTGTTACATCTTTTCCACCAGCTTGTGCGAAGTCAGGTCTTCCACCTCCACCTCCACCAACGATTGGAGCAATATTTTTAATCCAATCTCCAGCTTTTACATTTGTATTTTTACTACCTGCAACAATTAATACTTTGTCATCTTTAGCTTGTAAAAGTAAAATTGCAAGTTTTTCATTTGCATTTTTTAAATCATCAACAATTTTCTTTAAATCACCATTCTCAACAATAGCAACTACAACTTTCGTATCCCCAATCATCTCTTCATTAATTGGAGCTGATGTTTGACTTTGAACTGTTTCTATCTCTTTTTTCAAATCTTTGATTTGTTCTTTTAGTTTTTTAATTCCAGCAATTACATCATTATTTTTAATTTCAATTTTTATTTCATTCATAGAGTTAATTATCTCTTTTGTATAAGCAATAGCAGCTGTTCCACAAACAGCTTCAATTCTTCTTACACCTGCACTAACTCCTGATTCCTTAACTATATAAAAGCTTCCAATATCCGCTGTGTTTCTTACATGAGTTCCACCACAAAATTCAACAGATACATCACTAAAGCTTACAACTCTTACAGTATCACCATATTTTTCACCAAACATAGCAATAGCACCTTTGTTTTTTGCTTGTTCTATAGGTAGTTCTTCAACATTTCCAATAATTCCTCTTGAAATCATAGAGTTTACCAAATCCTCAACTTCATCAATCTGTGCAGTTGTCATAGCTTTTGGATATGTAAAGTCGAATCTTAATCTAGTTGAGTCATTTAAAGAACCAGCTTGTGATACAGTATCTCCTAAAACCATTTTTAATGCACTTTGTAAAAGATGTGTAGCACTATGATGTTTTGCAACTTCATATCTATTTACAACAACAGCATCAACACTTTCACCTTGATTCAAAGTCGAATTTGTAACTTTTACTTTAGAAAGATTTAATCCATGGAATTTTTGAGTATCTTCAATAATCGCAATATGCTCATTATCTTCTAATGCTCCAACATCTCCACTTTGTCCTCCACTTGTTGCATAAAATGGAGTTTTATCTAGCATAATCCAACCATTTGAGTTTTTATTTAATGTGCTTACTTCTTTAAAGTTTTCATCTAATAGAGCAACAATTTTAGATTTATAAGTAACATTGTCATAACCTACAAATTCATTTATTCCATATTTTTCAATTAATTGTTTGAAATCACCTTCATTTGAAGTGTCACCACTTCCTTTCCATGCAGCTTTTGCTTTTGCTTTTTGTGCATTCATTAATTCATCAAATTTTTCTAAATCAACTTTTAAATCTCTGTCTCTTAACATATCTTCTGTTAAGTCTAAAGGGAACCCATAAGTGTCATATAATTTGAATGCAGTCTCGCCAGAAAAAATCTCTTTTGTATTTGCAAGTTCTTCATTAAATAAAGACATACCTAAATCAATAGTTTTAAAAAATCTATCTTCTTCAAGTGTTAATTGCTCTTTTACAAAATTTTGATTTTCAACAAGTTCTGTATAGTGTCCACCCATTATATTAATAAGAGTATCAAGAAGTTGTGCCATAAATGGTTTTCTAAATCCAATTAAATAACCATGCCTAACAGCTCTTCTTAAAATTCTTCTTAAAACATAAGGTCTTCCTTCATTTCCAAATAAAATACCTTGAGATAACATAAATGAAGTTGCTCTTAAATGGTCAGCAATTACTCTATATGAACCAATATTTTCTGATGTTGCTTTTTTACCAGCAAGTTCTTCAATTTTTTCAATAATTGGTTTAAAGTTTGAAGAGTCAAAGTTATTTAAAACACCTTCTTTAATTGCAATAACTCTTTCAAGTCCCATTCCTGTATCTATTGATGGTTTTGGAAGTGGATTTAGTTTTCCATCAGTTGTTCTTTCATATTGCATAAATACTAAATTCCAGATTTCTAAAAATCTATCACCATCTCCACCCATTTTGTCTTCACTAGAGTTGAAATGTTCTTCGCCTTGGTCATAGAAAATTTCACTACAAGGTCCACAAGCACCAGTATCACCCATAGCCCAGAAATTATCTTTATCTCCAAATCTTATTATTCTTGATGGATCAATATGCTTTGTCCAAATTTCGAATGCTTCATCATCATTTTCATGAACAGTTACCCATAATTTTTCAATAGGAAGTGCTAAATTAACAGTAATGAATTCCCACGCATAAGCAATGGCATCAGTTTTGAAATAATCACCAAAAGAGAAATTTCCTAACATTTCAAAAAGAGTATGATGTCGTGCTGTATAGCCAACATTTTCTAAATCATTGTGTTTACCACCAGCTCTTACACATAATTGACAAGAAGTTGCTGTTGGGTTTGAAGGTCTTGGAATAGCACCCGTGAAAATATCTTTAAATTGAACCATACCTGCATTTGTAAACATTAATGTCGGGTCATCAGGAACTAATGGCATTGATGAAATAACATCATGTCCTTTACTTTTAAAAAACTCTAAATACTCTTTTCTAATATCCATAAAACTATCCATAATAAATTAAATTCTCTTATTCTAGCCAAAAAATTATTTAGGCTAGATTAGTAAAAACTTATAACTATGTAAAACTAAATTTAAGTTTCACATAGTTATAATGATTAAGTTTAACTTATATTATTATATGTTAGATAAAAATATGAAATTTAAAATTAATAAATAAGGAAATAAAATGGGAAAATATATTGAAGTAACAAGTGCAAATTTTGAAGATACTACAAAAGATGGTGTTTCAATGGTAGATTTCTGGGCACCATGGTGCGGACCTTGTAGAATGATTGCTCCAGTAATTGAAGAATTAGCTGCAGATTTTGAAGGTAAAGCAAAAATTTGTAAAGTAAATACTGATGAAGAACAAGAATTAGCAGTAAAATTTGGAGTTAGATCAATTCCTACAATTTTATTTATGAAAAATGGTGAAGTAGTTGATACTATGGTAGGTGCATCTTCTAAACAAGCATTTGCTGATAAAATTAACTCATTATTATAATAGATAATAAACTAATTGTGTTATTTAAAGGTAAGACTATTTTTAGTCTTACCTTTTTTTTATTTATTAAGGATAATATAAATTATTAGATGATAAAATTTATCCATAATATTGTTATTGTATTTAACCTATAACTTACAAATATTTTTGTATCATATTGGTTCTAAAAAATACTAAAGATTATATTAAATATAAAATAAGGATTTAACATGTTGGACTTAGCGATTATTGGTGGAGGACCTGCTGGATTAACTGCTGGATTATATGCCACAAGAGGTGGATTAAAAAATGTAACTATGTTTGAAATGGGAATGCCAGGAGGACAAATTACAAGTTCATCTGAAATAGAAAATTATCCTGGTCAAATAGAAGTTGTTTCTGGTATGGATTTAATGATGAAATGGCCAGAACAATGCCAAAGATTTGGACTGAAACATGAAATGGCTCAAATTGATAGAATTGTAAAAACAGATGATATTTTTACTGTAATAACAAATGATAAAAAAGAGTTTCAAGCAAAAACTGTATTAATAGCAACAGGTTCTGTTCCTAAAAAAGCTGGATTTAAAGGCGAAAAAGAGTTCTTTGGAAGAGGAGTTTCAACTTGTGCAACTTGTGATGGATTTTTTTATAGAGGCAAAGAAGTTGCTGTTATTGGTGGTGGAGATTCTGCTATTGAAGAAGCTGTTTATTTATCAAAAATGTGTTCAAAAGTATATTTAGTACATAGAAGAGATACATATAGAGCAGCTCCATCAACTATTGAACATATGAAACATACTGCAAATATTGAAGAAGTTACAAATGTAACTGTAGAAGGAGTGTATGGTGATGTATCAGGTGTTCAAGGGTTAAAAGTTAAACATAAAGATAGTGGTGAAATAAGAGATTTACCAACACCTGGAGTTTTTGTTTTTGTGGGAAGAGATGTATTAAATGCTCCACTAAAACAAGAAGATGGAACATATCTTTGTGATTTAAATGAAACGGGTGAAGTAATAGTAGATTTAAGAATGAGAACATCTGTAAAAGGACTTTATGCAGCAGGTGATATAAGAATTGATGCTTCTAAACAAGTAGTGTGTGCAGCAGGTGATGGTGCAACTGCTGCTGTTAATATAATTGAATATTTAGGATAAGGAAAGTTTTAATGTTAAGAGTAGGTATTTTAGGTAGTACAGGAAGAGTAGGTTCTCTTTTAATTGATGATTTGTCAAATGACAGTGAAGCAAGAGTGGCGGTAGTACATGTGTTTGATAAATTGGTAAAAAATTTGCCTACAGATACTATTGTAACAAATGATATGAAAGTTTTATTTGATGAATCAGATGTTATTATTGATTTTTCAGCTCCAGCTGCAACAGAAGCATTATTAACTGAAGTTGTAGAAAATGGAGCAAAAAAGCCTCTTGTAATTGCTACTACTGGATTTAATAAGCATCAGCAAAATTTATTGTTAGAGGCTAGTAAAATCGTACCTATTTTATATGCGACAAATATGAGTTTAGGGGTTGCTGTTTTAAATAAATTAGTGGCACTTGCATCAAAAACTTTAAGAGATTTCGATATAGAAATAGTTGAACAACATCACAGACATAAAGTTGATTCTCCATCAGGTACTGCTTTAACACTTGCTGAACATGCAGCAAATGCAAGAGATCTAGATTTAGATGAAGTAAGAATTTCAGGTAGAGATGGTCAAATTGGTGCAAGAACTAAAGATGAGATTGCAGTTATGGCATTAAGAGGTGGTGATATTGTTGGAAGACATACTGTTGGTTTATATAATGATGGTGAGTTTTTAGAATTAAATCACACGGCAACAGCTAGAAATACTTTTTCAAAAGGTGCAATAAAAGTTGCTAAATGGATTATTGGAAAAGAAGCAAAACTATACTCAATCAATGACGCTTTAGGTCTATAAGGAAAATTAATATGTGCGCAATAGTTGGAATTTACGGTAATGATAATGCAGCAAGATTGGCTTCAATCGCTTTATTTGCAATGCAACACAGAGGTCAAGAAGCTACAGGTATATCATCATCTTGTGATGGAAAAATTTATACAAAAAAAGATAGAGGTTTAGTATCTGAAGTATTTACAGATAAAGCACTTGCTTACTTAAAAGGTAATATGGCGATTGGGCATAATAGATATTCAACTGCTGGTGGAGATTCAATTTTAGATGCGCAACCTGTGTATGCAAAGTATAAATTGGGTGAAATATCTATTGTTCATAATGGAAATTTAATCAATAAAGATGAAGTAAGAG
>ERZ724503.1121-NODE-1121-length-12223-cov-10.170611_pt1 | contig 12223 bp, 12 predicted proteins | sample MGYA00376036_ERZ724503 | MGnify/ENA primary metagenome ERZ724503 (study PRJEB28724, sample SAMN07190885) | wastewater metagenome | isolation source: influent of sewage treatment plant in Hong Hong | place: Hong Kong | collected 2016-03-17 ...
TCAACTTCCAACTCATCAATGTCCATTTTGTATGCTTCAAAAAGAGTATTTTTTTGTAGGATATTTTATTTGGACAACTCTTTTTTTAGGAACTTTTTTTGGAATTGCAAGTTTTGTTGTGCCAATATTTACAAAAAAAGATTTAAACTATGGCTTTAAATACTCCATTTTATTTAATTCGATTTTTGTATTTTTATGCTCTTTTTATTTGATTAAGTATTATCTAATAAATGGTGTTTTTTTATAAATTTAGCTTATTATGGGTATTATTCCAATAAATTTAATTATATAAAAAGGACATAAATGTCTCAACAAATCAATCAAAAATCAACGATAAGTTATTTTAATACCTTTTTTTTATTTTTTGGTATTTCAGTAATTATAGAATTCTTTTATATGGGTGTATTAGGAATTGTTCAAGGAACAACTCTTACAATTTTAGAACTAAGTTTATCATTTGACAATGCAGTTGTAAATGCACTTATTTTAGTTAATATGCCACCTTTATGGAGAAAAAGATTTCTTACATGGGGTATGTTGATTGCTGTATTTGGAGTAAGATTTATTTTTCCAATATTAATTGTTTTTGCAACTACTGATTTAAGTTTAGTAGAATCATTTAGTTTAGCTATAAATAATCCAGCTGAATACGAAAAAGTAATTATGGCTTCACATCATATTGTTATGGCATTTGGTGGAGTATTTTTATTAATGATATTTTTATCATTTTTATTTGATGAAAACAAAGATGTTCATTGGATTGCTTCTATTGAAAGATACGCTTCAAGATGGGCGAGTATTGGTGATTTAAAAATATTAATTGCTATTTTAACTGTTGCAGTTATTGGTTTTTATGCACCATCAGAAATATCGATTGATAATGTTTTAACTAAAATTGATAAAGCAGATATTGTATTACCTATGATTTATGGGATTTTATTATTTCTTTGTATAGAGTTTTTAAGAGGAATTCTTGAAGATGATGGTGAAAAGCATGATTCAAATAACTCTGAAACAGAAAGAGAAAAAATTGAGCATGTTGCAAATTCAAAATTAGCAAAAGGTGGATTAGCTTCATTTATCTATTTAGAACTTATTGATATGTCATTCTCTTTTGATGGAGTTTTAGGAGCATTTGCTGTAAGTCAGAATATCGTAATTATCATGCTAGGGCTTGGTGCTGGTGCATTTGCTGTTAGAAATCTTACAATACTTATGGTAGATAGAGGAACTGTTGCAGAATACAAATATTTAGAACATGGAGCTATGTGGTCTATTGGGCTTTTAGCTACTAGTATGATTATTCAAATATTTACTCATTTACCTCATGGTTTAATTATTGCTTTTGCTATTATTCCAATAGCTATTGCATTTATTCAATCAGTAAAAGAAAACAAATTAAATGGAGAAAATTCTATAGAACTTTAAATATTTAAGTAAACAAAAGTTTATTGTTGTAGAATAAAAAAAAATAAAAAGGATTAATTTATGTCAACTATTACAGAACTAGGAACACTAAACTTATCTGGAACAAAAAAAGGTAAAATTTCTATCTCAAATGTAACAGAACCTTATGGAAAAGATACTCCTGATATTGTAAGTATTGGTATTTCATTAAATGGTCAAGATATTCAATGGAAATCACATATTCCTTATGAAAATTTAGAAGATGTAATAAAAATACTACAAAAAGCATTAGAATTAAAGAAATAAATTTCTATAAAAGAGCTTTATTATGTCACGAAAAAGAGTTGTAGGAAGAAGAGAAATAATATCTATTTTAGATTTGGAACTATTTGACTTGGATGCAAAGGTTGATACAGGTGCTGATTCTAATTCACTACATTGTGATGATATTTTCATTGATGATGAAAAATTTGTACATTTTACATTAGTAGATGAAGTTCACCCTTCTTATCACGGTAAAAGAATTAAAATGCCACTTTATAAACTCAAAAAAGTAAAAAGTTCAAATGGAACCATACAATTAAGAGCATCTATAAAAGTTGATACTTTATTCTTTGGGAAAAAATACAAAACCGTAGTTTCATTAACAAATCGTTCAGATATGAAATATCCCATGTTAATTGGAAGAAAATTTTTAGCAAATCGTTTTTTAGTTGATGTTTCACAAGAATATCTTACAAAAGCCAAATAAATGAGGTCAAAATGAGAATTTATATTTTGTCAAGAAATGAAGAGTTGTATTCAACTAGAAGATTAGTTGAAGAAGCAAAGGCAAAAGGTTGGGAAGTAAGAGTAATTGATTATTTAAAATGTACTATAGAAATTATGAAAAATGAACTAGTAATAAATTATGAAGGGAAAATTCTTCCAACTCCTGATGCTATAATTCCTAGAATTGGTGCTAGTAGAACTTTTTATGGAACTGCTATGGTACGACATTTTGAGATGATGGATGTTTTTAGTACATCTGGAAATTTAGCCATTGCAAGAAGTAGAGATAAATTAAGAAGCTTACAAGTTTTATCAAAAAAAGGCGTAGATATGCCAAAAACTATTTTTGCCTCAAATAAATCTAATGCAAAAGATGTAATAGCATTAAGTGGTGGAGCTCCTTTAGTTTTAAAAATTCTTGAGGGTACACAAGGTGTAGGAGTAGTTTTAGTAGATAGTGAAAAAGCTGCAAAATCAGTACTTGATGCCTTTTATGGAATGGAAGTAAATCTACTTGTTCAAGAATTCATTGAAGAAGCTGGAGGAGCTGATATTAGAGCTTTAGTTGTAAATGATGAAGTAGTAGGAGCCATGAAAAGACAAGGTGCAGAGGGTGATTTTAGATCAAACTTACATCAAGGTGGAAGTGCAACTGCTTATAAATTAAGTAGAAAAGAAAAAGCTACAGCATTGGCTGCTGCAAAAGCTATGGGTCTTGGTGTTTGTGGAGTTGATATGATTCCATCAAAAAGAGGTCCACTTGTAATGGAAGTTAATTCAAGCCCTGGTCTTGAAGGGATTGAAAAATCTACAAATATTAATATTGCAGCTAAAATTATGGATTTTATTGAAAAAAGTGTAAAACCAAAATGTCCTATAAATCCACAAAAAAGAAAACTTAAAAAAGATAAAATTGGTGCTTAGAATAAATTTGTAAATAAAAAAGGTATAAAAATGAATAAAATAATTTCTCTATTTTTACTTAGTGTAATTAGTGTTTTTGGATTTGAAGAATTAAATATGGATAATTTTGAATCTAAAATAAAAGATAAAAATGTAATTGTAGATTTTTATGCTCCTTGGTGTCCTCCATGTAAGATAATAGCAAATAATATTGAAGATTTTGCGACAAAAAAGCCAAAAAATGTTGAAATTTACAAAGTAAATATTGATAATGAACTACCTCTTGCCAAAAAATACGGTGTTTCAAAACTTCCAACACTTGTTTATTTTAAAAATGGTAAACCAATAAAAGAGTATGTTGGTGTTTTAAGTGTTGATGAACTAACAAAAACATCAAAAGAAGATTTCAAATAATATAACCTTATGAAAAAAATTCTTCTAATTCTTCTAACATTTATATACTCTTTTTCAGTAGAACTTACTACAAAAGTTTTAGAACCAAATGAGGCATTCAGAACTTCTTTTACTAAAAATCAAGATAGTTTAACTTTAAAACTTGAGTTAGGAAAAGATATTTATCTTTATGATGATAAATTAAAAATTCTTATCAAAAAACCTCAAGAAATAGAAATAACAAAAGAGATAAATATCCCAAAAGCAGTAGCTTATGAGGAATATATAGTACATTTTGATAATCTAAATTTAACCATTCCTTTTGATTTATTAAAATCAAAAATAGACTCTAAAGAGTTTGAAATAGAAATTAAGTTTCAAGGTTGTTCAAAGTTAGGTCTTTGCTATGCACCAATTAGTGAAAAACACCTTCTTATTATTGATGAAAAAATTGAAAATTTAATAACCAAAAAAGAGAACCAAACAGAAGCTATAAATGAAGTTGATTCTATTGCTTCTAGTTTAAAAAGTGAAAATTTAGTTCTAATTCTTGCTACATTTTTTGGCTTTGGATTATTACTTTCATTAACTCCTTGTGTTTTTCCTATGATTCCTATTTTGTCATCTATCATAGTTAAAGCTTCAAAAAATGAAAATATGAGTGCAACTAAAGGTTTTATTTTATCTTTAATTTATGTTTTATCTATGAGTATTGCTTACACTATTGCTGGAATAATTGCTGGTCTTTTTGGAGCAAACTTACAAATAATTCTTCAAAATCCTTATGTAATAGTAGCTTTTGCGATGATTTTTGTACTACTTGCTTTTTCTATGTTTGGTTATTTTGAATTAAAACTTCCAGAGTCTTTACAATCAAAAATAAATAAAACTACTGATGGAAAAGAGAAACAAGGAGTAATTGGTATTGCAATTATGGGATTTTTATCGGCATTAATTGTAGGTCCTTGTATTGCACCACCACTTGCTGGAGCTTTGGTTTACATAGGACAAACAGGTAATGCAGTTCTTGGAGGAATGGCTTTATTTGTTTTAAGCTTAGGAATGGGTGTACCTCTTTTAATTATTGGATTAGGAGCTGGAAAATTTATGCCAAAACCTGGTGGTTGGATGGAAAATGTTACAAGATTTTTTGGAATAGTAATGTTTGGAGTCGCTATTTGGTTACTAGGAAGAGTTCTTAGTCCTACTTTAGTTATATCTTTTTGGGCTTTATTACTATTTGGAACAGCAATATATTTAAGAACTTACACAAATATGATGACTCAGACACTTAGTTCAATTCTATTTATTTTAGGAGTATTTTTACTAATAGGAGCAATAAGTGGTGCAACAAGCCCTCTAAAACCTTTTGAAAAAATTACACTTTTAAATGGATTAAAGAAAAATGATGAAAAATTAGTATTTACAAAAATAAAGAATATTGATGAACTAAAAGAAATAATGAAAAGTTCAAAGAAACCTGTTATGATAGATTTTTGGGCTTCTTGGTGTGTTGCTTGTGAAGAATTAGAAGATATAACTTTTAAGGATACTGAAGTTATAAAAAAACTTCAAAATTTTACTTTAATAAAAATTGATGTAACTCAGAATAATGAAGAAGATAAAGCTTTGCAAAAAATGTTTGAAGTAATAGGTCCTCCAACACTAATTTTTTGGGATATAAGAAAACAAGAGACTCCAAATCTTAAAGTTGTTGGCTATAAAAATCCAAAGGAGTTTTTAGAAATTCTTAATAAAAGTTTTTAAAGGTTTATTATGGAATTTGGAACTGAATTTCTAATCATTTTATCAATTATACTTTTCTTTTCAGCACTAGTTCAAGGAAGTATAGGATTTGGTTTTCCGTTAATCTCTACTCCACTTTTAGCCATGATTACAGATATGAAAACTGCCGTTTTATATGTGGTAATACCAACTTTGTTGATAAATGTGATTTCTCTTTTTAGTGAAGGCAATATCATAAGTGCATTTAAAAGGTTTTATCCCCTAGCACTTATGGCTATGATTGGAAGTGCTATTGGTACACAAATACTAATTTATAGTAGCTCAGAGTTTTTTAAACTATTATTGGCAATTTCTATTTTTTTCTATTTATTTATTCAGAAATTCAAATTTGAGATGAGATGGGTAAACGAAAAACCTAGATTTTCAATCATTTTCTTTGGTCTTGTTGCTGGAATTATTGGTGGATTAACAAATGTAATGTCTATGATTTTAATAATTTATTCACTTGAAGCAAAACACACAAGAAAAGAGGTTATTCAATCTGCTAATTTTTGTTTTTTATTTGGGAAGTTAGTTCAAGTTATAATTTTTGAAATACATGGTTCATTTACACAAGAGGTGTTAAACTCTTCACTTTTGAGTTTAGTGGTTATAGCAGTTGCGGTTGTTATTGGAATTAGGATAAAAAATAAGATTCCACAAGATAACTATAATAAAATCATAAAAGCTTTTTTATTTTTGATGGCAATGGCACTAATTTATCAAACAGTTTTTTAAAGAAAGCGAATGAATTTTAGTTTAAAATATTTATTCTTATAATCAAATAATATTAAATTTAGAAAAACTACTTTAATATTCTTTATAAATAAATAATGAAGAATTAGTTATCATAGTTTTCTAATATAGTAAAGGAAGACATTTGGGAAGCGATAGTTTATTAAATATTGATGAATTTAAAAAAATATATGAACCGTATGGTGTATTAATTGAAAAAGATGAATATGTTAATGATAAATGTTGGTATATTAATGACTATGTTGATCAAAAATTATTAAGATTTAAATTAACTGATGGTAATCCTGAATCAATTCTTGGAAATGAATGTTGTGCTGAAAATAGATATTATGAATCAAAAGAAGAAAGAATTGTAAGTATAGAAAGTATAAATTTACATCCTGATAAAATTCGTGGGAAAAAGAAAATGAAGTTATTTATACATAAAAGTAATGAAGTTTACAATGCTCATGGATATAAAAAAATAGTATTAAAAGCGATAGAAGATGGAATTGTTGCTTGGTATAGAATGGGATTTGAATATTATAGTTCACTTGATGGAATGAAAATTTTTAACGAATTTAGACTGTACTACAAAGAAGTTAATAGTATAGATTGTCCTTATAAGTCATTAAGAGAAGCTAAAACTAATGATTTTAAGCATTCGTCAAAATCTTTTACTGAATGGTTAAAAGAAAAAAATTATTATGGAATACGTATGTTAAAGGAAATTAAAAGATGATAACAAATCACACATTACTTATAAAACATGCTGGTAATATAGAATTTAAAGCAATTTTTACAAAAGATGGATATTTTAGAGTTCAAATAGATTTGATTGGTTATGAAAAAATGATTGATGAACTTTGGAATAAAGGATATTCAAAATTTGAGAAAGTTTCAGAAGTTAAATTATCTGACACATGCACAAAGGATATATTTGATGTAACACAAGAATTGAATTTTGAAAAGGATGTTAATTTAATTTATGAATTTCTAATAGAACAAGGATTTGAATGTGAATTAATTGAAGAAAATAAAATACCTGTATTAACAGTAACAGGTTATGGAAAAGATTTACATCCAGATGTTATTGCAAATACAGAAGACAATATCATTTCAGATTTTACAATAGGGCTTTATAAAAGTGCAAATTGTATAAATTATGAACCAAAGATTACTAGACAAGCCAGTAGTTTTAAAGTTGAAGTTAAAGAATTAAAGAATAATGAAGAAAATCTCACTTTATGCTTAAGAGAATTAAAAAATAAGATTTTTAATACCGAAAGATATTTTACTAATGAACATTATAAAAAACTTATTAATTCATTTATTGCATTAAAATATATAAATACATTAGAAAAAATTGTAATTAATGAAAATGTAAATTTTACTTTTTCAAAAGATTACATTAAAGAGTTTGAAGAATTAAAAGATACTTCAATTAGGGAAAGAATATTTTCAGAAGAAATTGAAATGGATAAATTAAGGGCTTTTGATAAAAAGAATTTATCTTTTAAATGTGATTTTAGAAAAGGTGTTTTGCATATGAACACTAGTTTAGATAATTATAAAAAAATTGTGCAAAATCGTACTAATAAAATAAAACTAGTTGGAACATATCGAAGTATAAAAAGTTTAGATATTTCTAATGTAACAATTATTAGTAATTAACATATTTATATATTTAAATTATGGTAACAATTATAAACTTATATGATGTTGCTTTAATTAATTGAATAAATTAGAAGAGAGAAAAATCTCTCTTTTAATTTGTAGATGAACTAAATGAATATAAATGCACCTAGTATCATAACTGCAAGGTATAAAGCACCAAACATAGCACCTAATGCCCACCATTTTCCTTGAGAAATATATCCAGCTCCATACCAAATAGGTGAAGGTCCAGTTCCATATGGAGTTATAATACCCATTACCCCAAGACTTCCTGCAAGTATAATAGTAAATGGTACAACTTGCTCAGGCGTTAAAAGACTAACAGCAACAGTCATAAAAATTGGAACAAGTGCTGTTACATGTGCAGTTACACTAGCAAAAAAGTAATGTAACAAGAAAAATAGAACAAGAAGTGAAATAATCAAAGTTGTTGGACTCATACCAGCTAACATAGTTTGAGTATTTGCTCCAATCCATGTTAAAACTCCTACTTTTTGAAGTCCTGATGCCATTGCAACTAATGATGAGAACCAAATTAAAACATCAAATGCTGCTTTATTTGAAATCAAATCATCCCATGAAATAACGTTTGTTAAAACCATCACAGCAACAATTGAAATAGCAACAGTTGTAGAATCAACACCTAATTCATTTCCATATATCCATAAAACTAAAGCAACCGTTGCAAGCCCTGCCATTAAATACTCTTTAAATGTAATTGCACCTAATGTTTTTAGCTCTTGGGCTGCCCAAGCTGGAGCTTCAGGAGAAGTTTTTTGCGTTGGAGGATAAACTACATATATAAGCCAAGGAGTGATTAAAAATAATGGAATCATAAGTGGTAACATAACTCCTGCCCATTCTCCCCAAGTAATTGCATGACCTGTACTTTTTGTAATTAAATCAACTGCTAATAAATTTGGAGCAAGTGCTGTTAAAAACATCGAACTTGTAATACAAGTAGTAGCTATTGCAACCCAAGAGATATATGAACCTAATTTTCTTGGGTCTTTATCTGGATAAGATTCAAAAATATGAGGAATATTAATAGCAACGGGGAATACTGAACCACCACTTCTAGCCGTATTTGATGGCATAAATGGAGCTAAAACTAAATCTGAAAATGCAACCGCATAACCAAGACCAAGTGAGCTTTTACCCATATATTTAATCATGATAAGAGATACTCTTTTTCCAAGACCTGTTTTTTTATAACCAAGTGCGAACATAAATGCTGCAAAGATTAGCCAAATAACACTATTTGAAAATCCAGATAATGCCCATGCAATACCATCTTTTGGACTACCTACTAATCCTAAAAGAGCAACAAATGAAATACCTGTAAAACCTACAAGTGCAGCTGGAACTGGCTCTAATATAAGACCTACAACAACTGCGAAAAATACACCTAAAAAGTGCCAACCATTTTGAGTTAATCCTGTTGGTGCTGGAATGAACCATAAAATGGCTAAAACAGCTACAGGAATAATCATTTTTATAGCTTTACTAGACATGAATTCTCCTTTTTTAAAGTTTTCTATAGTGAAATTATAGGGTGCATGACGGGATAAAAATAGGACTTTTTTGTTAGAATCCACAAATGAAATATTTAATAATACTTTTTTTAGCGCTATCAACACTATTTGCAAACTCTTCAAAAGAGATTTTACTTTTGCACTCTTATAACAATGGCTTAAAATGGAGTGATGGAATAACTCAAGGTGTAAAAGAGATTTTTGATAAATATCCAGATTATGAACTCTCAATTGAGTATATGGATAGTAAAAAAATTGATACAAAAGAGTATTTAGAAACACTTACAAATCTTTATGAAAAGAAGTTCTCAAATAGAAAATATGATGTGATAATAACTGCTGATAATTATGCCTATGAGTTTGCTTTGAAAAATCACAAGAAATTATTTAATAGTTCAAATATTGTTTTTTGTGGAGTTGAAAATTTTGATAAAAGTTTTATCCCAAAAGAGTTAGAAAAGTATGTGACAGGTGTAGTTGAGTATAAACAGATTAAAAAAAATATTGAATTAATAAAAGATACCATTAAAAATCTAAATACAATTTATATTATAAGTGATGATACTTTTTCTTCCCTTGCAATTAAAGAGCAAATTTTAGATGATATAAAAGAGTTTGAAAAAGATACAAAAATCATTTTTGATAATCAAATTGATATTGATACATTAAGTGAAAAAGTAAATTCATTGCCACTAAATAGTGCAGTTTTATTTACAAGTTTATACAAAGATAAAAATGATAAATATATTACTTATTCACAAATAAGAGACTTTTTTAGCTCTTCAAAATATCCCATATTTGCTTTGAATAAAATTCATCTAGCTGAAGGTATTGTGGGTGGAGTGATGGTAAATCCAGCTGAACAAGGATTAATTGCAGCAAAAAAAACAATAGAAATAATTAATGGTAAAAAGCCAAATGAGATAGAAATTACAATTCCTAGTTCTAAATACTATTTTGATTATAAAGCTTTGAAAAAATATGGAATTGATAATTCAAAAGTTCCAATGTTATCAACTATTGTAAATGAACCAGAGAGTTTTTTTGAGAAAAATAGAAAGTTTATTGATAGTGCTTTTATTTTGATGCCACTGCTTATTTTACTGATTATTGGACTAATTGTAAATATATTTAAAAGGGTATCTTTAGAGATAAAATTAATTGAACAAAATAAGTTAGATAGGGTTTTACTAGATAATATAAGAGGTGCAATTTTTTGGAAGAGTAAAGAGAATAAACTTCTTGGTTGTAATGAATCTTTTTGTAAATTGGTAAATTTATCAAAAGATAAAATCATAGGAAAAGAGATAAATGAGATAATTCCTGAACTTTGTTCTAAAATCAATAATTATGATTATTTTATAAATGAGTTTGAAACAACAATTAAAATCAAAAATCAAACACTAAATGTATTAATCAGAAGAAAGCAATATTTTAATAAAAGAGATGAAGAAGCGGGAGTTGTAACAGTTATAAATGATATAACTGATTTTAAAAAGCTTCAAGAACAAAATAAAAAAGATGAACAGTTTATAATCCAGCGTTCAAAACTCTCTGAAATTGGGGAGATGATGACTTCAATCGCCCATCAATGGAAAGCTCCACTAATAGAAATATCAACAATAGCACAAGAACTTTTATACAAAAGAAGTAAAAAAGAGCTTTCAAAAGAGGATTCTGCTGAGTTTGTAGATGAGATAATGACACAAGTTTCATACATGACAAAAACAATAGATGATTTTAGAGATTTTATAAAACCATCTTTGAAAAAGTGCGAGTTTGAAATAAACTCTTCAATAAATGAACTTTTAAAAATCATAGAGCACAATATAAAATATAACTATATAAAAATAGATGTTTCCTATGAAAATGACCAAATATTTAAAGTATATGGTTACCCAAATGAGTTTAAACAAGCCATATTAAATATCATAAATAATGCAAAAGATTCTATTTTAAAACGAAGAGCAAACCAAAAAATAGAAGGTTTAATCTCTATAAATATTTCTGCAAAAAAGAACGATATTTGTATAGAAATTAAAGATAATGGTATTGGAATTGAGCAAAGTAAACTTGAAAAAATCTTTGAGCCATTTTTCACAAGTAAGGAAAATGGTGATGGTTTTGGGCTTTATATGGTGAAACTAATAATTGAAGATAAAATGAATGGGAAAATTGAAGCTATAAACTCTTTAGATGGAGCAAATATTTTGATAACACTAAAAGCAAAAGAAGATAAAGAATGAAAGTTTTATTACTTGAAGATAATAAAAGATTATCAAATTTGATAATTGAAGCATTAGGAGAGAAAAACTATAAAATTGATTGGTTTGAAGATGGGAAAGAGGCTTTAAAAGCCATTTACAATGGTTATGATTGTTTTATATTGGATATAAATGTTCCAGGTGTTGATGGACTAACACTTTTAAAAGAACTAAGAGATATGAATAAAACAACACCTGCAATAATAATTAGTGCAAATGTAGAGCTTGAAACCATAAAAGATGCCTATATAAAAGGGTGTGATGAGTATATAAAAAAACCTTTTTATATCTATGAGTTAGAGTTAAAACTTGATAAGTTATGTAAAAAAGATAATAGTGCCATAAAACTTCCTTTAAATTTTGTTTATGATATTGAAAAAGAGAAGTTATTTGATGATAAAAATGAAGAGATTAAGTTGGCAAAAAAAGAGATTTTAGTTTTTAATTTATTTGCAAAGAATCTTGAAAAAATAATCACTTTTGAACAAATTGAGCAATATGTTTGGGAAGGTGATTTAACTACAAATGAAAATATAAGAGCATTGATAAAGAGGCTTAGAAAAAAACTTCCAAACGATACTATAGTTTCTCAAGGTGGTATGGGATATGTTCTAAATGTTGTTAAAAAATTTTGATAGTTTATAAAACAGAAATAAAAAAGCCCTATAAATAGGGCTTTTAGTCAAAAAGAAGAATCTTATAATCTTGATTCGTATCTTCTTAACATATATAATCTTTTTAACATTTTCTTTC
>ERZ724503.1126-NODE-1126-length-12211-cov-19.324449_pt1 | contig 12211 bp, 10 predicted proteins | sample MGYA00376036_ERZ724503 | MGnify/ENA primary metagenome ERZ724503 (study PRJEB28724, sample SAMN07190885) | wastewater metagenome | isolation source: influent of sewage treatment plant in Hong Hong | place: Hong Kong | collected 2016-03-17 ...
AAATGAGACAATATGAAACTTATAAATGCAACAAATGTGGAAATGAAGTAGAAGTGCAAAATGTTGGTGGTGGGAAATTACACTGCTGTGGACAAGAAATGGAAATGATTACTGAAAATTTAACAGCTGTTAATTTGATGAAAGCATTTGCAGGAGAATCTCAAGCTAGAAATAAATATGAATTTTTTGCAAAAATTGCTTTTGATGAGGGATATCATAAAATCGCAAGATTTTTTCAAGAAGCAGCTGATAATGAAAAATATCATGCAATTGCAGAGTTCAAAGCTTATAATAAATTAGTTCATGACATAGAATTAGATTCAACTAAAAAGAATTTACAATATGCTGCTGATGGTGAAAAATATGAACATGAAGAGATGTATCCAAATTTCGAAGAAATAGCTAAACAAGAAGGATTAAAAGAGATTGCTAGGATGTTTAAAGCTATTGGTAAAGTAGAAGTTGAGCATGAAAAAGAGTATTTAGAATTAAAACAAGCTTTAATTGATGAAGGATTTTTAGAATCTGAAGAGGAAGAAGAGTGGGTTTGTGAAGTCTGTGGTCATGTGCATAGAGGTAAAAAACCACCTAAAGAGTGTCCTTTATGTAGAGTTGAAAAAGAGTATTTTAAGAAAAAAGCTAAAGATATAACTTTAGGATAAATCTAAATTAGGTAAAATTTTTTAAGTTTTACCTCTTAAAAATAATATCTTCGATAATATTACAAAAAAATTATCGGAGATACTTTTTGCTCAAATATCTACTTTTGCTCTTATTTGTTATATCTCTTGATGCAAATAGTATAAAAATAGCCTCTTACAATGTTGAGAATTTTTTTGATTTAGAAAAAAATAATAGTGAATATCAAGAATATATCCCAAATGGTTCTTCATTATGGAATCAAAGAAGCTTTGACGTAAAAATAAAAAACTTAGTAAAAGTTATTGAAGACTTAGATGCAGATATTATAGCCCTTCAAGAAATAGAAAATAGAGAATTAATTCAACTTTTACAAAAAGAACTCCCAAAATATAATTATCACTCTTTTATAAAATATTCACAATCAGCAGTAGGATTAGGGATTTTATCAAAAATAAAAATAAAAGATACAAAACATATTGATGTAAAATTCAGAACAAAATTTTATAGACCTATTCTTGAAACTACTTTTGTTTATGAAAATACTGAATTTAAAATTTTCAATAATCATTGGCCATCAAAGGCTGTTGGAGAAAGTTATAGAATTAAATATGCAAAAAGTTTACAAGATAGATTAATAAAAATAGAAAAAGATTATGATTATATTTTATTAGGTGATTTTAATTCAAATTATAATGAATTTGAAACCTTTAAAAAGAGCCAAAAGCTTAATAATACAAGGGGAATTACAGGCATAAATCAAATTTTAAATACCACTTTAGATGAAAAATATATTACTTACAATGATATATTAAAAGAAGAAAAAAAAGTTCATTATAATTTATGGTTAGATATTAGTTCAAATGAAAGATTTTCGACAAGATTTAGAGATGAAAATAATACTCCTGATAATATTTTGATTCCTTCTTCACTTTTTGATAATAAAAAACTCTCATATATTCCTAATAGTTTTACAGTATTTAAACCTGATTATTTATATAAAAACAATGAAATAATTAGGTGGAAGATGAGTGATGATAAATTTATTAAAATACATAAAGCAGAAGGATTTTCAGACCATCTTCCTATTTTTGCAAACTTTTCAATAAATAAAGAAGATAGAAATATTATAAAAGAAATAGAAGAGAATAAAGAAGAAATACATACAATTGCAGATTTATATAAAGAAGAAAAATTAACTAAACCTTTTATTCTAAATGATGTTACAGTCATCTACAAAGATAACGAAAAAGCTATTATAAAAAAACAAAATGATAGGGCGATTTACATTTACAAAAATGCAGAAGATTTGAAATTAGGATTTTCATATAACCTTCAAATAAATCAAATTAAAGATTATAATGGATTAAAAGAGATAATAAATTTTGTTATAGTCGATGAAAAAAAGCAGATTAATAATTATGAAGATTTATATTTAAATGCCAGTAAAATAGATATTTTTGATTTTAAATATCAAAATGAAGTAATAAGTAATTTAAAAGGTACTGTAAAAAATTCAAGACTTTACATAAATGAAGATAAATATATAAAACTTTACTCAAGAGATAAAGATTTTATACCTAAAAATACAGAAGAAATAACAATTTTAAACGCTCAATTAGCTCCATACAAAGGTAATATGCAAATAATTATTCACAAACAAACAGATTACAAAATAGGAAAATAATGTTAATTAAATCAATTTTTACAAATAGTTCAGGAATTTTAGTTTCAAGAATTTTAGGTTTTATAAGAGACCTTATGACTGCTTCTGTTTTAGGAGCAAACATATATTCAGATATATTTTTTGTGGCGTTTAAATTACCAAATTTATTTAGAAGTATTTTTGCAGATGGAGCTTTTTCTCAAGCATTTATTCCCTCTTATGCAAAATCAAACCATAAAATCAGATTTTCTTCAATGGTTTTTTTACAGCTTTTTGGATTTTTAATTATTTTGTCACTTTTAGTCATGACTTTTTCACATCTCGTTGCAAAAGCAATTGCTATTGGGTTTGATGAAAAAAGTATTGAATTAGCAGCACCTCTTTTTGCAATAAATTTTTTCTATTTACCAATGATTTTTATTGTTACTTTTATGGGAGCATTATTACAATACAAGAAACATTTTGCAACTAGTGCTTTTTCAACTGCACTTTTAAATCTTGCAATGATAGGTTCTTTATTACTTGCACAAAATATGGAAAAATATGAAATTACTTTTTATTTATCTTATGGAGTTTTATTTGGTGGTTTTTTACAAATTTTAGTTCACTTATATGCTGTTAAAAAGTTAAATTTATGCAAAATTTTCCATTTTAAAAAAAGTAAACCAAGAGGAGAAAATAGATTTTATAAAAATTTCTTTTCAGCAACTTTGGGTTCTTCAACTCTTCATTTATCAGCATTTATTGATACTTGGTTAGCTTCATATTTAGTTAGTGGTTCTATTTCGTATTTATATTATGCAAATAGAATTTTTCAACTTCCTCTAGCCTTGTTTGCGATTGCAACTTCGATTGCCCTATTCCCAATGGTAGCACGTGCTATAAAAAATAAAAATGAAGATATTGCTTTAAAACTTATGAAAAAATCAGCCCTAATTTTATTTGTTTTATTGTCTCTTTCTACTTTTATTGGAATAATATTTAATGATTTTATTATAAAACTTCTATTTGAAAGAGGTGAATTTACAGCACAAGATACCCAAAATACTGCATTAATACTCTGTATGTATTTAATTGGTCTTCTACCTTTTGGTTTAGCAAAAATATTTTCTCTTTGGTTATATGCAAATGAAAAACAATTTTTAACTGCGAAAATCTCAATGTATAGTTTAGCTTGTAATATAATATTTTCATTAATTTTAATAAAACCTTTTGGAGCAGCTGGACTTGCATTTGCTGGAACAATAGGAGGCTTTGTACTTTTCTTTTTAACTTTGAGAGCTTTTGGCTTTAGAAAAGTTTGGGAGATGTTTAAAAAGTAGTTTTTTCAAATCTCAGTAATTAATCTATATTTGGCTATAATCCACCCTTTATATAAAATTTTTGTTAGGATTTAAATGAAAGATTTTTTTAAACAATATGTACCTTATTATAAAAACTATAAATTAGAATTTTTTTATTCATTTATTGGAATTATTTTAGTATCTGTTTCTACTTCAGGAACAGCCTACGCAATCCAGCCTTTACTTGATGATATTTTTATAAATAAAGATCAAGAGATGCTTTATATGATGCCCTTTGTTGTAATTGCGTTATACGCAGCAAAAGGTTTTGGAAGATATATTCAAGCTTATTATATCTCATATATTGGGCAAGATATTACTAGAATTGTAAGAGATAAACTTTTTTCTCATGTTTTAACACTTGATATGGATTTTTTTCAAAAAAAACATGGAGGAGAGCTTGTAAGTAGAATTACAAATGATATAAATAGAATTCAACAAGCTGTTTCAAATAGTGTTGCTGAATTTATAAGAGAGACTTTAACTATTTTTGGTTTAATTGGACTTGTAATTTATCACTCACCTGAACTTGCATTTTATGGTTTAGTAGTTTTGCCTCTTGCTATTTATCCATTATCATTACTTGCAAAAAAGATGAAAAAATTATCTTTTAAATCTCAAGAGAGTAACTCTGATATTACATCAAGCTTAAGTGAATCATTTAATAATATTGAGATAATAAAAGCAAATTCTACAGAAAAAATAGAAGCAACAAAATTTTCAGTTCATAATATGATTTTTTTTAAATATAATATGAAAGCTGTAAAAACAAATGAATTAACTTCCCCTTTGATGGAAATTATTGGTTCTTTAGCTTTTGCTGCCGTTATTATTGTTGGTGGTTCAAAAGTAATTTCAGGAGAATTAACAACAGGAACTTTTACCTCATTTATTGCAGCACTTTTTATGCTTTATACTCCTATAAAAAAAATATCTTCTCTATATAATAAAATGCAAGATGCCCTTGCCGCAAATGAAAGAATCAATGATATTTTTGCAAAAAAAGCAACTATTATTTCAGGAGAGTTAGAGACACCAAAAGATATAAATGAAATTATTTTTAGTAATGTTGAACTAAAATATGATGATTTTACTGCTTTAAAAGATATTAATTTGGAAGCAAAAAAAGGAGAAATTATTGCTCTTGTAGGGGATAGTGGTGGTGGAAAATCATCATTAATAAATCTAATTGTAAGATTTTATGACTCAACAAAAGGTCAAATTTTATTAAATAATATTTCAATAAAGAATTTTGATATTAAATCTCTTAGAGAAAATATTTCAATTGTAACTCAAAGAGTTTATATTTTCAATGACACAATAGCTGCAAATATTGCTTATGGTTATGAAATAGATGAAATTAGAGTTTTAGAGGTTTTAAAACAAGCTCATGCCTTTGAATTTGTTCAAAATATGAAAAAAGGAATTCACACAATTCTCGACGAATTTGGAACAAACCTAAGTGGAGGTCAAAGACAAAGAATAGCAATTGCAAGAGCTTTATATAAAAATCCTAAAATATTAATTTTAGATGAAGCAACTTCTGCTTTAGATAACAAAAGTGAATCTATTATAAGCCAAGTTATTCAAGAAGTAAGTCAAAATAAAATCACTTTTATAATCGCTCATAGATTAAGTACGATTAAAAATGCAAATAAAATAGCTGTATTTAAAAATGGAAAGATTTTATCGATTGGTTCAGAAAAAGAGTTATTAAATTCTTGTAATGAGTATCAAAGATTGTATAATTCAACAAATATCTAGATATCTATTTTTCTTAAAAAATTCGTTAAAACCAATATTTAATGATTTTTGGATAAAATATTTAAATTTTTAAAAAGGAATAACTTGTTTAGCTATAACACACTAAAAAAAATCTTATTTAGATTTGAACCAGAAACTGCACATAACATGGCAGAATGTGGACTTAGAGTATTGGGAAAATGTAGAATTGCAAAAGCCTATATGCAAAAGAAAAACTACATTTTAAATCCAAGACTAACCCAAGAAGTTTTTGGTGTAAAATTTGCTAATCCAGTTGGACTGGCAGCTGGCTTTGATAAAAATGCAACAATGATTAAAGCTATGCAATCTTTGGGATTTGGTTTTACAGAAATTGGTACAATGACTCCAAAACCTCAAGATGGAAATCCAAAGCCTAGAATGTTTAGATATCCTGAGCAAAAATCAGTTCAAAATGCAATGGGTTTCAACAACAAAGGTGCACATGAAGTTTTAAAAAATTTGAAAAAAGTTTATCCATTTGAAATTCCAATTGGTACAAATATCGGAAAAAATAAAACAACTCCAGAAGAATTTGCATTAAATGATTATAAAAGTTTAATCAAAAAATTTGAAGCAAGTAGTGATTATTTAGTAATAAATATTTCAAGCCCAAATACTCCAAATTTAAGAGATTTACAAAACGAAAAGTTTATTACTGAACTTTTCACTATGGCAAAAGAGTTAACATCTAAGCCTATTTTATTAAAAATTGCTCCTGATATGGAATCAACTGTTGCTATTAATTTATGTAAAAGTGCTGTAAATGCGGGTGCAGATGGAATAATTGCTACAAATACCACTATTGATTATAGTCTAGTTCCAAATTGTCAAAATTTTGGCGGTTTAAGTGGCGCTTGTTTAACTCAAAAATCAGCAAATCTTTTCAAAGAAATTGCTACTGAATTATTTGGAAAAACTGTTTTAATCTCTGTTGGTGGAATTTCAAGTGGTAAAGAAGCTTATGAAAGAATAAGAAATGGAGCAAGTTTAGTTCAAGCATATTCTGGTCTTATTTTTGAAGGTCCATCAATGGTAAGAAAAATAAATGAAGAAATTTTAGAACTTTTAGAAAAAGATGGATATTCAAATATAACAGAAGCTGTTGGGGCTAATTTAAAATAAAAGAGGAAAAATGACGAATAGTATAAACTTAAATAAATTATTAAAAATATTTGCTATTCAATTTTCAATATTAATAATGATTTCAGGAGAATCAATGGCGAGTAATTTACCAAAATATCATACAAAAACTTTAGAAAATGGATTACAAATAGTTGCAATTCCTATGAAAAATGGTTCAGGTGTAATTTCGACTGATGTTTTTTATAAAGTTGGAAGTAGAGATGAAAAAATGGGTAAAAGTGGAATTGCTCATATGTTAGAACATCTAAATTTTAAATCTACAAAAAATTTAGAAGCTGGTCAATTTGATGAGATTGTAAAAGGATTTGGAGGAGTTAATAATGCTTCCACCTCATTTGACTACACACACTATTATATTAAATCAGCTTCAAAAAACATGGATAAATCTTTAGAATTATTTGCTGATTTAATGGAAAATCTTACACTCAAAGATGAAGAGTTCCAACCAGAACGGGATGTTGTGGCAGAAGAAAGACGTTGGAGAACAGATAATAATCCAATGGGATATCTACAATTTAGACTATTTAATAATGCATATATCTATCATCCATACCATTGGACTCCAATTGGATTTATGAATGATATTCAAAATTGGTCAATTGAAGATATAAAAGATTTTCATAGTACTTACTATCAACCAAAAAATGCAATAGTTGTAGTTGCTGGTGATATTAGTCAAGATGAAGTTTTCACTTTAGTTGAAAAACATTTTAAGAATATAAAAAACTCGAAAGAAATTCCATCAAAAGTTCATATGGTTGAGCCTACTCAAGATGGAGAAAAAAGAGTTGTAATAAATAGAGAATCAGCTGTTCAAATGATCGCTATTACATATCATATACCTAATTTTGAGCATGAAGACCAAGTTGCTTTAAGTGCTTTAAGTGAACTTTTAAGTAGTGGGAAAAGTTCTATTTTACAAAAAAAATTAGTTGATGAAAAAAGATTGGTAAATACAATATATGCTTACAACATGGAACTTAAGGATCCAGGAATTTTCATGTTTATGGCTGTTGCAAATGAAGGAATTGATGCTAAAGAAATTGAAAAAGAAATTTTAGATACAATTGCACAAATCAAAAAAGGTGAATTCTCTCAAAAAGATATTGATAAAATAAAAATCAATACAAGAGCTGATTTTATTTTTTCATTAGAAAGCTCAACAGAAGTAGCTTCTCTATATGGTTCTTTTTTAGTTAGAGATAATATTAAACCTCTTTTAGATTATGAAAAGAATGTAGAAAAATTAAAAAAAGAAGATTTAATTAATGTTGCAAATAAATATCTTATTAAAAGCAACTCTACAACTGTGATTTTAAAAGAAGAAGTAAAATAATGACTTACCAGGTAAGTAAAACAAATTTTGGTGAAAAACCAGAATTTGAATATCCAAAACCACTTTTTTTACAAGAGATAGGAGAAGATGGTTTAAAAAAACTATTTAGCGATTTTTATGATTTGATTGTTGATAGTGATATAGGAAACTTTTTCCCTCAAGATGAGGAAAAGTTAGAAAAAATAAAAGCTCATAATGTAAAGTTTTTTATTGAAGCTTGTGGAGGAGAAAAACAATATTCAAAAGCTGTAGGGCATTTTGATATGTTAAAAACTCACGAACAATTTTCAATTACCCAAAAAGCAAGACGTGAATGGCTTGGATGCATGGAAGAAGTTTTAAAGAAAATTAATATTTCACCTAAAGCCAAACAAAGTTTTTGGGATTTTTTAGAAAAATTTTCAAAACACACGGTAAATGTTGATGAAAGATTAGAATTAGAAGATTTAGTAGTAAATAAAGGATAGAAAGAGATATGGAAATTATTACTGGTTCAATGACCGCACTTATAACACCATTTAAAAATGGGAAAGTTGATTTAGTTAAATATGAGTCTTTAATCAAAAGACAAATTGCTCAAGGTATTAATGCTGTAGTTCCTGTTGGAACAACGGGCGAGAGTGCAACACTTTCATTCAATGAACATAAAGAATGTATTGAAGTTGCAGTGGCAGCATGTAAAGGAACGAATACAAAAGTAATGGCTGGAGCTGGTTCAAATGCTACACATGAGGCCTGTGATTTAGCGAAACATGCTCAAGATGTTGGAGCAGATGCAATTTTATCTATAACTCCATACTATAATAAACCAACTCAAGAAGGTCTATATCAACACTATAAAGCTATTGCTAATTCTGTTGAAATTCCATTTATGATGTACAATGTTCCTGGACGTACTGGTGTTGATTTAGATGCAAATACTACTATTAGACTTTTTGATGATATTAAAAATATCTATGGGGTAAAAGAAGCAACAGGTTCGCTAGAACGAGCAATTTGTCTGTTATCTCAAAGAAAAGATTTTGTTGTAGTTTCAGGAGACGATGCAATTGATTTTCCAATGCTTGCAAATGGAGCAAAAGGAATAATTTCAGTAACTGCAAATTTACTTCCTAATTTAAAATCACAGTTAGTGAATAGTGTTTTTAAAGGCGATTTAGAAAAAGCTAGACAAATAAATGAAGATCTATATTCCTTAAATTCTGTATTATTCTGTGAAAGTAATCCAATTCCAATTAAAGCTGCTATGTATTTGGCTGGTTTACTTGATACTCTAGAATATAGGCTTCCATTAACTGCTCCAAGTATGGAAACAATGAAAAAATTAGAAAAAACTTTAGAAAAATATGAGGTAATAAAATAATGAGTAATAATATGCAAGGTAAAACTTTAGTAATTTCAGGTGGTACAAAAGGTATCGGAAAAGAGTGTGTCTATAAATTTGCAAGTAATGGTGTAAATGTTGCATTCACATACAATTCAAATGGTGAAGTAGCACAAGAAATCTGTAAAGATGTTGAATCTAAATTTGGTGTAAAATGCAAAGCTTACCCATTTAATATTTTAGAACCTGAAAAATATAGTGAACTTTTTGAAGAGATAGATAAAGATTTTGATAGAGTAGATTTCTTTATCTCAAATGCTATGATTTATGGACGAGCTGTTGTAGGTGGTTATGGTAAATTTATGAAATTAAAACCAAGAGGATTAAACAATATTTATACTGCAACTGTAAATGCTTTTGTTTGTGGAGCACAACAAGCAGCAAAAAGAATGCAAAAAGTTGGAGGAGGAGCTATTGTATCTCTATCTTCAACTGGAAATTTGGTATATATTGAAAACTATGCGGGTCATGGAACAAATAAAGCTGCTGTAGAAGCAATGGTTAGATATGCAGCAAATGAACTTGGTGAATTTGGAATTAGAGTAAATGCAGTTTCAGGTGGTCCAATTGATACTGATGCATTAAAAGCATTTACAAACTATGAAGAGGTAAAAGCAAAAACAGCGGAATACTCTCCATTAAATAGAATTGGTCAACCTGAAGATTTAGCACAATCTTGTTATTTCTTATGTACAAGTGATGCTTCTTGGATTACTGGTCATACATTAATTGTTGATGGTGGGACAACTTTTAGATAATGTCAAAAGCACTTAATCTTCCAAATCTTCTGGCACTTTTTAGAATAGCATTAGCTCCGCTAATGCTATGGTTTTTTATAGATAGAAACAATCCTATTTTTTCTTCATGGCATCCGTCTTGGTTTGATTATTTTGCAGGTCTTATTTTTGTAGTTGCTTCTATTACTGATTTTTTTGATGGATTTATTGCAAGAAGCTGGAATCAAATGACAAAATTAGGTGGAATTCTTGACCCACTTGCAGATAAAATGCTTGTATTAGCAGGATTTATAGGTTTAATTGTAATAAATAGAGCTTCAGCTTGGGCTGTATTTTTGGTCCTTTCAAGAGAATTTTTCATAACAGGTCTAAGAGTTGTAGCTGTTAGTGAAGGTAAAGATGTAGCTTCAACAATGGCAGGAAAAATAAAAACTGTTGTTCAAATGATTGCTATTGGATTTTTAACAATGAGTTGGCCTTTTGCAACTGAACTTTTATGGTTAGCTGTTATTTTAACAATATATTCAGGATATGAATATACAAGAGATTATTTTAAAAATTAAAGGTTTTTCTTGGGTACTATTACTTTTTTACTTGTTTTATCATTTTTAGTTTTTTTTCATGAATTAGGGCACTTCTTGGCTGCTCGTTATTTTGGTATAAAAGTTCATGTATTTTCAATTGGTTTTGGTAAACGATTATTTTCAAAGGAGTGGATGGGAACTACTTGGCAATTTGCACTAATTCCACTTGGCGGATATGTTCAAATGAAAGGACAAGATGATAAAAAACCATCTTTAAAAGAAGAAGGAGATGATTCTTATAATACAAAAAAACCTCATCAAAGAATTATTATTTTATTTGCAGGTCCTTTTGCAAACTTTATTTTAGCTGCTGTTTTATACTTTACTATAGCTATGATGGGTGCAACTACTTGGGCTTCTCAAATTGGAACAGTTCAAGAAAACTCACCTGCATTTCATGCGGGAATTCTTCCAAATGATGAAATTTTAAGAATCAATGATACAGAAATAAAATCTTGGGATGAGATAGGAAAAACTATCATTAGTACAGATGGGGCTTTAAAGTTTTTCATTAAAAGAAATGGTGAAATTATTGCAAAAACAATAAATCCACATATTGCTGATAGTGAAAATATGTTTAAAGAAAAAATCAAAAAAAGAATGATAGGGATTTCACCATCAGGAAAAATAATTACATTAGAATTAAGCTTCTCTCAAGCCTTAGTTTATGCCTACGAAAAAACAATTTTTGCTTCTACTATGATTTTTCAAGGTATTCAAAAACTAATTCAAGGTGCAATTCCTAGTAGTGAAGTGGGTGGTGTAATCTCTATTGGAAAAGTAATTTCAGATGCGAGTGAAAGTTCAATTATTGCTTTATTTGCAATAACAGCTTTAATATCTGTAAACCTAGGAGTTTTAAACCTTCTTCCTATTCCTGCACTTGATGGTGGACATATTATGTTTAACTTGTATGAAATGATAACAAGAAGAAAACCAAGTGACCAAATATTTATGTTTTTAACTATTATGGGTTGGGTAATTTTGGGAAGTTTAATGCTTCTTGGAATTTATAATGATATTAATAGAATATTTTTAAATAACTAAAAAGAGAAATTATGAATAAACGAATAGCAACTAAAAATTTAGACCAGCTTATTACTAAAGTCGAGGGTGCAAGACTTCGAATTTCAGAGCATCATATTGTAAAAATCATAGGAATTTCAAAATACTCAACTTCTACTGATGTAAAAACTTTATACGAAGTAGGTCAGCGAGCATTTGGAGAAAATAAAGTTCAAGATTTAAAACAAAAAATGGAAGAACTTGAAGAATTACCTTTAGAATGGCATTTTGTAGGAACTTTACAAAAAAATAAAATAAATAATCTAATTGATTTAAATCCAACTTTAATTCATTCTTTAGATTCTTTAGATTTAGCATTAGAACTAAACAAAAAACTTCAAGCTAAAAACAAAAAACTATCTGCCCTACTTCAAATAAATTCAGCTTATGAGGATACAAAATCTGGTGTAATGCCTGAAGTTGCAGTTGAAGTTTATAAACAAATTATTAAGCTTTGTCCAAATATTATTTTAAAAGGTGTTATGAGTATTGGTGCTCATGTAGAAGATGAAAAAATCATCAAAGAATC
>ERZ724503.1130-NODE-1130-length-12206-cov-19.301210_pt1 | contig 12206 bp, 10 predicted proteins | sample MGYA00376036_ERZ724503 | MGnify/ENA primary metagenome ERZ724503 (study PRJEB28724, sample SAMN07190885) | wastewater metagenome | isolation source: influent of sewage treatment plant in Hong Hong | place: Hong Kong | collected 2016-03-17 ...
TTACCTAAAGATGCTTGCATACCACCTTGAGCAGCAGCAGAGTGTGATCTTTTAACAGGAACTAATGATAAAACTATTGTATTTAACCCTTTTTTTTGTGCAGCAACGGCAGCTCTTAAACCTGCAAGACCACCACCAATAACTAATGCATCACAGTAATTAATTTTCATTATGCGATTCCTCCAACAATTTTAGTTTTTAAATCATAATTCATAATTTGTGCAGATGGTTTAAATGAGTCTCTAGGAATATTATTTTTAGAGTTTTCGTAACCAATTTTCATATATGCTGCAAGCGAAGCAAATCCTAAAACTAAGAAGAACACAGTTAATGCCCATTTTAATTTTTTAAGAGTTTTTCTAGTTTCTCTTGGATTCTCACCGTCAAACCATCCCCATTTTACACTAAGTCTGTATAAACCTATTGTTCCGTGGAATTCAACTGCTAATAAAAGTAAAATATAAAGAGGCCACATATATTCTTCCCAAACTCTAGCAGAACTTTCGTATGGTCCAATTTGATCTGGATGAGTCATAATTACATATAGATGCACTGAACCTAAGAAGAACATTGCAAAACCTGTAAATGCTTGCGTAAACCAAAGTTTTGTATCATCATGTCCCATACTTTTTGAGTGAGCTTTCATTACTTGGTATTGCTTAAAGTTACCTGGTAATTTTCTCATCCCTAAAGCAGCATGAACTATAAAAATAACAAAAATAACAAGAGCAGCAATAGATACTAAAAGTGGATTTCCACCTTCAAATATAAAACTACCTTCTAGTAATTTTGTAACTTGGTACATAAAATCATTTGACACTAAAATTGATGCAACAAGCATCATATGTGCCCACATAAATAAAGCTAGAAAACCACCTGTAAAACTTTGAACAAAGTCTAGTTTAGCTGGAAGTCTGCTTTTTTTCCCTTCTGTTGTTTTTCCTAAATAACCCTCTATTAGGTCACTCATTTGCTATCCTTTCTTGCGATTTTAGATTTCACAAAATCATAGCAAAATTATAGTTTAAAGTTTCTTCAATGGGTTGGAGTTTATTTACTTTTTGTTAATATATAGTGGTAGAAAAGTTACACTTAATCCCCAAGTGGGGATTTTTGGTATATAGAGAAATTTTTGTTTGTTTCTTTTCTAAACAATTAGTTTAGAGATAGTGACTCAATAGCTATATTTGTAAGATGAGTAATTGTATCTATACTAAATGTTGGGATAAAGAAAATGACAGCACTTCCAATCCCTCCAATAATAGTTGCAATTGCTACAAATGCTATTGCATAATTTGATACACTTTTTTCATTAAAGTTTTGTGATTCACATTCTTCTTTTAAATCATAAAAATACATTGCTGCAATTAATCTAAAATAATAATAAATAGAAACGATAGTTGCAAGAATTGCTAAAATAGAAATTAGTACATAACCTGCTTTAATTGTTTCTGTAAATACATAAAGTTTTCCAATAAATCCTATAGTTCCAGGAATTCCAGCAAGAGAAAGTAGAAATATTGTAAGCATTAGAGCATAAAAAGGTCTTTGTTTCCCTAGCCCATTGAAGTCACTAAATGTAACCCTAATTACTGATTTTGAATTAATTTGAGATACCAATCCGAAAGAGCCTAGAGCAGCCAACATATATGCTAGTAAATAAAACATAATTGAATAAGATATGTCTATATTTGCTATTTGAGCATTTTCATAAGTTAATGCTACAAAAGCCATTAGGATATATCCTGTATGAACTATTGAAGATGCAGCAAGCATTCTTTTTACTTTTTCTTGAGTAAGTGCAAGCCAAGTTCCTATAACTAGGGTTATTAGAACTACAATAGTTAATAAACTATCCCAGAAATCAAAAATAGGTGCTATTGTATCAAGAATTAATCTAAGGAAAAATGCAAAAATAGAAATTTTAAATGTTGAAGCCATAAATGCAGTTACGATCATTGGTGCACCTTGATAAACATCTAGCAACCATGATTGGAAAGGAAATGCTGAAATTTTGAAAAGGAAAGTAAATAAGATTAGAGTTAAACCAATATAAACTAAAACTAAATCATTTACGCTAGCTACATCAATATAAGCTTTTATGTCTGCAAAATTAGTTGATACTACACTTCCATAAACTAAAACTAAACCTAAAAGGAAGAAAGCTCCAACAAAAGCACCTAAAACAAGATATTTAAATAAAGCTTCTATTCTTTTTGAATTATCTTGATTGAATCCAACCATTATATAAACTGCAAAAGATGCAATTTCTAAAGCAATAAATGCAGTAATAAGTTCATTTGCTTGAGTCAAAATCATCATTCCAAACAAAGAAAATAAGATTAAGCTGAAGAATTCACCTTTGAAATAATCTCTATTTCTAAAATAGCTCTCACCAATTAGAACAGTTAAAAGAGTTCCAAAAATAAGCATCGTATTAAAGAAATTTGAGAATGTATCAAACGTAAGAACATTATGTAAAAAACTATCATAAGGCTGTACAGAGTAGCTATTATTTATATTTATTAATGAAAATATAAGAGCTATAATCAAAAATACTGATGTTGCAACAATATTAGTTTTTGTAGAAACTTTTTCATACATGCTTAAAAGCATTAGTACTAATGCCCCAACTAAAATTGTAAGAGTTGGTAATACTAAAATAAATTGATTCATTTTGTTGCTCCAATTTGAAAAATGTCTTGTAAATATGAGTTTACAGTTGGCTCATAGATATTTGTAAAAATATCTGGAAAAAATCCCATAACAAATATTAAAATTATCCATGGAGCTAAAGCTAAAATTTCTTTTATTTTTAAATCTTTCATTTTTAATTCACCAAGAGACTCATCTCTGTCTTGTAAAATTGCTCTTTGGAACATCCAAAGCATATATGATGCGCCTATAATAACTGATAAAGCTGCAATAATTCCAAGGTATATGTTAAATTGAAATACTCCAAATATAATTAAGAATTCAGATACAAATCCACTTGTTCCAGGAAGTCCAACATTTGAAAATAGCATAATTGCAAAAATAAAAGTTAGAATTGGCGCTTTTTTAGCAATTCCACCTAAATCTTTAATTTTTTTAGTTCCAGTTTGATCTTGAATATTTCCAACTAGTAAAAACAGAGCGCCTGTTGCAATTGCGTGAGCCATTATTAAATACAAAGCACCATTTATACCATAAGTAGTCAATGAAAATACACCAGCTGCAATAAAGCTTAAGTGAGATGCAGACGAGTATGCGAACATTCTTTTTATATCTTCTTGAGTTAATGCAGCAACTCCAAAATATACCATCCCAAAAATACCAATAGCAACTAAATAAGTAGAATATAGTTCTACTTCAGCTGGGAATATTGGAATCAAAAATCTAATTACTGCATAAATTCCGAGTTTTGCCATAATAGAAGATAGAATAAAAACAGCACCTGTTGGAGCATTTTTATATGTTGCCATAATCCAAGTATGAACAGGAAATAATGGAATTTTTATTGCAAAAGCAAATAAAAATGCTAAAAATAACCAAGTTTTTGTAGAAGCATCTAATGATGATATTTTTGCTAATTCATTATATGCAAATGACCAAGTTCCAAATTCATTGAAATAGCTCATTCCTAAATAAAAAATTGCAAGTAACATAAACAATGAACCAGCCATTGTATAAATAGTTACTTTTAAAGTTGTAGCAACTTTATCACCACTTCCATACATTCCAATCATTAAGAATATAGGAATTAGCATAAGCTCCCAGAAGAAATAGAATAGAACTATGTCTAAAGATAATAAAGCTCCTGTAACTCCTGTTTGAACTAAAAGCATATTTATAAAATATGATTTATTGTCTTTTTCCCAAAGAAGTACATAAGATGAAGGAATTAAAATTGCTATCATCATTAAAATTGTTAATGAAAATCCATCTAGACCTAAATAGTAATTAATACCATAGTTTTCTATCCAAGGAACATTTACAACAAATTGCATAGAAGAGTTAGCTTCATAATCCATAAATAGTTTTAAAGCTAAAGCTAAAACAAAAGTTGTTGTAATAAAAGAGATATTTCTAACAGTTTTAACCTCTTTTGTTGCAAACATTAGGCAAAAAGCCACAATAGCTGGTAAAAAAATAATAAATGAAAGTATTACTTGATTCATATTACAATCCTAACGAAATATATAGGTAAATAAATGCAAAAGTCATACCTAAAAGCATGAAAACTGCATAAAATCTTACATTTGCATTTTGAAGAGTTGCAACTCTTTTACCTACGTTTAAAAATCCAGTTGATACTCTCATGATTGTATCATCAATAATCTTATCATCAATAACTTTGTCAAATAATTTTGAAAGACCTTTTAGACCTTTTACAAATATAAAGTCATAAAGTTCATCAACATAAAGTTTTCTTCCAACAAAACCAACTTCAAGTTCTGGTTTTTCTAAATCAAAGTTTGCATATTTTTTATACGCAACAAAAATTCCTAAAGAAGCAACAAGTATTGAAAGAGCCATCAATATATACTCAGTTTCATGAGATATTGTAATTGATTTAGAATTTAAGCTCCCAAGGAAAGAATCAACCATATGACTTCCACCAAAAATTGTTGGGAAATTTAAGAATCCTGCCCCAATAGCTCCAATAGCTAGAATCAAAAGAGGGATAGTAATTGTTTTACTTGTGTAAACGTATTCTTTTTTATGATGATTTGGAGTAACAAATACAACAAAATACAATCTAAACATATAAAATGCAGTTAAAAATGCAGTAAATAATGCAATTGCGTATATTAAATAATGTCCTTCTTGAAATGCTACTGTTAAAATTGCATCTTTTGAAAAGAATCCTGAAAATGGAGGAATTCCTGAAATAGCAATAACCCCTATTAAAAAAGTAGTTGAAATAATAGGAAGACTTGCTCTATGTTTTGCAATGTTAAAAATATTTTGCTCATGATGAAGTGCTAAAATCACTCCTCCAGCACCCATAAATAGCATAGCTTTGAAGAATGCATGAGTGAAAACATGGAATAGCCCAGTAGAATAAAAACCTAGTCCCACAGCTATAAACATATATCCAAGTTGACTCATAGTTGAATAAGCAAGAATTTTTTTGATATCTGTTTGTCTTGTAGCAATAATTGCTGCAAGTAAAGCAGAAAAAGCTCCAATATAAGCTATAAATGTTCCAACTTCTTCTATTCCACTATACAAAAAATGAAATCTAGCAACCATATAAACACCTGCAGTAACCATTGTAGCCGCGTGAATTAGTGCTGAAATTGGTGTTGGTCCTGCCATTGCATCAGGAAGCCAAGTGTAAAGTGGAATTTGTGCTGATTTTCCCATAGCTCCAACAAAAAGTAAGAAACCAGCTAAAAGAAGCCAACCATTTGTTGTATTTCCTAAATTTGCTTCTATTGAACTAAAAGATAAATCAACTTGTCCTAAAGCAAAAAATAGCGTCGCAATTCCTAATAAGAAACCAAAATCTCCAACTCTATTTACAATGAATGCTTTGTTTGCTGCAAGTACATTGTTTTTATCACCATAATAAAATTTAATTAAAAGGTATGAACAAACTCCAACACCTTCCCAACCAATAAATAAAATTACTGGATTATCAGCTAAAACTAAAATTAGCATTGAAGCTAAGAAAAGATTAAAATAAGCAAAGAATTTACCAAATCCTTCATCATCTTTCATATAACCAACAGCATATATATGAATCAGCCAACCAACAAAAGTTACAAACATTGACATAAAAATAGCCAAATTATCACCCAAAAATGCCATATCAACATTTAAGCTTGATATATTTAACCAAGTAAAAATATGTTGTTTAAATATTATTTTTTCTTCTATCATTCTTAGGAATAATGAAAGTGTGATTAAAAAAGATATTAAAGGAGTTAGTGTTCCTATAATTGCAAAAGGTAATTCACCAATATTTCTTTTTTTAATATTATAAAAATATAAAGCACCATTTAAAATTGCTCCAATTAATGGAGATAAAATTATCCAAATTAATAAATTTGTACTCATTCTTTCTCTCCTTGAGCAAGAGATGTAAATAAATCTGTATCTAAAGATTTTTTAGATCTATATAATAGAATAATTACAGATAAAAATATTGCAGCTTCAGCAGCAGCAATAGATATTACAATTATAGATATAATTTGTGGATCTATATTAAAATGGTATCTAGCAAATGTTACTAAAAATAGATTTATACCATTTAGCATCATTTCAATTGACATATAAATTACAAAGATATTTTTTCTTGCAATTACTCCTATTGCTCCAATACTAAAAAGCATCATCGAAACAAAGGCATAAGAAGTAAGTGATATCATTTTTTAATCCTCCTTATCTATAATTTTAGTTTTTCTTTTTTTAGCAAGTACAACTGAACCAACAAGTGCTATTAAGAGAAGAATTGATATTAACTCAACTGCAACAATCCAGTTATCATACAAAGTTATTCCTAGAGGTTTCAAATCACCAAAATTCGTATCTAATGTTGACATATCTTTTTCGGGCAAAAGAGAAACAGCTTTTAAAACTAAAATATTCAATGGAAGCATAATAATTGCACCAATAATAATTAATCTATATTTATTTGGTTCATTCGGAAGGTCTTCTTCATTTATATTTAAGAACATTAAAATAAATAAAATTAGAGTCATAATAGCTCCAGCATAAACTATTATTTGTATCAAAAATAAGAAAGTTGCATTTAAAAGGGCAAACATTCCAGCTATACTTAACATAGATATTAAAACACCTAAAGCACTAAACATAGGATTTTTATAAACTATCATTGCTATTGCGCCACTTATTGCAAAAAAAGCAAGAGCTAAAAAAATAATATTTGCAATCATTCAAAATCCTTTGATCTTTCATTTTTCATTAGAGCTTTTTTGTCTAATAGAAACTCTTCTCTACTTGAAGCTGTAAATGAAAAAATTCCTGTATCCATTCGTATTGCATCACACGGACAAGCTTCAACACAATATCCACAGAATACACACTCTAAAAGATCAATTTTAAACTCTTTTGGTCTTTTTTCATCAACTCCATCAAATCTCTCTTCTGCTTCAATAAATATACACTCAGCAGGACAAGCAGTTGCGCACATAAAACAAGCAACACACTTTTCAGTTCCATCATCATGCTTTGTAAGTCTATGAACTCCTCTATATCTTTCTGTTATATCCGTTGGTTGAACTTCTGGATACTGTAAAGTATTAACATTCTCAACATCTTTTAAATTTTTAAAGAAGTGTTTAAAAGTTGTTTTCATACCTCCAGCTATTGCTGGAAGATATAATTTATCTTTAAATGAATTCCCATATCTTGGTACTACTTTTATTGCCATATTAACTTCCTTTTACAACTATAAATATTGCAGTTACAACAATATTTAACAATGCTAATGGAATTAAAACTTTCCATCCTAACATTTGAAGTTGGTCATATCTAAATCTTAAAACTGTCCATCTAACCCACATAAATACAAACGCCATCATAAAAAACTTAATTAAAAAAGTTCCTATTTGTAAAGCTGCAGTTACTATATTAACTCCATTTTCTCCTAAACCTGTTACTAAAAATGAAATTAGTAAAGCAGAAACTCCAATACCTAAAAGCCAAAAAGTAGTAACTAAAATTTTTGTCTCTTTTTCTCTACTTGTATTTTGTCCAATAGCTTTGTTGTTTTTCTTAATCCAACTAGTAAAAATATAAATTAAAATAGGCAAAGTTATCACAATTGCTAAAATTACATAATTTATATTTGCTTGAATAGTTGCTGTATCCATCCATGGTATTTGATAACCACCAAAAAATAAAGTTACAATAATTGCACTTGATGCACTCATTGCTGCATATTCACCAACTTGGAAAAGTCCAAATTTCATAGCACTATATTCAGTATGATAACCAGCAACAATTTCACTTTCACCTTCAGCTAAGTCAAATGGAGCTCTATTTGTCTCTGCAAATGCACAAACTATAAAAATAATTGCTGCAATTGGTTGAATAAATACTCCCCACATAGGAATAATCCCAAAATATGTTCCAGCTTGAGCATTTACCATATCTGTTAAATGAATTGAACCATAAGAGATAATCATAGAAATAATTGCCAATCCCATTGCAACTTCATATGAAATAACTTGAGCTGAAGCTCTTATTGAACCTAAAAGACCATATTTACTTCCAGATGAATAACCACCTAAAATAATTCCATAAACACTAAGCCCTGCAAAAGCCACAAACCACATAATTCCTAAATGGTTTGGAATTGCTTGCATTGTGTGTGAAGTTCCATCGTAAACAAAAACATCTCCATAAGGAATAACTGCAAAAGTTAAGAAAGAACAGAAAAATACAATAACTGGAGCTATTGTGAAGAAAAACTTATTTTTAATATGAGAAGGAACAAAATCCTCTTTAAAAATAAGTTTTAACATATCAGCAATACTTTGAATTAGTCCACCAAGTCTAAATACACCAATATTACATCTATTTGGACCGCTTCTATCCTGAATAAAACCAGCTATTCTTCTCTCCCACCAAACCCAAAGTGGAGTTAGACCAACAGCTAAGATAACAGATAGTGCAATATTTACTATAATTATAACTGTATTGCTCATATAGTTCCTTTTTCAATCATAGATTTAATATCTTCAATTATTGTTGTAATTGTAGGCATTGGATTGTTTTTTTCCATTTTTGAAACAACTTTTTGTTTAATTCCATCACAATTTATATAAGAACCACTTTTTTCATAAAAAGATGCCACAGGAACAGCAATATTAGAGTTTCCAATAGTTAAACAATGATGTGAGAACAAAGATATAACTTTTTTATTTTCAAGTAATTTTAAGTTGTCTTCAAAATAACTGTTTTCAACAACAAAAACAGTTTTTGCTTCATTTAAAGATTTTTCAAAAAACTCTTTAGTTTCATCTATCCCAATTTCTTTAAATGATGCTCTATTTGCATTTCTATCTGATTTTTTTAACCAATCATCGGCAAAAGAATCATCATAAGTATTTGGAGAGTATCCACTTAATTTTATATTTAATTTATTAGCTAATGCTTTTGTATTTATCATCTCTTCATAAGATAAGTTAGGGCTTAGAAGCATTAATATATTTTGTGAAGATGATAATTCTTTAAAGATATTAATAATAGCGTTAGAAAGAGTTGACTCATTTTTTTCTATTAAGGCAGTTTCGAATCTATTTGTTGATTCATTATGGTGTGATAATCTTCCATAATCACATATAAACCAACCATTTACTGCTTTATTCGTTCTTGGTCTGAATCTGTAAATCATATCATCTTTGTATTTTTCTTTTCTATGATCTACGCTTATGTTACATCCTTTTGAACAACCATTACAAATAGCTTCAAAGCTTTGTAAAAACCAAACTCTTTGTTTAAATCTAAAATCTTTACTTGTTAATGCTCCAACAGGACATAAATCAACAACATTCATTGCGTATGGGTTATCTAAAGGACGTCCAGGAAATGTCCCAATCACAGAGTGATCTGTTCTATCTATAACTCCTAGTTCTGCCGTTTTTGTAATATCTTTACAAAATCTTACACATCTAAGACATAAAACACATCTCTCTTGATCCAACATTACATTTGAACCTAAATCAACTCTTTTTCTTGCATGATTTTTATCATCAAGATTTACTCTTGAAGCATAGAAACCAGATTCCATATAGTAATCTTGTAGTTTACACTCACCAGCTTGATCACATGTAGGACAGTCTATTGGGTGATTTATAAGTTCAAGTTCTAAAATATCTTTTCTAACACTCTCTATTTTTTCACCTTTTGTTCTTACAATCATTCCATCTTTTATAGGTGTATCACATGCAATTTGAGGTCTTTTTTGCCCCTCTATTTCAACCATACACATTCTACAATTTCCATCTTTTCCCAACGCTTGATGATAACAAAAGTGAGGGATATGGATTTTTTCATCCAATAGTTTATCAATTAACAAGCTACCTTTGGTAGCTTGAAATTGAACTCCATTAATTGTTATACTAACTTGATCAGCCATAAATTCATATCCCCTTATTTTTTATTTACCTGTATATAATTGTCTAGGTCTAGCAATTTTATGTTTTGGATCTCTTTTAAACTCTGCCCATTGAGCAATCCATCCTGGAGTTCTTCCTATAACGAAAATCGGTGTAAACATCTCTACTGGAATTTTAAGCGCTGTTAAAATTACTCCTGAATAGAAATCAATATTTGGATATAGACCTCTTTCTTTAAAATAATCATCACTTAAAGCTGCTTCTTCAACTGCTTTTGCAATATCAAGAAGTTTAGAATCTAAGTTTAATTTCTCTCTTAATTGATCTTGTAAACCTTTTAATGTTTCAGCTCTAGGGTCTCTGTTTTTATAAACTCTATGTCCGAATCCCATTAATCTAAATGGATCATTTTTGTCTTTAGCTTTTGCTATAAAGCTAGGAACATTTTTTACATCACCAATCATTCTTAACTGATCCATAACTTTTTCATTTGCTCCACCATGAGCTGCACCCCAAAGTGCTGAAATACCAGAAGCTATTGCAACATATGGGTGAGCTTCAGTTGATCCAACATTTCTAACTGTTGTTGTAGAAGCATTTTGTTCGTGGTCTGCATGAAGAGTTAAAATAGCATCAAGAGCATCAACTTCAATTTGACTAATTTCTTGATTTGAACCATCAGCTAAATGTTTCATTTTTCCACCTGGATATGCTCTTAACATATATAAGAAGTTTTCAGTGAAATATCTATCTACATCTGGATAAATAAGTGGAGTACCTATTGAATTTCTATATGCCATAGCAGCAATTGTAGGCATTTTTGCAAGAATTCTATTTTGCATAGTTTTGAATTCTTCTTCATCTTCTAAGTGTAAGTGGTCTTTATAGTATGCTGAAAGTGCCATAGTTGCAGCTCCCATAGTTGCCATTGGATGTGCTCTATCTGGTAATGCATCAAAAAGTCTGATAATTCCCTCATCAACAAAAGATCTATGTCTAATTTCTAAGTCAAGAGCTTTTGAAACTTTAGCATTTGGTAGTTCACCATTCATTAATAAGTAAGAAACATCTAAAAAAGAGTGTTTTCCAGCTAAATCAGCTATATCAATACCTCTATATTTTAGTTCAGAATTTTCACCATCAATAAAAGTTATTTTTGATTCACAAGCAGCTGTTGAAGTGTACCCAGGGTCAAAAGTAAACATTCCTGAATCTTTATAGAAAGTTGATATATCAACAACGCTAGGTCCTCTTGTTCCATCTATAATATTATATTCATAAGTTTTACCGCTTCTATTGTCTGTAAAAGTCATTGTATTTTTAGCCATTTTTATATCCTTTTTTATTAAATTTATTTTTGTAAATATGTTTCGAATTCTTCAGGAAATTTTTGCACTATACTTGCAATAATATCCTTTACTGCAGGTGCAAAAACACATACAGTTTTCCCATTCATAGTGTCACACACATCAAGAATAGTTTGTAAATCTTTCTTTTGTGCCTCTTTCTTTAAAACTTTTTCTAAAATTTTATCAATCCATCCACACCCTTCTCTACAAGGTGTACATTGTCCACATGACTCATGGTGATAAAATTCTATAATGTTTTTAGCCACATCTACCATTGATGCATCTTGATCTATTACTATCATCCCTCCTGTACCTAAAGTCGATCCAATATCCCACATTGATTCATAATCTAAAACTGCTTTTTCTACTTCTTGTGCTGTTAAAATAGGACAAGATGTTCCTCCTGGGATTATTGCTTTTAGTTTCTTACCTTCAAGCATCCCTCCTCCAAGAACATTAAGAAAATCAATCATTTTATTTCCATATTCCATTTCGTAAACACCAGGATTTTTAACAGGTCCTGAAATAGCAAAAAGCATAGTTCCTGGAGACTTTTCTGTACCATATTTTGTATATCCTTCCGCTCCATTTTCTACAATGTTTGGAACAGAAGATATAGTTTCAACATTATTTACTGTTGCTGGTTGTCCGTAGAACCACTCACACTCTTTCCCGTGAGGTTTAAGTCTTGGATGTCCTCTTTTACCCTCAAGAGATTCGATTAGCGCAGATTTTTCTCCACAAATATAAGCTCCACCACCTCTATGAACTGTAATATCAA
>ERZ724503.1132-NODE-1132-length-12205-cov-4.125267_pt1 | contig 12205 bp, 9 predicted proteins | sample MGYA00376036_ERZ724503 | MGnify/ENA primary metagenome ERZ724503 (study PRJEB28724, sample SAMN07190885) | wastewater metagenome | isolation source: influent of sewage treatment plant in Hong Hong | place: Hong Kong | collected 2016-03-17 ...
ACACGACGTCGGCCCGTCCGCCGCACCCCGACGAGCCCGGCTTGCGTCCGATTCGCCCCGACGACGCCGCCGACGTGCTCCCCGCCTTCGCCTCGGCCACCGTCGCCGACTGGGCCCTCACCGACGGCGGGCTGGATCGCCTCGAACTCGGCCACCGAGTGAACAACCCCGCCTCGGAGTCGGTCGCTCGCACGGCCGGGTTCGTGCCCGAAGGGCTCGAGCGGCGCAAGCTGCTGGTGGAGGGCGATCGGGTCGACGTGCTCACCTACGGACGACTGGTGGACGACCCATGGCCCACCGTTGCGCGGCTGCCGCTGGAGCATCGGTGAGCTGGGCGGCGTCCGAAGCCCTTCGGGATGAAGTCTCGACAAGCTCGACCAACGACACCGCCGTGCCGACTGCGGCTGGAGCATCGGTGAGTTGCGCGGCGCCCGAAGTCCATCGGAATCAGGTCTCGACAAGCTCGACCAGCGGACGACCTCGACCCGCGAAAGCTCAGGCCTCGCCCTGGTGCCGGGCGCGCACCCGTTCAATGGCCGACAACATCGCCTGCGCTCCCTGGCACAACAGCTCCAAGTCGGCGGTCGACAGCTCCTGCAGCACCACGGCCAGCGCCCGCTCGAACATCGAGTCGAGCCGGCGCATCGTGTCGAGCCCGGCCTCGGTGGGGTGCAGCCGGCGCACCCGCCGGTCGTCGACGTCGTCGGTGCGACTGATCAACCCCTTTTCGACCATGCGCTCCACCAAGCCGCTGGCAGTGGGCGCGCTGACGCCCAGCAGGGCGCCCAGTTCCTGCCCCGACAGTCCCGGCTGCTTCATCACGTGATCGAGCACCCGCAACTGCTGAATCGTCACGTCGGGGGGTACCGGCATCGGCCCGACCAGAGCCATCGCCCGATCGTGAATGCGGGCGTTGATGCGCACAACCTCGGCGGCGAGCGCAACGCGCTGCGGGTCGGTTCCGACCGCCTCGAATGACCGCACGGCATGAAGCTTTCTGTTACAGAAATAGTTAGGGCTACACTAACCGATGTGGTCGGCCCAGGCCACGCGTTGCCCGCCGCAGGGGCGGACGAAGGGGAAACTGTGCTGCGCCTGACCAAACTCAGCCTTGCCCACCGCACGGTGGTGCTGCTGCTCAGCCTGCTCATCATCGGCTTGGGCGTCTACGCCACCACCGCTCTGAAGCAGGAACTCATCCCCTCGATCGACGTGCCGCGCGGCAACGTCGTGAGCGTCTACGCCGGCGCCAGCCCCGAGGTCGTCGAAGCCCAGGTGAGCAAGCCGATCGAGGCCGCCGTGAAAGCGGTCGACGGGGTCACCTCGGTGACCTCTGTCAGTTCCAGCGGCGTCTCCCAGGTGACCGTCCAGTGGGACTACGGCATCGCCGCCGACGACATGGCCAACAAGCTGCGCAGCGCCGTCGACTCGATCTCGGGCGGACTGCCGGCCAACGTCGACCCCACCGTGATCACCGGCGGCACCGATGACATTCCGGTCGCTGTACTGGCCCTGTCGAGCGACGAAGACCTGAACGTGTTGTCGCAGAAGGTCACCGACACCGTCGCACCCGAACTCAAGTCGGTGCCCGGCGTTCGCGACGTGACCGTGTCGGGCAAAGAAGAGCGCGAGATCGTCATCACCTACAAGCAGTCGAAGCTGGCCGACTACGGCGTCGACCCGACCACGATCGCGCAGTTGTTCGCCGCGAACGCCAACGCGATTCCCTCGGGCACGATGCGCACCGACACGGCCAATCTCGACGTGCAGACGGGCACCACCTACTCAACGGTCGACGAGATCAAGAACCTGCGGCTGCAGGGCACCGACGGCCCGGTGAAGCTCAGCGAGTTGGCCACCGTCAAAGAGGCGCCCGTCGCCACCACGAGCATTTCGCGCGTCGACGGACGCACCTCCCTCACCCTGCAGATCACCAAGACCCCCGACGCCAACACCGTCACGGTGGCCCACGGCATCGCCGACCGACTCCCCGAACTCGAACGTGCCCTGGGCAACAACGCCAAGTTCGTCACGGTGTTCGACCAGGCCCCCTACATCGAGCAGTCGGTGCATGACCTGACCGTCGAAGGCGGCATCGGCCTGGCGATGGCCGTGTTCGTGATCCTGCTGTTTCTGCAGTCGCTGCGCCCCACGCTGATCACCGCGATCTCGATTCCGCTGTCGCTGCTGATCGCCCTGATCGGGCTGTGGGTGGGTGGCTACACCCTGAACATTCTCACCCTGGCCGCGTTGACGGTCGCCGTCGGACGAGTCGTCGACGACTCCATCGTGGTGATCGAGAACATCAAACGACACCAGGGCTACGGCGAGTTCGGTCGCAAGTCGATCATCAACGCCGTCAAAGAGGTGAGCGGCGCCGTCACGTCGTCGACGCTCACCACCGTCGCAGTGTTCCTGCCCATCGGCCTGGTCGGTGGGCAGGCGGGCGAGATCTTTCGCCCCTTCGCCGTCGCTGCGGTGGTGGCCCTGCTGGCGTCCCTGATCGTGTCGCTGACGGTGGTGCCCGTGTTCGCCTCGTGGTTCATGCGGCCCACCGCCAAGCAACAGGCCAAGATCGAGGCCGCGGGGGCGTCCGAAGAGAAGGACACCTGGCTGCAGAAGTCCTATCTGCCGGTGCTCAACTGGGCGCTCGGGCACCGCTGGCTCACCCTGCTGCTGGCGGTTCTGGTGTTCGCCGGCACCCTGGCGTTGGTGCCGCGGCTCAAGACCGACTTCATCGGCAGCACCGGCACCGAAAGTCTGGCGATCACCCAGAAACTGCCCTCGGGCACGGGCTTGAGTGAAACCGACAAGGCAGCGACCAAGATCGAAGGTCTGTTGGCGGCCGACCCCTCGGTGCAGACCTACTCGACCACCATCGGCAGCGGCAGCTCGACGGAGTTTCTGGCCGCCCGGGCCGACTCGAACGAGGCCCGGTTCACGGTGCCCCTGAAGGCCGGCAGCAACGCCACGGACACCGCCGACCGGCTGCGGCAGCAGATCGCCGAGATGGGGCCCGACATCGGCGAGGTCGAGGTGTCGATCGGTGCCGGCAGCTCCAGCACCGGTGTCGTGGTGTACGTCGAGAGCTCGGACTCGACGCTTCTGCAGACCGCCAACGACCGAGTGCTGGCGATGATGCAGGGCATTCCCGGCCTCACCAACGTGAACAGCGACCTGGCAACGGCCCGCGACATGCTGTCGGTGGACGTCAAAGAGGGCAAGGCGGCCGACCTGGGCATGACCCAGGCGTCCATCGGGCAGGCCGTGGCGCGGTCGGTGCGCGGACAGTTGATCGGCACCCTGGCCGAGGGCGACACCACGCTGAACGTGTATCTGCGCTCACAGACGCCGGTGCAGAACATCGACGAGTTGCGCGACATCAAGCTGCCGGTCACCCAACTCATGAACGCCAACGCCAAGTCGGACGCCGCGGACGCGGTGCAGAAGCGCTCCGAGAAGGTCACCGCGCAGTCGAAGAAGGACGCCACTGCGGCCTACAACGACCAGGTCGCGGCGCTGAAGAAGAGCCGTGCGGAGGCGGTGAAGGCACAGAAGACCCTCAACAGTCAGCTCGCCAAGGCCAAGAAGAACCTGGCCAGCCTGCAGTCACAGCTTGAGGCGGTCCAGCAGATTCCCGTCTGCTCGGGGGACCTCCTGCCGCCTGGGTGCCTGCCGGCCACCTCGGACGCGGTGCTCAAACTGACTCAGGCTGTATCCGGCGTGTCCATGCAGGTAGCCCAGCTGAGCAGCGCACTGGCTCAGGCCAAGTCGGGGGTCACCCAGGTCGACAAGCAATTGGACGCCCTGGCGGAGCAGCGCGAGAAGTCGCTCGACGCCCAGGCCACCCAGCAGTCGATCCAAGACCAGAGCAAGGCCGCGGCCAAAGCGACCGCCGACGCGGTGCGACTCTCTGACGTGGCCACGGTGAAGCTGGTTCAGGCGCCCGCGTCGGTCACCCGCGTCAACGGCATCCGGGCCGCGACCATCTCGGCCAGCTCGGAGTCGTCCGACCTGGGCACCACCACGACCCGCATCACCCAGGGGCTCGCCGCCCTCGACCTGCCGGACGGCGTCACGGTGCGCATCGGTGGGGTGTCGCAGCAGCAGCAGGAGTCGTTCGCGCAGCTCGGCCTCGCGATGCTGGTGGCGATCGCGGTGGTGTACCTGATCATGGTGGCCACCTTTGGATCGCTGCTGCAGCCGCTGCTGCTCCTGATCTCGATTCCGTTCGCGGCGACGGGCGCTTTGGGGCTGTCGTTGCTCACCGACACGCCGCTCGGCGTGCCCAGCATGATCGGCCTGCTGATGCTGATCGGCATCGTGGTCACCAACGCGATCGTGCTGATCGACCTGATCAACCAGAAACGAAAGGCCGGCGCGGGCGTCGACGATTCCATTCAGGCCGGGGCCAGGCTGCGGGTGCGGCCGATCATCATGACCGCCCTGGCCACCATCTTCGCCCTTGTGCCGATGGGGCTGGGGCTGACCGGCGGCGGGGTGTTCATTTCGAAACCCCTGGCCATCGTGGTGATCGGCGGCCTGGTGAGTTCGACGCTGCTGACGCTGATTCTGGTGCCGGTGCTCTACGACCTGCTCGAGACGTGGCGGCAGAACCGCCGCGACCGCAAGGCGCAACGGTTGGCGGCCAAGGCCGACCAGAATGCGGTCGAGGGTGACGAGACGTCGGCCGACGCACCGGTTGAGGGTCGTCCGGCGGGGGCGGGCAGCCAGTAGGTCGCCCAGCCGACATGAAGACGGGGACGGCGACCACCTGCGGGGGAATGCATGGTGGGCACCGCCCCCGTGGCGGGGGGTCGGCAGTGGTCAGAGTTGAACGGTCGCGCTTTCGCCCGATTGCGGCTTGTCGCCGGTGAGCTTCGCCTTGAGCACGCCGAGCAGCACGCCCACGCCTCCCGGGGTGTCCCAGTACTCGGCACTGTCGGCATTGACGCGCAGCACCACGTTGTCGGGATTCTCGGGGCCGCCGTCGGTATAGGCGTCGTTGAAGGTGTTCCACAGCCGCTGCTTGGTCTCGGGCTCTTCGGCCACGGAACCGGTACCGCTGATCGAGACCCAGTAGTCGTCGCCGGCCACCGCCACGTTCACCGGATTGCCGTCGCTCTGCTTGGCCACGTCGGTGTGCGCCTGGGTGATGAACACCAGATCCCGATCGTCGGTGACCTCTTGAATCGTCATCGGGCGGCTGAGCAGTTCGCCGCCGTCAGTGCGCGTGGTGAACATCACCGTGCGGCTCTTGCCGAGCAAGTTGTCGAGGGTCTCGAGTCGGTCTGCCTGGTCGGTGTCGGTCATCTGCGCTCCCGTCGATGAAAGGCATGGACGGTCGTTGGGCCTCATTAGCCGGCCACGACCGTGCTACGACGCTAGACCCGAAGGCCTATCCTGTACAGGGTTTGTCTAACGTTGTGGCCTAAAGGGTGGACGACCCGACCGTCATCCGGCCGGCGGACGCCGGGATCTCACCGTGCCGACTGCCCACGGCCGACGTGGACGCCGTCCCGCTTTCGTCTGGGCCGAGATCCCGGCGTTCGCCGGGGTGACGAGTCGGACTACGCCGGGATGACCGGGTGAGGTCTGCCGGGATGACGCGGACGACCAGCTCAGTACGAGCGGGGAATGTGTGGCTGGTAGTGCTCCTCGAGTTGCTTGATCTCGTCGTCGGTGAGTTGCACGTCCAACGCGGCGACGGCGTCGGCCAGGTGGTGCGGCTTCGTGGCTCCGACGATCGGGGCGCTGACCGCGGGGTTGCCCAGCACCCAGGCCAGGGCGACCTGCGCCATCGCAATGCCTCGCGCCTCGGCAATGCGTTGCACCGCCTCGACGATCGGACGATCGACGTCCTGGTCGTAGCGCCGGCCGACCGGGTCGACGTCCATGCGTGCCGTCCGCTCGCCCCACGGGCGGCAGACCCGGCCCTTGGCCAGCGGTGAGAACGGAATGGAGCCGACGCCCTGATCGGCGAGCAGCCCGAACATCTCGCGCTCCTCTTCGCGCATGATCAGGTTGTACTCGTCTTGCATCGACACGAACCGGGTCCAGCCATTGAGGGTGGCCACGTACTGCATCTTCGAGAACTGCCAGGCGTGCATCGCCGAGGCACCGATGTAGCGCGCCTTGCCGGCCTTCACCACGTCGTGCAGCGCCTCCATGGTCTCTTCGACCGGCGTGTCGGGGTCGAACCGGTGAATCTGGTACAGGTCGACGTAGTCGGTGCCCAGGCGCTTCAGGCTGGCGTCGATGTTCTCCATGATCGCCTTGCGCGACAGACCGTGGCCGCCCGGCCCGTCGTGCATACGAAAGAACACCTTGGTGGCCAGCACCACGTCTTCGCGGCGGCTGAAGGTGTCGATGGCTCGGCCCACGATCTCTTCGGAGCTGCCGAAGGTGTACACGTTGGCCGTGTCCCAGAAGGTGATACCCGATTCCACGGCTTGGGCGAAGTACGGCTGGGAGTCTTCTTCAGACAGTGCCCATTGGCTGAAGCCGCGGCTGGTGTCGCCGAAGCTCATGCAACCCAGCGCGATGCGGCTGACGGTCAGGCCGGACGTGCCGAGCCGGGTGTACTGCATGGTGATTTCCGTTCGTCGGTGGTGAACAGGGTCAGTGTGCGGGTGTGACGGTGCACCGGCCGAGGGGGACGCGCGCAGCGGGGCCGGTGCTGCCGTCGAGAAGAGCCTGGCCGGTGAACCGTTCGGCGGGCCCCGTCGCGGTGGCGTGCGCGGCCGGGTTCACGATCGCTCCGGGTCGAGGGCGGGTTGCGGGTGCGGTTCGGTGGCCCAACTCGCCAACAGCCTCATGGCGTCGGCCGACGTGGTGCCGGGTTCGGCGACGTAGGCGTTCAGCCTCAGACCGGTGTCGGCGGTCACCTGCAGCGACTCGTACGCCAGCGTGAGGTCGCCGACCACGGGGTGGTGAAACTTCTTCACACCGGTGCGGTGCAGGCGCACGTCGTGGTCGGCCCAGAGCCGGCGAAAGGTGTCACTGCGGGTCGACAGCTCGCCGACCAGTTCGGTGAGGCCGTGGTCGTAGGGGTTCTCGCCCGCGAGGCTGCGCAGCAGCGCGGTGGCCTCGTAGCAGATGCGATCCCACTCGACGAAGAACTCGGGCGCGCTGGGGTCGAGAAACACGTACCGGGCCACGTTGGGGCGTCCGGCCATGGCCAGCACCGGTTGGTAGAGCGCCCGCCCGAGGGCGTTGGTGGCCAGAATGTCGGTGCGGTTGTTGCGCACGTAGGCGGCGGTGCCGTCCATGGAGTCGAGCAGCCACTGCACCGCCGGCCGCACCACGCCGCGAACCGGACGGGCGGCTCGTCCACGGCTCGACGCCGTGTGGGCCAGGTCGTACAGGTGGGCGCGCTCGGCCTCATCGAGCCGCAGCGCATTGCTGACCGCCTCGAGCACCGCCTCGGACACGCCGGCCAGGTTGCCGCGTTCGAGACGCACGTAGTACTCGACGCTGACGCCGGCCAGCAGGGCGACCTCTTCGCGGCGCAGTCCGGTGACCCGGCGACGTTCACCCCAGGTGGGCAGGCCGACCTGCTCGGGGGTGATGCGAGCGCGCCGTGAACGCAGAAAGTCGGCGGCCTCACTGCGAATGTTCATGAGAACGAACCTAGTCAGCCTGGCGGCAGGTAGACAGTCACTGCCATTACCCCGTTGCACACCGGCCCCGAACACCCTCACCCAGACGCTCGGCGGCGTAGCCTGTCGAGTCATGAAACCGCCTGACGGCAGCAGTGACGATGCACCCGTCGAACGTCACGAGACGCCGGCCGAACGGCTCGACCGCAACTGGTCGGAGCTGCTGCAAGAGTTGCGGGTCACCCAGACGGGCATTCAGATTCTCACCGGGTTTCTGCTGATCCTGCCGTTTCAGGCGCGCTTCCTCGACCTCGACCCCGCCCTGGTCGCCGTCTTTCTAGCCGCCGTCGTGTTCTCGGCCCTGGCGACCGCTCTGGTGCTGGCACCGGTGGCCGCGCACCGGCTGCTGTTTCGCCGGCACGAGAAGGACGTGCTGGTCGACCTGGGCGGCTGGATGGCGAAGGCCGGACTGTGCTGCCTGGCGCTCACCGTCGGGCTGGTCGCCACCCTGGTGGTGGGCCTGGTGGTCGGTGTGCCGGCCGGCTGGGTGGCGGGCGTCGTCGCGCTGGCCGTGTTCGCCGCCTTGTGGCTGGCCGCTCCGCTGTGGACGTTGAACCGACGGCGCGGGCGGCACCCCTACGTGTGATGGCGTTCAAGCTGCGGGCGGCGTAGCGTCGGCGCATGCCCCGACTGCGCCGAGTCTCGTCCCAGTCGCCGGGCTGGTCACGACGCCGTCACGGCAAGGGCTTTCGCTACATCGACGAGCACGGTGGCCGGCTCGCCGACGCCGACGTGAAACGCATCAAGGCGCTGGTGATTCCCCCGGCCTGGCGCGATGTGTGGATCTGCCCGGCGCCCAACGGTCATCTGCAGGCCACCGGGGTGGACGCGGCCGGACGGCGTCAGTACCTCTACCACCCGGCGTGGCGGGTGCAGCGCGACAAGCTGAAGTTCGACCGGGTCGAGACCGCCGCGCTGAAGCTGCCCACGGTGCGACGCAAGGTGTCGGCCGACCTGGCCCTTGACGGCATGCCGCTGGAGCGGGCCGCGGCCACCGCCGTCAGGCTGCTCGATCTGGGCTACTTTCGCATCGGCAACGACGCCTACGCCGACGCCAACGGATCGTTCGGCCTGACCACGCTCGAGCGTCGGCACGTGCGCCGGCACGGCGAGGCGTTGGCGTTTCAGTTCGTCGGCAAGTCGGGCATCGAGCACCACATACTGATCGACGACGAGCCGGTGATCGAGGCCCTGCAGGTGATGCGGCAGCGCCGCGGCGGTGATCGGCTGTTGGCCTACCACCAGGGCCCGGACTGGCTCGACCTGGCCTCCGGCACCGTCAACGCCTACCTGTCGGAGCTGTTCGGCGGCGACTTCACGGCGAAGGACTTTCGCACCTGGCACGCCACCGTGATCTTCGCCGCGGCACTGGCCGCCGCGCCGCCGGCAACCACGAAGACGGCCCGCGCCAAGCTGGTGCGCACCGCGGTCGGCGAGGTGGCCGGCTACCTCGGCAACACGCCCACGGTGGCGAAGGGCAGCTACATCGACCCGCGGCTGATCGACCTCTACGAGTCGGGCTCGACCATCGCCGAGGCCGCCGGACGGTCGTACCGCACCCCCGCGGCCCGGCAGCACGCGCTCGAACGTGCCGTACTCGACCTGCTCGACGTGCAGTAACCCGCTCGCCGCACGCGGGCGCACTAACGTGAGCGTCATGTCCGACGTCGCCCAGCCCATCACCTACCCGCCGGCGATCACCGTCGAGGACTTTGCCCGCAACCTCGACGCCGTGCAGGCGCGCATCGCGCGGGCCGCCGCACGGGCCGGACGCGACCCGCGGAGCGTCCGGTTGTTGCCGGTGAGCAAGACGGTGGCCGAAGACCGGCTGCGCAACGCGGTGGCCGCGGGGTATCACCGGCTGGGCGAGAACAAGGTGCAGGAGGCGAAGCGCAAGAGCGAGAACCTCGCCGACCTCGACGTCAGTTGGGCGGTGGTCGGGCATCTGCAGACCAACAAGGCCCGCGACGTGGCGGCATTCGCGGCCGAGTTTCAGGCGCTCGACAGCCTGCGCCTGGCCGAGGCGCTCGATCGCCGGCTGCAGGCGGCCGGACGGTCGCTGGACGTGTTCGTGCAGGTGAACACCTCGGGCGAAGAGTCGAAGTACGGGCTGAGCCCCGACGAGGTGCCGGCCTTTCTGGCCGCCCTCCCCCGGTTCGAGACGCTACGGGTGCAGGGCCTGATGACCCTTGCGCTGTTCAGCAGCGACCTCGAGCGGGTGCGCGCCTGTTTCGTGCGGCTGCGGACGCTGCGCGATCGGGCCCGCGACACCGACCCCGACCTGATCGGGCCGGGTGAGCTGTCGATGGGCATGTCGGGCGACTTCGAGGTGGCGATCGACGAGGGCGCCACCTGCGTGCGGGTCGGCCAAGCCTTGTTCGGCAGCCGGGCGCCGCAGTACGACGAGGCGCACTACTGGCCCTCGGGCACCTGAGCGGCGGTGCCGGCGCGGCGTCCGATCAGGCGGAGCAGTCCGGCGATCAGCAGGCTTAGCAACGCGAGCCCCAGCGCGAACCAGCGGGCGTCGTGGTCGAGTGCCAGCCCGAGTAGACCGGGCAGAATCGCGGCGCCCACCGACGACGCCGCCGCCTGCAGCCCGATCACCCGGTCGGCCACCGCCGGCGAGGTGCGTTGGGCGGTGGTCAGAATCAGCAGCGGGTACACCGGCGCGCAGCCCAGGCCGAACAGCACCACGGCGGTCATGGCGGCGACGGGGTGGGGCGAGTTGATCAGCACGGCGGCCGCGAGCAGCACCGCGGACGCGATGCCCAGCACGGGCCAGGCGCCGAGTCGTTCGGCCAGCCGTCCGAAACCGAGCCGGCCGACCACGAGGGTGAGCCAGTAGCCGGACGCCAGCGCGCCGGCCACCGCCGGGCCGACCCCTCGCTCGAGGGTCAGGTAGCTGTAGGCCCAGATCGCCACGGACGACTCCAGCCCGGTCTGCAGCACCACCGTCACCAGGCCGAGGGTCGCGGGCAGTGACCAGACCCGGCCTTCGCTCGTGGCGGCCGGTGACGCCGCTGCGGGCACGCCGTCGTCCCAGCCGTGCCGGGCGACGGTGAACACGACCGCGATCACGAACATCAGGCCGGCCACCACGCCGAAGGCGGCGCGCCACCCTGCGCCCGTGGCCAGGGCCACCGTGACCAGCAGCGGCGAGACGACCGCGCCCACGCCGTAACAGGCGTGCAGCAGGTTGATCTGCTGGGGCCCGAAACGACGCGCGGCGAAGGCGTTCAGGGTGGCGTCGATGGCGCCCGAGGCCAGGCCGCCCAGCGCCACGGTGACCAGGAACCCCCACCACGTGGGGGTCAGGGCCGACCCGGCCAGCGCTGCCGCAGACAGGGCGGTGCCGGCGGCCAGCAGCCGTCCGACACCCCAGCGGGCGGCCAGATACGGCGCCGCGATGGTCGACACGACGGCCGCGGCGACACCCACCGGAGGCACCAGCCCCGCGGCGCTGAGCGGCTGGTCGAACGAGAGCCGCATCGACGGCCAGGCCACGCCGAGCATCGAATCGGGCAGGGCGATGCTGAAGAAGGCCAGGTAGGCCAGTTGCACCACGAACATGGTTGAGAATCCTCGGCGTCAGCGAATGGATGGAACCCAGGGCTGACCGGGCGACGCGACCTCAGCAGCAGGCACGCGTACGACTGATCGGGTCAGCGCCGCGTGCCCCGGCGGCCGGGAGAATCCTGCACGCCGCGATGCTAGTGCGCGCGAGGCAGTGTCGGCGAGTCCGTCGTCTGCGTACGAACCCGCAGCAACAGTCGGCAACCGCTCGACGTTTCGGCGCGCAACCGATGGGCTGACCCCATCGATATCAACGCATCGTCGGCGGCGCGCGCGTGCGCGCAGACAAATTTTCCACCTGATGCAACTGTGGGTGGGTGGGCATGAACGCAGAGCGCCGAGCCACGGCCGTCGCCGTGCTGGTCGCCGCCACCTACTTCATGGAACTGCTCGACGGAACCATCGTGTCGACGGCCGCGCCGGCCATGGGCCGCGACCTCGGGGTCAGCTCGGCGTCGATCGGCTTGTCGATCACCGCCTACTTCGTCACCCTCGCGATCGTGATTCCGTTCAGCGGGTGGATCACCGACCGGCTGGGCTCGCGCACCGTGTTCGTGTGGGCCATCGTGATCTTCACGGTCGCCTCGGGGCTCTGCGCGGCGTCCACCTCGTTGATCGAGCTGTGCGCCTGGCGGGTGCTGCAGGGCATCGGTGGGGCGTTGATGGTGCCCGTCGGACGCCTGGTGGTGCTGCGGGGCGGTGACCGGCAGGGGCTCGTCCGAGCGATCGCGATTCTCACCTGGCCGGCGTTGGCGGCACCGATCATCGCGCCGTTTCTCGGTGGCGTGCTGGTGCAGGCGCTCTCGTGGCACTGGATTTTTCTGATCAACATTCCGCTGGGTCTCATCGCGGTGCCGATCGCGATCGCCCTGGTGCCGCAGATCCGCACCCCGCACCAGGTGCCGTTCGATTGGCTGGGCTCGGCCTGGGTGTTGATCGGTCTGGGTTCGGTGGTGGGGCTGACCAGCCTG
>ERZ724503.1134-NODE-1134-length-12193-cov-8.884083_pt1 | contig 12193 bp, 10 predicted proteins | sample MGYA00376036_ERZ724503 | MGnify/ENA primary metagenome ERZ724503 (study PRJEB28724, sample SAMN07190885) | wastewater metagenome | isolation source: influent of sewage treatment plant in Hong Hong | place: Hong Kong | collected 2016-03-17 ...
AAAAATGGAAATAGAATTATTAAATAAAATCAAAATAGAAAAAGAAAAACTTTTAGAAGATGGTTTTAAAATCATTGGTGTATTTGGTTCTTATGCTAAAAACACTCAAACAAAAGATAGTGATATTGATTTACTTTATGATATTGAGCCAATTTTTATCCAAAAATATTCTGGTTTTGAAGCTTTTTCAAAACTTAGTGAAATAAAAGAATCTTTGCAAAAAGCACTTAACACAAAAGTTGATATAGCTTCTATCGATAACAATAGTAAGACTTTTAAAAAATATGCTTTGAAAGATGTAATTTATGTCTAGTTCATTTGAAAAACTTGATTTTATTTTAGAAAAGATTGAAGATATAGAGTCTTTTAAAGCAAGATATAAAACTATTGAAGATTTATTAAATGATGTTATGGGATATGATGCAACACTTATGTCACTACTTCAAATTGGCGAGACTTTAAATAGATTAAGAGATAAACCTTTTGCTGAAAAGTTACCTATAAAAGGTACTTATGATGTAAGAAATTTTATTGCACATGATTATGAGGGTGTAAATAAAGTTATTATAGAAGATATTGTTAGAAAAGAGTTGCCAAAATTAAAACAGGTAATCTTAAATATAAAAACTTAAAAAAATAGTTAATATAATTGTTATTACATAATTTCTTTACAATTAAATAGTACACTTTCATACAAAATTTACTAAAGGGGTAGAAATGGGTATGTTAATAGATACATTTAAGTCTTTTTTTAAAACAATTTCAAAATTTTCTCGACCTTATTTTAGTCTTGAAGAGAATCATTTAAAATTCAAAATTGACATTGATACTTTTTATAGCTTTCCTATTTCAAATATAGAGATGAAAACAAGATATGATTCTTATATTCTTGAAGCATATACTCTAAAAGCAGATAATATTTATATGGAATATATTCATACACAAAATGATGTTTCATGGAATGCCCAAGCACTATCATCTTTCAAAGATTTACTAAAAGATAAAATCAAAGCAAAATCTATTGATTTATTAGAGAAAAAAGAGTTTGGACACTATGAATTTTTGGTTTACAAGATAGATTACAATTTTATTTTAAATTTGATTTATATTTATGAAATAAATAAAGAGATTTTTATACTTGATACCAATGGGCAACTTTATGAAGACTTATTAAAGAATTTTGATAAAACTTATGTTTATAAGTTTGATAAAAAACCTATTGTTTTTACAGATTTAAACTTGAGTTTAGTAAGAAGTAATGCTACAAAAAACTATTTTTCTCTTCAAGCTTAAGATAAAATAGAGGTCTTTTATAGATTTTCATTTGGTACAGAAAATAGATAACCTTGTGAATAATCAATCCCCAACTCTTTTATCTTTTCATAAATCCCCTGATTACTTACATATTCAGCTATAACTTTTATGTTTGCTTCTTTTGCGAAATTAACAATATTTTTTACAACTAAATAAGATGTTTTATCATCTAAAATTTTCTTAATAATATTTCCATCAATTTTTATATAATCACTTTGGATTTCTGTTAGATAGATGAAATTTGAATAACCACTTCCAAAATCATCAATAAAGATACTATAACCTAGTTCTTTTAGTAGTAAAAGATTTTTCTTAGCATCTTTATAGTTTGCAATCTCTTCAGTTTCTATTACTTCTATTCCCATTCTTGGAGGAATTGTTTCATCAGAAGCTGCGTAATCTTTTAAAATCTTGATAATTGATTTATCTAAAATATCTATTGGATTTAAATTTAAATTGATTTTGATATTTTTATTTTCTAACAATTTTGTATATACAATATTCATTATTTCAATAGTGATATTTCGTGAGATAAATGTACTTTTTATCGCAGGTAATATTTTATCAGGAGTGATAATCTCATTTTCTGCAGTTCTTATTCTTAGAAGTGCTTCATAATGAGAATCTTCTTGTGTTTTTGTGTTTATGATTTTTTGATAAAAACAGATAACTCTTTTTTCATCAATCGCATGTTTTATATCATTTATTGAAAGTAGTGAAGCTTTTGTATGTTCATTTGAATATATCTCTATTTGGTTTCTACCTTTATTTTTGGCATTGTATAAAGATATATCTGCTAGTTTGAATGCTTCTGAAAAGGTTCTTGAATCTTGAGGCTTTAGATTTACTCCAATAGAAACCGTAACTTTTATAGATTCACTATCAGAAATCATAAACTTTCTGTTTTTAATATTTTGGAAAATTCTATCAAGAGAGTTAAGAGCCTGTATATGTTTATCTCTTTTTGTTTTTATTAGTATAAGAAACTCTTCTCCTCCATATCTAATTACAATATCATCGTTTTTTCTTGTTGATTCATTTATTACTTGTGCAAGTTGTTTTAAAACTTTATCCCCTGCTAAATGTCCATAAGAGTCATTTATCTTTTTAAAATAGTCAATATCCAATGCTGCCATAATATAATTTGAAAAATCAATAAGATTCTCAGATTCTTGTAGATAGTTTCTATTGTAAACACCTGTTAATTTATCTATGAAAACAGATTTTTTTACCATTACATATTTAATTGTTTGTCCAACTAATATAAGAACAAATAATAAAATTATTCCAATAACACCAATAATTGAATATTTTATAGAGTAGATAATTTTATTTATATCTTCAACTTTTTGTATTGAAAAATCAACTACTAAAATCATTTCTACATTATTCTCTATATTTACAGGAATTAAGTAAGTGATTGAAAGCTGTTTTAATAAATTTTGCTTTATTAAAATAGGCTTTTTTTTCTTATATATTTCTAACCATAAAGGAGTATCAATATCGAATTTTTGGTTTATATGAGCTTTTTCATTTTGAGGAGAAGCATCAGCTAGAAATCTAAAAACATCATTTTTATCTTTATATAGTAAATAGGCATATTTTATATTACTTGTTAGAAGAGTTTTTATTTTATAATCTAAGTTTTCTTGGATATTTTTATTTTCTAGAATAGTTTGAATAGGATTTTTTGTCGTTTCTAGCATATTTGATATTGAGTTTGCAACATTATTTGAAATAGAAATAATATCATTTGTAGAAATATCCAACATTTTTTCTTCAAGTTTATTTTCAAGTTTTATAGTATAGTTTAGTAAAATTATTAAGATAATAGATATTACTGATGCAGAGAAGATTAGATATAAAGGTTTTTTAAAAAAAATCTTAGTTGCCATTAAAACTCTTCAACGAATTTATTATAAATTTCAGGTAATTCAATATTATTTTCAATAAGTCTATCTTTAACAAAAACTACATTTGGTCTACTTTTACTCCAAAAAAATGCACCAATAAATTTTTTATTTTTTAACAACGAATCATAGTTATTTGTAAAAAATATTTTTTTATTTCCATTGCATAGTTGATTATCATTTTTTTCATCTTTCACAAATATAAAATCAGCATCATCGCATGAAGAGGCAATATTAAAAAATCCAGAATAGATATTTCTTTCTACATCACTAATTTGTGGAATGTATAAAGATGCTTTATTTTGAGATATTTTTAAATTTTGAACAATATTTGATATGATTTTTGCTTCAAGTTCTATCTCTTTGTTATATTCTTTTACTAAAAAAGTGTAATTTTCAGAACAATTTAGAAATGAAAAAAAGCTAAAAATTAGAAAAATAATTTTTCCCATTAAAACAACCATTTCATTGTCAATAAATATGCTCTTTCATCATCTCTTAGAGAAAAAGAAGTAGGAGTTAATAAATTACTTCTATCTACATATAAACTTTTGATAGATTTATTTAGTAAATTTTCTCCTTTTAGACTTAAGCTTAAATTTTTATTGAAGTTATAAGTTGTCCCAGCATTTAAGTCAAAACCATCTTTTACTTCAAAGTTTGAGTAGTTATAACCCTCTTTATAAATTAAAGAAGTAAAATAATCGAGTTGGTCATAGCTTCCCATATATTTTATATATCCACCTTTTGATGAATTTGATTCTACTTGGTTACTATTTAAAGTATATGCGTTGAACATAAATTGATTTTTTAAGTCAAAATTATAAGTATATTTAAACATAACAGAGTTTCCTTCAACTTCTGTGTTTAGATTTTTAAAGCCATTTGAACTTAAATAAACCATATCATTAACAGTTATATTTGTAAGTACTAAATCAAATCTATTTGAATTATAAGTATAAGCATTTTCTAAAGAGTAGTAATCAATCTTTTGAGAATTTAAATTATCAACACTAGGTGATTGCATATCTACATAATAAAATGATGGAGATATGTATGATTGTGATGCAAAAAATTTAAATCCTAAATTATCAGTAGGCATAAAAATCGTACCAACTTTATATAAATGCTCCGTAGAATTATTTAAATCAGCATTTCTTTGATACTTATCAAGCTTTATATCTCCTATTAGATATAAATGCTCATTTATTTTATATTTATCTTCAATCATAAAAGAGTAGAGTGTTTCATTTTCAAAATTACTAAATTTTTCATCTTCTAGTGTTTGTGTAGCACTAATAGTTGTTCTATCTTTTAGGATATATTTTTTATATTTTATACTTGAAGCTAAAATAATTTCATTTGATTTTTGAGTAAATGCTTTTGAAACATAAGCATCATATTTTTCAAATCTTAATTTTTCATCATAGTGTGTTGGAATAGTATTGAAAAAAGTAGCTATTGAAGTTTGGTCAATAACAGGAGTTAATAAAATACCTTGAACATTGTCTTCACTATAATCTCTTTCATTTACATCAATAGAAAAAATAGTTTTTAAAGAATCATCTTTTAAATATGTATTGCTGTAAGATGCAAAATAGTCTTTTGATTTTATATCTCCATCATCGGGAGTAGCATCTTTTGATAAACCTATAAAATTATCTTTATGAAGTTCGGCATAAGCTAAATCTATTTTTGCATTATCTTTTTGAATAGTAGAATAAAAATATTGTCTACTTGAATCATTGTGCAGTGTACTATTTTTATACTCGTCATTATCATCAACTTTTTGACTTCCTGCATAAACTAAAAATGACCATTTATTTTGAAGAATTTCAGAATGACTTGCTCCAAAATATCTTTCATCATTTGTGCTTGATGATAAAGTTAATTGATTACCATTTTCTTGAGAAGGTGATTTTGTATAAACTCTTACAAATGTAGTCCCTGGTTCATTTCCTAAAGAAAATGAACTATCTCCTGTGTAAACTTCAATATGATTTATAAAATCCAAAGGCAGAGAATCCCAAACTAAAAATGGAGATAAAGTATGAACAGAAGAAACTTCATGGTCATTTATAAAAATTCTTGTTGAAGTTGATATTGGGCTATTGAACCCAGCAATATTGAGATTTTTTACACCATAAATATTATTGTTTAGATTCAATATTGGTAGTTCTTTTAATACATCACTTAATTTGTTGTATTGCATCTGTTTTAACTGTTGTTGAGTATAAACTGTTAGATGACCAACTTTTTCATCTAGCGTTTTATTAGATAAATCAGAACTGATTTGATACTCTTCTAAAAGATTATCTAAACTTTGTGCAAAAATTAAAGAATTTAGTAAAAATAGTGATGTAAATACTCTTGAAGTCAAAATTTTAACCTTTGGAATAATAATTTTTTATCATTTTACAATAATAAGTTAAATAACTATATTAATTAAAGAGATATGAAAATATAATTTTTGCTATAATGCCAAAAAAATAAATATGAGGAAAAATAGAAAATGAGAATTAAAGAAATTCTAAAAATAGGATTATTTGTTATTATAGTATCGATATGTTTTGCTGCTTGTGTAAATAAATCAATGGATAAAAAAGTTGAAAAAACAAACGATAAAACTATTACTAATCTTTTAGATGAATCTTTTGATTATTATGAAAATCAGAAATTATATAAAAATAGATTTGAAATAAGTAATGTAAATGATGCTAATAAATTATTAGCAAAATTTGAAAATTTATGTACTCAAAAAGATGGGCAGTTAATAGGTCAAGCTTATTTCATCAATAAAGATTATACAAAAACTCATACAAATAATAAAGCAGGTGTTTGTCAAATAAATGATGAGCCTTTTTTTATAATACATGAAGCGACTTATGATTCAAATATATATTATTCTGTTTTAATAGATGAAGATATGATGAGAACTTATCATCGTAAAACTAAAAAACAAGATTTTCAAATAGAACCAACAGTAAATGCACCTATTGAACAAATTATAAAAGAAAGAAAAGAGATTGAAAAAAGAGAAATAGCAAGAGAGCAAAAAACTAAACTTTTATTAGGTCAAAAAAATCAAAAAACAATGACTTTTTTTGATTCTTGGAGATATTCAGGAAGTGAAGCAGCTTGTTCTAAAAGATGTTATGACATAAATGTAAAAAACAATGGATTCAAAACACTAAAAGAAGCTACTAGTAATAATTGGCAGCTAGTTTCTAAGATTGAAGAGACAGAGCAAATGCTTGATAATAGTTGTACTTGTGCAGGTTCTTCTGTTGTTTTAAAAAAATAAGGCATTTTCATAGTTTAATAAAAAAGTTCCTTTATAAAAATAAAGGAACTTTTTTATTTTGATAAGCTTTTGATAAGCTTTTTGATTTTCTGAAATTTTTTTTGCATATCTAATAGATTTAGATTTTCATTGTTTTCAAGTTCTTGTAATAAAGCTGATATATCATCAAGACAAACATTTAAACAGCTATTTTTAAGATAGTGTGCTTTTTGAGAAATCTCTTTTTTATCTGCGTTTTCAACTACGATTTCAAATTCAGCTAACTCTTTATGTATATTTTCTAAAAATCTTTTTGAAATAGCTTGTGCGATATTTTCACTGATTCCTAGTCTTTGAGATATTAGTTCTGTATTTATTTTATTTATTGGGACTAATAAGTTATTTTCTTTATTTAAACAAAGTTCTAAAATATCGATTAGTTCATCATTTTGAATGGGTTTACTCAAATAATAATCCATTCCACTTTGAATAAATTTTTCTTTATCTCCTTTTAAAGTATTAGCAGTAAGTGCTACAACAGGAGTATAAGTATTTGTTGTTAGTTCATATTCTCTTATATGTTTTAATGCTGTTAAACCATCCATAATAGGCATATTTATATCCATTAAAACTAAGTCATAATTGTTCTTTTTATATTCATCAAGTGCAATTTGACCATTTTGAGTAATTGTCACATTCAATCCAAATTTTTCTAAAATTAATTTTATAAGTAGTTGATTATTACTATTATCTTCTGCTACTAAAACATTTCCTTTATAAATTTTATCAATATTTTCTTCTTCTATTATTTCACAAGATTCTTCAGTAGATTTTAATTCTTTTATAATATTTGAAATTTTCGAACCTAAAATCGGTACATCTAAAAAGTAATTCATTAAAGGTTTCATAATATTGTTGTTATTTATTTTGTCTATATTTCCAACATAGACAGCTTTGCATTTAAAATGTTTTTTTCTATTTGATAATTTTTCATAAAATTCTGGATCACCAAAGCAAAATATTAAATCTATCTTTTCACATTTTTCTATATCTTCACCTTCATGAACTCTTCCAAAATGTTTTATAGTGTTTATCAAATGCTCTTTGATATTTTCTGGGTCTTCTATTTTGCTACATATTGCAAAATCATATTCAAATTTACTATTATCGATAGTTTCAATGTCTTGTATCTCAAAATCTAATTCAAAGAAAAATGTACTTCCTTCATTTTCAACACTTTCTAATTTTATCTCAGAATCAAGTAGTTTTACAATATTTAAACAAATAGCAAGTCCAAGTCCTGTTCCACCGAACTTTCTTGAGATTGAACCATCTGCTTGAGAAAAAGGTTCAAATATTTTTTTCTGATTTTCCAAAGAGATTCCAATACCTTCATCTTTTATAGAAAATTTTATTTTTGCTCTATGATTTTTTATATTTAAAAGTTTTATGTCAAAAAATACTTTTCCATTTTGAGGAGTAAATTTAATAGCATTACTTAAAATATTTGAGATTACTTGTTTTAATTTTGTTTCATCGCTTACTAGATGAATAGGTATATTTTCATCCATTGTATAAAACAATCTAATATTTTTTTGCATAGCACTTACTGTATAAAGCTGTACAATTTGTTCTAATAACTCTCTTAAATCAAAACCATTTTTTGAAATCTCAAATTTTCCACTCTCTATTTTCGAAATATCAAGAATGTCATTGATTATATTTAATAATGCTTTTGCACTTTTTGAAATAATAGAAGCCTTTTCTCTATCTTTATCTGCTAAATTAGAATTAGAAAGAATATCCGAAAACCCGATAATTGCGTTTAATGGAGTTCTTATCTCATGACTCATATTAGCTAAAAATTGCGATTTAGTTTGATTAGCGATTAATGCCTCTTCTTCTGATTCTTTTGCTCTTTTTGTAATTAGTTCTAATTCATCATTTTTTCTAAGAATCTGTTTTATCAAAAAATATCCCAAAGCAATAACAAAAGCAATAGTAAAATAACTAATCAAATTTTCTAGTTTTTTATAATACTCTTTTTCTGTTTTTATATTTTTTTCTAAAGCATCGATATTCTTTTTACTATCATAAAGTAATCTACTTGCATTTTCTTTCATTCTTGAAAAAAATGTTGGAAGTTGTTTGAAAAAAAGACTGATTTTAAAACTATCCCACTCTTCTTTTTCTGCTAATGTAATTTCTTCTTCCAAAAGTTTGATTTTCATAATTTTTTCAATATCAGTAACTTTTAGTTTTAACTCTTCTAATTTAGGTAATAAATCAATCGATTCAAAAACTAATCTTTTATCATCATTTCTAAAAATAATTTCATCAACCACTGAACTTGCTTCAAATACATTTAAGAAAATATTGTTTTTTAAAGTACCACCATTTTCTAAAACTTTAATGGCTCCTTTTATATTTTCAACTTTTTTTTCTATGTTATCTTTGATAGGTTCTGTTGATTTTAGCTTTGTAGAAACACCTATTTTATAGAAATTTGTTTCAATATCATTTATCTCTTTTAAAATATATTCGCCTATTTTATATCTTGAATATTCATTTTTTATATTACTATCTAATTTATCCAAGATATTTGAAAAAATATTATGGATTAAAACTATTCCCAAATATCCGATTACAAATACTACTAAAAGAGATAATAAAGAGTTTAATATTGAATTATTTTTTGACATTAAAATGTTACTTTATCGTAATTTTCTAAATCTTTATCATTTAAAAATCCATATTTTTTGAAAATCATTTTTCCTTCTTTTGAAGTTGCATAATTCATAAATTCTTTAGTTAATTCTTTATTTTTAGATGTATTTAAAAGACTCATAACTAATTTTGATTTCTCTGAATATTGGTCTTCTAGCTCTATTGATTCAAGATCATTTATATTTTCTTCCCAATATGTTGTAGCATTCCAATTTAGAGTTAAATCAGCTGTTCCATCTTTTATAGTATTTACTAAATTTCTTGAATCAGTAGCTAAACTAACAGCATTTAACATAGCTTTTTCATATAAACCAACTTTTGTTAAAAGAGTTTTTGTAGCTTGTCCAACGCTTCCTATTTCCTCATTTCCTAAAACTACATTATAGTTTTTGTTTATTAATTCATCTAAAGATGGTTTGATTTTTTTTGGATTTCCTTTTTTTACAACAAGAGCAAGTTTATTATAACCTACAAATTTCCCATCAAGTAATAAACCTTCAGCTAAATTTTTAGTTCTAAAAGATGGAGTACCAGGTAAATACAAGTCTCCTACTTGGCTTGATTTTATACTATCGTATAAATCTTGACTACCACCTTGTAAAATTTTGATTTTACAATTATGTGTTTTTTCAAAATTTTTAGCTAATTCATCAACTGGCTTAACCATAGTAATCCCAATATAAAAAACAAGTTCATTGTTTGGTTCAGCTTTTAGAAAAGACAAGAACAAAATAAGAATTAAAATAATTTTTGAAAATAGCTTCATTTTCAACTCCTTTAGGCTTTAATGTTGAGAGTATAACAAAAAGAAATGAATAAAGTAAATTAAATTTTAAAAAAAATAATGAGAAATAAAATAGATATTTCTTATAATAAACAATTAATTAGTAGAGTAATAAATAAAATTATAGGATTTTGTATGAATAAGATTGTTTTAGATATAAAAAGTGTAAATAGATTTAATCTATTTTGTCCTTTTACAAATGAAAAATTGGATAATGATGATATTTCATTTGAAATATATGAAGGTGCAGGAAATTATCTATTTTCAATGTGTGAAGATTGTCTATTTTTTGATGCAAGTAATAATGCAGAAATTGAAAAATACTGGAGAGGAACAGCACTTGAAGCTATTGAGAAGTTTGTGAATAATCACAAAGATGAAAATATATTGATAATTGAAGTTTTAAACAAAGATGAAACTTATTTTTATGGTTTTTTAAATGAAGATAATTTAGAAATGAGTGCTCAAGAGATTGAAAAAAGATTTATTAAAGAGATAAGATAGGAAGTTTATTCAACTTCTATCTTCTCATCATCCTCAAAAGATGGTTTTGCAATATTTGCAAGTTTTGCATCTAATTTTGCTTTTTTTTCTTTTAAAATTTTTGGTTGAACATAACAAAAATCAAAAAGTAATTCCAAAACTTCTAATGCCCATTCTGCTTCACCTGCAAGAACAGGCATAATTTCTCCCGCTGATTCGCTCTTTTTTGGATAAGAAGTAAAATTACCCATTTTTCTTATAGCATCAATAGCATCACCAATATATGAAGGAAATAATCTTATTGCTTGATTTATTTCTGAATCCAAGCTTCCATGATGGATACTTTTTATTTCTCTTAGTGTTGCTTGTAAGCATTTTCTACTTAATGCAGCACTTGCTTTTGGACTAAAGTGTAATATTAATGCCGCCTCATTAAAATCTTCTGCTATATTTGCTGGAACATCAGCTGGTGCTAATGCTCTTTCATTTGTTCTAGGATAGATTAAATAGGGCTCTTTAAGTGTTTTTGTTGTTTCAACTTTATCTTTTGAAAATAGATAAATAATACTTTTTTTGCATGAAGGACAATTTTGGTACCTAGTAAACCAATTCTCATAATTATCGGTTGTTATATCTTTTTGATACATATATTCATGGATTTCTACTTGGCAATGTGGACATTTCATCTATTAGTTCTTTGTATTAAAATATTTTTAGTATTTTATCCAAATATTACCCAATTAATTTTTATATGTATTGGACTAATATACAGTATATTTTTTATTCAAAATATATTATATTATGGAAAGTTTTTTGATATACAAATATCATTTAAGTTATTTTTAATATAAAAGACTTTAGAATCTTTAAAAATATTATTAAAAAATAATTAAAAATGTTGAGGTAGAATTATTGGGTAAAAGCATCGTAAATAGCAGGACATTCTTGTTCTTATCTTTTGGAATTATGTTATTGTCTTTTGTCGGAATAATCTCAAATTACTTATCTCAACTTACAACTCTTCAACACAATGCTCATACTAATGTTTTAAAATATGATGATAATTTTGAAAAATATTTTCAAATACAAGCTAATCACATTCAAAATATTTTATTTTTATTAGAAAAACGAGAGGATTTGATAAAAAGCTTCTTAGCATCAAATAGAGAAGATTTATACTCTATTTCAAAACCTATTTTTGAAGATTTTGAAAAAAATGGTGGTTTAAGTCATTTTTACTTTATAAAACCAAATGATGAGATTTTTTTAAGAGTTCATATGAATCAAGAATATTCTGATTTAGTAAATCGATTCACATATAAAAAAGCAAAAGAGAGCCAAAAAGATTTTTATGGTTTAGAATTTGGTGTGAAAAATACACTAGCTTTTAGATATGTTCATCCATGGATAGTTGATGGGAAACTAATAGGATATATTGAACTAGGAAAAGAAATTGATCAAATCACAACAACTATCGCAAAGAGAATGAATTTAGAGGTTTTTCATATAATAAATAAAAAAGAGTTTACTAATATCTCTTCAACTAATGAAAAATTTATAGTTTACAATACAACAGATGTAAACGAAACTATTTCTAATTTTATGAATAGTGAAGAAACAACAAAATTTTTAAGTTTTAATAACAAACATTATATGGCTTTTAAGTATCAACTAAGTGATGTTTCTGGAAAA
>ERZ724503.1136-NODE-1136-length-12190-cov-13.405686_pt1 | contig 12190 bp, 9 predicted proteins | sample MGYA00376036_ERZ724503 | MGnify/ENA primary metagenome ERZ724503 (study PRJEB28724, sample SAMN07190885) | wastewater metagenome | isolation source: influent of sewage treatment plant in Hong Hong | place: Hong Kong | collected 2016-03-17 ...
TTAGAAAAATTGAACCTTTAAAAAGAGCATTAAAAGATGTTGAAGTTTGGGTTACTGGATTAAGAGCATCACAAAGTGTTACAAGAGTTGATATGCCTTTAGTTGAGTGGGATGAAAACTTCAAAGTAATAAAAGTAAACCCTTTGATTAACTGGAGTGAAGAAGATGTTTGGAACTATATAAAAACAAACAAAGTTCCTTATAACAAACTTCACGATATTGGCTTCCCAAGTATTGGATGTGCTCCATGTACTAGAGCTATTAAAGAAGGTGAAGACATAAGAGCAGGAAGATGGTGGTGGGAAAACCCTGAACACAAAGAGTGTGGTTTACACAAGAAATAATGGAGAATAAATATGATAAGTAATGAAAGATTAACGCATTTAAAGCAATTAGAAGCTGAATCAATGCACATTATGAAAGAAGTTGTAGCAGAGTTTTCAAATCCAGCTATGCTATATAGTGTTGGAAAAGACTCATCAGTTATGTTACATCTTTTACAAAAAGCATTTTATCCTGCACCGCCACCGTTACCTTTAGTTCATGTTGATACAACATGGAAATTTAAGGAAATGATTGAGTTTAGGGACAGAAGAGCAAAAGAAGTTGGTATGGAACTAATAGTTTATACTAATCCAAAAGGTGAAGAGATGAATATCTCTCCATTTGTTCACGGAAGTGCTTTGCATACAGATATTATGAAAACTGAAGGTTTAAAAAATATGTTAAACATTCAACAGTTTGATGCTGTATTTGGTGGGGCTAGAAGGGATGAAGAGAAATCAAGAGCAAAAGAGAGAATCTACTCTTTTAGGGATAAAAACCATAGATGGGATCCAAAAAATCAAAGACCAGAGTTATGGAATATCTACAATGGAAGACACACTAAAGGTGAATCTATTAGAGTATTCCCATTATCGAACTGGACAGAACTTGATATTTGGCAATATATCTATTTAGAAAATATTTCTATTCCTGATTTATACTTTTCAAAAGAGAGAGAAGTTGTAGAATATATGGGTACAAAAATCATGGTTGATGATGATAGAATGCCTGAAGAGTTAAGAAAAACAGCTAAAAAAGAGATGGTAAGATTTAGAACTTTAGGATGTTATCCATTAACAGGAGCAGTAAATTCAACTGCTACAACATTACCTGAGATTATTCAAGAGATGCTTATTTGTACAACAAGTGAGAGACAAGGAAGATTAATAGACTCTGATGGTGATGCATCAATGGAGAAAAAGAAACAAGAGGGGTATTTTTAAGATGGCACATCAATCAGATTTAATTTCGCAAAATATTGAACAATATTTAAAAGAGCACGAAAACAAAGAGATTTTAAGATTTATTACTTGTGGTTCAGTAGATGATGGAAAATCAACTTTAATTGGAAGATTATTATACGATTCAAAAATGATTTTTGAAGACCAATTAGCAGCTATTGAAAAAGATAGTAAAAAAGTTGGAACAACTGGTGATAAAATTGATTTAGCACTTTTAGTTGATGGACTTGCATCTGAGAGAGAACAAGGTATTACAATTGATGTTGCTTATAGATTCTTCTCAACTGATAAGAGAAAATTCATCATAGCTGATACTCCAGGACATGAGCAATATACAAGAAATATGGCAACAGGGGCAAGTACTGCTGATGTTGCAATTATCTTAATTGATGCAAGACAAGGGATTTTAACTCAAACTAAAAGACACTCATATATTGCGTCACTTTTAGGGATTAAAAACCTAATCGTTGCAATCAATAAAATGGACTTAGTTGATTTTAGCCAAGAAGTATTTGAAAAAATCAAAAGAGATTATAATGATATTATTTCATTTTTACCTCATCATACTGATTTAAATATAGAGTTTATACCTATTTCAGCACTTGATGGAGATAATATCTTAACTATTTCGCCAAAATGTAGCTGGTATAAAGGTCTTCCTTTAATGCCTTTATTAGACACTATTCCAATACATAAACAAGAGTCTTCATCATTTAGACTTCCTGTTCAATATGTGGTAAGACCTCACTTAAACTTTAGAGGTTTTTCTGGAACAATCGCAAGTGGTGAAATAAAAGTTGGTGATGAAATCACAGTTTTACCTTCAAGAAAAACAAGTAGAGTAAAATCAATAGTATCAAATGACATTAAAGATTTAAGACCTATTGGAAAAGATGAAACTGTTGAAACTATACAAAAAGCATTTGCTCCAATGGCTACAACTATTACACTTGAAGATGAAATTGATATCTCTAGAGGTGATATGATAGTAAAAACTGGAGATATTCCAAAAGTATCAAACCACTTATCTTGTATGGTTGTATGGATGGATGAAACTTCAATGAAGTTAAATCAAAACTATGTGATTAAAAGAGCAACATCTGTAATCAATGGTGCATTTAATCATATTGAGTTTAAGAAAAATATCAATACTTTTGATGAAGTTGATGCAACTGAATTAGCATTAAATGATATTGCAAAATGTACAATATCATTAGATAGAGAAATTGCAGTTGATCCATACCATGAAAATAGATACACGGGAAGTTTTATTATCATTGATAAATATAATAATTCAACAGTTGGTGCAGGTATGATTGTATCTTCAGTTGAAGGTTTTGCAAAACTTGAAGAAAACAAAAAAGTTTATTCTAAAGCTGAAATTGAATTAAATGAGTTTATTAGAAGAAACTACCCTGAGTGGAATTGTAAAGAAATCTAAATCTTTAATGATTAAAAAAATATAATAGATACCCTAAAAGGTATCTATTATCACTTCTTACATAAGTTCTCTTATCACTCTCTTATCTAAAATAATATAAAATTATAATCATAATAACTAAAACAAATCAACAATGAGCAAAAACATATGAATAAAAATATTTTCAGACCTTTTTTCAATGAAAACAGTGATGTACTAAATTTTATTAGATACAACACTATTGGAAAAAATAAAAGGGAATATTTTGACTATACCGCCTCAGGACTTGCATTTAGACAAATAGAAAATAGAATCCATGATGTATTAGAAACTTATGCTAACACTCACTCAAAAGAGGCGTCAAATGCCGATACAACATCAAATTATTATGAGTTAGCAAGAAAGAATTTAGCAAAAAGTTTAGAATTAAATGACGAATTTGCAATACTTCCAAGTGGTTGTGGAACAACTGCTGCTATAAAAAAATTTCAAGAGTTACTTGGGCTTTATATTCCTCCTGCAACAGTTAAAAGATTTGGAATAACCGTAGCTAAAAAAAAGCTTCCTTTAATCATTGTAGGACCTTATGAACACCATTCAAATGAAGTAAGTTATAGAGAAGCCTTATGTGAAGTAAAAAGAATAAAATTAACAAATGATGGATTAGTAGACCTTGTTGAATTAAAAGAAATTTTACAAGAAAATAGTCATAGAGAAGTAATTGGTTGTTTTTGTATCGCTTCAAATGTATCAGGAATAATAACACCCTATGAAGAAATATCAAAACTTCTTAAGCATTATGGTGCAAAAGTTTTATTTGATGCCGCTGCTTCAAGCCCATATATGAATGTACCTTGTGAACTTTATGATGCTTTAGTTTTATCTCCTCACAAACTTCTTGGAGGTCCAGGAAGTTGTGGACTACTTATTATCAAAAAAGATTTGATAGATACTTCTATTCCACCATCTTTTGCAGGTGGAGGAACAGTTGAATATGTAAATAAAGATTCACAACTCTATCAAAAAGATATAGAAATAAGAGAAGATGCTGGAACTCCACCTATTTTACAATTTATAAGAGCATCTTTGGCATATCAACTAAGAAATGAAATTGGATTTGATTTTATAAAAGATAGAAAGGATGAGTTAAAAGAGTATTTTATAAAAGAACTAAAAAAGCTCCCTAATTGTGAAATCTATGGAAATCAAGAGGCTTCAAATATAGGAATTGTCTCTTTTAATATAAAAGGTTTAAGTCCCTATGAATTATGCAATCGTCTATCAACTCAAGATAATTTCCAAACTCGTGCAGGTTGTTCATGTGCTGGACCTTACGGACATGATTTACTAGGACTTAAAGAATTAGATATGAATAATCGACCAGGTTGGGTTAGAATTTCTATTCACTTTTCACAAACACAAGAGGAAATTATGGGCTTAGTTGAAGGAATAAAAAAGAATTCATCATAAAAAAATCCCAAAAGGAATAGCAACCAAATCATCACTAAACTCAACAACTATTTCTCCATTATAAAAAACTACTCCTAAACACTTTTTATCAATTTTATTTTGTAAATCTATAATATGTTTGAAATCATCTTTTTTTACACTAGAACTTTGTTTTATTTCAATAGCTAATATTTCATTATCAATCTCAATTACAAAATCTATCTCTTTTTTATCATTGGTTCTATAGTGAAACATTTGTGATGATTTTTGTAAATATGAAAGATGTTTTTGAAGTTCACAAAACACATAAGTCTCATAAATTTGTCCACCGTATGGAGAGTTAATTAATTGTTCTTTTGTATTGATTCTTAGTAAACTACATAATACTCCTGTGTCATTAAAAAATACTTTAGCAGATTTCACAAAAGATTTTCCAATATTTATAAAATATGGTTTTAAAAGTGTAGCTTGATAGATACGATTTATAATAGAGAGATAATTTTCACAAGTTATATCTTTTATTCCAATATCATTACTCAAACTTGATTTATTTAATATTGTCCCACTTCTAGTTGAGAGTATATTTACAAACTTAATAAAACTATCTATATCCCTTATATCAGCTAAATCTCTAGCATCTCTTTCTATGTAAGTTGCAATATATGATTTAAACCACAAATCTTTTGAAAGTCCTTTAAGTTCTAGAATTTCAGGATACCCACCATCTAAAATATGATTTATAATTTCATCACTATAATCTTTTTTTACTAATTTAAAATCTTTATTTAATAATTTTTCTATAATATTTTCAAAAGGTTTATCATTTTTCTCTTTTGAGCTAAGCGGATGAAGTCGTAGTTCACAAAGTCTTCCAGCAAGTGTATCTTTACTATCTTTATGGTCAAGAACATTTGAACTTCCTGTTAGTAAAAAATCTCCATTTACCCTATTTGAATCAATGTGCATTTTTATATATTCTAATATTGTTGGTACTTTTTGAATCTCATCAAGACAAATAGGAAGTTCAAGATTTTTTAGAAATCCTTTTGGATTTTCTTTTGCATATAGTCTTAATTCTCCATCATCAAAAGTTAGATAGTTTTTAAAATTATCAAGGGCAAGAGTAGATTTTCCAACTTGTCTAGCACCATTTAATAACACAACTGGAAATGTTTTTAGTGCTATTTCAAGTATTGATTCTAATGTTCTTTTTTTCATAATTACTCTTTATAATATTATATATTTTACCATTATACTATATAAATTTACATTTTATATTCTTTCTAATAATTTTTAGGAGTTTTAAATCCATTAAAAATTAATTTACAAACTACACAAAATCTACACAATTCATTTAATCTTCATTAACACATAATGCTTATAATTCCTTTACAAGTTTAATAGTGATTACTTTTCAAACTTTGATAATAAACGCATCTTATAAATAAACTTTATTTTGACCATTATTTATAAGAGCAAAAAATATCTTTGCAATAATTATATATTCTTTTTTTGGTTAGATTTATACCAAATAGCTAGATATTTTATTTGCCCAACAAAAGGGCTATACTCCTTCCTCTACTACAAATCGGGATGGTTTTTTATCATTTTAAATTACTTTATTAAATAAAACCATCCCTTTTTACATTTGTAAAATAACCATTTTAAAAATAAATTTTCTAAAACTAATATTCATCTTAATTAAATATTGTATAATTATAGCCATACATAAAATAAAGTAAAAAATAGGATTAAAAATGGATTTATCAGTAATTCTTGGTATGATAGGAGCCTTAACCTCTATTTCAATAGGGGACTTAATGGAAGGGGGGAATCCCGCCCATGTTGTTCATATTACATCTTTAATCATAGTTATTCCAACTGCAATGTTTGCTGCAGCTACTTCAACAGAATCACATTCTATTTCAGCCGCATTCAAAGAAATAAAAATGGTTTTCAAGAAATTACCCATAAATCATGAAGCAAGAATAGATGAATTAGTTGAATATGCAATTATTGTTAAGAAAAATGGTGTTTTAGCTTTGGAAAAAGATGTTCAGTTAATTGAAGATGAATTTTTAAAAGAAGCATTGAGTATGATTGTTGATGGTTCTAAAGAAGAACAGATTGAAGAGTCTTTAGAAGCAATTATTGAAGAAACAGAACACTATTATCATGGTGCAGCACACTATTGGTTACTAGCAGGGGAAACTTGCCCCGTTATGGGATTAATTGGAGCCGTACTTGGACTAATCCTTGCTCTACAAAAACTAGACAATCCAAAAGAGATGGCAGAGGGTATTGCAGGGGCATTTACAGCAACTGTAACAGGAATTGCAGGAGCATATATGTTCTTAGGTCCTTGGGGAAATAAATTAAAAAATAAAGCTCATGTTATAATAAAAGATAAAAAACTTATTTTAGCAGCTATGAAAGGTATTGCAAAAGGCGATGCGCCAGGAGAACTGAAACTAAAATTAACAAAAATGATAACTGCAATGCCTGCAAAAGGTTAATTTATGGCTAAAAAATGTCCAAAATGTGAAGAATGTCCTGCTGGAGAAAAGTGGGCTGTTCCCTTTGCCGATTTTCTTAGTTTATTACTAGCCCTATTTATCGCACTTTATGCTTTAGCTTCAGTAAATCTTGAAAAACAAAAAGCATTAAAAGAAGAGTTTGTAAAAATCTATAATTTTGCAGAAGCAGATAGCATGGAAGAGCAAGATAAAACAGAAAAATCAAAAGCTGACAAACCATCAGAAGAGGATACAGAAGCAGGTAAAGCAGCCGCTGCAGATGAAACAATGGGTCAAATAACAGAACTAGAAAAACAAAAAGCAAAAGGTGGAAACTTAGAAGAAGTAGTAGAAGGAACTTTTATGGCTATACCTGCGCAACTACTATTTGAACAAGGGAAAGCTGAATTAACAAACCAATATGCACCAGTATTTTTAAGTAGAATGGCTAAATTATTTGCTGTAATGCCAGAAGATACAGAAATAAATGTAAAAGGTTATGCTGAAGAATCAGAAGTTAGAAATTCAAAATATCAAGATGCTTTAGAGTTATCAACAGCAAGAGCGAATAATGTAATAAGAGAACTTATAAAATATAAGATTTCTCCTAATAGACTATATTCAAGTGGGTTTGGTTCAAGTAAAGCTGAAAGTTTAACAGACAAAAGAATTGTAGAGTTTGAATTAAGAACAATGAAAGAAACAAAAACTGATGATGTTGATTTTGATTCAATATTTGAGAAAATGAAGAAATGATAAAGAAAAAAAAATTTAGACTTTTATGGCCTGATTCAAATTGTTGTTTAAAGAAATTTATTGATTTGGACAATATTTCAAAGTATGGTTCAATTATTGTTTTAATAATAATGATTTTATCGCAGGTATTCAATATAATTGTTCAAAAAAGCAGTTATGAAATGGCTTTCCTTTCGATGATTGTTAATACTTTTTTTCTAGTTTCTGTTTTAAGTAAATTAGAAATTATAAAAATGAGCATTTTAGAGAAGTATATAAATAATATACTCAAATTTATGATTTTTATATTTATTCTTAATTTTTTAGGATATTTAACATCTACTTCAGAGATACATAACTATGTATTTGCACCCATAAGTTTTTTTGGAGCTTACTTTATTTCATTACTACTATTAAAATAATGGGTATCAACCTCCGAGGTTTTTACCCACTTCTTTTAATGATTTAATTCTGTTTTCTCTTTGTTCCATAGAATCATTAATCTTTTTAACCTCATCATCAGAAAGCTCTTTAGAAGTTTTTTTGATAGGTTTAACTGGTTCATCTTTGTTTAAATTATCAAAACTAAAGTTAGTCACTTTTGCAACAAATAGAACCACTACCGCAATAAGAACAATAACAAGTACCATCAATAATTTAATCAATAGATTAAAATTCGAATTCATTTTTTTATAACCTCATAAAATTATCTTTTTGTATTATGTATATTATAATATAATTTTATTTCTAGTTTTATTAAAATAAGTTTCCAAAAAACAAAGGATTAAAATGTCCAAAAGTGTAAAAGCGGCATTAGTGGCTAATGGTCTTATTGCAACAGCAAAAGGTATTGCTGCATTTTTTACTGGTTCTGCATCGATGATGGCAGAAGCAATTCATAGTACAGCTGATTGTGGAAATCAAGTTTTAGTTTTAATTGGTCAAAATCAAGCCAAAAGAGGGAAATCAGAAGCCCATGCTTTTGGACAAGGCAAAGCAAACTTCTTTTGGTCTTTTATTGTTGCTGTTGTTTTATTTTTACTTGGAGGGTTATTCTCTATATATGAAGGAATTCATAAAATAATTGATCCAAAGGAAATAGAAAATCCTTGGCTTATTGTATCAATCATTATTTTTGCTGTAGCATTAGAAGGAAGTGCTTTAAGTGTTGCACTAAAAGAGAGTAATTCAAAATTAAAAGATATTTTTAAAACTATTCAAAAAAGTTCTTCTTCTCATATTTTAGTTGTTCTAATAGAAGATTCAGGAGCTATAGTAGGTTTAATTATTTTAGCTATTGGATTAGCACTTTCTTTATTTGTACACCCTATTTTTGATGGAATTGCTGCACTTATGATTGGAATATTACTTTTATCATTATCTACTATTTTATTTATAGAACTAAAAAAACTAATAGTTGGTGAAAGCTTAGATAGAGAAACCATAAAACAAATCAAAAATCTAGTAAAAGAAGAGTCTCATGTATTAGTTCATATAAACTCTGTAAGAAGTATGTTTATAGGTTCAAATGAAGTTTTACTTATCATTTCAATGAATGTTCAAGATGATGCAACAGGATATGAAATAGAACAAGATATAAAAGAGTTAAAAAATAAGATTCAAAAAACTTTTAATCAACATAAACTTGATATTTATATAGATGTATTTGAATTTTAATTAAATAGTTATATCAAAATATATACAAAATTGAATCCAATTAGTTGCTTTATTAAAGTATAATAATTTTAATTAAAAAAAAGGATTTTAAATGTCTTTGAAAGTAGTAATTTCCCATAAAACACACTATAAATATGATAGAGCTATATCTTTATCTCCGCATATTATTAGATTAAGACCAGCTCCTCACAGTAGAACTCCTATTGAAGCTTATTCATTAAAAATAAAACCTGATAATCACTTTTTAAATTGGCAACAAGACCCATTTGGAAACTATCAAGCAAGAATTGTATTTCCTGAAAAAACGAAGGAATTTTTCGTTGATGTTGAAATAATTGCAGATATGATTACTATAAATCCATTTGACTTTTTTGTTGAAGAATCGGCTACAAATTATCCATTTGAATATAAAAAAGATTTAAAACATGAATTAAAACCATATTTAAAAATAGAAGAAGATGGCAAATTATTGAAAGAATTTGTTAAAAAAATCAATAAAACAGAAAAACCAATTATTGATTTTTTAGTTGAAGTAAATCAACTAATAAACTCTTATATAAACTATACAGTAAGACTAGAACCAGGTGTTCAAACTTGTAAAACAACTCTTAAAGAAAGACTTGGTTCTTGTAGAGATTTTGCTTGGTTATTTGTTCAAGTTTTAAGACATTTAGGACTTGCAGCTAGATTTGTATCTGGATATTTAGTTCAATTAACTGCCGATGTAAAATCACTAGATGGTCCTAGTGGTCCTGAAGCTGATTTCACAGATTTACACGCATGGACTGAGGTTTATATTCCAGGTGCTGGATGGATTGGGCTTGATAGTACAAGTGGACTTTTTGCAGGAGAAGGTCATATTCCCCTTGCTTGTACACCACATTATAACTCAGCTCATGCTATTGAGGGATTTAGTGATAAATGTGAAACAGAATTTGAATTTGACAACAGTGTTACAAGAATTTTTGAATCCCCAAGGGTTACAAAACCATATAAAGAAGAGCAATGGGAAGCTATTTATGATTTGGGATTTAAAGTTGATGAAGATTTAGAAAAAAATGATGTTCGTCTTACTATGGGAGGAGAGCCTACCTTTGTATCTATTGATGATATGGAATCTGCTCAATGGAATAGTGAAGCCGATGGGGAACATAAAAGAGAACTTGCAGCAAAACTATCAAGAAGACTTTTAGAGACATCAACAACTGGTGGATTATTACACCATGCTCAAGGGAAATGGTATCCTGGTGAACCACTTCCTAGATGGCAAACTACAATTTTTTGGAGAAAAGATAAAAAACCTGTTTGGGAAAATCCTGAACTACTAGCTAATAAAGAAGATAGATTTGATTATACAACATCTGATGCGAAAAACTTCTTATCAACACTTGCTTTAGTTTTAGGAGTAAGTGATGAAAATGTTATTCCAGCTTTTGAAGACCCAATTTACTATATTATGAAAGAAGCTGAACTTCCTATTGATATAGACCCTTTAAAATATGATTTAAAAGATCCACTTGAAAGAAGAACTATCGCTCAAAAATTAACTCAAGGTCTAAACAATGAAGTGGGATATGTTTTACCTTTAAATTTTGGTATTACAAAATGGATTACATCAAAATGGGAATTTAGAAGAAATCACCTATTTTTAACAGCTGGAAATTCTCCATTGGGGCTTAGACTTCCACTTGAATCACTAATTGTAAAACCACCTGTTGAAATAGAAAAGAGTTTTGAGACTGACCTTTTTGCATTTGCTCCACAACTTGGAGATTATATAAAAGATGTGAAAAAAAGAGCTACTAAAATTGATAAAAAAACAACTACAAAATACAACTCTAATACTTTTGTAAGAACGGCTATTACTTCAGAGATTAGAGATAACAAACTTTGCATTTTCCTTCCTCCAATTGAAAAGACTGAAGTATTCCTAGATTTAATTGCTTCAATAGAACAAACAGCAAGTATCTTAAATCTAAAAGTAATTATAGAAGGTTATGAACCTCCTCATGATTTAAGAACCGATAGAATCAAAGTAACTCCAGATCCAGGTGTTATTGAAGTAAATATCCAACCAGCATCTTCTTGGAAAGAGTTAAGTGATAATCTACTCTCTCTTTATGAAGATGCAAGAGTTTGTAGACTTGGAACTGAGAAATTTATGATTGATGGAAGACACACAGGAACTGGTGGTGGTAACCATGTTACTATTGGTGCTGCAACGCCTAGTGACTCTCCACTATTAAGAAATCCTCAATTACTTAGAAGTTTAATCACATTTTGGCAACACCACCCTGGTTTATCATATTTATTCTCAGGGGCATTCATAGGACCAACTTCTCAAGCTCCAAGAGTTGATGAAGGAAGACCTGAAAATCTTTATGAACTTGAAATTGCCTTTTCACAAATTCCTGAAAGTGGCGATGTTCCATTTTGGTTAACGGATAGACTGTTTAGACATATGCTAACAGATATTACAGGAAATACTCACAGAAGTGAATTTTGTATAGATAAATTATATTCACCTGATAGTAGCACGGGAAGACTTGGAATATTAGAGCTTAGAGCTTTTGATATGCCACCTCACTCTCAAATGGCACTTTTACAAATGTTATTAGTTCGAGCTTTAGTATCTTGTTTTTGGAAGAAACCATATAAACACGATTTAGTTAGATGGGGAACAAGATTACATGATAAATTCTTACTTGAACATTATGTAAAAGAAGATTTAAGAAGTGTAGTTCAATACTTAAATGATGAGGGTTACGAGTTTAAACTTGATTGGTTTGACCCATTCTTTGAATTTAGATTTCCATTATATGGAATGACAATTATTGAAGGAATGCCTGTTGAAATTAGATCAGCTATTGAACCATGGCATGTTTTAGGAGAAGAGTCGAGTTCTCAAGGAACTGCTAGATATGTGGATTCATCTGTTGAGAGATTACAAATAAAAATTGAAAACTTTAATGAAGAAAGATACATAGTAACTTGTAATGGTGTTCAAGTTCCATTATCAAAAACTGATATTGAGGGAGAATTTGTAAGTGGAGTTAGATATAAAGCTTGGCAACCTTGGTCAGCACTTCATCCAACTATTAAAGTTG
>ERZ724503.1137-NODE-1137-length-12188-cov-5.529135_pt1 | contig 12188 bp, 8 predicted proteins | sample MGYA00376036_ERZ724503 | MGnify/ENA primary metagenome ERZ724503 (study PRJEB28724, sample SAMN07190885) | wastewater metagenome | isolation source: influent of sewage treatment plant in Hong Hong | place: Hong Kong | collected 2016-03-17 ...
GACCAGCGGATCGATGTCCTGCGCCGCGCGGTTGCCGCGCTTGAAGCCGACACCCTCACTGCCCAGATCGCGGAGCGACAGCGAAGCGAGCGAATGCTGCGGCAGACAGTGCTTGCTGCAACCGAACTCCGTTCGCTAAACGTCGAAGCGCTGAACACGCAGATCCAGCAACTCGCCGAGCTCCAGGCCGATTATCGCGACTTCCGCGCGGAGCTATTCGCGGCTGCCGACCTCCCGGCAGACCCCGAGGAAACCTGGGACGCGTTCGTATCGGCCGGTGATCGGTACAGGGCGCACTTGCAGTCTCTCGGCGTGCATGACGCGGAGCGGTGCCTCTACTGCCGCCAGCCCTTGTCTCAACCAGCCGCAGCGCTCGTCGCCAGGTACAGCGAGTACCTCACGGACAAGATCAGCTCCGATATCGTCTTAGTGGAGCGGAGCATCGACAGCGCGACTGCGCCGGTCCTGGCTATCAACCTTAACGACATCAACGCATTCGTAGATGAGTACGAGGATCGAGCCGACCGGCCGTCATTCTTCGCGGGAGTTGCCGGCATCAGGGACGCCGCTGTTGCTGCGGCGGAAGCGATTCGAGCGTCAGGCCCCATAGACACCTCCAGCATGGCGGGCATGTCGGCTCTCAGTTCTGACGTGTCGGCGGCACAGGCGTCCATTGAGGCAGAGATCGCGGATCTGAAGACACAGGCGGAGAACCGCGCCGATACTCTTCGCGAGAAGAAGCTTGAGTTAGCGGAGCTGACGGCGGCCGCGGAGCTGACGAAGTCCTGGACAACGATTCAGGCCCAGGTAGAACGGGCAAAGGAGTCGGACAAATTGCGGAGCTTGGTCGGCAATTTCACCGCCCTGGGTCGATCGGTGACGGAGCTCGCTAAGGCGGCGAGCGACCGACTGATCAATCAGAGCTTCGACCAGCTTTTTGCCGAGGAATGCGATGCGCTGCGGGCCCCCGCGATCAACGTCGAGTTCGTCGGCCGACAAGGCCGAGCGCAACGTCGCAAAACCCTCGCCGGTCAACACAAGCCGTCCAAGATTCTGTCCGAGGGAGAGCAAAAGGTACTGGCGCTTGCGGATTTTCTCGCCGAGGCGCGCCTGGCTGGGATTACAGCTCCGGTGATATTCGATGATCCTGTCTCTAGTCTGGACCATCGGCGCATCAACGAGGTTGCCCGCCGCGTTGCGAGCCTTGCGGAAGACAACCAGGTCATCGTTTTTACGCACGACATCTTCTTCGCAACCACCTTGTTGTCGCTCTTCGAAACGTCGAAGCGGTGTGTCTACTTCCAGGTGACAGACGAGGACGGGAAGGGCAAGGTGACGAGAGCGTCTGGCCCGCGCTGGGATTCGCTCGGAAACCTCAAATCCAACATCAACAAGACCATCGACGCCGCCCGCGCCGTGGACGGTGAGGCCCGTGCGGCGCTGGTACGCGAGGGCTATGGCTGGATTAGGTCCTGGTGCGAAGTGTTCACGGAGACCGAGCTACTGAAGGGAGTGTCGCAGCGATACCAGCCCAACATCCGAATGACCACCCTCTGCGAGATCAAGGGGGCGGCATTGCCGGCTGCGTCGGAAGTGGTGACCCGCGTGTTTGAGGACGCCTGCCGATTCATCGCGGCGCATTCGCAGCCACTGCCGACCCTTGGAGTCGGCCCGAGTCTGGCGGGTTTGGAGGCGCACTGGAAGGAACTGCAGGACGCCCGAACTCAATACACGGCCGCGACGGAGTAGGACGCAGCCGATGAGACGTACTCAAGCGGCCGTCTCTGACAACGCGTGCGAGCCAGATCCTTTACACGCACCGGTGTCTCGTGAGACGCCAAAATTTCGCATAAAGGTGGGGTCGAACACCCTGCCCTGGTACGGCTCCAGCATCTCCACCAGGGTCTTCACCACCGAGCGGGGGGTATAGAAGGCACCCGCGTCCTTACCGGTCTCCTTGCCTGCAAACTGACCCAGGAAGTACTCATACACTCGACCCAACACGTCGTCAGAGCCGTGGTCGTCGGTCTCGGTAAAGCCGATGCTGCCGATCAAATCGACCAGCTTGCCCAGCCGACCCTTGTCGAGACCTTCGCGCCCGTAGTTACGCGGCAGTACACCCCGGATTGACGGGTTCTCCTTCTCGATCAGGTCCATGGCGGTGTCGATGTCCTGGCCGATGCTGGACAGCTTGCCGCGCCCCTCGATGTGCCTCCAGCGAGCCTCAATGGGCACCCAGAACACATTGTGGCTGGTGTACTCGTCGCGGTCCTCGATGAACTGTGCACGCCTGTTCTCGTTGGGGATGTAGTCCGGCGAGTCCGGGTCGGACAGGGCTGCCTCGATGGCCGACCGCCTCTCCTCGAAGCGGTCGCTGATGTACTTCAGGAACACCAGCCCGAGGACGACGTGCTTGTACTCCGAAGGCTCCTGGTTGCCCCGCAGCGCATCGGCTGCCTCCCAGAGCTTCTGCTCCAGGGTCTTCGTGTCCGCCTTTGGCTTGGCCTTCGCCCGCGCCATCGGGCCCCCCTCGCGGTTTCGGGTATGGACCGCCATTATCTCAGCCTTGCCGACAGATTCGGGAGGCTACCGAGTAGGTCCGTCGGGTGAACTCCCCTCCGGTGTTCTTCTGGTACATATGAACCCCGGCTTCTATGTACCTCCCTTCGTCGGGCTCCGCCCGCCCGGCCTGTTGCCCCCGAGGGGTAGTGCCTCTGGATCGGCCAGACCGTAAATGGCGGCGCGCCTGCTCGTCGTCTTGCCGGACGCTCTGCCGGGGGAGTGCTTGAACAGGAATCCTCTGTCGGCCAGAGCGTTCAGCGTCCGGGAGGCGGTCATTGGTGAGGTCTTCGCCGCCTGGGCGACGGCTCTGGCGGGGCAGGTGACCCGCGGCATAGCCCTCCGCTCGGTTTCCGAGGCCACGAAAAGCAGTACGGCGGTTTCGGCTTCGCTCAGCTGGTCGCCAGCGTCGGTGATCCTGTCCGCCCACCGGTAGGCGAGTTCGACTGCCTCCGCCTGCAGTTCGGCGTGGGTCCGCTCGCCGACGTCGTTGACGTTGGCGACGGCGCACCCCCAGGCCTTGTGCAACTGCCTGTAGGCCGATACATCCGAGCATCCCTCTCGAAGCTGGGCCCACAGCCGGTGATTCCGTAAGGCGCGCTTCTTCTGGTCCTTGGTCAACTCCGCGCAGAATTGGGCCTCGGTCCAGCCCCGGCGGTAGGCGCTCATCGAGAGCCTCAGGATCTCAGCCCATACTTTCCGCGGATTGTGGGCGTCTTTCCCATTGAGGCCGTTCAGCATCAGGTCGACCGCCCAGGATGGCAGGGCCCGGTCAAGGCTCTGATCCTGGAATCCGGTCGCGCTCACCGTTCGTGTCCCGAGGCCCCGGCGTGGCACCTGGCGCAGCCGCTCGGTGTCTCCGCAGCGGCCTCTGGGTCCACGACGTCGATGGAGCCTGAGTCGGCATCGCTGGTGGTTCCGTCGCTAAGCTGTTCGAGTTCCCGAAGGTAGTTTTCGACGACTGACTTGCGGTAGTAGACCTTTTTCCCGATGCGCAAATGCGGGGGCCAGTCTTGGCTGAGCTTCCGTCTGCGCCGCTCGTTGCTGTCGGAGATGCCGAGCATCTCAAGGAAGTGCCGTCGGCTGATCAATTCGCGCGCGATTTCGGTCATCGTCGCCCTCCGTCGGCCTTGGACGGCCGTTGCCGGATGGGTCTGTCGCCCTATCCACGCATTAGGGCGGGAAGTGGCGGAGTTGACCGGGTGTGGGCGGTAACGACGGTAAGCGCCGGGGCGACGGTGCCGAACTTGATCGGCGTCATGATGGGCCGCGCGGGCGCTGAACCTCAGCTGGCGAGCACCGATCTGTGGGCCTGACCTGGTATAATTGGCCTAGCTTCACGAGTTGCCGTCGCCAAGCTCCGACTGGACGGCACGCCAACCCCACGCTCGTGGGTGGCTCGGATGACGAAGCGGCAGGCACTAATTCGGTGTCGGCAAGAGCGCCTCCTCGCGGAGGCTGAGGAAGCGATGGAGTCTCCATGACCAGATATGTCTGGGATCTATCCGGCACGGACAGACGGTGCCAGTCGTACGGGGCGGGTCACCAGGTCCACTGGATTCACTTCAACCAGTCGATGCGAAATCCGTCAGAGGTCCTCACTGTGAACGCGGCCGTCGACGATGAGGGACTTGTGCACATCACCACCCACGGCGAGGAGTTGGTGCGCTGGAATCACCGGCCCGAGCTATTGCGCGCGGCTTTGGACCGCTTTGAGGGACGTGGCGAGTGGAAGCCACGCTGGTATCTCTTGCTCGTTCCTGCTGAGTCCTTCATGGGTGGTGCGGCCACCGTTTTCAGCATGGCCAGGATGAACCAACGCCGCGAGTGTTCTTCCGGAAGGCCCGAAGGGGGGAGTGGACCCAATGCTTCGACTAGTTGAATCGTCCGACCCCGACGGTGTTGCTCGGCACAACACCCGTGTGCATTACACCCAGCGATTGGTCCTGACGGCCTCCGTATGTCGCGAACTGCAGAATTCACGCGCTGACAGGATCATTGGACGGCCGGAGGCCGCACTGGACGTGTTGTCCTGGTGGATGAAGAGTGTCTACGACCTTCCCGCGGACAGAGACGTCGACTACTCGCACGGCCTGGATCACCCGCTGTTGGAGCAGTTCGCCAACGACCTCAAACCTGAACTCGAAGCGGGTGCTCGGGTATGCCGAGCCCTGATGATGGCCTTCACCGCGGACAAGTCGTGGGAGTACGACAGCGACATCAAGACCGTCCGGGCCCGTCTGGCCGATTATTGGGCGATCGTCGACGCGGATTCGGCATAGGTCGACTGACACCACCCCGGGGGAGGCTTCATTTACCGAGTTCGACGCTAGCGGCGGCGACCTCCCTCGAAGCTTCCCGCCACGCGGTAATCCAGGGCATCAGCACTCTTCTGTGGGAGTTGAAAGCCCGAGCCGCGGCACCGCTTTCCCCTTGCGTTCAGATGCTGAACCAGCGCAGTGCCCTTCTCGACATCAATTCGCTTCAAGCAGTTGGGACATTTCCACGACTTCGGCCCAGCTGGGGTCGGCGGCGGCTTTTTCGGCTGCGCCCCGCTACCTGCAGCCTTCCTCCGACGGACTTTGTTGGAAGTCTTTTTTGCCGGGGTCTTCGGAATCTCAACATCTGGAGTACTTATTGGTTCCGCGGCTCTCTCGCGCACCTTCGCGGGATCGGTGGTCCGATTCCGCGGCTTACGCTTATCGGCAGTTCGCTCCTTGCTGACCCGTGGAACCCCCCATCGCGTCATGGTGGGCTGCTTTCCTGGTTTCCCGCGTCTTTCTTGCTGTTGCGGTGTCTCCACAGGGGCATGCGGCGGCTCCTCAACAGCGGCTGCGGGCTTGGGTTTGGGCTTGGCCTCGCCACGGAGTCCATAGGAATCACGAAGCCAGCGTTCAACCCGGCCGGTCACGGTCGACGAACCTGACCGAGCCATCACGCCTTGCCCATTCAACCGAGCCAGGACGTCCTTGACCGGCACTCCCAGCTCTCTTGCAATCTCATGGACCCGCGTCCTATCTGTCATTCCATCAGCCCTCTGGCTCTGACCATCGGCACGCGACGTTGAGGTCGCCACCGAGGTCGCTCGTGGTCCAGCTCTACGCGCTCGGCGTCATCCCGCCTGGCGGACAACGCGCCTTCGTCACTGCTCCCGTCGTCGAACGGGGACACTGCGTGAATTCCTGCGGGCACCGCCGCCTGCATGGAGATCAACGGTCTATGGCCCCCAAGTTCGCGTGCGAGTTGTTCACGAAGATAGCTGCGTGGTCGCTCGAGAGGAATCAGTCTGGAGTTTCGCGGGGAAGCGTCAGCGTGTCATCGTTGCTGTTGATGACTTTTCCATCGCGGATGAGAAGGTCAATGGCCTCGTTGACCCGCTGATCGACCAATGCGCCCCTCCTCGTCCATCCGAATATGCGAGCAACGGCGAGCACAAGTTCTGCGCGGCTGACAGCTCCGACGTCTCGGATCGTCAGGACGGCTGCCATTCCTAGTTCATCCAAGTGGACATGCTGCACGTCGCGAGTCGCACCCCCGGTAGGTGTCCGGACCTGGGTGATGTCGCTGCCCGGCAACACAAGGAAGCGCCCGTCGCGGACGACATGTGCTCGCTGAATGGCGAGATCAATATTGCTGCGGATCTTCGAGCCGATACGGCCGACGTTCCACCAGGTCCGAAGGCGTTCGTCCGCGACCGCCAGGTGGATTGGCTGTTCGTGCCGGACCAGCGTCTCGATCGCCTCGACCATGTGCAGGTGGTTGCCGTACTCGCCGGGGTCTACCCAGGGGGGTAGTGGACATTCGGGCGCAGTTTGATATTCGCTCGTCCAGTCTGGTGCGGCCTCGGTTTCAGCCTGCTCATGCTCAACAATGGGTCGCTCGATGTCCGGTGCTTTTTTGGTTCGCTCGTGGAGGGGTGCGTTGATCGCATCCTCGATAGCGGCACGCAGTCGTGTCTCCTCAATAGCGCGGTCGCGGTACCAGGCGGTGCCCCAGATGCGGTGGAGCCTCCAGCCGAGTCCGGTGAGAATCTGATCACGCAGGCGGTCGCGGTCTCGGGCGGCGGGCGCTGAATGGTAGTGGTAGCCATCGCATTCGATGCCGATGGCGAACATCCCGGGGTGCGCAGGGTGGCGGACGCCGATGTCAATGCGGAATCCGGCCGCGCCAACTTGTGGTTCGACGGTGTAGCCCCATCCTCGGATGGCAGTGAGCACCGACTCTTCGAACGGAGATTCCGGGTCGAGCCCAGTGGACGAGTAGGGAACGGCCAAGACCTGAGATCCCCGCTCGGCGTAGTCGAGGTAGGCCCTAAAGTATTCGACGCTTTCGTTGGTCGAGGGAGGTATCTGTCCGGCGCGCATTGAGGCGACAACCTCGACACGCTGACGAGCTCGGGTGATGCCCACGTTGAGCCGACGCCAACCTTTGTCCTTATTAAGTGCTCCGAAGTTGGCAGAAACCCGTCCTGCCTCATCGGGTCCGTACCCGACGGAGAAGATGATGACGTCGCGCTCGTCGCCTTGGACCTGCTCGAGTGCCCGAATGAAGAACCCATCTAGGCGGTCTTCGCTATCGAAAAATCTGTCGAGATCTCTTCTGCTTTCTCGGGCTTCGTCGATGGCATCTTGAACTGCTTCGGCCTGAGTGACGGAGAAGGTCACGACGCCGAGAGTGAGGTCGGGGTGACTGGTGAAGTGCTCAATGACACGTTCGGCGACTTTCGCCGCTTCGATGGGGTTGTACGCTCCGCCACCTCGCTTGTACAAGCCGTGTGCATGGAAGAACTCGACCCCGACGTCGTCGCCTTCGGCGTGGGCGGCGGGGAACGTGACGAGCTTTCCCTCGTAGAACTTGTAGTTGGAGAACGCGATCAAGTTCTCGTGGCGAGATCTGTAGTGCCAACGCAGTCCGAGGTTATTGAACGCGCCGGATGCTTTGGCGAGTTCGAGAACTGATTGGAAGTCCTTGACGTCGGTCTCTTCCTCGTTCTCGTCGTCTTCGATGCGGCGTTCAAAGAACGAGGTGGGCGGCAGCTGCTTATCATCACCGGCGAGGATGAGGGCGCGGCCTCGGTAGATGCAGTTGATGGCATCGCCGGGGGTGACCTGGGAAGCCTCGTCGAAGATCACGACGTCAAAGGTCATGTCAGAGGGCAGATATTGCGAGACTGCAAGCGGGGACATCATAAAGACGGGTTTGATGCTGGTCGTCACGTTGCGTGTGCGCGCCATGAGGTCGCGCACGGGGATGTGCTTCCTTTGCTTACTGCCTTCGCGGCGAATCACGCCGGATTCACCTATCGTGGTATTCGTCGGTCGTCGATGATTGGCCGCGACGATGATTTCTGATGTTGCCGCCTTGATGAGATCACGGTCCAGCTTGCGGTATTCCTCTACCAAGGCTTCCCGGTCGGTTGCAAGCTGCGGGTGTAGACGCTCGTCGCTTTGGATGACTGAGTCTGACCAGCTGCGCAGAAGAGCGCGGTTGATGACGTTGGGAACCTCATGTTCGGACAAGCGCTGCTCAATGCAGAAGTCAACAGCGGCGTCGAGTCCGCGCTTGGCGAGATCGGCATAGGCGTGCTGGTAGTCAAACCATTCTTGCTGGCCGACGGTGTCTGCACGGAACTCGTTGATGAGATCGATGGCACCTTGATAGTCGTCGAGTTCCTCAGTGAGTTCCCCGCAACGGTTCGGGGCGAATGCTTCCACGACGCGGTCGCGGGCTTGGGTCCATTTCTCGTAGTTCGGTCGCATGGCCTCCACGAGGTTGCAGTCAGCAAGTGTCTTGACCTGCTTGGTGGTCAGCGGTTGGTTCGTTAATGTGCGAAGAGTCTCCGCCCATCCGATGGCCGCATCGAGTGCCTCCAGGTTCGTATCACCAAAGTTGAAGTAATCGCCAAGCGCTGCACGATAAGTCGGCTCGGCGGCTCGTAGCTCTGATGCTGCCCTCCCGGCATGTCCGGCCAGTGTGAGGACGTGGTTGGCATCGGCGACGGTATGGTTCCGGCCGGTGACGGCGGCGACTGCGTTGATACGTAGGACTGCCTGGCGCATGGGATTCACGTGGGCAGTGAGCCACTCGATGGCATCGCTGATTGATCCCAGCAACAACTCAGGTCGAGGCGTGAGCGCTGGGGGTGGCTGCAGACCACGCTTCCAGCCATCGATATCGACGCGGGCAGCGTCGGCAACGGCTTGGAGACCGTCGTTGGGTTGGTTGCCGGTGAAGTAGGTAACCAGAGGTGCAGGCGGGTTGTTTTGTGTAAGGGCGAGGATCTCGTCGACGACGGCGAGCGCGGCATAGAGCGCCTCGAAGTTGGTGTGTCGACCTTGCCAGTGCTGTCCGAGGAATGCGCCCTGCGTGGCGGCGAGATGATTGAAGGCATTGCTGGTTTCAACCCACCTGACGGCATCAGCGAGGTGATTGATGCCCTGTTTGACATCGGTGGCATTGGTGAGAAGGCCCGCGACGATCTTCTTGTCGGTGCGGTAATTGCCGGACAGTTTCTTGAGGCCCTTGTGCAGGTTGGTGAAGCGGTCCTGCAATTCGGCGAGGGGTGCTTTTAGAGCCTCGGGCGTGAATAGCGATGTTGCCTTCGTCTCGGCCTCATATAGGACCGCGGCGTGGTGGTGCAGTGCGGCGGCCGTGCCGCGAGCCTCGGCTAATCCTGCGGGGGTGAACCATTGTCGGTCGAGGTGAGTGTTTTGCGAGCGCAGCGCGATCAGCCGCAGCAGTCGGTCAACGTCGGCGAACGTGGAGACGGGAGCAAGCCCGAGGCTGTTTGCGAGCGCGGCCAACGCATCCCTTCGGTCTTCCAGCATGTGCGCATCGGCTTCGAAACGGTCGGCAGTTGTCGCCAGCTCCTGAGCAGTCATGGTCTGGAGGTTGAGCGGGAACGGCGAGACATGGACAGATTCGGGATCGGGAGGGGCCAAAGCTGGGTCCGGCAGCAGCCTCCAAGGAACACCGGCGGCCTGCTGACAGGCATCTTCAGCCGACTTCAGGTGAGTGATGTGAGCGCCAAGTTCTGCGCGCGTAGACCGCAGCGACTGCGTGGATTCGGCGGTCAACCACTGCTCCATCACATCACCTGGGTGGAAGCGGTGCTGGTGCTCGATGAGTGCCAGCAGTTGCGGGGAGTCTGAGGGCTTGGTCAAAGCGAAGGCGTCGACGAGTTCTGAGTTGAGCGCGACCGTGCCGCCTAGTTGATTCAAAGCATTCTCGGCCTGATAGAGCCGCACTTCCAACGACTGAGAGTCGATGACATCGCGCCAGAGGAACGATCGCCCTTGCTTGGCGGGTCGCCACGCGCGGATGAGTTTGTCGATGCTTTCTTGAATTTCCTGGTACTGAGCTTCGGTCAGATGAATGAGATTCGCCTCCGGCACCGGTGCGATTGGTGCTGCCGAGAGGTTGGCGTAGAGCCCGAGTACTTCGTGGAGCGACTTATTGAGCGGCGCTCGGACCTCGTTCATGGCGGCCGCATAGTTATTGAGTTGCTCTCGGCGGACTTTGGCGTTGGTTCGAATCAGCGACGACATCGCGGTGGGGGGCCGTACCACGTTGTCGAGCGCCGCGAGAAGTTCTGTGGCAACCTCCTTGCGGCTGGTCTTGTGCGAGTGCAGCTCGAAGAGGTAGGAACCGAGTCCGGCTGCGGTGAGCCGATTTCGCACCACCTCTAGTGCCGCCATCTTTTCTGACACGAAGAGCACGGACCGCCCTGAGTGAAGGAGCGCGCCGATCATGTTGGCGATAGTCTGCGACTTGCCTGTTCCCGGGGGGCCGTCCATCACGAAGGTCCGACATTCCAGGGCGGCGGCTACTGCCGCCCGCTGAGAAGAATCAGCGTCGAGAACCAGCGGCGTTAGTTCTGGGGGCGCGAGTTGGTCGATGTCGGCGGGGTCGATGGGATCGAACTGGAACTCCGGCGATTGCTGTGACGGGTCTGAGGTTGCCAGTGCCCGCACGATGGGATGCTCGAGGATCTCCGTTTCGTGATCGAGGAGGTCCTTGTACATTGCCTCCTTCGCGAAGGAGAAAGTCGCGAGGTAGGTGGTTTCGCGCAGGGTCCAGCCGGTGAATGTCTTTTCCTTAGCCAGTGCGGTCCGAACAGCCGTGAGTGTCTCGGAGACGGACAACCCTTCGATGTCCGCGTCGGTGGGCAGGTCGATACCGAATTCCTTCAGTCGCAGCGTGAGCGCCGGATTGAGGAGTGAATCTTCTTCGTCATCTCCGGTGATACGGGGTGTGCTCTTTGGCCCTTGGGAGATCAGCTTCACGGGAACCAACAGCAACGGGGAGACCATCGGCGTGTCATCGACGTCGTGCCAGTCAAGTAAACCGAATGCCACGTAGAGGACCGAGAGTCCGCGGTCGAGAAATTCCGCGGATGCTCTCCGCATAAGGTTGCGGACCACTTGGCCGACTTCGCTATCGGGTCTCGGCGAGTACAACGACGAGCTGGGCAGTGATTCTGCGGTAACCACCTCCTCTGGATAGAGCTGACCGCGAAATTCCTGCTGCCTACGCGATCGCAGGCGAGCGAGGACTTCATCGGGTGCCGGGAGGTCGATTTGTAAAGAAGAGCCCTTTGGGGCGCGAAATTTGATCAGCGAGCTTTGCCGCGTGAGGCCCACCAGTCCGTCGCGCCATGCTTTGAGGGCCGCCTGGATCTCGTTCTGTTGAGCCATTGTCCTGTCCCGGGGTCCTTTCTGAATGGGCGCTACCGAATGCTAACTAGGCGATGGCACTTCGTGCTCGTCGTTGGCGGTCTTGCGGTTGCGGGCCAGCCCCAACTCGCGTCCTGTCGGATCACCCATCTTTAGCAGATGGGTCGGACACGATCGCGGAGAAGAGCGACGGACTAGGAAGGACCGGGCAATTCATGGCTTCCGCTGATCTCAGTCAGCACCGGACGCCGAAGTCGATGACTGGCACTTACGTTCACGTCAGTTTGGCCACCGCTTCGCTTTCTCCGCCTGGGGTCGTCGCCGCCTAGGTCCTCCCTGGTGACGGCGACTTCCCTCGAAGCTTCCCGCCACGCGGTAATCCAGGGCATCAGCGCTCTTCAGGCTCGCCGAATTTTGGGCGGTCGTGGACACCTCAGCACCGCGGGCGCGGGAATTAGTTGTAACTAATATTAGTTTGAGATACTATAAGGGAATGATTGAGTTGTCAGACATTCGCCGGGATGCGGGAGTGACGCAGGCTGAGATGGCGACTCGACTGTCGATGACGCAGAGCAGCGTCTCGCAGCTCGAACGCCGACACGATCTGCTCCTGAGCACCCTGTCGGCATATCTAATCGCCCTCGGCGCTCAGGCTCACATCACGATCACCGTCAGTGATCAGACATTCGACTACGACCTGACAGGAGGTAAGCAATGAGCACGACACTTACCTCGGCTGACACTGCGCGCCGCAGCCACCACAGAGCCGTCAAGTTCTTCTGGACCTGGCTGATCCTCGCTTCCTGGGTATCACTGTCGGGCAATGTGACGCACGCATGGCTCACTGCCGTGCCCGGCACCCGCTTGCTCGCCGCGGCCGTCGCTGCGGTGCCCCCAGTTATTCTGCTGCTGTCGGTGCATGGTCTCGCTGTGCGCGCGAAAGCAACTGCGTCC
>ERZ724503.1142-NODE-1142-length-12162-cov-4.756339_pt1 | contig 12162 bp, 3 predicted proteins | sample MGYA00376036_ERZ724503 | MGnify/ENA primary metagenome ERZ724503 (study PRJEB28724, sample SAMN07190885) | wastewater metagenome | isolation source: influent of sewage treatment plant in Hong Hong | place: Hong Kong | collected 2016-03-17 ...
AACGGGGTGGCGCATGGATCCGAGTGAGACACGCCCAAATACAGCGCATAACCGCATGCGGCTCTGGCTCGTTTCTATTGGGCGCGTTCGACTACCTTATCCGCTGGTTCACCGATGCACATGTAAAGTCCGGCTCGGCCGCGAGCAAACAAGCGCTGTATCAAGATGCAAACGGCGAGTATAGGCTTACCCTCGAAGAGCGAAAGATGATTTTAACCTCCAGCATCTTCGGTGTCGATATTGACCGACAGGCAGTCGAAGTTACCAAGCTATCGCTAATGTTACGCGTATTGGAGGGCGAAACTAGCGAGACCATAAATAGTCAATTGAAAATGTTCCATGCCGAGAGAGCCTTGCCCAATCTCGATAAGAACATTTTGTGCGGGAATAGCTTGGTCGATAGCTCGGTAAGCTCGGTCGTTGAGTTGACACCCCAAGAGGAGTACGACCTCAACCCGTTCGACTGGGACATCGGTTTCTCAGACATAATGGCCGCTAATGGTTTCCACGCCGTAATTGGTAATCCGCCATACGATGTACTCGAAAAGGATCGAGGCGAAGCATCGTGGCCCCATGATAAGCTGCGAGAGTATATACCCAGCCGCAACGACTTTGTAGCTGCGCTCGGTGGAAAGCTGAACCTGTACCGGTTCTTTCTGATCAAGTCTTGCGAATTAGTGCGTCCTGACGGATACGTTGGGATGATCGTTCCAATGGGGCTTGCTGCAGATATAAGTACCCGCAATACCCGGGTTCACCTTTTCACTCACCTCCGCAATCCGACGCTTGACTGCTTCCCGCAAAAAGACAATCCGCGCCGTAGAATTTTCAAGGCGGCAAAGCTTTCTACAATGGTGATTGTCGGCCAGAAGTCTGGCGCTAAGGTTAATGCGCGCAATAAGATTACAGTCCATGTTTTTCCCGGGAACCAACTGAACGACATTTCGATCGATAACGTACTCACTCTACGCGACCTGCAACTTCTTAATCCCGAGAATGCCCCTGTGCCTATGCTCGCAGCCGACGAATGGGCTATCTGCCGCGATATACATGGCAAACCGCATATCAAGAGACTAAGCGAACTTAGCACATCGTATCTAGTCACAAGAGGCGAGATCAACCAGACTACGTTCAGCCGCTATATCGTTGGCGTGAACCAAGGGGCCTCTGGTTACGAACCGTTGCTCAAGGGTGTGGAAGTCGGGTCATTCGAGCTGCGGGACTCGCTGAGTCAAGGCGAACGCCAGATGTTGGATGCAGCGAAGCTCAGGAAGAAGTACCCGCGAAAAGCTTCTCCCATAGCGCCACGAATTGCTACCCAGCGCATCACCGGGGTTGATGAGCGACAGCGAATTGTTTGTGCAGTTGTTCCCTCAAGGATGTGGTTTGCGGATTCAACGAATTCAATAGTGGGGGTCGAAAACGCGGCCCTTTCGCTTGAGTACCTAACAGCCGTACTGAATTCGGACCTTATGCAATGGCGCTTCCGGCTTACAAGCAGTAACAACAACGTTGCGGCGAATGAACTCTTGGATCTCCCAATAGCTGTCCATGATCCGGACTCCGAATCTGACAGCATACTGATCGACAAGGTGGCAAAGGCGGGCAATCGAATCGTCGACCTCAAAGCACAGGCGCGAACGGCACGGACGTCGGGCGGGGCGCAACAAATTGCGCATATGTTGGCGTCGGCTTGGGATGCACTCAATGATGCGGTTTACGCACTGTATGGACTGACGAAAGCTCAACGAGACCTAGTGGCCAAGAGGCTTGACAAGGTCCCGCTTGCGGCTCAGCTAGTTGACGATGACGACGTCACGTAATCGATAACGCGCCCTGCAGTTATTCTGTCTTGACTGGCCACGGACCAATCCGGTGGGAAGCTAGTGAGAAGGGCCACGCACGCACCGCAGCGACGGGGCTTCTTGCCGGCGACGGGCGAAATTGCACCGCCGCCTCCGATCCGATTAGGGCGTTCTATTGGTCAGGTTGTCCACCGGCGCATACCGTCGCGGATCGCAGCCATGGCTGCGTTGTCGTCTTCGTTATAGGTCAACAGCCACTCCTTAGCGGTGACCACATCCACGGGATCCGCGCTGGTCTGCACCTTCGCCAGATATGTCTGCGAGATCGCTCCACCTGGGTCGGTCACCCGCCACTCGAACCCGAACTGCGGAGCAACTTTCTTCAAACTCGCACCATGCAGCGCGATGAATTGGGACTTGAACACCATCACCAGGTCCAGAAATGCTCCCGTGTCCGGGTTCACAAGGTCGCCAACCTTAGCCAGTCCCAGCAGACTCACCAATCTGCTCCGCTCCGGCGGAGCCCAATGGAAGACCTTCAAGGAGCGACCAGCTGCCGTGGCGGCCTCACACTCACCACGCAGCCACCCCACGAAGCGGGCTGCCAGTTCCCGCTCTGTCTCATCAGTGAGCGGCTGCCAATCGACGAAATCAGCGATGTAGCGCGCGGTAGATTCGTCCGTGCCGTAACGGACCCGGGCGCCCCACATGTAAACCCGGTCGTTGATGTCGTATTCCACATCGACATCGATCTCGACGTCCGCTTCCGGAACGACAACTGGACCCTCACCATTACGCGCGATCTTTATTCCGTCACAGATCATTTGGGCTCGAGTAATCGCCTTGACGAGGCGGGCGCGGGCGTTGTCGCGTGTTAGGTTTGCGACTTCGGGATAGTAGGCCTCGAAGAAAGTTGGATCGTCAGCGTCGACCGCTGCGAGCGCCGCGGTGGTCGCGATGCCCATCCGACGGAGGGCCAGCCATTCACGCGGACGTAGTCCGCCCACGTTGATGGCTGTTGATGGGTCATCGGGCCCCAGCTGGTCGGCACACCAATCTTGGTAGGCGCAGGCACCGCAATCGACCTGTCCGACGGCCTCCACCAATGGCTGCGGGTCGTCGGCGGCTCCCACGATGCTTAAGGCGGTGTTCGCCACCTCCACGCGAAAGCCGTGTTCGTGGTCGTACCGCTCCAACAGGGACCGACGAACCTTGCCCCGACTTCGGGAGAAGGTAAAGCCCAGCGGCTCCGCGAGATCGTGCCAGACGAACACGAACGTCGCAGCTGCACTGGGCTTCAGCGCGAGCTGGCTTGTGCCGACGATTGCGGCGCGTAGCCACTCCGGCCCCGGATGACGGCCACACGCCTGCAGCATGCGCGTGTAATGCGCCAGCTGCATTCCGTCGTCATAGCGCGCCGAGGTCACAGTCCACCCAGACAACTCGACCCGCTCAGCGGGTACGTCCAAAGACGAAACCTGAATAGACGGCGTCTTGGCGGCCTCTATGGTCTTGTGGCTCTTGACATCACCCGGAACATAGCCACCGTCCACGCGGATCAGAATGTCCGGCTTGCCTTTACGCGCACCCTCCACATCCTCGGGTAGCCACCCGCCCAAGATCAGGGACGCTTGCGAGTCCATCGCCTGGACTGTCAGGGAGATCGCCTCAGACTTCGGCAGCCGCGGGTCAACAACTACGGCCTCGGGATGAAGACTCACCAGCTGCTCGAAGATGCGTGCTTCGAAATCTCTGCCGGCCTGGAGTCGAGCGGCCTCCTCTGGCGAGGGAACCCGTTCGAGGGTCGGCACCAGTGGCGAGAAGTCGTTCTGCACGACCACCGGGCACTGCTTGGCGGCATAACCGTTGAGCAGGACCGGCTCGGCTGCGTCGGTCACCCCGCCATCATCGTCGTTCTTCCGAATTGTTCAACAGCAATCGACGTGACCGCCTCCGGCGCTGGAGTGGTCCTCGCTACCGGCAATAACCGTGAGGATGTCGTCGAGTCGTTGTTGAATCGGTGGCTATGGAATCGCAGATGTCGCCCGACGTGGCGCTAGCCGAGGCGCAGTCGGTTCACGAAGTGATATTCGACCTGCTCGAAGCCGATGCGGATCTTGCACCAGGGGCGAAGGATGACGTGCTGGAAGCACTGACCGAAGTCGTTGGGGATACCGGTGCCGATGAAGAGTCCGCCCCGGAAGCGACTTTTCTGACGTCGATCACACTTGCGGGGTTTCGCGGTGTGGGGCCGGAAGCCCACCTGGATTTTTATCCTGCCCCAGGTCTCACCGTGGTCAGCGGACGTAACGGCTCTGGCAAATCAAGCTTCGCCGAGGCACTCGAGTTCGCGCTGACGGGGACCAGCTACCGATGGCATCAGAAGGAGGTGCTCTGGGCCGAGTCCTGGCGCAACCTCCACCATCCGGACCCGTGCGAGATCCGGATCGGGCTGACCCGGCAGGGCAGCGGTTCTTTGACCATCGGCATGACATGGGCACCTGGCGACTCGTTGGTTGCGCGAAAATCATGGACGCAAACCGCCGGTCAGAAGAAGGTCGAAGGCACGGATTCGCTGAGCTGGGCGCGACCGCTCGAGCTGTACCGGCCGATGTTGTCGTACGGCGAACTGGGCAGACTCTTCGACAGCGGCCCGTCCGGCCTGTACGACGCGCTGGCCAAGCTGCTCGGACTCGACGTTCTCAACGATGCGGAAAAGTACCTGGCGACGCGACTCAAAGAGACCAAGGCCGCGCGGGATGATGCCGACGCCGAACGCAAGCGGATCACCGGCGTGTTCGACGGATCCACCGATGAGCGCGCACAGCAGGCCGCAGCGATGCTGACCAAGAAGAAGGGCACCGACCTCGACGCGCTGCTTTCTCTGGCAACGGGATCTGGGGATGCGCAGCTGGCGACAGTGCGACTGCTGCGGGATCTAGCGTCGCTTCGACCACCTGGGGTCGATGACATCACAGCGACGGTGCACCGGTTGCGCACAGCGGTGGCTGAGGTCGCGAATACGACGACGAGCCTGGTGAATGTAACCGAACAGCGACTTAACGTCATGCAGGCGGCATTGCGGCTCTTCGAGGATGCCGGTGACAGTGACTGCCCGGTCTGCGGCCAGGGCCATCTCGACTCCGTCTGGGCCCAAAAAGCCCGAGACAGCATGACGGCCTCCGAAGCCGCCGTGGCCGAATACCGCGCGGCCGCCCAGCAGCGCAACACTGCCCGCGCAGCGGGGCTCACCATGGCTGGCGCAGTGTCGCCGGCAGCCGCGGTCGATGGTGTCGACTTGCCTTCCCTGGGTGGCTACAACGCTGCGGTCACCGCGGTCCAGCCGGTGCCCGAGGACGACGTGGCCTTGGCCGATCATCTCGAGGCGACGCTGACAGACGTGGCCGCCACGGCCGAGACGTTGCGTGCAGAGGCCGCCGCGGCGGCATCCGAACGCGAGAGCGCATGGGCGCCCCTGGCCGCCCAGTTGGGTGCTTGGGTGCAGCTGGAGAGAGATGCGCGGGAGAGTGACGCGGCAATCGCCACGCTGACTGCTGCCAAGAAGTGGGTAAGTGCGCATGGCGCCAAGTTCCGTAATCTACGAATTGAACCCATTGCCGCACAGGCCCGTTGGATCTGGAGCCGACTACGTCAAGAGAGCAACGTCGACCTGGGCGAGATCACCCTAGAGGGAACCAACACACGCCGGCGAGCGATCATCGGCGGCACCGTCGACGGGAAGCCCACAAAAGCGCTGTCGGTAATGAGCCAAGGTGAACTTCACGCCTTAGCGTTGGCGCTGTTCTTGCCGCGGGCCACAGCTGGGGCGAGTCCGTTTCGTTTCGTGGTGCTCGATGACCCGATTCAGGCGATGGATCCGGCCAAGATCGATGGCTTTGTGGAGGTACTCACCGAGGTGGCCAAGACTCACCAGGTCATCGTGTTCTCTCACGACGATCGACTCGCATCGGTGATTCGGGAGACAGGCAGGGACGCCCGCATGATTGAGGTCATTCGAGAGACCGGCTCAAAAGTCACGGTTCGCGACAACGCCAACCCTGCACTGCGCCAAGTCGCCGACGTCTTCGCGCTCATGAAGGATGACGACATGCCCGAGGAGGCGAAACGACGCGCCATCCCCGCACTCTTCCGTCTTAGCGTGGAAGCAGCGGCCAAGCAGTCCTACTTCAGTCGGCAATCCCAGAGCGGTACTCCCCGGGAACAGTGGGAGACCCGTTGGCAGGAGGCTAAGAAGACCCGAAATCGCATTGCCTTAGCTGTATCTAGCGACGCTCAAGCCGATATCACTTCCTGGCTCGAGGCCGACGCAGCGCGCAAGAACACGTTGAAGATCTGCAACGCAGGAGTGCACGGCGCTACCGGCAGCATCACCATTCACGACGCGCGCGATCTCGAGAAGACCGTCAACGCGGTGCTGGCCCTGAAATGAGCGCACCGGCACTGCTGGCTCAAGCCCATCGACTGCTTGGCAAGGCAGACGCCGAAGGATTGGCGGCTCGACTGGCGGCCGTCCTGGCCCGCCAAGCACTCGAGGAGGTCGTCGACCAACGGTGCGCCCAAGTTGGAGTGACCGCACCCTGGGCCAGTGCCCGTTCCAAGCTCATCGTGCTGCGCGCGCTTGACTCCGGCGAAGCCGCCGACAGCGCGGCAGTAGCTTGGAACGAGCTCAGCAACGCCTGCCATGTGCACGCCTACGAACTAGCACCGTCCGCCGCAGAGGTTTCTCAGCTGTGCCAGCGTGTGGCATCGCTCTTGCCAAAATAATGAACTGGCGCGCACGCTGCCTCTCCACGCAAAGCTTGGCGCTGGTACTTGTCTCACTGGTCGCTGGAGTGCGGCCAATCCCCGCCCGGCTTCGGCGGCCGGCTCGAAGTCAACGACGAGCACGCCGAGTTGTGCGATCTGCACGGCGAACAGCGGCTCGGGGGATGGCTTGCACATCTGGGCAGGCAGCCCAGTCCGGACCGACTTGGTTTCCCCAGGCCTCAGATGCTGCTTACCAGAGTCATCGCAGAGCCCAGCAGAGCCCGGGCGTTGTCTGTCAACCGCTTGAGTCCGAGAAGATCCAGAACCGCCCGGAATAGTTCTTCTTCCGATATTGCCGGGTCATCGGCCGTCAATTCAGCGAGGTGAGTTGCCAGTTCAGCCGGCGGCACTGCATCCAACGTACGCGGACCCAACTCGCGCGGACTTACGCTGGGTTGCTCCGGGAGTCGGAAAGTCTTTGGCTTCAAGCCTGATTCATTCAGCGGATTATCGGAGAGGATCAGTCCCCGTCGCTCCGCCGTGCTGATCGCCTGATTGAGCACGCGGCCGATCTCCCTACCAACACGCAGGCCCCCAGCCGATCTGACATAGACTTGCTGCAGCCGGCCGCCCAAAATGGGCCCCTCTGCTTCGACGATGCGTACAACGTTCGCCACCATCTCGGCTACCGGGGTCTCAGTGATCGGAGGCAGTTTCTCTTCGAATGCCGTGTACCGCGCCAGCAGGCCGTCGCCGTCCCTCAATGCCGACCCGACAGTCCCCGCAGGTTCGATGGCGCCCGTCGCATCTCCAACGCTGGTGAGGTCCATGCTGGACAATTCGCCGATCGGATCGGCAATGTCCGGCGCCACCGTCTCGCCCGGATCCTGCGTCTGATCCGGTGCCCGATGCCGACCGCCACCTGCATTGGACAAAAGTTCCGATGTCGGCGGCTCATAAGTTATGACCAGCGAGTCCCCCGCTTCGGATCCCAGTGGTTGCTCGATCTCGACAGCAGAGGCCAAGGTCAGCACCTGATCGATCTCAACAATTTCCTGTTCGTCAGCGCCGACAAGGTCCGCGTCATCACCGTCATTGTCGTCGCCCTCTAGATCATCATCGATCCAGTCGGCGGTCCGGATGTCGAGTTCATCTAAGGTCTCCCAGAGCTTTTGGAGGGTGCCAGGCATGTCGGCGTAGAATACGGACTCCCTGATGCGGAAGAACTCCCATCCGCAACGTTCAAGCTCCCGCTGCCGCGCGAGGTCTGTCTCATATTGTGCTGGGCCGTGCCAGAAGTCACCGTCGCATTCCACTGCAAGCCGCGTCTTGGCGCCCACGATCACGAGGTCGATGTTGTATCCAAGTGCCGGGTACTGCGGAATAACGGTGTAGCCACGATCGAAGATGCGGTTGAACACCCGCTGCTCGAATACTGAATCAAACGGTGTCACGAGAACGTCTTCAGGTACCGAATGCAGTTGCGGAGCGCCATTCTCGTTGCGAGATCGACCTATGACGCCATAGCAGTAGTCAAGCAATTGGTGTCGCATGTCTTCGCTATTCGTCAATGCCTCGCGAGGCATCGAGTGGTACACCCACATCTGGTCCTTGGCCCGTGACGCCGCTACGTTGAACCGCTGCACATACTGCGTCGCCGTCAGAGCGGACAACCGTCGTTCTTCCGTGGGCGCCTTCACCATCGACAGAAAGATCACGTTCCGCTCAGACCCTTGGAAGTCTGACGCGTCTCCACAGCGCAGTTCGCGAGCAGTCCATTCCTCGGGCGCGACCGCATCGAGTAGTTTGTGTTCGATAAGCCTGGCTTGCTCCTTGCCGAGAAGCGAGATCCCACCCATCGTCGCCCCGTCGTACGCCGGCTCGGTCAAGCACTTCTTGATTTGATCAACGACTGCTTGGGCTTCAACTTCGTTGGTCTTGTTGTCGTTCTCAAAACCGGCGGTGACGTGGACGACCTTGATTGGATCTAGGCGTTCGGCACCGAATTGGCGTACTGGGATGAGCCGAATCCCCTCGGGCTCGTAAGCAATTCGGTTCGAGAATCCAATGATTTCCGGGACGCATCGGCGGTGCTCGGTGAGAGTGATGCGTCCGCCGAACCGCATGTTCGCTTCGTCGAAGTAGCTTCGTTTGGGGTCGAGCCAGGAGGCGCGGTACACGTCATCCGCGAGGTACATGTTGGCCAAATCTCGCAGCTGCTGCTGATCTACACCCACCGCCGATGGGGACACCTGCTTGTCGTCGCCGATCACTACGACCTTGGGTGCGAGGTATTGCAGGAATGATGCTTCGAGCCCTGCCTGAGAGGCTTCATCGACAATCACGACGTCGAAGAGGTTGGGCTGCACGCGAACCTGCTCGGCAATTCGATAGAGGGGCATGATCCAGACCGGAACCGCGGGCCGGCAACGGTCCATCGCCTCAGCGATCTCCACGCGCTTCTTCGCCGCGTACTTGCCGGTACCCTTGCCCAGCGACGCGACGAGCTGTGCGTACTGGGTGAGATTCGCCCTGGCGCTTCCAGTGAGCCGGCCAGGCGCGACGGCGTGCTGCCACGCGCGTTCGGCCGCGAGATGCTCGACCTCGATTCGTATCTGTTGCTCGAGGCCATTTAGGCGGACCTTGAGGCTGTTCGAATCCTCGCCATCCTGCGCGAGGATCCACCGTCCGGTCATTTCCCATTGCCACGCCTGTGCGAAAGTCGCTAAGCGCGAGTCCCATGAGGCGTCAGCAGGATCGGATGCGACCGCCTCCGCGAGGCGCGGTGCGGAGCGGTCAAGAGCTTCACGGATGCGGTCGCGATCAGCTAATTCATGCGCCACTGAACGCAGGTAGGTCAAGCGGTCATACACGGCAGCGTATCCGGCGACGTGTCTTTGCTCTACCGCCTCGCAAAGTTGTGATGTTAACGGAGACGCGTTGTGCTCGGCGCACTCGCTCCGTAGGAACTGAGCCAGTTGGTCGAGGGGCGTCGTGGACGTGACGGCGGCATCGGAGGCGGCGGCTGCTTCGACGAGGCTAGCGTATCGCCGGATTGCGTCGAGGTTGTTCCAATCCGGTACTGGGAGATCATTCGCTTGGAACCACTCGCGCTCGGCCACAAGCCGATCGCCAAGTGCGAGAACCTTATCCAGCTGCACAACTTCGGTCCGGTGCCACTGAACCTTCTCATAGAACGTGTCTTCGTTAGGTATGACGACATTGATCGGCCAGGCCTGATCCATTGCAGTTACGAGCCGACCGGCGTCTACCCAGTCAATGAACGCCCCCAGTTGCTCTCGCGTGGTCGCGGGCAATCCGTTGACTCTCACCTGGGCAAAGAACGGTTCGGATGCCTTCAGCACCTTGGCGCCGAAAGCGCCGATCTTCGGGGTGCCATCGGGCTGAACCTTGATTTTGTTGCCCGAGTCGAGATGTGTGATAAGTGATTTCGCGATCTGTTGGTGAACTGCTTGATCACCGCCCGCAATCGTGATCGACGTCATCGGACCAAACCTATTAATCAACGCAGAGGCTTGGTCTGCCAATTGTTTCAGTTGAGCAGAACGGGCCAGCCACATCTGTTGGCGGCCACTTCGGACATCGCGCAGAGCGTCGTTCATCCACGACTCCTCGCGGCGTTCGAGTTCGACGGCCCGTTGCGCAAGATCCGATACCTTGGCCCGCAGCTGCTCGCGCACGTCGGGGGCCAGTGATTGCACGAAGTCGAATGATTCGTGTGCGAGCAACGCTGCGTAGCTGTCCTTCTTCTGAAGTGCCCGCGTCTCCTCTTCGACAAGGTCGGCCAGCTGCTTCGTGGTCGGCAAGAGCGAAAGGTCAAGCAGCCGTCGCCTTGCGTCGTCCTCGTTCTTGAGAAGACGTTGATCTTGCAGCAGCGAGTGCCAACGAAGGATTTCTGCCGTGGAAACTGACTCGCCCGAGCCACCCTGGTCGACATCGAATTCTCGAATCCAAGCGAAGTTCGGCTCCGCCTTGAGGTGGCGGTAGGCAATAGCTGCGAGAGTGCCCTCCTCCGGACCATCGACGCGATGTTGTACCTCTTGGTGACGAATACTGACCAAGCGGCCATAAGTTTCGGCCCGTTGCCTCCGAAGTTGTTCGATCTTGGCCAGATGCGTTTCGATCGTTCTGGTCGAATCAGCCATGTCGAACTCATCTGCGCGGCGTGAAATGTTGTCGACCGCCGTTCGTAGATCTGCCATGTCCGAACGCGACTGTCCAATAACCGAAACAGCCAGCGGTTGAATCTGCCTGGGTAGCTTCGCTCGGACTTCGTGAAGCGCTCGATCGGTCTGCGCGGTGATGAGGACCCGCATGCCTTTAGCAAGCAGATGCGACACGAGCGCCGCCGCTGTGTATGTCTTTCCCGTACCTGGGGGCCCCTGAACGACAGTCTGTGCAGTTTGGTCGACTCGCTCAATGATTCGTCGCTGTTGGTCGTTGACAGGAAGCGGAAAAAAATTCTCCCCGTCAACGGTTACGACAGCTCCGGGAACCTGGTTGGAATCCGCGACCGGTTGTCGGTCTGGATCGATAAGCGGCAAGATGCCACTTGGAATCTCACCTGCTGTCCGGAGCTGGGCAACGATGTTCTCGTAGATCTGGACAAGCCCTCGTTTCGTCCGCCGGCGCAGAATTAGCGCGGGCGCGTATACGCCGTGCGGGCTGGTCGTATACGGCGGATCGAGCCCTTCTTCGTCGTAGTCGGCGTCCGCGTCAAGTCGGTGGATGAGGCGTCTGCACACGTCGCCGACACACGCCTTGTCCAGGAGGTGACCCTCGTACTCAGCCGCGAGCTGCCTGATTTCGTCGATCTTCGCCGGGCTGGATATCAGCGCGGGATCCAACATGTCGATCTCGATGGAAACGGCGTCGGGCGTCGGAGCCTGTGTGACCGTAAGCGTCCCAGTGCTTTCATCGAATCCGATCGCCACTGACGCGGTGGCGACATGACGCCGTACTTGCTCGTGATCGTCTGGGCGCCAGGACAAACAGCCGACACCGAGGACTAGTTCGAACTCCTCACCATGGTCTGCGACGGTGAGGTGGATTGCGAAAAGTTCCTTGTAAATTTCGCGGGCGGCAGCGTCCCGGCGCTCCCGCTCAGCCCACAGGCGCCAATCGGAGAGCCAACTGTCAAAAGCGGCTATTATGTCTGGCTGGTCACCCAGCTCGATCCGGTGGCGTTGAACGTCAGATTCATCCTCGCCTTCCCTCACTTCCACCGGTTGTTCTACAAAGATTGCTTCCCGAAGCTGAGGTTCCTTGTCGACGTCATCAATGCCGCTCTCCAGCCATTGCTGGAGCAACTCCGGCGGTGTTGGCGGATCAACCCGGGCTACCCGCTCAACGGAAAGGATCGAAGCATCGGGATCCGGTGCTGCGACTCGATGCGCCGACTGGATTGCAGGGTGATTTGGAAGCTGGCCGAACCATACGACCTTCTCGTACTTGTCGGCGGTGCGCACGGGCTTGACCAACAGCTGTTGCGTCCGACCGAGGAATGTGAAGAGGTTGATGGCTTTCCGTAGAAGGTTCGACTCGATTGGATCTTCCTCGATCGCGCTCA
>ERZ724503.1145-NODE-1145-length-12153-cov-16.193751_pt1 | contig 12153 bp, 26 predicted proteins | sample MGYA00376036_ERZ724503 | MGnify/ENA primary metagenome ERZ724503 (study PRJEB28724, sample SAMN07190885) | wastewater metagenome | isolation source: influent of sewage treatment plant in Hong Hong | place: Hong Kong | collected 2016-03-17 ...
ATGTCAGCCATCAATACACCTCCTCATATTCAACATCTTCAAAACCTAGAAGTTTGAACACCCGTGCTAGGTCTTCAACCGTATCTTCCTGATTGAAACGATAACGCACCTCTTTACCTTCCTCGTCAGTTAGTGTGATAAAGAAACCATCACATTCTTGCCCAATATAGATTTTCATGTTTTCTCCTTTGCAGCTAATTTATTAGCGTAGCCACCCCAGTTCAATAGCTTTGTTAAGGGCTTTGATGAGGTGTAGGGCGTGCTCTTTGTCTTTGATGATGACACGGTCGTAGGGGTCGTCAATTGCCACATAATCATTCTCTAAAGTTAGATAGCAGGCCAGAGGACACGTATCGTCTGTGTTAACCTCGCCGTGTTCATCCGCAAATCGGATGCGACCTACACTACCTTCTTCCGTACAACGTATATCAATTGTTGACATCTCTACTCTCCTTCTGTTTAATTTGATTGGAAATGAAATTCTCCACTTCCGTTTCATCTCCGTATGTTAGAACAAATTGTGTATGTTCGTCAAGCTCTGTTTCATCTAGCGCTGCTTCAAAATCTGTATACCATTTCTCAACAATGCCTATCTGTCTACGCAACATCGAGCTGTTATATCCACTATACCCAGATTCGTAACAGAAGTCAAGCAGCTTACAAGCATTAATTCTGAACAACAACGTCAACACAGTGGGGACATCAATCAATGTTCCAACAGGAAACCCTTTACACACTTTCCTGTAGTTGAAAGGGAGAAGGACATTGATTGTAGCTCTATCTGTTCTATGTGTATTGTTCTTTTTAACAATAGCTTCCGTACACGCCATCACTATAGCATTCCAGTCTTTACGTGTCAAGGGCTTTGTTTGACTTTCAATCCACCGAGAAAGCCTTCCAGCTCCACGAACATCTGTAGCAGCTATGACAAGCTCTCTAGGTGTTTTACAGCCTTCACGCCAGCTTGTGTCCGTAAAGCTATCAATGATTCGCCTATCTCTTGGCGTTATTTTGAGAGGACGTATGCGTTTCCGTTTACTCTTCATAACTACCCCATCAGTGTCAATTACTCGAAACAGATTTTGCTTTTCTGTTTGATTGTTTCCGTGTTCTTGGTGTCCAAGGTATTCCTGTAAAATGCGCCCAAGACCTACCAGTCCAGATGTTAGAGATTGTAATTTGTTTTACACCAAACATGTCACCAACCTTCTGTTGACTTATCCCAGCTCTCAACAAACAAAGTATCTTACATACATCTTCCTCTGTCAAGATTGCAACAACATTTTTACTACCTGATATTTTCCTAATTCCCGCAATGTATTCATTTTCACTATGTGTTCGATTGTATTTCGGAGAACACCATTCCAAGTTATCTTTGTTTGGATTACATTTGTTTTTATCAATATGGTTGATAAGTACATAATCCAACCCAGCAGCCTGACATTCTTCTACCACTTCTTGACTCGGTTCTGGTAAGAATGCCTCAGCCACGAGCCGATGAACTCGTGCAACTCGTCTAGGATTTGACAACTTTACCTGCGGATAACCGCGTGAATCATTGTTTGCATTTAACACAAGATTTGGAAGGACTATATCAAACTCGACAGCCTGATTTCGCGTCTTAATGGTGTATTGAAGTCGTCTAACTCTACCAATATTACTAACTTGGTACTTTCCTTCGTGACCCTTCACATCCAACCAAACCTCGCCTTCTAGTTGCCAAACTTTTTTCAATTTATTAATTTCTGGATAGGTCATTTCTTTTCCTCCAAACAATCCACCAACTTATGAGCTTCAGTGAAATAATAGTTGTAATCAATATCCCAATGAAAGTGCGTCATGTTGTTACACGGTTGCACATTCCACTCGCTGTCAATGCTTAAACGACGTTCACCATCAGCTTCTTTACCAGCAAGCGGAGGCATAATCTTCACCAGCTTACCACCTTTGGTGGAAGGGTAGTAGCGACATACATTTTGTTGTGGAACCTCACTACCATCTTCCATCACCAACACAAGTCTACTACTTCTGTCCACTTTGGTACGAAGCATAAAATCGTATTCATCTCTGTGCGAACGAATGAAGTCTTCAATTGTGCCACGTCCCAACAACTGATGTTCAGCAGCCATAGGGATTACAAGAGAGGAATGGTTTTTATGCATAGCCAAATCCTTATACTCGTAAGCACCTTTGTTCTTCAACGTACCGTCCTCATACACTGCCAAATAATTGTTGACGTTAGCTATAAACATTGCATTATAGATAGCAAATTCCAATTGCAACCCAACTGTAGCTTGCCAGTCAGCACAAATCTTGTCATACACTTCTCGCTGTGAACGAGGAATCTTCACCGTCACCCCATCGGTGTTACACTGAATGATGGTGCAATTCGGAATAGTCATGAATTTCTCAGCCAACATACACAACGATAACTGACCGTTAATTGTGATGGTCATGGTGTATTGTGGGTCGTAGAACGGACTGTATTCATTGTTGCTATTTCCGTATGTCCCGTTGAGGGCAAGTTTCAGCGCAGCATTCTCTGCACTCTTCTTGGGGAAACGTTTACGTTCTTCATACACAGCTTCGTAAATATCACAAAACTTCTCACTCAAATGTTCTGGATATACACGATTGGCAATGGCAATGTTTGGGTACATAGAAGATACGTCAGCGTCAATAATGACATACTCGTCATCACTACGGAAAATAGCATTCTCCACAGACGCATGAATACCACCAGTACCAAACACATATTCCAAACCATTCACCACAACGTTCATGGCTTCAATTTCATTCCAGCACCAATAATAACTCTTGGCACCTTTTGGTGATTTCAGTTCTTTCTCTTCAACCCAACCAAAAGCATTACCACGTTTCAGAAGTTGAATCTCTGTGAAGGATGGGACGTAACGTTTGTTGTTCTTATTCACAGGGTCATTCAGTTTCTTACGCTTTGTTGTCATACGTGCATGTTTTGCAACATCACCTACGTCCTTTTCCAGCAAGTCAGAGAACACACCTTTGGTTTCTGTAATCACTTGTTGCTTAAACCACTCGTACACAGCTTTGAATTCTGGACGAGTGAATTGCAAATAGGGAAACAGAATGTCCTTCACAACAATCTTACTACGTTTTGTTTGATTGATCTTTCTACCAAATCTACCTACCTTATAACAGCTCTGCGGCATTGCTTTCTCAAGACGTGAGATGAAATACTCACTGCCAATCTTGCTGTCATTCATGTTGGTGCAATCAAAACCAAAACGTTTGGTTAGGTCTTCACGAAGCTGAATCATACCAAGACACAGATTGTAAAACTTCAACGTTTGCAATACATCGTGTTTGTTGTATGTAACAAGAACATCTTTCTGTTTATCTGTCAGTGTCATACCAACAGGAAATGGAAGGTCTTCAATGTTATCACTACGCATGTTGAATTCCAACAGCTTCAAACCTGTACGTTTGGCTTTGTTGTCGTAGTGGTTGATTTTGTACAGATCAATCTGGGGGATAATTACCTCATCTGCCTTGACATTGCTACCAAAACCCTCACCACGATTGCTATCAATGATTTCTTGCGCCCACTTATAAATCTGTTTTGCTGTAATGTTCAGCGGCTCACCAGAACGCTTGCTTTCTTGTGCAAGCAACAGAATGCGATGGATGACAGGATAGTCAAAGCCGATGTTGTTGAAACCAACCATGTGATACTTGTTGATAACAACGTTACGCAAGTATTCCAGCAACTTGTCAAGCTCGTTCTTGCGATCACTAATCTCAAACACACGCAAACCCTTACCGTCTGCGAACACACTGCAAAAAGTAAAAGTATTTGGGAAAGTTTCAATGTCGTATACGATGTGCTTCTTTGCTTCCATATCTTCTCCTTTGTACATAAACACTTACAACAAAAAGAAGAGAGTACACAATGTGTACGCCCCTCCCTTTCCAATAAACATTCACATTATCACAGAAACGTCTATTTGTCAACTTCCTTTACGATATTTCTCCGTAAACTCGTCAACACTCTTCTTCAACTCAGACATGTTCCGCTTATGTGCATGATAGCGACGTTCACTGTCCTTCTCTGCCTCTTCTTTTGTAGCAAACAAGAAACGCTCTTCAATTGTGTCAAAATAATTGTCAATGTGCGTAAACACTTTAAGAACGTAATGCACATGGTCAGAAACATCATTATCAAAGAATGGTGTTACAACAACAACGTCGTAGGCTTCTTCTGGCTTGCTAGGCCACAGCTTCATAGCATCTGCTGTACGCCACAACACATCACCTGCTTTGTATTTTGGGTTCATTCTTCATCTCCAATAATACCAGCCGGCAAAAGCTCTTCCATGAACGGAGCAGCAATGTGTTCTTCTTCAAACACAGCAACACCCTTACCGATGTTCTGCTCTCCGTGACGACGAACTACATTATCTGTAAGAACACCTTCGTCTACAAGCCGAGAAAGAGCTTGCTCTGCCTTCGGCGTAGAATCTTTCGGTTTTTGAAAGATTCTCTCCCAATTATCAGCATAAGCTTGTTGATTAGATGCTTTTGTCTTAATCAAATCCCCTGTGCTGTCATTAACAGCTGTTGTAAATCGTTCGTGTTTAGACATTCTGTTTCTCCTTTTCTTTTTGGATACGATAGGTGCAATACTCTGAATGACCTTCAAGTGTGTAGTTTATCTCAGGAACACTCACACCACAATAGGAACATTTGTAATATGGGTTATCCCCACCTATCGGTTCTGTTGGGAAATCGTCCCACCATGTTTGTTCAGTCACTTATGTTTCTCCTTGTAATATTTGGCAATAGCAATGATGCCATTCTCAAGATGATAGTCGCGCTCATCTTCTTCAAAAATACCATCACCCTCTGGATGAGAGACATGCACAACTTCCCAATCTTCTACGTATGCACGAAACACACCATGTCTCAGCCGAAGATAACCGACATACTCACCATCTAAGTTGAATACATCGTAAGCTTCTGGACATGCACCACAACTCAATTTTATAGTGTAGTCACCAATTCGCATTTCAATTCTCCTTGTTTGTTTTCACAATATGAAGATGACAATAAGCTAAGCTTCGTTCTGCCTCCACCCCTTTGTGCATTATTACATACTCTGGAAGAGCTTTGCAAACAAAACTTGCTACATGTTTATACGGACATTCTTCTTTCGTCAAATGTGCAACAATGCTTTGTGAAACAACAACATTCTCTTCTGGCTCATCAACACTTGGACTGTCGAATGTGACAATGGACAATTTGTATTCCAATTGCCCTACGGTTCGCTTCACAAACACGAGCTTAAATATAAGTCCTCCCAAATGCATTGCAAGGAAATTGTTCCCATCCCCAATGGAAGGAAGGAGATAGCGTAGAAGCTTTTCTGGTTGGCTAGAAATCACTTATTCCTCCTTTGTTCCACACTTCTTGCTGTGCATCAATATATGCCAATTTCTCAAACTCTGTCGCAGCAGTTTCACGTATATACCAAAGTTCCCATGCCTGTTTTACAGTGTTACCACGCACAGCGTTAAACCTGTCCACTCCACACCACCATCCGCCAAACAATATGCTTTTCAAGATAACAGGTTTGTTCATCACTACTCTCCCTGTTCGTCAGCAAGCTTCTTCAATAGCTTATCTGCAATATTACGATTTGCTTCGCAGTCGAACATCTGCCAACGTTGTGCAGCTAAGTCAAGACGAGCATTCTCCATCCTCAAATCAAACAATTGCTGTTCATATTGTTTGTTGATTTCAAGAGCCCCTTCCAGCTGTTCTTTCAGATGTTTGTTCTCCTCATCAGCTTCTGCAAGGAATTTTGCAAGACACTGGTTTTTGAATGGGTTGAACTCTACGAGTTCTTGTTCATTATCTTTCTGCTTGTCAAGGACGTGCTTGAACTCGAAGTCACCTACAGAGCACCGCAGACTGAAACCTGTGTTTGTCCAAACAGTGTAATTATCAAACTCCGACGCCAACTTCATAATAATGTGTACTGAGTTTAACTGGATGTCCTCTCCCCAGAAGCCTGTGCTGACACAAACAATCTCGTCCCCGACCTTCAAATCTCGTTGCTCAAATGCTTTAGCAAATTCTGTTTTCATTTCTGCTCTCCTTAAGTTGGTTGAATATCTGCAACAAGCACAGCGACATCGTAATTGTTTTCTTTCAAGAAGTCAAGAGCTGCTTGTCGTGATGTTGTAAGTTCTTCTTCGTCATAAAAGATGCCGTCTTCCATTTTGATAGTTGAACCATCTTTCAACCGTCCATGCCATGTAACTTTAGATGGGGTCATTTGGTTTCTCCTTTGTCGTTAGCAGCCGTGAAAGGCTGCGTCAGCGTATGAGCGAAGCGTTACGCTACTCCTCAATATTAAAAACACGTATTAATGCTTCTTGAATGCTGTTGAATACATTGTACATCAATTCTGCAAACTGTGCGAGCATGCTAGATACCTTTCAGGTTGTTTGTTGATGTGTGTATAATGGCACAAGAAATATGCGTTGTCAAGAACTTAATACTTCACGTCAGATGAGTACCACTCTTCAACACTGTACCGTTTCTTGAGTGCTTCAACAACACGCATATCCGTCTCCGTAGCCGCTACAAGCTGTGCAAGCTCATGCTTGCGCTTTCTCCAAGCTTCGTGTGCCTCTTCTGGTGTGTCGAAATACCCAAGATGTTCGCTCTTCTTCGTAAACGGATTCTTACACTTTGCTCGGAGTTTCCCTGCTTTCTTGTTCCAGTAAACACCCAGAGGATGTTCCCCGCGAGCAGCATCACTTGCTAAAACAAAACTGTTTGTAACACGAGAAACAAAAGCACACGTCTCAGGGCTGTACACTTTGTTCTCCAGTCTAATAATGTCTTTATCTAGCTGCTTTCCGACCCAATCCTGCTGTTCCATCCACTGTTTAAAATTAGAAAACACCAACCACTCTTCACAACACGTAACGTCTTTGTATGTTGGTTGCCGTTCCTTAGCCCTCCCACTAAAACACCTTTCAAGCATACCCCGCCATGTACTGTAGAAAGGGCAAATCCACACCTGCTTTTGTTTCCTTTTTCCATCTACCCAACCTGTAGTCTCAAATTTCTGTACAAAATAATCCGCATCATTGATGGCTGTACCATATGATAATTTCTTCATTTCTTCTCCATAAAAAGGAAGCCAGCGCGAGGCTGGCCTTCAATTAAAAACTCACGTCTTGTTTACCCACCCAATCATCAAAATCGTGAAGAGTGTGCGTCTGACCGTCATAAAACAGCCTCCCACACTCCCCTGTTGTACCGGCTCCACGGTTTTTAGGCATGAACAGATTGGTTGTATTGCGAATTATCGGGTCTTCGTTCATCTTGTCACGACTGGCAATAACAATCCATGCAGCAGACTTAACGAGCGTACTACTACCCTGTACGCCGCTTTCTGTACCAATACCGCCTTGACTACCGTCCTTTTCACCGCTACCAACCTTACGTTGATGTGCAATCAGAACAAAGCTAACTGGGTAGTTAGTCACCATCCCTTTCATCCACATCATGAACTGTGCCTGTTCATCAATCGTCAGCATATCAAAACTGTCAGAGATGGTGTCCCATACAATAATCTGACACTCACACTGGATGATTAGTTGCTCAACCCGCTGCTTCATTATGTCAATGTGACAATCACGGTCATCAATAACAAACCAACGATCAGAACCATCTGGTGTGCGGAACAGCTCATTTGCCTTGTCAATCACCCACTGTTCTTCAAGAAGTTTTATCTTCTCTTCTTGTGTCAATGCTCCAAGCTTAATACCAATATGACGAGAAAGGACAAGCTCACTATATTGTCCCAGATTCTGCTCCATTGAGATGACGCCAACGCGGAGTTGGCCGTTCATCAGCCAATGGTAGCAGCTCTCATTCACGATAGTTGATTTAGCTGCGCCTGTAAATGCAGAGATTAGACCAATTGTACCAAGAGCAGGGCCACCGGCAGTCATGGCATTAAACTTCTTCATGAACGGTGGAAACTCAATACGTGGTGCATGCGCCTCTTTAATCACTGCATCAAGGAAGCTACTACTACCTGCGATACCTTGTGGAACGTATGGCTTAGCTTTCAAATACGCATTGAGAAAGTGTTTATCTCGCCCTTGCACCAGCATCTCGTTTGCATCCTTCAGGTCAATGCTCATCACAAACATCTTGCCTTTCGGGATTACATCAACAAGCTTCTTGATTGCTTCTTGACCTGCCTTATCATTGTCATAACAAACGATGATTTGCTCAAAACGATTTAGCCATTCGTAGTGGTTTTTGAGTTGCTTGTAGCTAGCCGTCTCCCCAACAACAGCAGAAACAACAGGTGTAGGTTCATACTCACTGTCAGGCTTGTTCAACATAGCGTATGCAGACATAGCATCCACTTCACCAGCCGTAATCAGAAGTTTCTTGCTGTTGCTGTTACGGAACTTATATTGACCAAACAAATCACTTTCGCTGCTCATGCTGCCAACAGTGAAGAATGTCTTCGGTAGTTGCCTTACTTTGAAACCTGTCAGTTGGTGGTCTTTAAAGATTGGATAGTATTGCTCTACAGGCTCACCTGTTGCTGTGTCCACTTTGTGCCGTACAAAATAAGCGGAATACGCCCAATCTGGAATGCTACGCAGCTTAAAACCAGATGGTGTCGTATACCCCTTGATCTTGTCAATCTCTTCTTTAGTTAGTGGTTCTTTACTGCTCACCTCTTCCTCCATTTCATCTGTCCAATTGAATACATTAAGTCCACGACGTTCTGCTTCCTCATCAGAGAGGACGGAATAGCCACAAGAGAAACAATGACCACCCCGCCCTTCCCCGTACCAATGGAAGTTGTCCCCTTTTGCGTCATTACCTTCTTCACGACAACGGGGACATGGATTAGCTCCAACCTTGTATTCCATTAAATCTCCTCAGCCCTGTAAAACCGATCAAGAATTACATCACGCTCTTTCAATTCACGACGTAATCGAACAATTTCAGCAAGAATGCGTTTGTCTGTTTTCTGCTGTGCTGTATGATAAATACTATCGAAATGGTGAGGCTCTTGTGCCATTGTCTTAAAATCCATACTACCATCTTCGTAGGTGATACACACATACTCTTTGTTCATGAACACTGCACGCTTTGCTATACGGCTTTGCAGAATAGAAATTACGTCTTTCATTGTTTATCTCCTTATGTTTAGCAGCCTAAATGGCTGCGACAGCACATTAGCGTAAGCGTTGTGCTACTCCTTCAATTTATAAAAAGTATGTCCAGATTGCTTGCTAACTCTTTGGAGTTTGCTGTAGTCCCAGCTTGGCTTCACATTGTTAGCATGAAAGTATTGTACATTGCTGTACGTGCTTTGTCTACCCTTTAAGCTATTTGCGAGCACAGTGAGCACAATAGCCAAGCTGTCTTTATGTAAAGCTTGCTTACTCCAATTATAGCCAGCTTTGTAGAAAGAAAACTGTGCTTTCTGTTTTAGAACAGAGCAGACGTGCATGTTGTTGGCAACAGCCCTATTCAGGATGGTGACAACAACCATCTCTTTGTCCTTATTGCTTTCCAAATTAGCCTCAGAGAACACAGCAGATGTAAGGCAAGCTATTGCTCCGTTCTGTGTCATAGCGTGAACGTATGCGTTGTTGCTGTGTGCTACATTGCTAACGAAGAACAACATAACACACAGCAGAAGATTTGTCAAGCCCTTATTCACTGTTTCCTTTCTTTTTCTTTTGTGAGACAGAGAAAGTATAGAGAGGTTGTGGTGTTGTGTATAGCTGAGACGCTCTAGCATCTGCGTTATACTTCGATGAGAAAAGCTCAAACTCACCTTTGTACCGCTCAACTCGCCAAGCAACTTCACCAGAACGTAGTCCACTTTGCAGTTCGTCCACCATCTTATGCGCTACATCCAAAGATGTCAAGGCAAACTTACAGTGCTTCTTACACTCTTCCCCAGCACTCCATGCTTTAGCGTTCAACATCTCCGTTCTTGCAAGCTCGATCTGGTCTAGAATATGGAAAAGATGTAGTCGTACATCACTCATAATCCACCTCCTTAAGGTATTCCTTGACAATATCGTAATACAGCTGTTCCAAACTCCACTTATCTGTCACACCATATTCTTCCATATCTGACACAGAAGGGCAAATGTCTGTCCCATCGAACACACATTCATTGATATAAATTTCAATGTCTCCTTCGTAGATTTCGTAGGCAATAATGATGCCTGTATTATCGTCGTACAAACGTGAAATGTTCTTAGCCATGTTCATTCTCCTTTTGTTAGCAGCCGTTACAGGCTGCATGTATATAAGCGTAGCGTTACACAACACCTTTACGCTTAGAAATATTCTCAATAACGTCAAACGTATTATACACAAACAACACAGAATGTGCAACACCTGTCCGTAATGTTGTCTCTTTTGCTACAACTTCTGCCTCCTCTTTTGTTGTGTAACATTTGCTGTGAAATGTCTTGAAAGAGACAGAGCCAACATCAGCAGAATAATTTAGACGTGCAATAATGTACATTTTCTCTCCTTACGTGATGATGATTTGCACACGTTTGCTGTGTGCTGCTTTGAATAATTTCATTGTACGTTCTGGCATTGCTTTTGTAAAGCGTTTTCCAACAATTGGACGTATGTCCATGTAAGCTGTTGTGTATTTCACTTTCCTGTCTCCTTCCTACGTTGAGAACGACCTGTACCAAACACACCAAAATCTTCTGGGACAGCGTACAAGAAGCCTTCAGGGCGTTCTTCAATCAGTTGTACAATCCCATCTTTGCAAGCTCGACGAAGCTGTTTACGACGCTTCTCGTGGCTGTATTTATAGCGATGAGCAAATACTTTACGTGTCATTTTCTTCTCTCCTGAATGTCAAATACAGCATTCTTTTGTTTGGCTTGCAGCTGGATAATGAAATTATCCGCCTGTTGCTTCGTCTCACGATAGCCACACAGCATACGGCGTGGGGACAGCTGCCAAACAAAATACATCAACTCTCCTTCCCAGCAAAGTAGATTTTCGAAACAGCACTTGCGGCAGAAAGAATACCTGCAAACAAGTTAATCAAATGCTCTGCCGATGCATAAAAGACGAAATTGCAAGCTGCCACCAAAGCCCAAACAATAGCCAGTTCGATGTAAAGTGCCTTCATGTTAAATGTCCTCGTTTGTATTGTAAAATGTCTTCACATAAATATTGTCAACAACAGCATTATATTCGTTGTCAAACTCTGTGTCAATGTTGTCTAGCTCGTCTTGTTGTAGAAGGGTGTCAATTGATTCTTGCATGTTTATTCCTTGTGTTAACGAATAATGTCTGGGATGAATGTATTATGCTTTGGATTGCGACGTTTGTCAATGTCTTTCAGCACACTTCTCACATTAGCGAAGCGTTGTGGTATCTTTCTTCATGCATTCTGGACACGGAATGTAGCCAGTTTTACGCCACACACTGTTGTCATGTTCTTGCTTCTCTTCTGGAGACAATGTGCAGAATACACGTCCGTTGCAGAAGCTGTCAATACAACATTGTGGATAGCCGAAATCGAGTCCTGTTTCTTCCCAGCCGTTAGAGATGGCTCGTTCTTTGATGTATTCATTCATTTCATTCCCTTTCCTATTTCTGCTGCTGCAAGAACAATAGCACGACGGGTTGCGGCTAGTTGGTCTTCACCATAAGACACAGACTCGTTGATTGTCCCACTTTCATTGCAAACACAACATTCACTCAACGACCACTGGTAGATAGTAAGATGTAGTTGTACAGCCAACCGTAACGCGTCGCCGTCGTCGGTGAGCGGTGAAAACTCACCGCAATAGCGGCCAATATCATCAACAAGCACAATCCCAAGCCTGCCATCGTAGTCAACTCCCGTATAGTCAACGTGCTTTAATCCTGCAGCCTTTGCTGCCATCTCCAACAGTTCACGATCGTTCATTTCATTCTCCTTTTGTTAAGTATGTGTGTACAATAGCACGCCTCTATCCTTGTGTCAACCACTTTCTCGCATTGACTGCACCTCCATTCTGTGTTATTGTACGACATGATTTTCGAGGGAAAATTCTACACTTTTGAAAAGAAAGAAATGGCGGAGAG
>ERZ724503.1147-NODE-1147-length-12152-cov-6.127304_pt1 | contig 12152 bp, 11 predicted proteins | sample MGYA00376036_ERZ724503 | MGnify/ENA primary metagenome ERZ724503 (study PRJEB28724, sample SAMN07190885) | wastewater metagenome | isolation source: influent of sewage treatment plant in Hong Hong | place: Hong Kong | collected 2016-03-17 ...
TGGCGCTCGGGGTCCGGCCGCCGTGCGGCCTCCCGGGTCATCGCGGCGAGCGCGTCGAGGGCCGGGCTGAGCTGGCGCTTGGCGCTGACCTTGTCGGGGTCGCGCCAGCGGGCGTCCGGCTCCGGGGCGACCGGGCGCAGGTCCTCGAGGTCGCCGACGACGTGGACCCCGCTGCCCTCGATCCACTCGATCCAGCGCTCGGCCTGCTCCTGCACCCACGGGTAGCGGCCCGGCGGCAGCGTGACGGCGGCGGACTTCCGCTTCACGAGCTCGCCCTGGTCCAGCATCACTCGGATCAACTCATCGTACTGCGACTCGTGGCCGGCCGGCCGGTCCACGCGCCGGTTGAGCTGGCGCAGCACCTGGGTCTCGATGATCCCGAGCGAGCGGTTGGAGCGCCGGCTCTCCAGCGGTGCCCACGTCGGGTCGATGCCGAGGAGCTCGCACATGCGCAGCCACAGCGGGTCACCCTGCTGGTCCGCCGGGCGCTCGCGAGGCACGGTGACCACATGAATCCGCTCCGGCGGCAGCCCGGACCCCCAGGTGCTGAGCACGCTGGGGAGGTCGAAGGACCGCGCGAACCAGGTCCGGCCTCGCTGCGAGCGGTCCAGGAAGCGCTTGAAGCTCCAGCCCCGGCCCTGCTTGATGCTCTCCTGCCACGCCGCCGGCAGCATCCGGCTGAGGTCCCGCGCCGTGTAGACCACGTGGACGTCGCGGCCGAGGTCCGCCATCGCCTTCGCCACGTGGGTCGGCGACGCGGGCGCGAGGATCTCGTGACTGACGACGACCGTGCCCGAGCGCCGGCGGACCCGCCGCACCAGCGCGTCCCAGCTGCCCTCGGCGTGACCGGCCGGGCCACCCCAGTCCTGGCCGAGCAGGTCGAGCGACGCGCGGAAGTGCGCGAGCCCGGGGCTCACCAGCGGCGAGATGGTCGGGAAGTGCACCCCTTGCGCCGCCAGGGTCGTGCTGTTGACCGAGAGCCGGTCCTGGAGGTAGGTCGTCCCGGTCTTGGGTGCACCGACGTGCAGGTAGACCGTGCGGCTCATGCGGTGGATTCTGCCAGCGCCCTCACGACGGCCGAGGGGCTGGGGCGGCCCAGCTGCCGGGCCATCCAGACGCTGGTCGACACGACCTGGCCGAGGTCCACGCCGTGCTCGATGCCCAGACCGGTGAGCATCCACACCAGGTCCTCGGTGGCGAGGTTGCCCGTCGCGCTCTTCGCGTAGGGGCAGCCGCCCAGGCCACCGGCGCTGGCGTCGTACGTCGTGATGCCGGCCTGCAGGGCGGCGTGCGTGTTCGCGAGCGCCTGCCCGTAGGTGTCGTGGAAGTGCATGGCGAGCTGGTCGACGCCCATCCCGGCGGCGGTGAACGCCTCGACCAGGGCGGTGACGTGGCCGGTCGTGCCGACGCCGATCGTGTCGCCGAGGCTGAGCTGGCTGGCGCCGAGGTCGAAGAGCCGCCGCCCGACCGAGACCACCTGCTCGATCGGGACCCCGCCCTCCCAGGGGTCGCCGAAGCACATCGAGACGTAGGCGCGGACGTCGAGCCCCGCGTCGCGGGCCCGGCGCACCGTGGGCTCGAACATGGCGAACTGCTCGTCGAGGCTGCGGTTGAGGTTCTTCTGCGCGAAGGTCTCGGTCGCCGACCCGAAGATCGCCACGTGCCGGCAGCCGAGCTCGAGCGCGCGGTCCAGGCCGCGCTCGTTGGGCACCAGCACGGGGCAGTCCCGGCCCGCCTCGCCGAGGAGCCCCATCAGCTCCGCGGCGTCGGCGAGCTGGGGCACCCACTTCGGGTGCACGAAGCTGGTCGCCTCGACGACCGGCAGCCCGGCGGCGAGCAGCCGCTGGACGAACTCGGCCTTCACGCCGACCGGCACCAGGGCCGCCTCGTTCTGCAGGCCGTCGCGCGGGCCGACCTCGTAGATGGTGACGTGCTCGGGCAGGCCGTCCTGGCGGACGACGGTCGGCAGGGCGTCGGGAGCGGGATCACTCATGGGGGACAACCTCCAGCAGGGTCGTGCCGAGCGCCACCTGGGCGCCGGTGGTGGCGGCCAGGTGGTCGACCGTTCCGTCGAAGGGCGCCTTGAGGGCGAGCTCCATCTTCATCGCCTCCACGACGACGAGCACCTGGCCGGCGTCGACGCGGTCCCCGTCGGCGACGCGGACGTCGAGGACGGTGCCCGGCATCGGCGCGACGATGGCGCCGTCGCTGAGGTCGACCGCGTGGTCGCCGAAGACGTCGGGCCGCTCGAAAACGAAGCGCTGCCCCCGGTAGGCCACCTCGGCCACGTGCGGCTGCACGTTGACGACGGCCGAGAGCAGCTGGCCGTCGATCTCGAGGGTGAGCACGTGGTCGGCCGCGGACACCTCCCGCACCGCGCGGTCGTCCACGCGGCCGGTGTACCGGTCGACGACGACGGTCCGGTCGAGCTCGACGATCGTCGGCGCCGGGTCGGCACCGGAGCGCCAGCCGTCGGACTGGAAAGGCTGCTCCGCGTCCGTTCCCGCCGCCAGCATGGCGCTCACCCACGCGACGAAGACCCGCGGCAGCTCGTCGTCGGGCGTGGGCAGCGTGTGCCGGTCCAGCCATGCCGTGTCGATCGACGCCTCGGCGAACTCCTCGCTCGCGACCAGCGCCCGCAGGAAGCCGGTGTTGGTGGTGAGGCCCAGGATCGCGGTGCGGTCGAGCGCGTCGACGAGCGCGCGGCGCGCGGACTCGCGGTCCGGGCCGTGCACGATCACCTTGCCGAGCATGGGGTCGAAGGACGTGCTGACGACTTGCCCCGGCTCGAGCGCGTGGTCGACGCGCGCGCCCGCAGGCCACCGCACGATGCTGGTCCGCCCGGCCTGGGGCAGGAAGCCGCCGAAGGAGTCCTCGGCATAGACCCGTGCCTCGATCGCGTGGCCGTGGGGCCGGACGGCGTCCTGGTCGATCTCCAGCGGGTGCCCGAGCGCCACCAGGAGTTGGTGGAACACGAGGTCGATGCCGTGGTGGACGAGCTCGGTGACCGGGTGCTCGACCTGGAGGCGGGTGTTCATCTCCAGGAAGTAGGCCTCGCCCGTCGCGTCGTCCAGCAGGAACTCCACGGTGCCCGCGTTGCGGTAGCCGACGTGCTTCGCCAGCGCCACCGCGCTGCTCGTGACCAGCTCGCGGACCTCCGGCGTGATCGTCGGTGCCGGCGCCTCCTCGAGCACCTTCTGGTGGCGGCGCTGGGTCGAGCAGTCGCGCTCGCCGAGGTGGACGACGTGCCCGTGGGCGTCGCCGACGACCTGCACCTCGATGTGGCGGCCGCGCTCGACGTACTTCTCGATGAGGAGCGTGTCGTCACCGAACGCGCTGCGCGCCTCGCGGGCCGCGGCGGCCTTCGCCTCCTCGAGGTCGGCCTCGTCGCGGACGATGCGCATGCCCTTGCCGCCGCCTCCCGCCGCGGCCTTCACGAGCACGGGGCCCTGCCAGTCCTTGGCGGCGTCCTCACCACGCGGCACGACGGGTACGCCGGCGGCGACCGCGATCTCGCGTGCGGCGTCCTTGCGGCCCATCGCCTCCATCACGTCGGCGCTCGGCCCGACGAAGACGATCCCGGCGGACTCGACCGCCCGGACGAAGGCGGCGCGCTCGGACAGGAAGCCGTAGCCGGGGTGGATCGCCGTCGCACCCCTGGCGAGGGCGGCCGCGACGACGGCGTCGATGTCGAGGTAGCTCGGCACCAGGATCGCGTCGTCGGCCGCCCGGACGTGGGGGGCGGAGCGGTCGAGCTCGGTGTAGATCGCGATCGTCCGGACGCCGTGCGCGCGGCAGGTGCGCATGACGCGGAGCGCGATCTCGCCGCGGTTGGCGACGAGCACGGACTCCAGGGAGGCGGCCAGCGAGACGGGCATCAGATCACATCCGGAAGATTCCGTAGGAAGGCGCGGGGGTCGGGGCGTTCGCGGCGGACGCGAGGCCCATGCCGAGGACGCGGCGGGTGTCGGCGGGGTCGATGATCCCGTCGTCCCACAGGCGGGCGGTGGAGTAGTAGGGCGAGCCCTGGGTCTCGTACTGCTCGCGGATCGGCGCCTTGAACGCCTCCTCCTCGGCGGGGTCGTCGAACCCCCTGACGGTCGCCAGCACCGACGCCGCCTGCTCGCCGCCCATGACCGAGATGCGCGCGTTGGGCCACATCCAGAGGAACCGCGGGTCGTAGGCGCGACCGCACATCCCGTAGTTGCCGGCGCCGAACGAGCCGCCGATGACGACGGTGAACTTCGGGACGACCGAGCAGGCGACCGCGGTCACGAGCTTGGCGCCGTCCTTGGCGATGCCGCCGTTCTCGTACTCGCGGCCGACCATGAATCCGGTGATGTTCTGCAGGAAGACCAGCGGGATGCCGCGCTGGTTGCACAGCTCGATGAAGTGCGCGCCCTTGAGCGCCGACTCGCTGAAGAGGATGCCGTTGTTCGCCACGATCCCCACCGGGTGGCCCCACACGTGCGCGAACCCCGTCACCAGCGTCTCGCCGTACAGCTTCTTGAACTCGTGGAACCGGCTGCCGTCGACGATCCGGCGGATCACCTCGCGGACGTCGTACGGCGTGCGCGTGTCGGCCGGCACCACGTCGTAGAGCGTGCTGGGGTCCTCGTGGGGCTCCTCGACCGGTGCGAGCTGGTACGGCGCACCCGGGGTCCGGCGCTCGAGCGTGCCGACGATGCTGCGGACGATCGCGAGCGCGTGCGCGTCGTCCTCGGCGAGGTGGTCGACGACGCCGGAGGTGCGGGCGTGGACGTCGCCGCCGCCTAGCTCCTCGGCCGTGACGACCTCGCCGGTCGCGGCCTTCACCAGCGGCGGCCCGCCGAGGAAGATCGTGCCCTGGTTGCGCACGATCACCGTCTCGTCCGACATGGCCGGGACGTAGGCGCCGCCGGCGGTGCAGGAGCCCATCACGCTGGCGATCTGCGGGATGCCCTGTGCCGACAGGTTGGCCTGGTTGAAGAAGATGCGCCCGAAGTGCTCGCGGTCGGGGAAGACCTCGTCCTGCATCGGCAGGAACGCGCCGCCGGAGTCGACGAGGTACACGCACGGCAGGTGGTTGTCGGCCGCGACCGTCTGCGCGCGCAGGTGCTTCTTGACCGTCATCGGGTAGTAGGTGCCGCCCTTGACCGTCGCGTCGTTGGCGACGACCACGACCTCGCGGCCGTTCACCCGCCCGATGCCGGTGACGACGCCGGCGGCCGGGACCGCGGTGTCACCGCCGTACATGCCGTACGCCGCCAGCGGGCTCAGCTCCAGGAAGGGGCTGCCGGGGTCCAGCAGCCGGTCCACCCGGTCGCGCACCAGCAGCTTGCCGCGGTCGGTGTGCTTTCGCCGGGCCGCCTCGCTCCCGCCCTGCCGCACGACCGCCAGCCGCCCCCGCAGCTCGTCGACGAGCTCTCGCATCTCGCTCACCCGGACAGGTTAGCGATCGTTAACCTGTGGGTCCACCGGCCGTGCGGGTTTCGGCTGCTGACAGCCGAAACCCGCACGACCCGCCGAGGCGACCCGGCGTGTCGTGCGGGTTCTGGCCGTCAGGTTCTCAGCGAAACCGCGGGCAACGGGCTCAGCGGAAGGCGCAGCCCGAGGACAGGCCGAACCGGCGGAAGACGAGGGCGGCCGGGCAGAAGCCCGTCACGCTCGACTGGAGCAGGTTGACGCCGACGAAGCCGGTGAGCAGCAGCCACCAGGGCGACACGAGGGCCGCCAGGAGCACGCTGAGGAGCACCATGGTGCCGGCGAGCGCGAGGACCGCACGGTCGAGGTTCAGGCGGCCGGCCGTCGCGGCCGGGCGGGCGGCGCTGCCGTCGTGGGTCTGGGTGGACATCTGGATCTTCACTCTCCTGATGTTGGTCAGCTCCGGCCGAACAGCCGGGAGAAGAAGCCGGTGGACGGCTCGCCCTGGTGGCCCTGGCAGCGCTGGGCGCGCGGTACGCCGGCCAGCACCTGCTCCGCGTGGCGGCCGCAGCCGCGCCAGTCCGCCTTGCCGCACTTGCGGCAGGTCACGCGATGACACATGAGTGGGTGGTTCCTTCCGATGGAGGGTGAGGATGGAGGGTGAGGGATCAGCCGTGGCTGAAGTGGACGTCGGGCAGGATCCGCCGCAGCCAGGCCGGCGACCACCAGGCTGCGCGGCCCGTGAGGCGGAGCAGCACCGGCAGGAGGACCAGCCGCACCAGGAAGGCGTCGACGAGCACGGCGACGCCGAGCACGATGCCCATCTCCTTGGGCGGCAGCGGCCCGGACAGGGAGAAGGTGAAGAAGACCGCGACCATCACCGCGGCAGCGGCGAAGATGACCCGCCCGGAGTGGGCGACCGCGCCGACCATCGCGTCCCGCGGGTCGCCGGAGGCCTCGTAGTGCTCCTTGGCCGACGCGAGGAGGAACACGGTGTAGTCCATCGCGATCGCGAAGATCATCGCGAAGAAGAAGACCGGCGCCCAGGCGTCGAGGAAGCCCTGGTGCTCGAAGCCCATGAGCGAGGAGCCCCAGCCCTCCTGGAAGACCAGCCGGGCGACTCCGAACGCCGCCGCGGTGGACAGCAGGCTCGCGAGGGTCCCCAGCAGCGAGATGAGCGGCGCCTGCAGGGCGATCAGCAGGAGCAGGAACCCGAGCACGAGCACCACCCCGAGCACGAGTGGTGTCGAGTCGTCGAGCTGGGACTTCAGGTCGAGGTTCTCGACCGCCGCCCCGCCGACCAGGGCCGAGGACGGCAGGTCGGCGCGCAGCCGGTCGACCGTCGCCGAGAGCCCGGGATCGGACGGGTCGACGGTCGGCACGGCCTGGATCATCACCAGCCCGCTGTCGTCGGCGGCCGGCTGCGCGGGCATCGCCGCGGCGATGCCCGGGTCCTGGGAGACCACCGCGGCCGCAGCGTCTGCCTGGTCCTGCTCGACGACCACCTGCAACGTGCCGGGCGCACCGGGGCCGAACGACTCCTGCACCAGGTCGTAGCCGACCCGGGCGCTGGCGTCCTCCGGGAGGACCTTGATCGACGGCATCGCGGTGCGCAGGCCGAGCACGGGAGCGGCCAGCGCGAGCAGGATGAGCAGCGCCCCCGCGCCGTACAGCCAGGGGTTGCGCCACAACCGCTCGCCCCACGCGGCGAACCGGGCCGAGCGGTGCTCGCCGGTGTGCACCCACTTCAGCGCGAACTTGTTGATCCGCAGGTCGAGCTTGGCCAGCACGACCGGCAGCAGCGTCAGGGTCGCCGCCAGCACGAAGACGACGGCGAGCATGATCCCCCCGGCCATCGACCGGAAGGCGGGCGAGGGCACGAGCATCACAGCCGACAGCGACACCAGCACGGTGAGCCCGGAGAGCAGCACCGCCTTGCCCGCGGTGTCCATCGTCTCGGCGATCGCGTCGGGGATGGGCCGGTCGTGGCCCATCCGGGCGGCGCGGTAGCGGACGACGAGGAAGAGCGCGTAGTCGATGCCCAGCGCGAGGGCGAACATCATCGCGAAGTTCATCGCCCAGATGGAGACGGGGAAGAACTGGTTGAGCAGCACCAGCGACCCGGCGGAGGCGACGAGGCCGGCCAGCGTGAGCAGCAGCGGGAGGCCGGCGGCCACCAGGGCACCGAAGGCGAGCACGAGGATCGCCAGCGTCACCGGCCAGGAGAGCATCTCCGACTTCATCATCGCCTCGAGGTTCGCGGCGTTGAAGTCCGCCCACAGCTGCGAGGCGCCGGTCGGGTTCACCTGCACCGCGCCGGTCGACAGGTCCTGGAGCGGGCCGCTGAGGTCCTTGGCCGCCTTCACCATCTCGTCGGTCGACGCGTCCGCGCCGGCGATCAGTACGGCGGTGTGCCCGTCCTCGCTGAGGGTCGCGCCCGGCTGCGGCTGGATCACCTCGCCGATGCGCGAATCCTGCTGGAGCAGGGTGGTGGCCTCGGCGAGCACGTCGGCGCCGGTGCCCTGGGTCACCTGGCCGTCGGGGTCGTGGACGACGACCTGGATCGCCGAGCTCCCGGCCCCGCCGAAGTGCTCGCGGGCCAGCTCGCGCGCGGCGACCGAGTCCGACCCCTGGGCCTGCCACCCCGCTCCGGAGAGCTCGGCCTCGACCTTCGGGGCGAAGATGCCCAGGCCGATGATGACGATCAGCCACAGCACGGTCGTGGTGCGGGCGTGGTTGACGACGGCGATGCCGAGACGGCCCAGCGGGCCGGGTCGGGTCGTCGGGGTCAGCGCCGGCCGCGGTCGGCCGTCGGTGTGGGTGGTGGCCATCAAGTCCTCCGCCAAGCATCGTGGAATACCCCCGGGGGTATCGAACGTTGGGAACAATAACACCCCGGGGGGTATCGTCAAACCCGGGAACCGAGCCAGGAGGACGCATGACCACCACCACCTTGACCAAGGACAACTTCGAGACCACCGTCGCCGGCGACGACATCGTGCTGGTCGACTTCTGGGCCTCGTGGTGCGGCCCGTGCCGCCAGTTCGGGCCGATCTTCGAGGCGGCCTCCGAGGTCCACGAGGACGTCGTCTTCGGAAAGGTCGACACCGAGGCCGAGCGTGAGCTGGCCGCCGCCGCACAGATCACGTCGATCCCGACCCTGATGGCCTTCCGCGAGGGCGTGCTCGTCTTCGCCCAGCCCGGTGCGCTGCCGGCGCCGGCGCTCGAGCAGGTGATCCAGGCGGTCCGCGACCTCGACATGGAGGACGTCCACGCCCAGGTCGCCGCCCAGCAGCAGGGCGACCAGGGGCAGTGACGCGACCGATGACCGCCTACACGCTCACGGCCACGCTCCCGCGGCCCTACGAGACGGCCGTCGCCGACGTCCGGGCGGCGCTGGCCGACCAGGGCTTCGGCGTCCTGACCGAGATCGACCTGCGGGCGACCCTCGCCGCCAAGCTGGGCGTGGAGGTCGCACCGCAGGTGATCCTCGGTGCGTGCCGGCCGCCGCTGGCCCACCGGGCACTGGAGATCGACCCCTCGGTCGCCACCATGCTGCCCTGCAACGTCGTCGTCCGAGCGGTCGACGAGGACACCACCGTGGTCGAGGCGTTCGACCCCGGCGCGATGACCGCCCTCGCCGGTGACGAGCTCACCGCGGTCGCGGACGAGGCGCGCACCCGGCTGACCGCGGCCCTGGCCGCCCTGGACGAGGAGTGACGACGTGGAGCTCGACCCGAAGGACATGACGGCGGTCATCAACCGCATCAAGCGGGCCCGCGGCCAGCTCGACGGCGTGCTGCGGATGCTCGAGGAGGGCCGGGAGTGCGAGGACGTCGTCACCCAGCTCGCCGCGGTCTCCAAGGCCCTGGACCGCGCCGGGTTCGCGATCGTGGCGACCGGTCTCCAGCAGTGCCTGATGTCGGGGGAGGGCCCGGCCGGCATGGACGTGAAGAAGATGGAGAAGCTGTTCCTCTCGCTCGCCTGATCGAGGACGCGACCGAGGGGCGACGGGCCGTGGCCCGCCGCCCCTCGCTCACCCGAGACCCCGAGATCAGCTCGGCGGCGGCGGCACCCGGCAGGCGACCGGGGCCGAGGTGTTGCCGCTGAAGTCCGTCGCGAAGACCTCGGCGTCACCGGTGCCGGTGATCTTGAGGATCCCGCCCGGCATCGTCTTGATCGACGGCTTGGCGTTGTTCTCCGTGTACTTGATCAGCTGCCCGTCGGAGAACGGACCCCAGACCGTGCCGCTGCCGGTGTCGCGCACGAACACCTGCGGTGCGGTGTCGACGACGTCGTTCGCGTCGAGCTCGAAGAACCCGTCCTGGTTGTGCGAGGCGGGCACGTGGCCGCCCGGGTTGGGTCCCTCGGGGCAGCCGACGCTCGGCGCCGTCGTGTCGACGACCCGGATCGTCCCGGTGCCGGTCCCGGTGTTGCCCGCGGCGTCGGTCGCCTCGCAGGTGACCGTCGTGGCACCCAGCGCGAAGACGCTGCCCGAGGGCGGCACGCAGGTGGGCGTGAGCGGACCGTCGACGTTGTCGACCGCACTGGCGGCGTACGACACCGTCGCCCCGCTGGGCGAGGTCGCCTCGACGGTCTTGCTCTCGACGGTGACGACCGGCGGGGTGACGTCGTTGACGGCGATCTCCGCGGTCTGCACGAACTCCGGTCCGGGCAGCTCGCCGTTGACGAGGAACTTCGTCGTGCAGGTGATGGTCTCACCCTGCGGGGCGTCGTCCATCAGCGTGAACGTCTCGTCGAACGTCGTGGACTCACCCGAGGTGACCGTGCGCGACGACGGGCTGAACGAGACGCTGATGCCGCCCCGGTCGCAGGTCGTGGTGTGCGTGACGACCGCCGGCAGGTTGCGAAGCTCGCTGAGGATCGTCGCCGCCACCTCGTCCGGGTTGGCCGCGGCCAGCGAGCCGCCGGTGGCCGCCGTGATGCGCGAGGCCTGGCCGTCCAGGTCCAGCCGCGAGCCGATCGGGCCGGGCACGCTGATCGCGATGACCTGCACGCCGGCACCCGTCAGGCCGGCGGTCGCCGAGGCCTCGGTGAAGCCGAGCGACGGGTCGTGGCTCGGCGCGTCGCCGAACATCACGAGCACGCGGGTGCTGTCGGGTCGGAAGTCGATCGTGGTCGGGATCTTGCCGAGCGCGCCGATCCACGCCTCCGGCTCGTCGCCGCCGCCCCCGGCCGACCAGGCGTTGATGCCGGTGGTGACCGCCGCCGGGTTCGCCGTGAGCTGCTGGTCGACCCGGTAGGCGAACGGCGACGACGACTCGTCGTCCTTGTACTCGGCGACCGCGAACTGGGCGTCGGGCTGGGCACTCTGGACCTGGCTCAAGATCGCGCCGGCGTTGGTGCGCACGTTCGCGATGCTGGCGGACATGCTCCCCGTCGTGTCGGCCATCAGCACGATGTCCGGCTTGGGCGGGATGGGCGGCGTCTCCACCGTCTTGGTGATCGTGACCGAGCCCCCGGGGTCGAGGGCGTGGGCGTAGTGCGCCGGGCTGACACCCGGCGCACCGGCGGCCGCGGTCGTGGTGACCACGGCGAGGACGGCGGCTCCGGCCGCCGCAGGTACGAGACGATGCGAGATCGCCCGAGAGGTTGAGAACATTGTGGTTTCCCTCCGAGAGCGGGCGGCGCCGTTGCCACCCTCGAGCCACGGTAGGGATCGCACCTACCCGCGGCATGACCCGAACGCACCGCTCGTGACGTCCGGGGGGACCAGCGGGCGAGACCGGTCGGATCAGACCCATCGGGTGAGTTAACGACCGCTAACCTTGCGTCCGTGAGCCGTCGCGACCAGATCCTCGCGACCGCGGCCGAGCTGTTCGCGACCCGCGGCTTCCACGGCGTCTCCGTCGCCGACCTCGGCGCGGCGTGCGGCATCTCGGGTCCGGCGCTCTACAAGCACTTCTCCTCCAAGCAGGCGATGCTGGCCGAGATGCTGGTGTCGATCAGCGAGGAGCTCCTGCGGGTCGGGCAGGAGCGGGTGGCCGCGGCGGCCGGCCCGGAGTCCGCCGTCGCCGCGCTCGTCGACTGGCACGTCGACTTCGCGCTCCGGCACCGGCCGTTGATCGTCGTCCAGGACCGCGACTGGGAGTCGCTCCCGCCCGAGGCGCGCGAGCGCGTGCGCAGCCTCCAGCGCGCGTACGTCGACCTGTGGGCCGCCCAGCTCCGGCTGCTCGACCCGCGGCTGGACCTGCCGACGGCCCGGGCGATGGCGCACGCGGCGTTCGGGCTCATCAACTCCACGCCGCACAGCGGCCTGCTGCCCGACGACCAGATGCGCGACGTGCTCAGCCGGATGGCGCTGGGGGCGTTGGGTCGTCCGCTGCCCTGATGACCTCGGCGATGGCCGCCGGGTCTGGTTCGTCCTGAGCCGCTGCGCCCTCGAGCAGCCGGGCCGCGTAGAGCGCCGCCTCCAGGGCGGTGTCGAGGTCCGGGCCGAAGTCGCCGGCGTCCTCGCCGTCGCACCCGCCGCGCCGGCCGCGAGAAAGAACTCGCCGAAGGCGGTGGAACATAAGCCGGCTGGGGCGTTTCTTCGACCGGAGGCGAAGCGATCAACCGGCTTCCGCATTCATCGCAGAAACGGGACGTATCGAGATTTGCCGTTTGGCATGCTGAGCATCTGATCATGATTTTCTTTACTTGCTACATCGTTAATGGCGAGGTGTATGCAAATGATAATTTTACATCGTCGTAAGTTGTACGTAAATCCTAATTCTACCTGAATTTTA
>ERZ724503.1156-NODE-1156-length-12088-cov-4.850411_pt1 | contig 12088 bp, 10 predicted proteins | sample MGYA00376036_ERZ724503 | MGnify/ENA primary metagenome ERZ724503 (study PRJEB28724, sample SAMN07190885) | wastewater metagenome | isolation source: influent of sewage treatment plant in Hong Hong | place: Hong Kong | collected 2016-03-17 ...
GCTCTTTGATTATCTGGTGCAGGCCTTGTAAGTTCATGACTCAACAAAAAATCAACGGTTTTCAGGCCGTTGATTTTGTTTTTAGTGCTTAAAGAGGGCATGGGTGGCTTGGTGGATGTGGCGGGCGGTGGCCGCATTGTTCATGGTATAGAGGTGGACACCAGCTACATTGTTGGTCACCAAGTCAACAATTTGATCCACCGCATAGGCCAGACCTGCTGCTCTCAGGGATTCTGGGTCGTGTTCGTATTTTTCCAGAATGGCTTTGAACTTTCTTGGCAGTCGGATATTTTCACAGGTTTTCAGAAGACGGAGAGCCTGATTGCGGTTGATAATGGGCATAATGCCCGCAATGATGGGGACCTCGATGTCTGCTAGGGAGCATTTTTCCTGAAAATCATAGAAGACTTCGTTGTCAAAGAAGAGCTGGGTGACCAGGGTGGAGCAACCAGCATCCACCTTTTTCTTGAGATTTTTTATATCGCTCAAGGCATTGGGAGACTCTGGGTGAACTTCTGGGTAGCAGGCTCCAATGATGTCAAAATGTGGAGCTTCTTCCTTGATAAAGGAAATCAAATCCGTCGCATAGCGGAAGTCTTCCTCGGGTGGAAGGCCTTCGATGTGATCCCCGCGCAGGGCCAAAATCCGCTCGACCCCAATGTCATTCAGGGCCTTGAGGATGTAGCGGACCTTGTCTCTGGTCAGATAGGCAGCCGGCAGGTGGGCAATCGAGGGGATTTGGAGTTCATTGTGGATGTAGTCAGCCAAGCGCACGGTGGATTCTTCCACATTGAGGCTGTTGTTGCTGCAAGTCACACTGATAAAATGAGGGGCCAAGTCCTGCATCTCCTTGAGGGCTTGGAGTATTTTTGTATTGCCTACTTCTGGTTTTGGAGGAAAAATTTCAAAGGAGAGGCTGGAAGCTTGACCTGTCATATATCTTAAAGTTCCTTTCTGGCCGCCTTAGCTGCCTGTGTCAAGTGGATAAGGCTGGCTTTGGTTTCTGATTCACCACGTGTTTTCAGACCGCAGTCTGGATTAATCCAAACCTTTTCTTTTGGTACCTTGGCCAGGATGGCTTGGATGGTGTTGGCAATTTCCTCAACGGCAGGGACCCGCGGTGAGTGGATGTCATAGACACCAGGACCTACCTGAGTTTGGAAGTTTTGAGCCTTGAGTTCATCGAGGATGACCAGGTTTGAACGGCTGGCTTCAAAGGAGATAACGTCCGCATCCATATTGTCGATGGCTGGGATGATATCGGTAAATTCGCTGTAACACATGTGAGTGTGGATTTGCGTATCTGGGGCAACGGTTGAGTGTACTAGGCGGAAGGCTGGAATAGCCCAATCAAGGTATTCGCTGTACCAGTCGCTGCGGCGCAGTGGCAATTTTTCACGCAGGGCTGCTTCGTCAATTTGAATAATCTTGATACCCGCTGCTTCCAGGTCAAGGACCTCTTCCTTGATGGCCAGGGCGATTTGGAGGGTAGATTCCTTGATGGTAATGTCTTCACGAGGGAAGGACCAGTTGAGAATGGTTACAGGACCTGTCAACATACCCTTGATTGGCTTGTTTGTGCGGCTTTGCGCATAGCTAGACCACTTGACAGTAATGGGATTGAGACGAGTGACATCTCCCCAGATGATTGGTGGTTTCACCCCACGCATACCGTAAGATTGAACCCAGCCGTTCTTGCTGAAGAGGTAGCCAGACAGGTTTTGACCGAAGTATTCGACCATATCGTTGCGCTCAAATTCACCGTGAACGAGGACATCGAAGTCCACTTCTTCCTGCCATTTGATCCATTCATCGGTACGGGCTTCCACAAAGGCATCGTATTCTGCTTCTGTGATTTCACCACGGCGGAAGGCTAGACGTTTGCTGCGGACATCCTTGGTTTGTGGGAAAGAACCGATGGTGGTGGTTGGCAGCAGTGGAAGTTGGAGTTTTTCACGTTGGATGGCTTCGCGTTCAGCAAAGGCTGGTAAGCGTGTATAGTCTGCATCTGTCAATCCTGCCAGGCGGTCTGCTAAAGCGGAATCTTTGCCAACCCGTTCGAGGGCAAAGAGGGCCTTGTTGGCTGCCAGGGCCGCATCGCCTTGCCCCTTGCGGATGGCATCCAAATCACGCAATTCGCTCAATTTTTCAACAGCAAAGGCAAAGTGGTTGAGGATGGCAGGTTCAAATTCTTCATTGGTTGTGGTAAATGGCACATGAAGGAGGGAGCAAGAGGTGCTCAAGACCAGGTTTTGGGCTGGAATGGCATCTAGGATAGCCAGGCTCTTCTCATAATGGTTGCGCCAGATGTTTTTACCATTGACGATACCTGCATAGAGGGTTTTATCAGCTGGGAAGCCGGTTGCCACAAGAGCTGCTGTTTCCTTACCTTCAACAAAGTCAAGACCAATGGCATCAACAGGAAGGTTGGTCAATTCTGTGTAAATATCGCGAACATCGCCAAAGTAGGTCTGGATGAGGACTTGCAGGCCTTTTTTATCTGCCAAGAGTGTCTGATAGATGTCTAGGAAGAGGGCTTTTTCTTCTGCTGTCAAATCCTTAACCAGGCTAGGCTCATCCAACTGGATTTTCTCAGCTCCAAGCTCTGCTAATTTGGCAAAGACTTGTCCATAGGCTGCGACCAGGCTAGCGGCAACATCTGCTGCAGTCACCCCATCTTCAAACTCGGTCAGCTGAAGGAGGGTAAAGGGGCCGACCAAGACAGGACGAGTGATGATTCCCAGGTCTTTTGCTTCTTGGAATTCATCGAAGATTTTGTGGCCAGCTAGTTTAATCTCAGTATCTTTTTCGATAGCTGGAGCGATATAGTGGTAGTTGGTGTTGAACCATTTTTTCATGGGTCTTGCACGGACATCACCCTTTTCCCCTTGGTAACCGCGCGCCAGGGCAAAGTATTTTTCAAGGTCGGTTAAGTCCAAGGCTTGAACAGATTGGGGAACAATGTTGAAGAGGACAGCCGCGTCCAAAACATTGTCATAGTGAGAGAAGTCATTGCTTGGAATCTCAGTGATACCAGCTTCTTTGACGATCTGCCAGTGCTTAGCCCGCAGGTCTTTGGCTGCAGCCAAGAGTTCTTCTTGAGCGATTTCCTGACGGAAGTATTTTTCAGTGATTAATTTCAATTCGCGGTGCTCGCCGATACGAGGGAAGCCGATGATGGTTGTAGACATAAGAATCCTCCAAAAAAATGATTTGACAGTATACTAACAGAAAAAGAACAGCTTGTATAATTGAAAATAATTAGAGATGGATATAGCTAAAAAATATAACAAACTAGGGAAAAATGTTGAAAATTGAGGATGGAGTTATAGTTTTTTGATATGTAAAGTAGTAGAGAAGATAGAAAATATTCAATAAAAGACAACCATCAGATGAGAGACAGTAGTCTTTGATAGTAGATGGAACGTGTGATGTTAAGAGGAGATAGACAAAACTATTCCAGGCAATTCGGAAATAAATAGGCTGCTATCTTGTCTTTTTGGCGGACTCTTCATCTAATTTATTTCTATATTATTTTCAACCTTGTAAGGACCAGTTCCAGACACAATGATAATAAAAGGCCATATTTCTATTTCCCCATATTTTTGGTTATAGCCAAAAGCTATATTGTTTACAAAAAAGGGTTAAAAATTTTTAAAGTCCCTCTTAAAAAATCTCTACTAGTCATTTGAAGCTTCTTATGATAAGATAGGTACAGTTAAATACAGGTCAACCACATGTTGATCTAGGAAATGGAGATTTATCTTATGAACTTTAAAAAAGTATTTGGTTTTGCAGCAGTAGCTGCTCTGTCAGTTGCAGCCTTGGCTGCTTGTGCCCCATCATCAGGTGGCAATAGCAAAGAGGACAAGAACACACTCAAAGTTGGGATTATGACACAAACAGATGCGACTGAGCAACTTTGGGATAAGGTGAGCGAAAATGCTAAGAAGGAAGGACTCACTTTAGAGTTTGTAGAATTCACTGACTACTCGCAACCAAACAAGGCCTTGGCCAATGGTGAAATTGATGTCAATGCTTTCCAACACTACAACTTCCTCAATAACTGGAATACAGAAAACAAGGGTGACTTGGTTGCTGCGGCAGACACGCTCATCAGTCCACTGCGTATCTTCTCTGGTTTGGATGGTGATAAGGCAAAATACACTGACATCTCTGAATTACCAGATGGAGCAGTCATCTCTGTACCAAATGACGCAACAAATGAAAGCCGTGCCCTCTACCTTCTTCAAACTGCTGGTTTGATCAAACTGGATGTATCTGGTGAAGAATTGGCAACCAAGGTCAATATTTCAGAAAATCCTAAGAAATTGGACATCAAAGAATTGGATGCAAGCCAAACAGCCTCTACTCGTACATCAGTAGATGCAGCTATCATCAACAATAACTATGCTGTTGATGCAGGCGTAGACTACGCAACTGTTCTCTTCAAAGAAGAAATCAATGCTGAATCTAAACAATGGGTAAACGTGATTGCTGCTCAAAAAGATTGGGAAAAATCAGACAAGGCTGATGCTATCAAGATTTTGATTAAGTCTTACCAAACCGATGAAGTGGCTAAAATCCTCAGCGACTCTTCAAATGGTGTTGATGTGCCAGCTTGGGAAGGTGCGCCTTCTACAAACTAATCTCATTAGCGAAAAGAATATATTCACATAGAGGCAAATATGGGCGTGTGTAAGCACGCCGTATTTGTGTTTTGGGGGAGAAACGTATGAAACTGCTGGAAATCGTTGAACAGGATGGAATTGTGGGACACTACCTGTCTGTTTTGAAAGAGCTGATTGCTAAGAGAAGCATCTTTGCCCAACAGACAGGGCTATCTGAAACCGCCAGCTATCTCAAGGAGGTCTTTCAAGCAGCAGGGGCACAGGTCATCTTGGATGAATCCTATGCAGCTCCTTTTGTAATGGCCACCTTTGCCAGTGCAAAAGCGGATGCGAAGACCTTGATTTTTTATAATCACTACGATGTGCAGCCTGCAGATAGAGACCAGATCTGGACTAGCGATCCGTTCCAACTGGATATCCGTGATGGCTATATGTATGGCCGCGGTGTTGATGATGACAAGGGCCATATCACAGCCCGTCTGACCGCTATCGAGAAATACCGTCAGGCTCATGGTGAACTGCCTGTCAATATCATCTTTATCATCGAAGGGGCTGAGGAATCCGCCTCTGTTGATCTGGAAAAATATCTGGCCAAATATCGGTCAACATTAGTCGGAGCCGATCTCCTGGTTTGGGAGCAGGGAATTTTCAACCAAAAGGGCCAGATGGAAATTACAGGTGGAACCAAGGGGATTGTGACCTTTGATGCCTCTGTAAAAAGCGCCAATGTGGATATCCATTCCAAGTTTGGGGGCAACATTGACAGCAGCAGTTGGTACCTGATCAATGCCCTATCCAGCCTGAGGGATGCTTCAGGAAAAATCCTGGTGGAGGGAATCTACGAGGATGTGGTGGAGCCAACAGAGTATGAAATGGACCTGGTTCGGCAGTATGCTCAGCTGGATCAGTCCCACCTCCAAGAGGTTTACGAGCTTGGGTTACCCCTTCTGACAGCCCATCAGGATGATTTGCTCAAGACCCTCTTTTTCGAGCCATCGCTCAATATTCAAGGCTTGCAGACTGGCTATCAAGGTCAAGGGGTCAAGACCATCCTGCCTGCGGAGGCTAGGGCCAAGCTTGAGGTTCGTCTGGTCCCAGGCATGAAGCCCAAAAAAGTTTTTCAGCAGATTCAGGACCAGCTGGTTCGTAACGGCTTTGACCAGGTTCAGTTGACCTATACTCTGGGAGAAGAGGGGTATCGGAGTGATATGACTGCCCCAGCCATTCTCAATGTGATTGACCTGGCTCGCCAGTTTTCGCCGGAGGGGGTAGCAGTTTTGCCCACCACAGCTGGGACCGGGCCCATGCACCAGGTTTTTGAAGCCTTGGAGGTTCCGATTGCGGCTTTTGGCATTGGCCACCCCAACAGTAGAGACCATGGGGGCGATGAAAACGTCAAGATTGCAGATTATCTGACCCATATAAATATGATTGAGGAGTTAATTAGAAGTTATGAGTGAAACCATTATTCAACTAGACCATATCGACATCACCTTTCACCAGAAGAAAAAGGTGATTGAGGCTGTCAAGGATGTGTCTGTCAGCATCAACAAAGGGGATATTTACGGGATTGTTGGTTATTCAGGAGCAGGGAAATCAACCCTGGTCCGGGTCATCAACCTCCTGCAAATCCCAACTGCTGGGACCATCACCATCGGTGGCCAGGTGACCTTTGCTAATCAAGAGGTTCAACTCAGCCCAGCCGAGCTTCGGCAGAAACGGCAAAAGATCGGCATGATTTTTCAGCACTTTAACCTCATGGCCCAAAAAACAGCCCGTCAAAATGTTGCCTTTGCCCTGCGCCATTCTGATTTGAGCAAGGCAGAACGGGCTAAAAAAGTGGAAGAATTACTGGATTTGGTGGGTTTGTCTGATCGAGCGGATAACTACCCAGCCCAGCTTTCAGGCGGTCAAAAGCAGCGGGTGGCCATTGCGCGTGCTCTGGCCAATGACCCTGAAATCTTGATTTCAGACGAGTCCACCTCTGCCTTGGATCCAAAAACCACCAAGCAGATTTTGGCTCTTTTGCAGGAGCTCAATCGCAAGTTGGGCCTGACCGTGGTCATGATTACCCATGAGATGCAGATTGTCAAGGATATCTGTAACCGAGTGGCGGTCATGCAAAACGGAGCCTTGATTGAAGAAGGCTCTGTCTTGGAGATTTTCTCCCATCCTAAGCAAGCCCTGACCCAGGAATTTATCCGTACTGCTACGGGTATTGACGAAGCCCTGGTCAAGATTGAAAAACAAGACATCGTAGAAGACTTGGCCAGCAATTCTCTCTTGGTTCAACTCAAGTATGCTGGACATGCAACAGATGAGCCACTCCTCAATGAGATTTACAAGCGCTTTGAAGTAACAGCCAACATCTTGTATGGCAACATTGAAATTTTGGACAACACACCGGTGGGTGAGTTGGTCGTCGTCCTGTCCGGCCAGCCAGATGCCCTGGAGGGTGCCCAGCAAGCTATTCTGGAAGCTGGTGTTGAATTAACTGTATTGAAAAGAGGTGCCTAGATGAGTGATTTGATTCAAACCTATTTACCCAATGTTTATAAGATTGGACTTTGGGGAGAAGATGGCTGGTTAATGGCCACTTACACAACCCTTTATATGACCGTTTGGGCCTTCCTGATTGGTGGTCTGGTTGGTCTCTTGACAGGCCTTTTTCTGGTTTTAACAGCTCCGGGCGGTGTTTTGGAAAACAAGTTTGTCTTCCAAATCTTGGATAAGGTGACTTCAGTCTTTCGGGCTATTCCCTTTATCATCTTGCTCTTTATTTTAGCACCGGTGACCTACTTCCTAATCAAAACCAATTTGGGACCAACAGCGGCCATCGTTCCTCTGTCTGTCGCAACCTTTGCCTTCTTTACCCGTCAGGTTCAGGTGGTCCTGTCTGAACTAGACCGCGGGGTCATCGAGGCAGCCCAGGCTTCTGGAGCGACCACTTTTGACCTCATCAAGGTCTATCTGAGCGAAGGTCTGCCAGACTTGATTCGAGTTTCCACGGTTACCCTGATTTCTCTAGTAGGAGAAACCGCCATGGCTGGTGCCATCGGTGGTGGTGGTATTGGGAATGTCGCTATTTCTTACGGTTATAACCGTTTCAACCATGATGTGACTTGGACAGCCACCCTCCTGATTTTGCTGATTATCTTTAGTATCCAGCTTCTAGGAGATCTCTTGACCCGCAAACTCAGCCATCGCTAGCAAATGACGGAAAACCAGACAGAAATGCCTGGTTTTTGTTATACTATACAAAAAGAATAGGAGAGAATGAGGATGAAAACTTATCAGATGAACAATGGCTTGACCATTCCAGCGATTGGTTTTGGGACCTACTTGTCAAAGGATGGTGAAGAGGTCTATCAGGCAGTCCTGTCAGCCTTGGAGGCTGGTTATCGGCACATTGATACAGCGGCCTACTATGGTAATGAGGAGAGCATTGGGCGGGCGATTAAGGATTCGGGCATTCCTCGTGAGGAACTTTTTATCACGACCAAGCTTTGGAATGATGCCCATGGCTATGAGGAGGCCAAGGCTGCCCTCCAGTACTCTTTGGACCGTCTGCAACTGGACTATCTGGATCTGTATCTGATTCATTGGCCCAATCCTGTCCAGCTGCGGGACCGCTGGCAGGCAGCCAATGCGGATTCTTGGCGGGCCATGGAGGAAATGGTGGAAGCAGGGCTGATTCGGACCATCGGTGTCAGCAACTTCCTGGTTCATCACATGGAGGAACTTCTAAAAACTGCCAAGATAATCCCTGCTGTCAATCAGCTGCGCCTCGCTCCTGGAGTTTACCAGACGAGGATTGTTGATTATTGTAAGGACAAGGGCATCGTGCTAGAAGCCTGGAGTCCCTTGGGGCGTGGTGAGTTGTTTAGTCACCCCACCATGCTAGCTCTGGCTGAAAAATATGGAAAAACCGTAGCTCAAATCGCTCTGGCCTGGTCCTGGTCTCAGGGTTTTCTTCCCCTGCCAAAATCAGTCACCCCAAGCCGTATCAGGGAAAACTTAGACTTCCAAGACATCCTTCTGTCTGAAGAAGACATAACCGCTATTACGGCCATTGAAGGAGTGACAGGGGCCTACGATCCGGACAACATCTCCTTTTAGGAAAATGAAAAAGGTGAACCAGCACGAAAACTGGCTCCCTTTTTTTTTATTTTTCAACGTTGGCTCCGAAGGCTACAAAATCCTGGACATCCTGCTGGCGGCTCTCATGGAGGTCGCGGACAATCTTGGTGCCGACAATGACCCCATCCGAGACCTTGTTAAAGCGGATGATGTCTTCTTTTGTGGATACACCAAAGCCTGTCAGGACGGGGATGTCAGCCAGGTCCCGTAGGCGGGCCAGGTGGTCATCCAGATTGTCACGGTAGTCATTGGCCCTTCCAGTAACTCCGTTGATGGCCACGGCATAGATGAAGCCTTGGGCTCCGTCCACTAATTGCTTTTGTCGCTCTAGGCCAGTGGTTAAACTGACCAGGGGAATGAGGGCCACATCCCTGTCCTCCAAGTGGGTCTGAATCAGGTCGCTGTGTTCGTGAGGCAAGTCTGGAATAATCAGACCTTTGACAGGTGTTTGGGACAGGTCTGCAACAAATTCCTCTATTCCGTATTGAAAGATGGGGTTGAGGTAGGTCATGATAACTAGGGGAATCTGGGTTTCCAGGCTTTGCAATTTGGCGATAATCTGGGTCAGGCTGACACCGCGGGCCAGGCTACGTTGCCCTGCCAACTCGATGACGGGGCCATCTGCGACGGGGTCTGACCAGGGGATGCCGACTTCGATAGCGGAAGCCCCGCTTTTTTCCAAAAGAGCAATGATCTCTGCTAGGCCATCCAGACCTTGTGGATGGTCTCCTGCCATGATGTAGGGGACAAAAATTCCCTTCTTTTTGGCGATGATGGTCTGTAAATGCTTGGTTAAGGTCTTGGTCATGCGTTAGTTCCCTTCTCTTTCAAAGCGTTCCTTGACTTGGTTGACATCCTTGTCGCCGCGGCCTGAGAGGCAGACGATGATGGACTTGTCCGGCCCTAAATCCTTAGCAACTTTTTGGGTCAAGGCAATGGCGTGGCTGGATTCCAAAGCTGGGATGATACCTTCTAGGCGGGAGAGGAGGCGGAAGGCCTCCAGGGCTTCCTCATCGGTGATGGCGTGGTAGCTGGCCCGGCCTATTTCTCTAAAATAGGAGTGTTCAGGGCCGATACCTGGATAATCCAGGCCAGCTGAGATGGAGAAGGCCTCCATAATTTGTCCGTGTTCATCCTGGAGGACATCCATGAGGGCTCCGTGCAGAATACCTGGTCGTCCCTTGGCAAAGGTGGCGGCATGCTGGTCCGTTTCTAAGCCAAGTCCAGCCGCTTCCGCTCCATACATGGCTACGTCTTGGTCATTGACAAAAGGATAAAAGAGTCCGATGGCATTGGAGCCTCCGCCCACACAAGCCAAGACTGCATCCGGTAACTGGCCGCCAGTCAGGTCTGCATACTGCTCTTTGGCTTCCTGGCCGATGACGGATTGGAAATCACGGACGATTTCAGGGAAAGGGGCAGGGCCCAGGGCAGACCCCATGATGTAGTGGGTGTCTTCGATATTAGCCACCCAGCTGCGCAGGGCCGCGTTGACCGCGTCTTTGAGGACGCGGGAACCGTCGGTGACTGGCTGGACCTTGGCTCCCAGCAATTCCATCCGAAAGACATTGAGACTTTGTCGCTCAACATCTTCTTCCCCCATATAAATGGTGCAGTCCATGTCAAAGAGGGCAGCAGCAGTGGCTGTGGCCACCCCGTGCTGGCCGGCTCCTGTTTCCGCAATAATTTTCTTCTTGCCCATCTGTTTGGCCAGCAAGACCTGGCCCAGGGCATTGTTGATTTTATGGGCGCCGGTGTGGTTGAGGTCTTCCCGCTTGAGGTAGATTTTGGCGCCGCCAATGTGGTCGGTCAGGCGCTTGGCAAAGTAGAGGGGGGTCTCACGGCCAACATAGTGTTTCAGCAAGGCGGCTAATTCAGCCTGAAATGCTGGATCTTCCTTGGCCTGGCGGTAGGCCTGGTCTAATTCAAGAACGGCGGTCATCAGGGTTTCTGGGACGAATTGTCCCCCAAATCTGCCATAGAATCCCTTGCTATCTGGTTGCTGGTATGTCATTTTTTGCTCCTTTTATAAATTGAGAAATCTTGTCCACATCCTTCTGCCCATCTGTCTCAACTCCACTGGAGACATCCACAGCATAGGGCTGAAACTGGGCAATGGCTTGGGCTACATTTTGAGCATGGAGGCCCCCTGCGATGAAGAAGGGCTTGGTCAGCTGGCTGGTATCTAAGGCCTGCCAGTCGAAGGACTGGCCACTTCCAGCCAGAGGGGCATCAAAGAGGAGGTAGTCAGCCTGAGTCTGTATATCTGCCAGGTCCGAATGCACCTGAATCGCTCGGATACTGGGAACGGAGAGGGAGGAAAAGTCTTCCTCTGCGAAGCTTCCATGTATTTGAACCATATCTAGGGGGACAGCCTCAATGGCCTGTTGGACCTCCTCCAGACTGGGGCTGACAAAGACACCGACTTTTTTGACGGAAGCAGGGATGGCCTTGGCCAAGCTATGAGCCTGCTCCAAAGTTACTTGGCGTTTACTTTCGGCAAAAACAAAGCCGATGAAATCTGCCCCTTCCGCAACAGCCCTAGCAACGGCTTCCTCGGTCGAAAGCCCGCAAATTTTAACCTTTGTCAATCTGCAACTCCTTGATTTTTTCTGCGACATTCTCTGCCTGCATCAGGGCAGTTCCGACTAGAATCCCCTGAAAATGAGGGGCTACTGCTTGGGCATCCTGACCGCTAAAAATGGCGGATTCGGAAATGTAGACCGGTCCTTCCTGAAAATGCTCTGCCAGGTCCAGACTGGTTTGCAGGTCCACCTCAAAGCTGGTCAGGTTGCGGTTGTTGACGCCGATAATCCTAGCCCCAATCCGGTGGGCAATCTCTAGTTCTTCCCGATTATGGGTTTCCACTAGGACCTCCAAGCCCAGCTCAGTCGCATAGTCATAGAGTTCTTTGAGGCGTTCTTCTGTCAAGGCCGCCACGATGAGCAGAATGACGCTTGCCCCAGCATTTCGGGCCCGAATAATCTGCTTTTCATCGATGATGAAATCTTTATTGAGGGTCGGAATGGCCACCTGATTGGAAATGTCCCTCAAGTCATCCAGATGACCCTTGAAATAGACTTGGTCTGTCAAGACTGAAATCATGGCCGCCCCGTTGGCTTCATAAGTCTTGGCCTGCTGGAGGATGTCCACGCCTAGATTGATGTCGCCCATGCTGGGACTGGCCTTTTTGACTTCAGCGACAATCTGCAGCTTTTCTGGATGAGCCTGTAAAAAGTCATAGAGACGATAGGTCTGGCGCAGGGGCTGGATCTCCTCTAGAGGCATCTGGGCCACCTCTAGGGCCTTTTGTTCTA